>Ga0302213_1000423_pt1 | contig 24144 bp, 16 predicted proteins | sample II_Fen_N1_2_FD_194583 | JGI IMG/M metagenome (GOLD analysis project Ga0302213, IMG submission 194583) | Peat permafrost microbial communities from Stordalen Mire near Abisko, Sweden - II_Fen_N1_1 | ecosystem: Environmental > Terrestrial > Soil > Wetlands > Permafrost | place: Sweden: Abisko...
TAAACACCGCTCCCCGTGTAAGATACAACAACCCATTTATTTCTGCTATCACACAAATTTCGTCTCCCAGTCCGACGCATTCTTCCAATACATGTCCTCCTCTAATCGGGTCGGAATAGGAATAAACATCTGCTGCTATAGCCATGCATTTATCGGGAGTAGTAACTTGAGACATTTGTCCTTCATTTGATTCAATAATATTCAGTGTAAGACTTTCCACTTCACCACCAATCTGTGCAAGGCGATCGAACTCTGTGTTTGTAAGGTGTTTCCCATGCAGTTCCTTCCGGCTCATTTTCTTCAGAAAATCAGCCATGGCTATCAGGGATTTGTTTCTTTGAGACAGCTTATCCGTCAATAAACCATAGGCTGAAAGCATTTTCCCATTCAGATGTAACAGTTCAATACACTTCGTCCAAAACTCCACCTGAGGTTCTACATATGCTATTTTCTGAGGAGGTGGTATTTCTTCTCCATCTCCCATTTCCGCCCCACTGGGTTGTTCAACATACAACAACATATCGTGACGCAATCCTGTCCACGAAGCCAACATGGTATTGAGATTTTTCTTTTCCCATGCTTTTGATTTCATAAAACAGGGAGCCATAGGGTCTTTTTTATTCAATGCCAGTACAGCATCCATTGTTTTGTTGTAAACATTGTCGTTCCATTTACTGAAATAGCGGAATTTGTTTTGCAACCATCGGAGTGAGTCTGTATATTGTGGCCAGTCTGATGATTCTTTGTATCCATTCAGCAAGATATATTCGGCTTGCTTATTGCCCATTGCTGCAAAGATATCAAGAGCTTTTGGAAATTTTCGTTTGGGTTGCGGCTTAGTTACATGTACAAGACGTTGCATAATTTCACTATCAAAAGTATATCGTCCTGCAGTAAAATACAGTCGTTTGCGCGCCAGGAATTTTCGGGTATCCTCGTTGGCAGCTTTAGGTGAAAACTTTCGTGGGTCGACTGCAAGTAAAGACTTTCGGATATTCATCAGACTTTCGGTTGATAGCAAAGCATCAATATTTCCAGAACCTGAACTTTGCAGAATATGCATCAGGTGAGCAAATGAAAGGTTGTTTTCTTCGCCTGCCAGAAATCCGATAATACCCGACAATGCTTTATATTTCTGATGACTGTTTGAATTATTGAGTAAAGCTGTTGCCATAACAACTGCCCTTGCCAGTCCATCATCCTTATCAATATACACCGAAGCTGAGTTAAGCCATTTCATGCAACGAAAATACCGTTTCAGTGTATCCGTTCGGGTGTAGTTAGCACGGGGTTCGAATTGAGTGTAATCCATTAACGAATCGCCCAGATATGCAGACAAGCGACCGGAAGCACTGGATGTACATTCCATTTCATAATTGTAAGCAGCTTGGTAAGCAGGTGCTACGGCTTGTTTGGAGCCTGTTAGCAATGATAAAGCTACTGCATAGTAGGTCTGACTCCACTGCATTTTTTACATGAGTGTTTTCTCCTGTCGATGCTATTTTGCGTACAGCACTCAGTTGTTCGGTGAGTAAGCTTTGCAACAAAGGGTATATTTTAGCCTCTTCCAGAGCCTGCATCTCTTTACTCACATGCATATGCATTACCTGCAGAAACAAATCGGTAGTAATAAAGCTCGGTCTGTAGTCGTAGTAGTTTTCGTCGTAAACGTAAAACAGTTGCTCGTATTCAGCTTTATTAATAACAAAGCCATCGCGTTTCAGATGATCACGCATCAAGTCAGGTATTTTGTCATACTGGTTCCAATTTACCACGTTCTGCAAATTTGCTTTCACCGCTCCGCCTTCATCTATGTAATTCTTTTTGTACAATTCTTTTTCACGCACCAACACACGGGCAATAAATTGCTTTTCTTTCTGGTTAAGTTTTATTTTAAAGTTATTATCCCAGAAAACCGGTTGATACCAATCTGTTGTATTGAAATGCGCTCTCAGTACATAGTCCATAAAAAGAAACCCATGACGAGCCAAAATTTCAGCACGCAACATTCGCAACTCATTGAAGGTTTTCCCCGATAAATCCATATCGTACTGAAACAGTAAGGGCAGTTTTTTATCCTTATAAAAATCCTTGTAATACTCCATGTACTCTTTAGTCCGGTATGGAGCTAATGAGTCAACCTCATTTTCGGTTATGGGGTACCCTTCGTCGTAAGCAGCCCACCTCATCAGATGTTGGTTCAGCTTATAGTGGATATTGGTAAGTTTTTTTTCTTTTTTGCAGCCGGTTATAAGCACCGTGAGCAGCATTAACGCAAAACAAATTTTTCTCATATATTTATTTCATTTTGTTAGTGTTTCTCTATCCTTGTTTATTTCCAATAATTTTTCTGCTACAGCATATGTTACCGAATCAGCAATCCGCCGAACAAAAGCTAGTCCGAAATTTTGCCAACGATACTCACTTACCGACCATTTCCCAGCTTTCCCTTTTTCTAACGTTCGTACCATACAGCCGGTAGCAGTTTCATTTACTTTAAATTGCTCAAATGAGTATGCCAGTCGCGAACCTAACCACAAGGGCTTGAGATAATGTTCGTCAATCTGGAATATAAACAAGCGTTTTCGCATTATAGGATCGAAAGGTGTAGGTTTAATGAGTCCAACACATATATCGGTATGTCCATCTCCGTTTATATCTCCTGTCTGAATATCATAGATTTCATAAGGAATAATAATCCGATCGCTACATCGGCTAACAGAATCATACAGATCAACCGTGTACCAGTCATTTTTATCCACCCACCGAAACGATACAGTGCCTCTGAAACTCATATCGGAAATATGAAGCTGTTTCTGTTCTATGCGCCTGCTGCAACCGCTGCATCCCAATACAAGCAACAGCAAACTCAACCAACAGACCGCCTGCAATCTGTCAACGACCATATCCCGAATAAACATTGAAAGTGACTGTATCCATAACCATAACATGCCCCTGTTCTATTTCCAACCGGGCCATCATGGCTCTGTTTTCAGGTGGTCGATTGTTATCGAAAATAAAATTACCCAAGCTATAAAAAATCAGACCATTTTTGTAATGCTCCACCGGCTGCACAACGTGTGGATGTGTACCTACCAGCACATCAACTCCGGCATCAACCAGGTCGTGAGCCTCCGTCACCTGTATGGGTGTTGGAATAGCCGCACCTTCCATGCCCCAATGCAACATCAGCACAATGACAGTACGTGGATGATTGGCCTTATAATTATGAATACGTTTTCTCAACTCCACTGCTGAAGCGCGACACATATACCGGCTGTCCGATTTCAGTAAACTCGACGCAAACAATGCTATCCGTATTTTCCCTTTTGATATTAGAAGGGGAGCTCCTGCCCATGCTTGATTAGCATTAGCTCCCACGGCGTACATATCAGCCCTTCTTACATTAGCCAAAGTCTGCAACAATCCACTTTCGCCACAATCGTTGCTATGATTGTTAGCCAACGAAACGATGCTGATTCCATGTTTCTGAAACTCGGGCAACCATTCCGGGTTGGCCCGAAAAGCAAATTGTTTCTCCACCTTCAACGATGTAGAATTGCAAACAGCACATTCCATGTTGGCTACCGCGTAATCAACCGCATTGAGGTCGTAAGGCAGATTCTGAAACAAAGGTTCTATCCCTTGTTTCTCAATGGTTTTTCTGATTCCTCTGTCAGGCATAAGATCTCCCACGAACACAAGAGTCAGAGTGGGCTTTTGCTTGCAACCCATAAAACAAAACAAAAACAATATCAATCCATAACGTTTCACTATATCGTAGTTATTATTTACTGATTATTAGCAGCTAACATTGTTTCCACTCTCTCCAACTCCTCTACTTTGCTCATTTCCTTTAGCTATATTGATTTCACACTGCATCTACATCAAACATTATAATTGTACTCTAATTTTCATCCGGTAGTTTATCAAAAAATAATTCAGGCAAAACAATCTTCACTTCTTGCTCTGTTCCCTCTTTGAGCCAATAAACTATAAAGTTCACTTTTGCACTTTTCAAATTATAATTATTGGCTTTCAAATTCTCCAATTGTATCATGAATTGCTTTGAAAATTTCAAAACTGATTGACCATTTGAGTTCAAACATTCGTCATTATTCAAAGTCAAAATGCCTCCACTCATTAGCCGGGAAACCAAATACTGCCTGTTTATGAAATAGTCGAGCCAAATATCTTTGTATGTCAACTGCATAGCAATTTCACCTGGCTGTGCATATTCATCACCGTCTTCAATGTACTGCATATTTTGTATTGAATGAAGATTATCCAGGAGGTCTGAGTTCAAATGAATGGTGAGATTTTGCTTTGCCCTTGTCATTGCAACGTACAACTGTCTTTTAGCCTCATCGGTTTCTGCATTAAAATTATCAAGCATCAGAAAAACATTGTCAAATTCTTTTCCCTTTGCTTTATGAATTGTTGAAACGAAAATGGTTTCTCCGTTTTCGTTGAAAAAGTCTTCTAATTTCGATTCGCGTATAAATACATCTAAATCTGATTTGTATTTCTTTTTTGGATTGGTTGTTTCAAAATCACGTATGATATTATTACATATTTCCAGTTTATTGCTGTTACGGAACTTATTAACCAGTTCTCGTTTGGCATTTGTCCAGCTTTCATCACTGATTATAAATACATCATCATCCTGATTCATCAGGCTTAAGAAATACCTTACTTCTACCAGATTATATAAGCTGAAACCGTCATTTGTCTGAATCAGTTTCGCCGGCATGTTATTTTTCAACAGCAATCCGGTTATTTGTAATGCCTCATCATTCGTTTTTGTCAGCACACAGGTAGTTCCGGTAAGCCCTGTTGCAAGTATATCATTTACAAGTGGTGAAATCAGATGACTGCTTTGATAATGAACCAGTTTTATTTTTCCGTTATCGGTCTGCTTAGCAACAATCGGAGTCACCTTTAATCGATGGTGAACCCGTTTAATAAACAGATTGCTGAATTCAACAAGATTATTCTTACTTCTGTAGTTTTCAAGCAACTCATGTTTGACTGCTTTGTTTTTCAGAATAAACTGCTCCAGGTATTTTGAACTTGCTCCTCTGAATCCAAAAATATTCTGGTCGTCATCGCCTACAGCAATCACTCTCATCTCTTCATTCTACTCCATCAAAGCATTTATCAGGTTGAACTCATCTTCATCCATATCCTGCGCCTCATCTATCACCAACACAGTTTTGGTAATCTTGCTTGCTTCAACTTCTTTGCTTTTGATTTTCTCAATGGTCTTTTTCAAAATCACATCAGACTTTTCGAGACTTCCTACCTTACCCAGTAAATCAAAACAATAGGCATGAAATGTTTTTATCTCAATAAAGTTTGCAGCATTACCAATGAGTTTCAATAACCGCTTTTTAAATTCTGTAACTGCTGCTCTTGAAAATGTGAGCATAAGCAGTTGCTCGTGTTTGACATCTTCCATCAAAAGAAGTGAAGCCAGTTTATGCACTAAAACCCTTGTTTTTCCACTACCCGGACCTGCTGCCACAACAATGTATTTCGATTCATTGTCATTAATAATTCTCAATTGTGTGGGTGATAGTTCTCCAAAAAGTTGCCGGAATTTAGCAGGGGTCATCCGTAACTTTAGATCGTCTGCTTTGCTTCCCGGAAAGTATTTATTCAGAAATGAGTTATAGCTCAACAGAAAATAATCTTCCACAAACTGTAGCGCATCCTTATAATCGCTAATCATTTTCTTGGCATATTCGCCGACAATGTGAATCTGTTGAACCTTGTTTTCGTAGAATTGATTCAACTTTTCATAATCGTCTTTCGTATATCTTTTGTAATTGTCTGTTTCTAATCGCTCAATTGTCAAACTATTATACACAACCAGAAAGCCTCCTTCAATTTTGATGGCATCAATTCTCGAAAGATAGAACAAAGCGTCTTCAATATCATCAATGCTGATACTCAGCTTAAAGAGATTCGGACTGTTTTCATAAGCCGTTTTCAATTCCTGAACAGAGAACTCAACCAACAGCTCTTCTTTCAATGCATCTTCTTCAGAAGCATTCAGATTGGTTTTTTCATACAGAAATTCAACTATGAATTGAGCCAATTCATGCCGTTTCTCTAATTTCTCTTTGAGCGAATCTTTGGGTTGCAGGCAAATTACCACAACATGATTCTTTGAATATTCAAGATTCTGTCGCTTGATCCAATTCTTGATGGACCAAAAGTTGAGAATGGTTTTAATCTTGTTTGTGTTTACATCATCACAGCCTTTCTCCTCAGCCTCCTCGTTCAGTTCTTTGATATGAAATGTCTTTTCCTGTTCTTCAAACTGTGGAAGTAAGAAGTTTTCAATCTTGCTGAATGTTTCAACAATGTTGAGTGAACGATTTTTGTTTTCACCTCTTTTGATATATGCTGTCAGATCTTTTGCATCAGCCAGAATATTTTCTTCCCGAAGTAGATTTACAATATCGATTACCTCCGCCTTTACAATTCCCAAATGATCACTGATATAATCAATTCTGGATTCTCCGGAATCATCATTATTTTGCTTGCGGCTTTTACTTGACAAGAGTTTTTTAATAATCCGGATTCCTTTTTCTTTCTGTTTTTCCTGAAACCTTTCCGAAGCATTAATTTTATCAATGGCTTCCTGTGCATTTTTACAAAGTATACTGTTGGCAAAAATCCGTGGCACGTTTTGTCCACGCTTCAGATAGCCCGCATCCTCCAACGCTGCAATAGCGGTTGTCACTCTTGTCTCTATCTCAACAACATCATCATCCCAACCTGCTTTTCGGGCAATTTCCAACGCCGAGTTCGAAACTGACGAACGAAACCGGGTGATTTCTTTTATCGCTTTCCAAATCTGCTGTATTTCTTTGATGGATAGTTTGGTTTGATTCAGCAAAATGAAATGCTTCCCCAGATCTTCTTCGTTAAACAGTACAAAGCAATCGGCTACTATCTTTTCATCTCTTCCTGCTCTACCGGCTTCCTGAATATAGTTTTCGAGCGAATCCGATATTTCATAGTGAATCACCATGCCCACGTCTTTTTTATCAACGCCCATTCCAAAGGCCGACGTAGCCACCATTATCTGTACTTCACCCTCAATAAATGCATTTTGGTTGGTCGTTTTTTCTTGCGCATCCATTTTGCCATGGTATGGCTTAGCATTAAACCCATCTTTAGTTAGTCTTTCAGCAAGCAAATAGGCTTTTCGGGTTCTCGAAACATATATGATAGTCGGACAATTCTTTTCCTCAATCAAATCACGGGCTGTTTGATATTTATCTTCTTCATCTCCTTTTTCAAAAACGTTGTAATGAAGGTTTGTTCTTGATATTTTGGACGTGAAAAGTTCAAGGTCTAATGAGAGTTTTTCCCTGAAGTAGTTCAGAATATCCTCAATCACTTTCTGCTTGGCTGTAGCCGTGAAGCACGAAACCGGAATTCCATCGGGAAGATTTTTCTTTTCCTGAATACCCTTGATAAAATCACCTATGTATAAGTAATCAACTCTGAAATCCTGTCCCCACGAAGAAAAGCAGTGCGCTTCGTCTATCACAAAGCGAACAATCTTCCTGCCCAACAACAATCGTTCAATGGTTTTGGAGCGCAAAGACTCCGGCGAGATATACAGGATAGAGGCTGAACCATCCTCAACACGTTCGAATGATTTGGCTCTTTCAATAGGATCCAGCAACCCATTAATTGTAACTGCTTCGGTTATTCCGTTTTTCTCCAGGTTATCCACCTGATCTTTCATCAGCGATTGCAGGGGTGAAATTACAATGGTCAGCCCTTTGGAGCTTTCGCCACTCATCAAAGCCGGAACCTGAAAGGTAATGGATTTACCACCTCCGGTAGGAAATACGGCAAGCAATGATTTATTGTCGACAGCTGCCTTGACTGCTTTTTCCTGCAAGGGTTCACTGCCGTAGGTGCGGTATGTATCAAAGCCAAAAAAGCGTTTCAAGCCCTTGTGTACATCCAATGCCTGGTTACAATATGCACATCCACTTACGCAGGGTTTGTTACGCAACCGAAACATGATTCTTTCCACCTCAGGATAATTCTTCAGTACCCAGGGAGGTGTAATGGAATGTATTTTTTTAGAGTAAATAAAAGAATGAATCAACGATAAACAGTAAGCCAGCTCCACCGGATAGACTAAAATCAGTTTGGTAAGATCAACCTGTTCGCAAATTTCATTCTCAAAGTATTGGCGAATCAGTTTTTCGGGTTCGGTGCCTGCACTTGTATAGGAGATAAAACGAAAAAAGGATTGAAACTCTTTTTGGTCCTTCAATAACAGATAAAAGAGCTGTTGTAGTTTTTCATCGGCTTGTTTAAAGGCGGCAATTTCATCGTAAAACAAATCCCGTGCTTTGATGGCATCATTCAACGGATTGTTCATTTCTTCCGATTGTAGCTTATCGTCCTTTAATAAAGCATGATAGGGTTTTGTAGGAAAGAGAAGAGGTGAAAGGTGCAAGGTATCAATGATGTTTGCTGAATTAATTCCTGCATCATAAAGTGCTTTCCCAATATATCTGATATCATGGTTTAGGATGTTATGACCACATATGAATTCAGCTCCGTTCACAAAATGAACGAATTCAACAACCGAATTTCTATGAAACGAACTTCCATCACCCTTAACACTACCAATGTCAAGAATCTTTCGGCTTTTTGGCTCTATCTCAGTATCAACGAATGCAATAGAATTCATAATAATGACTCAGTCCGTAATATTATTAAAAAAATACCTGCAACAATTTCTTAACCTTTCTCAATTTATTTCTGAAAGTATAAAGTGGAACTATTATTTCAATTTATCTATATCAATTAAGATTGAATCAATTATATTAGTTAATTTTTGCTAACTCTTATTCTTCACTACTGACATACGTTTCATTATAAATATCCATAAGGTTTTTACCCTCATACATCCAATATGGTGTAGGCTGAACATCATGACCTATTTGCATCAATTCACGGGTTACAGCAGTCAATGAGGTTATTTTACCGTTATAGATTACCTTCTTTTCACTACAAACTTCTACTTCAATATCTTGATCATCTTTGGCATACTTAAGTTTTGACCCTATGGGAATATTCATTTCTTTGAAGTTCAAATTGGGTCGTCGACTTTTTTTCATTTTTTCTCCTGCAGCTAAATCTACATCTGTCAAATCATTATTGATTTCTTCTGCAATTTCGCGGGTAATATCTTTTCCCTTATCAAGTAACTGTAAAATTACTATTGCTTGCTCCGGGTTTATTTCAAAAAACTCACGCTGGGCATGAATACGATAGGGATGAAAAGCGATATGTAATGCTTTCTCTACCCTTGCCGAATTGTCAACAGTACAAGCATATTTACACTCAAAAGGGACAGGAACACTTGTATTAAACAATTCCTTTAATCGAGCATCTACATTATCCCTGTTTGTCATTCCTATTTTTACCAGACCGGGCATAGCCGGATTAGTAAGTACATAGACTATTCCGTAGTTGGGTTGTTTTGGGGACATATGATTAATTTAATTCATTACAAATATATTGAACAAAGCGTTCTTCAGCCTGCACAATTTCTTGATGATAGTCTGTAAAAGTATCAGCCTTATAGTTTACATGCATAGCATATTTAATAAAAACTGAAATACCTTCTCCATGGCTTTCGGTGTGAGTATTCATAGACGATATTACCTGCTTATCATGCTCAGGATATACCAATAATCCATATTTTGATTTTAATCTGTACATATAAGAAACAGCCTGATATATATCATGTCGATTTTCATCTCCCTGATGTTTATATTTTGCATCAATCACTGTATTTCTTTCAATACTATATAAATCAGGATATATAGTATTGTGTCCTTGAAACAAATATTGTTTGTGCTTCCCTGTTTTATTTTCAGGGTGTATAAAACTTTTGTCTTTCAATAACTCATACAAATATTCTTCCCACACCCAGGCAATATCTACCAATATACCATATACCTGATTGTTTGTAGATGAAAAGGATAAAGATTCGTTTTTTAAGATTTGCAAACACAGTTTGCGTAAAGGTTCATATTCTGTATAAAACGGATGTACAATCCGTTTTGATGCAGCAATGACTTGGATACGGTTAGACCGGCTAAAATCAGGTGTCAAAGCTTCTATGGTTTGTATGGCAGTTACAATTGTATTATCTGTGTATAAGAGTTTTTGGTACCCTTTTAGGAGGATATAATCAATAGTGTGTCTTATTAATTGAATGACTGGATTATTACTGCTTAATTCCCTGTTTGAATAAGCAATTTTCCTCTGAAAAGGGAGATTATATTTTATGTGTCTGTCTATGTCGATGCGCCCCTTTATATTTGCATCATTATATTGCTTATGTTGATACGCTTTAAAAATTCCCTGATGATATGCTTTGCGCAGTAATACAGGAAAAAACATGTAAAGGATTTGTTCCCAGACTGATTTATTACTAACACCAGCTTTCAAATCTAACAAGTTTATTTTGTTGATCTTATGAAGCATATGTTGTAAAAAAAATTGCTTGTCATTCTCATCCGAAAATCTAGATCCGATACGTACCGATAGATTATTTACAGATACAAAACCCACCAGGTTATGTGTCGAAATTGAATTATCAGAATAAAATTCAAACAAATTGTTATCTTCAACCTTATCTACATTACCTCCTGAAAATAACAATAAAGACTCATTCAACTTCAATATTTCACTCAGTTTTTTATTCGCGAGTAGATTGATCGAGTTACGACTATCATCGTTGAGATTGGTTAAAGTCTTTTTACTATTATCTTTAAGATGGACAGATTCAGGCATTATCGTAACTGTGTTTGATTTGAGTAATATGTTCATTTATTCCCGGAAATCCCCTTAAATACTCTTTAATAAGTGGTTCCAGGTGATAAAGCCATAGTTTTTCATAATCTCCATCGTAATTCGAGAGGTTGTTGAAATAAGCTGGTCCAATATGATAGTTACTATTGAGACCATCGATATATTCAATCACTCTGTTGAGTGCGTTCATTTTAGCGATTGCCTTTTCTTTGTATGCTGGTATTGTTTCATCAAACATCTCGGTTCTATCTTCTGCTTTTACTTCAATCCAGGTGAATCTACGACGCATCGCAAAATCAAACGGTTCAACACTACGGTCTATATCGTTCATTGTACCAATAACATAAAGATTATCTGGAATATATAATCCATCAATAAAAATTGAATCTTCTGGCTGGATATTAGAATACTGAGTTAAAACTTTCCCCTTTATTCCCCTATATGAAGGTTCTATAGAATAAAAAAGCTCTCCAAATACTTTGGAAATTTCCGCTCTGTTTATTTCATCAATGATTAAAACATAATTTTTATTAGGATTCTTAACCGCCTTTACGCAGAGTGATTTTAATATGCCATCCTTCAATTCAAACCCAATATCATTTTTCGACTTCATTATAGGACGTAGACCCTCAATAAAATCAGTGTAATCAAATGAAGGATGGAATTGAACAAAATGTACATCTCCCTTAGTAATAATTTCTTTGTTCTCTTTTACTTCACCATCACTGATATTAAAGTTTTCATACAGAATCTTCATAAATTCATGGGGAGTAATATCACTATTATTGATAGTTTTGCGATAAAATTCCATGATTGCTAAATTTCGCTGAAATATATTGTCCTTATCAGATATTTTAATGTCAAAGAGCTTGATTATATTATCAATATGTTTCTTCGCATTAACAGGAAAAAACTTGTCTGTAAGATAGGTATAAAGTACTTTTAATAAAAATCCATTCGATAAATTGAATGGATATTGACCATCATTAATCCAATCTGATGATTTAATTCCCTTGTTTAAAATATCAATAATTTCTTTTAGGGTTTCTTCTGGACTCTTATTTTCAAATTTCTTATCTAGACGATAGTCCTGATCTTCAGAACTCCAATACACTCCATATACATAGGCACCTCTTTGAGCTGGCCAAAACCGGCCCAAATCTTTTAGTCCGTTTTCCATCCACAAACAAAAATTCCCATAATCTCCGGTTCCTATACAGTAATTATCTAGCGTTAAATCATTTATTCTGTTGACAGGAAATGCTTCCAAAAACTCATTTCTAATATTTTTCAGGCGTTCTCTTTCTAAATCATCTGGCTTGAATGAATCAACCTTCTGTTTCAGTATGACTATTGGATTTAAACTTGATTGAGTTTTTTGCCCAATTATTTCCTGTGCTATTTTTTTTGCCAGGTAGGTCTTTCCAGTACCAGGCGCACCTGTTAAAACTATGTTTTTGTTGTTGAATAACAAATCTGTGTATTTTTTCATGCTTAATTTCTTATTTATAGCTTGCAATAATGTGTCCACAATCAAATTATCACTTTTGTTCCAATCTGGATGCAATTCATATATTGACTTTATTTGACTATTATTTCCATAGGAAGTAGAACCATCAAAAGCTAATTTTAATTTTTCCAATTCATCTTTATGGATACAATTTTTTAGTTTTATATTCTGAGCTCTACTTGGAGTACCCGGCAAATATTCAAGTTTTGCTTCTTCATCAACAATCCCGCATATAACACTCTTAGCTTTCCATGCTTCTCTTTTGTTTATGAAAATTAGATCTCCATTTTGAATCTGACTGAATTTCTTACCGAGCTGTGAATCTAGCTCATACCCCATAAAAGCTCTTTCTGTCTTTATAATTGCAGAAATCCAATCTGATTCAGGTTCTTGATTATTCTTTACGTTTGGCGAAACGACCCAATACCTCATATCGTATTTTTTAGTGATTACATTCCATACTTTTCCTTAAACTCATTAACCCATGAATATCCATGCTTAGACAGGATTGGTAAAACATCTTGTATATATAAAATCTTCACTTCTTGTCGAATCTGTTCAGGTAATTTATGTAGTAGAAGTGGCAATAGCCCTCTATATTCACCGTTTACAGTACGTTCAAATGCCGGATTTCGGTTATCAATCATTATCACATAGTAGGCATTTTTTTCTATGGCGAACATAATCTCCCGAAAGAATTGGTAATAAATAGTAAATGGACAGATTGCAGAAGTTGTAAATGATTGATCTAATTCGTGCTTGCGCATCAATTCCCAATAGTTACGACCTTTGGAAGTCAGATAACATGATTCGGGAGAAGAAATAGGATTTTGACCATCGCATTCACCGCCTTTTATTGCAGAACACCCACCAAATTCTGTTTCAACATATTTAGCTTCAACAAATATACTTTTATGTTTACAAGTAGTATCAACTACTGCAAAATCAAATGAAGTTGGTTGCTGTTGTTTTTCACGAAACGTACCCCGGTCATAATGCTCAAACTTTAAAATGTAGTTTGAATCAATATGTATATCTGGAAAATGTAAAACATCCTGAAAGAACGCATAGTCATTTTTCATTTGAGCTTCACCAAACAAATTGAATAACATAGCCTGACTACTCAAGCCATGATGAAGATATTTATGCAAAGGGAACGATACCTTATTGGCTTCAGCATCCAATTTCAGCCGAACTATCTCATTGGCAACAGAGAATTCAATAATATTTAAAATCCAGTCTTGTTGATCTTTCAGGATGTATTGATACTTCTCTTGAACAGGTAATCCTCGTTTAGAGAAATAGTCCTTAGCATATTTCACTACAGCTTTCCGATAATGTGAGTATAAAACAAATCCTTCCATATACAATAAATATCTACTTTAATCAAAAATCCTCATCCAAACTACCTCCATGTTCTTTCAACCATTCTTTGGCATCTTCGTAGTTGGGAAGTTGTACCGAGACAATATGCCAAAACTCATGTGAGTGATTTGAAACCTGTAAATGTGCAAGCTCATGTACGACAATATAATCAATTACATCTATGGGAGCTTTGATTAACCGCCAGTTGAAATTCAAATTTCCATTGGGAGTACACGAACCCCAAGTATATTTGGCATTTGTCACATTAATGCGCTTATGGTTTGCACCCATATATTCAGCAAAATGCTCAATACGGGGAATCAAAACTTCTTTTGCTTTTGCAAAATACCACTCAAAGAGTTTTTGTTTTATGATGACTGGTTCACGAATTCCAATTTGAAACTTATTTCCAAATTGGATTTCTGCTATTCCATTTTCAATAACCTCCAATGGATATAAAGTCCCCAAATACAAAAATGATTCTCCGGTTACAAACTCCTTGGGCACATAACCGGATACATATTTCTGATTGGAATTCAGTTTCTTTTCAATCAACAGTCGTTTTGCATATACAGCTTCATGAATCTTCTGCTCATCTAGATTTTCCGGTGCGCGTACAATTACCTGTTTGTCACGTTCAACGATAACAGACAATGTTTTTCGGTTACTCCGTATAATGGTATAATCAAACATTATTTGGGTTTCGCAATTTCAAACAATCGGGTAACAATCTCATTTCTCTTTGGAAACAGACCAGGTATGGTCTGGTATAAACTATGTTCCTTAGAGATTAAAACAGCTACCAGTTCACTTCTCAATACCTTTTGCGATTGTACATTGTGCCAAAATCCAATGGCAGTACTTTCTAATTGAATTTTGTCGTAAATCTCTTTTGTAACAGCTACCAGTACATCTATTTCATCATCCGACAATTCATGTTCTTTGCTAAATATCATGTTTTTTAGCACACGGAAATAAGGCATTTGCGTTTTACGGTCAAGGCCATAAGTAGGCTCTTTATCTCTTGCAAGAATGCGTTCACGCAATTCTGCCAGTTTAGCTCGGATAATTTCCCAGCGTCCTGAAAATTCATTCAGAATTTCGTCTAGCATCTCCGAGAACGAAAGGAACAGTTCAGGGTCTTCGTTTATGTTGATAGTAATATAATGTCTAATTGCATGTTCTATTTCAGCAGCTTGAGTTTTATTGCTTTTTCGCGACTCTACATGCTGCATAAAACCATCGTCAGTAATAGCAATTGGTTCAACTTCTGTATAAATACCTTTTGATTCCAAATACTTATCTGTAATAGCACGCAATTTTGCAGGTACATGTTTCAAACTCATCTGTTTGTCGCGGGTATGCAATCCTGCCTGAACATTTATTTCACTGAATCGCTGAAAATCCTGTATAAACTCTAATGCTTCTTTTCGTGGAAACAGATTATTCAATGCTTTGGTAAACAATCGGTACTTTTCTGTAAAGAGTTGCCGATTATCATCGTCGTAGAAGAAATAGTAAATGGCATCAAAGTCAGAGAAATCAGTAATAGAATGTTCTGCAAAGAAAGCATACAATTCGTTCCTAGCCTCTTCCATGGCGCTTCTCAACTCATTGATATCACTCATGCACGATAAGATTTCCTTTTGTTCCCTTTCTGCATAATCGTCCAGTGCTTCTTTCAGGTGGTGCCCTATTCCTACATAATCTACCACATAGCCCACATCTTTTCCTTGACCACCCACACGGTTTACACGTGCAATAGCTTGCAAAAGGTTGTGCATCACCATTACTTTATCAATATACATGACCTGCTCAATGGGTGCATCAAAACCTGTAGTAAGCATATCAACCACAATAAGAATACCCACGTCACCTTTTATGCCGTCTTTTAGTTTGCCAAAAGGCACTTTAAAACTTGCTATGGCTGCTTTTTGTTTCTGCGCATCATTATACACCCTTAAATGCGAATCTTCATTTTGTTCGGGCGAAACAATTACTTCAACTTTCAAGTCGTTCAACCATTGCCAATAATCAGGTTTTTCTTCTGCACTTCCATATTCTTCCTCAGGCGCTGCTGCTATTGAAATAGTTGGTTTTTCAATTTTGTATGTTTCCGGATTTGCTATTGCGTCCTCAATGGCTGCTTCCAGTTCCAAGCGGTAACGGTGGGCAGCTTCTTTCGAATTACAAACTACCTGTGCCTTAAAGCCATTGGGGAAAACCTCGGTCAGATAATGTTTTAGCATATCTTTCGATTTATCTGCAATTACACTGCGTGTTTCCAGATAAGCTTTACGAGTTCCGTACCCCATTATTTTAGTGAGTTCAGCTGCGTCAACATCATTAAATACATCCAGAAATTCAGCATCTGCAGCCTCGCGGTCGCTCATTTTGGTAATGGTGGCTTTCCCTTCGTACACAATTTCGAGCGTAACTTCATCGTCAATTGCCTGACGCATGGTGTACTTATCAATATAATCCCCGAAAGTACTTTCGGTTTTATCAATGGGAGTACCCGTAAAACCGATATGCGTTGCATTCGGTATCGCATTATCCAAATTACTACGCAATAGCTTGTATTGCGAACGGTGCGCCTCATCCGTCATTACAATAATACGATCGCTTGCATCTAAGCGTGGAAAACCTTCAAAATCCTTTTCTTGAAACTTCTGAATCATGATAGAAGCTATATTATAACTTCCTTGTTTCAGGGTATCTTTTACGGCTTGCACCGTAGCAGGGTGTGCCACTGTATAGCCAATATTCTGAGCCGTTTCACTCAGCTGTTCATCCAGTTGGGTACGGTCGGTTACTAATATAAATTTATAATCCATCAACTCGGGGACACTCCACAAGTGACGCACCAAAAATACCATGGTAAGCGATTTTCCGCTTCCTTGTGTGTGCCACACAATACCGCCCCGGTCTTTTTTGTTCTTTCCTTTTTGAATCCGTTCTACAGCTTTGTGTACTGCCCTGAATTGCTGATAGCGTCCCACTATCTTAATGGCTTCGCCCTTGTCATTGGTTGAAAATATCGTAAATGATTTCAGAATACTTATCAGATTAGCCGGCAACAGCATACCATGTACCAACCGTTGTTGATCGTTTGGTGAGGTGCGCAATATAACCTGTTCACCGTCTTCGCCTTGCTCGTTTACAAAATACTCCTTTTGGGTTTTTGTATAGTCTATCAGTTGGTCGATGCTGTGTGGATATGAATCCGTCCAACGATAAAAGTATTTCTCTGAGTTGGTGGTAATCGTACCAAACTTGGCTTTGTTACGGCAAGTGGCAACAATGATTTGATTGTAGGCAAACAATAACTTGCTTCCTTCCTGACTATCGCCACGCTGTGCCGAATAGCGCATCAACTGTTCAATGGCTTCATCTATCGGATTAGGTGCTTTGGGCGACTTACATTCTACCACCACCAAAGGCAATCCATTTACAAAACAGATAATATCAGGATAAATATGGCTTTCTGTACCCGGTATACGTATCTTCATTTGTGATACAGCTACATAGGTATTGTTTTCCGGATTATCCAAATCGATATATCGTGCTGTTTCACTAATGCCAGTTTTTTCATTCCGCATGGGATAGCCTTTGAGTATCAGCTCCAATACCTTCTGATTATCTGCAATTAAATCGTGACCACCTAACGAAGTTATTTCATTAACTAAATCAACAAGTTGCGATTTCTCCAACCACGGATTTATCTGTTGCAGGGCTTCCACCAAATCGGTTTGAATTACCACTTCCGAAAAATCAGAACGTCCGGTATCGGTAGGGTGTTGCGATTTCTCCAACCGTATTACCTGCCACAGTGCGTCCGGACTAATTCCTTCAGCCTCCATTGCTTCTAATTGAGCTAAGAATGGTTCTTCAACGTGAGTTTTCTCGTCGATTTTTATATTATTGTTTTTAGTCATTTCTTATTGAAGTTTTTTTCAAAAGTGATTATCTAAAGATTCTTCTTTTTAAGCGCTCAAGCCTTGAAACAATTATACTATCGTATGATTTCTCTTTTATATCTTTTTCTGCTAAATAAAACTCTAGTTGAATTATTCTGGGTATTGTAATTTTTAAATCTAACTTTTGATGCACTTCTTCTTTATCAATAAAATCAAGTATTTTGAAAAATACATCTTTTGACTCACCCCATAAAACCATGTTTTTTTCTAATGAACCAAAGGAGAATGAGTGAAAAACTTCCAACAAGTACAACAATGAAATACTAATATTTTTAGAAATCATTTCCAACTGTTTGTCATAAGACAATAAAAGGTCATTCTTCTCAATATCAGACTTTAATTGATTAACAATGAGCTCTGAATTATTGAATGAAAATAGATTTGAATTTAATTCTTTTTCATTATCGTACCTTTCAATTTTAATTTTGAGCATATTTAGTTTTAGAAATCTTTGCTCAGCTCTATTTAATTGACGTTTTGCTTCTGCTAAAAAGTCATTTCCTTTGTCCAGCGCTATCATATTATTATTGTTTTGGTTCTTGTACATCATTAGTATCTTCAAAGTTTTCATCTAGTTCTACTTCATCATGAACAGATTCTTCGATTTGAGAATCATCAGAGCTTACAGACTTTTCTTCTTTATCTCCAATGCTATCATAAAGATTCCGTAGACTATTAACATCAATACTCAATTGTGCTATTTGTTGACGTAAGGAAGTAACTTCAGAATTCAGCTTAAGGCTATCCTGAAATGCTTGCTTTTTTTCTTCAATCTCTTTTCCAAAAGCTTTTGTTTTTTCTTCATTTTGAGTTTTGCTTGTTTCAATCTCAGATATTTGAGTTTTCAATACTTCTAATTGGTCTGAAATTGTCTTTTGTTCTGTTTTCGTTTTCTCGACAATTATCTGACTATCATTCTTTATCTTTTGAATATCTTTAAGACCGTCTCTTCCCTGCTTCATCAAATCATCTGTTTTAAACAATGAATAGAAACTAAATATTAAGAATACTATAGTTAGAACAGCTGCCCATAACTGTAATTCCTGATATTCTTGTTGTATTTTGTTGAATTCCAGTGTTAGTAAAGTTTTTGTGTCTTGCTGCGCCTGATTGATCTGCATCTTTACAAGTGTTGAGTCCCTTTTTAATTCATGAACTAAATCTTTGTATGCATAGTTAGCATTGGTTGCAATTACAATTGACTTAACATATTTGTTTATTTTATCTTGTTCTTCGGTACTTAAATTTGCTGTTTTAGCAAACATACTATCAACCATTATCTTTTTAAAAGTAGAATCATTCAGGTTAGAGTTTCTTAATACTCCAATATAAAGGTTTTCAAAACTTTTATCAAATTTTGAAAATTGATTAATATGTGATTGAATAATTAATTGTTGGCTTGCCTTCAATTCTTTATTGCTTTGTTTAAATGCAGAATAAACAAAGATACAGCTTAAAATAGCTAAAGTTAGAAATGAAATTATTGTAATATTATTCCCAACTCGTTGAATAGTAATCTTAATGAAATTGAGCAATCTAACGATCTTTCCAAATTTAGTTTTCGCCATAGTATTATATTTTTACTCTTACTTTTCCGGTTAATAAGTCCTGCATCAATCCTTGTTTTTGCTTTTGTAATTTGGCAAGGTTGGTTTCTTCTGATTCAATTAGTTTATCTTTCGCATCGATTACATCAATTATTTTTTGTTGTTCATTATACTCCTTATTTATAATTGGATGTGGAATTAAAAGTGATTTAACTCTATGCATTGCCAATTTAGGCACACCACCGCCAGTTCCAATTTCTGACCATATTTGTTTTTGAACTATTTCTGAATTAATTTGAAATGAAAGATATTCAGGTACAACAACCTCGAATAAATTTATTCTAAGTGCATTTTCCGTTAATATAATTCTGTCAGATATATCCGATTTAAACACGCCAACATAACCTATTGAACCTGCGATTGAAATAAATAAATCTTTATTAAATATTTCATATCTTTCTAAAATATTAAATGTGCTTTCTTCTAAGTTTTCAAGATTCTGATAATCAACATTCTTGTTATAAAAGTCCGTCACCCTTAAATACTTAAAACCATTTCTATTTTCTGAATAATCATGTCCTGCAGGGAGTCTTTTTCCACCAGTAACATTAGATAACTCGTCAACCCGCCTTACTTCCCATTCCTCTGGAACAACCATTCCATTTTTCTCTACAAAAGTATGTGTATTGGGATTACGGACATTCCCTTCTTTATCAATACCATAAGTCAACAAATTGTGCATTAAGCCTTTCTTAATGTTTTTATACTTGGCAATCAATGTTTCAGTCTGCTCTATGGCTTTGTCAATGGTGCTAAGTATTTCGGCTATTTTGCGTTGTTCACAATCACATATTGGGAAAAATACACTTAATTCCTTTAGTTGCTTTGAATTAATAGAAGCAAAGGTTGAACCTTGCGAAAGACAATTCAATTCATTCTCTTTCGATAATAAAATGTAATACAGCAACAATTGACTAATTTCTTTACTTTCAATGCTTGCAAGCCCTCTTCCTATACAATACTGCTTGTCTGAAAAGTTTATTTTACCAACTGGAGCTCTCACACTAAACAAAATAGAATTTTCAGGTGAAAGTTTTTTTATGTCTGTTGTACAAACGTTTGTGTGTGGATAATAATTTCCAAAATCAGCACAACCTTGTAAAAATGGAATGCCAATGTTATTGTCATTATAAAATTGACTATCTGGTGATTGCCCCATATTTACATTTGCAATTCTTTCAAGAATCGCTTCTTTCCAACCTTTCATTTCAGACATAATTTAATTCAGTTAGAAATGAATTCAGCAGATCAAAAGTTTTATCTCGTTCGGCAAGAATAGCCTTGTGCGAAACAGCATATTTATCCCACAGGTTTTCGAACAAAGAAATAGTCTGACGTTTCTCGACATTCAGATAGTGGTTTAGTTCGTCTGAAATCAAGGTTATGTGTTTCAGTAAAATCAATTCCCTGCATTCTTCTTCGCTAATTACGCCACCAATAGCAATCATCATACTATCAAAGCTATCAATACGGCTTCGGAGCGCTTCAAGGCGTTCTGCACGTTCTTTCTTCAATTTATTGTAAGCTGTCTTGTCTGCTTTAGCTGTTGGAGTAGGTGTACGGTCAGCTGCCTGTATTTCCGCCCAAAGGCCATCGTACATGGTCTGAAATTCGTCTTTTAGTTCCGCGTTGCCATAACGTTTCAGCTCTATTTTATAATCTAATTCCTTGGCTAATTGTTTGTCTTTGGCTTTCAGTTCTTTTATAGCCATTTCAGTCGTTTTTATATCAGCCAGCAATTGTTTCAGTTCATCGTGTTCCTGCTTCATTGCCGGGCGTTTTGCCAACGATTTGAGTTGTGCTGCCAGATAGTCTTTTATTTGTTTGGCGCTTTTAGTGCTTTCATCGGTTGTATCTTCACTGTCATCGTCGGTTTCTTCGGCTTCAAACTCTACTCCTTCGAGCAATTCGGTTAGTCGTGATTCATTTTCGCTGATAGCTCGCTGTGTTTGGGCTATTTCATCCCGCTCGGCTGTAAAATAGCGTTCCACAATCATCTCGTCAGGTATCAACGAAGGTACCCAACCTACTGAAGAAATGGTTTTCAGATCGTAACGGATTTTCGTCCACCAGTTTACAAAAATACCGGCACACTGGAACTGGTCGAGTACTTTAAACGGTAATAAGTTGGCTTTTATCGAAGCCAGTAATTCTGCCCGTACCGAAGCTATTGTAGCTTTTGCTGTGGCTATTTTGGCAAAGTCTTCACTAGCTTCATCCCACCAGTTTTGCAGGTTTTGTTGCATATGTACAAACTTGGCTTGTACGGCTTCGTTGGCATCAACCAACTCTTTTATCGCTTGTTTGCTCTCGATGGCAAAGAGTTTGTATTTCTCTTCGTTGTCTTTGAAAAGCGGCTGGCTATCAAAATCCAGTTTATTACACTGTGTGTTTGTAGCTTCAATTTCTACCACAGGCACACCACCCACTAAATGACAATGCACATCGTGCGGCTCTGCCGGAGGCGTGTTATCTACATACCGACGGATGTTCAAATCGTAATCCACAATATCATCTTTGTGAACAATTCTTGAATATCCGGGAATTTCTTCTTTTGTTTTGGCTATATAGCTTATCTTCTCTATATCTTCAGGTCGAAGCATATTTTGAACTTTCCCCACCGCATATTCGGCATCAGCATTGATAAACAAAATTTTATCAGTCATGCTTTCGACCTTGTTTTTATTGACGATAATAATACAAGCCGGAATGCTCGTACCGTAAAACAAAGCGGAAGGTAAGCCTATAACTGCTTCTATCAGATTAGCTTCAATAATTCGGCTTCGTATATCTTTTTCAGCTCCACCACGGAATAAAACCCCGTGTGGCATAACAGTTGCCATTTTGCCTGCAGGTTTTAAACTCGATATCATGTGTTGTAAAAACATCATATCAGCTTTTTTGCCTGTATCGGGTGTAAATCCGTAAGGAAAACGTTTTTTATCTTTTAATGTAAGTGCCGAATAATTTTGAGAGAATGGCGGATTCGCAATTACTCTATCGAAACGCATCCAGGTTGAGTTACCACGTTCGCGTAATATTGGGTATTCAATGGTATCGCCGTTTTCGATAGTTGCTTGCGGTATATTGTGCAAAATCATATTCATTTTACACATTACCCAGGTAGTTCCGTCGTTTTCCTGTCCGTACAACGAAGGTAAGTGGTTGGTTACATCCTGTTCTTCCACATACTGATATGACTGTATTAACATACCGCCCGAACCAACCGCCGGGTCATAAATCGACATATCTTGTTGAGGTTCAATCAACTGAACCAATAACCGTACCACAGTGTTTGGAGTATAAAATTGTCCTCCTTTTTTACCTGCACTATCTGCAAAGTATTTTATCAGGTATTCGTAAGCAGCACCCAGCAGGTCGGAGAACTCAAAGTTGCTATTTACCAGCGGTGCCATGGTGTTGAAATGATTTATCAGGTCAATCCATTTTTGGTCGGGAACACTGGTTTTTCCTTTTTTTGCCGTAAAATCGATACTGGATAATACGCCACGCAACGCATCATTCGATTGCTCAATTTGTTTGAGTGCTTTATTCAGCTCACTACCCACTTCTTTTTTAGCGTCTTGTAAAGCCGGGTGGAAATGTCCGTTATCATCAGTCCATGCATCATACCAACGCGAACGCACCGGAACAAAAAAGGTGTTGCCGTAAATCGTTTTATCTTCAAGCAGCTCTTTTAAATCTACGGCCGTTAAATAGGCATATTCTTTTTTTAACTCCTCTCTTTTTTCATTGAATACATCCGAAAGCCTTTTCAGGAAAAGCATCCCGAAAATGTATTCTTTGTACTCTGAAGCCTCCATCTTACCACGCAATATATCACAGGCTTTCAGCAGAAAACCCTCTAATCGTTGGAGCGTTATTTTAGTTTGTTGCATTCTTGTTGGTCTGTTTTTTTCAACCCCAAAGTTACGAATCATTTTTTAACTTCAGACTGTTTAAATAAATTATTTTTCAGTTTCTGAATAAATTGTTTCTCATAGGGAGTATTTAGATTTTATTTATTTTCGGCTCAGAGGAATTACATCAATAGTTTCTTTGTATCGATAAATGGTTGCCCAGAGAGTATCAGTATTTTCTTCTTTAGTACCTTCTACCTTATTGCAAACTGAATTTAGTTTTTCAATGATTGGTTTTTTATCCGAAATATCTTTTGCACTTTGACGTAAGTTTGATACTTCCAGATTAATAGCTTGTAGACGGTCGTTAATAGCATTGCATTTCACTGCTGCTTTCCCTTCCAGCCCTACTGAGCTATTTCTGCATGGTATCTTTCCCAAAATCATCACTAAGGAAACAATTTTTTCTTTTTGAATACGATAACCAATGTAATACCTTAATCTGCTACTGCCAAAAGTACTGACAGTTGCCTTGCTAACTTAATTAAATCAAACTTATATTAGATTGAATGAACATGTAACTAAATATTTATAAATCAGTGCTTACAGCCAGATATTTTAAACAGTCTTGTTTTTAGCTTAAACACGAAGAGTAACTCCTCCCTGGTCACAAACAGCAAAAAGACTAATCACTTCTAAACAAGTGATTAGTCTTTTTTTTGTATTATTTGCTACAAAATTCACACTGTCCGCAAATGTTATTATATATTTTTGATTGCATATTTAATTTAATTATTACCTTTGCAACGTTTTCAAATTGGTATTTAATGTTTATTCTTTCAGATTCATTTCAAACAATATAACATATTAAATACCAACGAGATTACATTAATGATATATTTAAAATCAAACAATTTAAAAAGACTTGTAACATGAAAAGAAAAAATGGT
>Ga0302213_1000430_pt1 | contig 23680 bp, 25 predicted proteins | sample II_Fen_N1_2_FD_194583 | JGI IMG/M metagenome (GOLD analysis project Ga0302213, IMG submission 194583) | Peat permafrost microbial communities from Stordalen Mire near Abisko, Sweden - II_Fen_N1_1 | ecosystem: Environmental > Terrestrial > Soil > Wetlands > Permafrost | place: Sweden: Abisko...
CCTCGCGCAGCTCGGCCAGCATCGACGCGCTGAGCCGGTCGGCCAGGCTGTCCGACAGCTCGGGCAGATTCGTCAGCAGCTCCAGCGTGGCGATGATTTTGGGCCACTCCTTGCGCGCGTGCTTGAGCAGCAGTTGCGACACCCGCGCCTTGACCTCGTCTTCCATCAAAAATTCGGACAGCTTGTACAGCCCGGCGTCGAGCAACTGGTGATGCCTGCCGTTTTGCGTCAGCAGGCCCAGCACGTCGCCCGCTGTCGGCGCGGCGTCCCAGCGACGCAACTGGGCGATGACCAAGTCGAGCACCGCCTGCTTGAGCCGCGCATCGTCAAAGGTTTCCAGCACGCCCAGCGCCCAGCCCTGCGCCTGCGCCACCAGCGACTGCATGCGCGGCGGGTCGGTCAGCCATTCGCCCAAACGGCGCGCCGGGTCCAGCACTGTCAGCCGGGCCAGCAGCGTGGCCGGGTCGAGAAAATGGTCGCGCACGAACTCGGCCAAGCCGTCGGCAATGCGCGCCTTGCCCTGCGGAATGATGGCGGTGTGCGGAATCTTCAGCCCCAGCGGGTGCCGAAACAGCGCCACCACGGCAAACCAGTCGGCCACCGCGCCGACGGCGGAGGCTTCGCAAAAAGCGCGTAGCCAGCCCCAGCCGCCCGCGCCGCCCATCGCTTGGGCCAGCGCCAGCCCGGCCAGCGCGGCCAACAGCAACGCAGCAGCCAGCCACTTCATGCGCTGAAGCGAAGCGGCGCGCGGGTCCGGCGCAGCAGGAGTCGGGGGCGAAAATGGGTTCATGGGGGCCAATCAGTAGATTCACCATATTACGCAACCCCAAACCCACACCCGCCGTGGCAGCGGTCAATCGCCGCTACGATGGTGCCTCAACGGGAGTTTTAACAACAATGTTCACCACAATTGCCCGCGTAAGGCCTGTCCTGCAGGAATACCTGCGCCCCTGGAAGCTCATAACGCTGGCGCTGCTCGTCGCCGGTTCTTTTTACGAGCAGGCGCCAGACTGGGATGTGCCGATCAGCTTCATCATGGGCCTGCTGGCTTACCTGTGCGCGCCCTGGTCGCTGCGGGTGCTGATCGAGCGGCGCTGGCGCCACTGGCCCGCCATGCTGGCGGCGACCTGGTTCACCGTCGATGGCAGTTATGCGATTTACTGGCATTTTCAGGATCCGTTGGCGTTGGCGCTGATGCGGGAAGTGAACTTTCCCGCCTCGCTGTCGCTGTACGGGATGTGCGGCCTGCTCTGGCTCTACCGTGGCAGCCTGAAGGAAGGGCGCCGCGACGCCGCCGCTCTTTGTAGCGGCCAGCGGCCAGGGCCGAGCGCATGAAAATCCTGCTGATCAACCCGCCGCACACCGCCATTGGCAGCCGCCTTCCGGGCGAGCATCTGCCGCCGCTGGGGCTGCTGAGCGTGGCCGGCCCGCTGATTGACGACGGCTTTGCGGTCGAGCTGCTGGACGCCGAGTTTGGCCCGATGAAGCGCGTCCAGATCATCGACGAGGTCTTGCGCCGCCAGCCTGACGTGATCCTGCTGGGCCACTCCGGCTCCAGCTCGGCCCACGCCACCGTGGTGGCGCTGTGCCGGGGGCTCAAGCGCGTCATGCCCGAGCTGCTGATCGTCTATGGCGGCGTCCACCCCAGCTACCACTGGGACGAGATTTTGCGCAAGAGCGCCGACATCGACATCATCGTGCGCGGCGAGGGCGAGGAGACAGCGCGCCAGCTGATGCACGCACTGCACGAGCGGGTGGCGCTGGACGGCATCCACGGCATTGCCTTCAGGCGCGGCGCCAAGGTGATTGCCACCGCGCCAGCGCCGATGATCCAGCGGCTCGACGACTACCGCGTCGCCTGGGAACTGATCGACCACAAGCTCTACACCTACTGGGGCGGCAAGCGTGCCGTCGTGGTGCAGTTCTCGCGCGGCTGTCCGCACCAGTGCAACTACTGCGGCCAGCGCGGTTTCTGGACCCAGTGGCGCCACCGCGACCCGGTCAAGTTCGCGCACGAGCTGGCCCGGCTGCACCGCGAACACGGCGTCGAGCTGATCAACTTTGCCGACGAGTTGCCGACCGGCTCGCGCAAGGCTTGGAAGGCTTTTCTCGAAGCGCTCATTGCCGAAAACGTGCCGCTGCTGCTGGTTGGCTCGACCCGCGCCAGCGACATCGTGCGCGACGCCGACATCTTGCACCTGTACCGGCGCGCCGGGGTCATCCGCTTTTTGCTGGGCATTGAAAGCTACGACGAGGCCACGCTGCGCGCCATCCGCAAGGGCGCCAGCATGCGCGAAGACCAGCAGGCCATTGCACTGCTGCGCGAGCACGGCATCATCTCGATGGCCACCTACGTGATCGGCTTTGAGGAAGAAACCGATGGCGACTACTGGCGCTCACTGCGGCACTTGCTGCGCTATGACCCAGACCAGATCCAGCTGCTCTACGTCACGCCGCACCGCTGGACGCCGTTTTACAGCAAGGTCGAAGAGCGCCGCGTGATCCAGCCCGACACCCGCCTGTGGGACTACAAGCACCAGGTGCTGGCCACGCCGCGCGTGCCCACCTGGCGGGTGTTTGCGTGGTTCAAGCTGATCGAGGCGGTGCTGCAGTTGCGCCCGACGGCGCTGGCGCGCCTGCTGCACCGCGACAGCGACTACCGCCACGCGATGCGCTGGTACACCCTCATTGGCCGCAAGGTCTGGCTATACGAGGTGCGCGAGTTCTTCTTCAAGGCGCGCCGCCTGAAAAGCGGCCCGACCCTGCGCGAGTTCATGGGCCGCTCGCTGGCCGAGCGCGAATACGTTCTGGCCAAAAACCCAGCCCCCCGCCCCAACGGCGACGACCCTAAAGGAGACTAATCCTGCTGGACCGAAATCAGCCGGGCTTTTTGCAGATGGCTTTGGACGACGGGCAACATTTTTTCAATCAAAGCCAGCAGTTCCGGGTCTTGGGTATTTTTCAGCGCATCACGCAGCAAGCCAAGGGTGCGCTGATGCTCGCTGATGCCCATGCGCTTGAGATACTGCCGGTCAAACAGCCTGCCGGACAGCATTTTCAGGGCCACGCTCTGGCTCATGCTGCGAATACTCGCCTCCTCGGGCAGGCTCACGCCCCTAGCCTGCGCCAGTGCGCGCAGCGCCTGCAAGTCGGCGCTATGCTCGTCCACCACCTGCTGGGCGAACCCCCTGACCTGCTCGCTGCGGGATTTTTCCAGCGCTAGCTGGCCCGCTTCAATTTCGGCCATGTTGATCTGCGCCAGAGCGCCCATCAAGCTGCGCTCCTCGCGCGTGACCTGGGCGGAGGCCACCGGACCGCCAGCGGCGGCAGGCGCGCCCGCGTCCTGCGCCCCAGCCGCCGTAGCCGCCAGAACCAGGGCAAAGGCGACTGCAGCCAGTCGCACCCGACCCAACTTGCGGGAAGAACGGCAGGCATATTTTTCAGGCGATGTACACATCGTTAAAGCTCCTTCGGCAGCAAAGACGGGAAAAGCACCGATTCTGAGGCCGAAGCGGTCAACCCACTTCATGTACATTTTGCAACGCGCGGGCAGGGGGCTAGGACAAGCCTACATGACGAAAATGACCAACACGCCCTGTGGCGCGTTTAATCAATACCGCCCGCCACTTTGAGCGGGCGTCAGGAGTTCTTTATGAAAACGAAAATGCTTATTTTGCTGGTGGTCAGCGCCGCCAGTCTGTCGGGCTGCATGGTGTATCCAGGCTACGGCTACGGTCACGGTCACGGCGGCTCCAGGGGCGACTCAGGCCCAACGTACATCTATGGCGACAGTGCAGGCCGCCGCGACGAGTCCGACAACCGGGGCGAACACCGGCGCCGCTCTGACGACGAGCACGGCGACCGCGACTCGGGCAATTCACGCCGCTAAGCCGCCAGCACCCAGCGCATCCAGCCGTTCGCAAAAAGCGGGCGGCACCAGCGCGCTCTGGCGCGTGGCATAGTCAAAAAAGACAATCCCAGTCTTGCCACGCGCCACTTCGCGCTGGCTGGCGCGCTCGTTCATGCGCCAGAGCAGATCGCAGCCCTTGCGGCCAAAGTCGGCTGCGCCCATGCGCACCACCATCACCTCACCGTGAAACGCCTCCGAGCGGTACTGCAGCGCCGCATCCGCCACAATGATGCCGACGCCCTCCACATTCAATTCGCTGTAGCCCAGCGCCTGAAAAAACCGTGCCCGCGCTTCAGACACCACCGTCAGCAGCAGCGCGTTGTCCAGATGCCCGCCGTAGTTCATGTGACTGAGGTAAAGCGTGATTTCGGTGGAAAACGGGAGCTGCTCGGGGAGTTCGATGTGAATGCGGGCCATAGTCTGCGCTAAAAGTTGAAGATGACTGGCATCTTAAAACTCCCGTTACGATACCGTGCCCGAAATTGTCGGGCCTTTATTCACGGAGATTGAACCAGTGCATGCCCCGACAGACCACAGCGCCGAAGCCTTTTACCGTGAGCTGCGCACGGCGTTTAACCAGACTTGGCAAAGCGCCCCCGACGCGGCACGCAGCGAGGCGCTGCTGCAGCAGGCCTGGAACAGCTTTGAGGGCAACGTGGCGCTGCAGTCCGAAGGCCAGCCGCCGATTGCCTGCCACAAAGGCTGCCCGAGCTGCTGCAACCTGCGTGTCAGCGCGCTGACCCCCGAGGTGCTGATGATTGCCGCTTTTCTGCGCGCCACCGCCCCCACGCTGGCCCAACACGGCATTGACCTGATCCAAACCCTGCGCGACACCGACGCCGCCACCCGTGGCCTGGACGATGAGGGCCGCATGGCTTTGCGCCAGCGTTGTCCTTTTCTGGTGCGCGGCCTGTGCCTCATCCACCAATTGCGCCCGCTGGCCTGCCGTGGCCACGCGTCGCACGACAAACAGGCTTGCATCGAAGCGGTGGCCGGGCGCAGCGATGAGGCGGTGCCGTTTTCCGGCCCGCACCGCGTCGTGCGGCTGCTGGTGCAGACGGCGCTGCAAGCGTCGCTGCGCATGCAGGATCTGGCCTGGGGCTCTTACGAATTGAACCACGCGCTGGTGCTGGCGCTGGACAACGAGCAGACCGGCGCCCAATGGCTCGCGGGCGGCGACCCGCTGGCTGCCGCTGCCGACAGCGCCGAGCAGCGCGAAGCGATGGCGGCCTGGTTTGACGCCGAAGCGGCCTGACGAGCCGTGTACCCAAGGTTCAAACAGGCCGTGCGGGCAGCGCCTTGCGCATGCGCGCATTGGCCAGAATCACCCCCTGCACGTCGAGCTGCTGGCGCGCCTGCACGGCAAAACCGCTTTTCCTGAAAAACAGCTCGGCGGCCAGGCTGACATCGGAAAACAACTGCGCGATTCCCCGGCTGGCCGCCTGCTGGTGAAGGTGCACCATCAGCGCCTTGCCCACGCCCCGGCCACCATAAGCGCCCGCGACAAAAAAGTGGTCGATGTAACCCGAGGCCTGCACATCGGCATAGCCCGCGATACAGCCGTCCAGCTCGGCGACGAAGGGCTGGTTGGCGCGAATGAGTTCACGCCACTGCGCGCCATCGTAGAGGCGCGGCGCCCAAGCGGCCAGTTGTGCTGCGTTGTAATGCCGGCGCGTCAGCATATGCACCGAGGAGTAAAAAACAGCGCGCAGCGCCGCTTCGTCGCCGTTGCGAAACGGGCGCAGGTGCAGGTTCACCGCAAAGCCGTTTAGCGGCCCACGACCGACCAGCCAGCGCGCTGGTTGCTCTTGTCGTTTTCGTATTCCCACGCCGTGCCGCAGCGGTCGCAGCGGTAGCTGGTGATGGCGACCAGCCCTTGACGGCGCGTTTCGTGGCGGTTGTCGCCCTGCACCAGCTCGGGATGGCCGGGGGCGCGGCGCCAGTTGCGCTGGATGCCAGCGCATGAATCGCACAGCTCCATCTTTTTCAATTCATTTTTGCGGTTCAGGTCTTCGGTCATGGTGGGGCTCTTCAGAGGTAAGGGTCGCCGGGGGCGTTGAGGGCTGATTGTCGCCGCTTGGCTCAAGGCGTAGCGGCGACTGGATTTGGCCCGATGTCACGCCTGCCGCGCAGGCGCGCCACATCGACTCCTCAATCTGCCAGCCTTGAACGGCAGAGGTGGTCGCGCCCGAACGCCTCTTGAGGACTAGGCAAACGCGGCGTCGTCCCACAAGGTTGGTCGCGCAGCGTCTCCACAATGAGCTGGGGGGTGAGAGCTGCGGCTTGCTCGCCTGCCCTTTTTCATTGACCGTCAGGAACCCTCATGACCAACAAGCAAAACCCACGCGACAAACAAACCCCCCACACCGGCAAGGTCGAGAACGACAGCAACAAGATGGGCGCTCAGGCGGCCACCCAACTCAACCAAGGCCAACGCACCCCTGACAGCCGCACCGACCGCGAAGCCCATCTTGGCAGCGGCAACCAGACACAGTCGCGCCGGGGCGGCACCAAAGGCCATTGACGCCCAGCGGGCTTATTTGTCCGGCAGCTCGATCTTGACCTCCAGCACATCGAGGTTTTCCTGGCGTTCCAGGTTGACCTTGATGTCTTGTGGATTGATGTGGATGTACTTGGAAATCACGGCAATCAGGTCGCGCTGCAACGCTGGCAAGTAGTCCGGTTCATGAAGGCTACGGCCCGAACGCTCGTGCGCCAGAATAATTTGCAGCCGCTCCTTGGCGACGGTGGCCGTCTTTTTCTTTTCGCCGAGCAGGAAGGATAGAAGTGAGGCCATGACGCTTATTTCCCTCCAAACAGTCGCTTGAGCAGGCTGGGCTTTTCTGCATCGGTAAAGCGCATCGGCTTGTCGGTGCCCAGAAAGCGTTCGACCACGTCCTTGTAAGCCTCGGACACGTCGCTGCCTTCCAAATGGATGGCCGGTTTGCCCTCGTTGGAGGCCAGCAAAACAGCCTCCGACTCAGGAATCACGCCGATCAAATTGATGCGCAGCATGTCCTGAATGTCTTTGAGCGAGAGCATCTGGCCCTGGCTGACCCGGCTCGGGTTGTAGCGGGTGATCAGCAGGTGCTCCTTGACCGGCTCTGTGTTTTCGATGGCGTGCCGGGTCTTGCTCGACAGCATGCCCAAAATCCGGTCTGAGTCGCGCACCGAGGAGATTTCTGGGTTCGTCACCACCAGTGCCTCGTCGGCAAAGTGCATCGCCATCATGGCGCCGTTTTCAATCCCGGCGGGCGAGTCGCAGACGATGTATTTAAAGTCCATGTCGGCCAGATCGGCCAGCACTTTTTTGACGCCTTCAAAGGTCAGTGCGTCCTTGTCGCGCGTCTGCGAGGCGGCCAGCACAAATAGCTCCGGGCACAGCTTGTCTTTGATGAGCGCCTGGTTCAGCGAGGCTTCGCCCTGGATGACGTTGATCAAGTCATACACCACGCGGCGCTCGCAGCCCATGATCAAGTCCAGGTTGCGCAGGCCGACATCGAAGTCGATCACGGCGGTTTTGTGCCCGCGCAGGGCCAGGCCAGCGGCAAAGCTGGCGCTGGTGGTGGTTTTGCCTACGCCGCCTTTGCCGGAGGTGACAACAATGATTTTTGCCATTCGAAAAAGTCCTTTTTAAATCGGTAGAGAGGTGCCGGTCACAGGGCTGTCATGACGAGTTTTTCGCCGTCAGGGCCGGGCGTGAGATGCACCTGGGTCGGTTTGCCTGCGATGTCGGGGGGGAATGGGTTTTCGCTGGTGCGGTAAATCCCGGCAATCGACAGCAGCTCAGCTTCCATCGTTAGCGTGAAGATGCGCGCCTCGGTGTTGCCCCTAGCGCCCGCCATCGCCTTGCCGCGCAGCGGCGCGTAGATGTGAATGTGGCCGTCGGCAATGACTTCGGCGCCCGCGTTGACGATGGACAGCATCACCAGATCGCGGCCTCTGGCGTAAATTTGCTGGCCCGAGCGCAGCGGCTTGTCGATGATCAGCGCGCCCAGCGGCGCTGCTGGCTGCTCAGGTGCAGCGGGCGCGGGCCGGGGCGCGACGAGGTGGCTGTCGGGCGCGGGCATCAGACCCGCCTGCAGCGCCGCGCTCATCTGGGCCGGGTTGCCGCCCTTGACGGCCAGCGGGGCGAGCCGGTAGCGCCCAAGCAAGGCCATCAGGGCCGGAAAATCAATCCAAGCCTTGTCCAGTGCCTGCAGCGGCGTCAGGTCGATCAGCAGTGCGTCCTGATCGAAAAAATCGGGCGTTTCACCAAAGCGCAGCGCCAGCTCGCGCGCAACGGCGGCGAGATCGCTGGACTTGAGCAGCAGCGCCACCAGCGGCAGGTTGGCGCTTTTGATTTCAAACGAAGAAGGCGTGGCGACAGTCATGGGCAGGCAGTGCGGGGCGGGTGGCAAAAAAGGCTGATTTGCGGCCGGGGCTGAAACCCCAGTGGCTTATTCAGGCAAAGGGAGCCGGGAGCTGAATGCAGGCAAACAGACATTATCCCGAAACTTGTCGTATTTGTTGCTCCAGAACAAAGCGGGCGCGCAGCGGCTGCTTTTTAAAGCCTGATTTGCGCCGCCAATGGCGCGTGGTCGGACAAGTGTGACCAGGGCTTGCCGGGCAGCACGATAGGGCTGTGGCTGGCGGTGTTGCGCACGTAGATGCGGTCGAGTTGCAAGAGCGGCATGCGCGCCGGAAAGGTGCGTGCCGCCTGGCCGTTGGCCTGCACGAACACTTCGCGCAGGTTGGCCCCGCGTGCCAATTGGGCGTGGGCGCAGTGGCGCCAGTCGTTGAAGTCGCCCGCCACCACGACAGGAGCGCGAGCCGGGATTTCTTTGCACACCAGATCGCTGAGCATGTTGAGCTGCTGGGTGCGGTGCGTTTCCATCAGGCTCAGATGGACGCAGATGGCGTGGATGTTGTGGCTGCGCCCCGGCACCTGCAGCTCGCAGTGCAGCATGCCGCGCCGCTCCGGGCCGCTGATGGAGATGTTGTGGTTTTCAAAGCGCGCAATGGGAAACTTCGACAGCACTGCATTGCCGTGGTGGCCGTGGGTATAGACGGCGTTGCGCCCGTAGGCAAACTGCGGCCAGATGGAATCGGCGAGGAATTCGTAGTGCGGCTCGTCGGTGAAGTTGTCGAACTTTTTGCCGTGCTTGAGGTGGCTGCCGGTAACTTCCTGCAAAAACACCACATCGGCACCGACGCTGCGCACCGCATCGCGCAACTCGCTGAGGATGAACTTGCGGTTGAAAAAGGTGAAACCCTTGTGGATGTTGACGGTCAGCACCTTGAAGCTGAACGGCGCGTCGCTGCCAGTCTGGCCCGGATCGGCAGACGGGGCGGCAAGGGGGGTGGCGTCGGGAATGAAGGGCTTCATGGCGGTGCGGTGCGGGTGTCAGGCGTCGGTGGATGGCCGCTTGATGGGTTGACGGGCTGTGTTGCAGCACAGTAGCTTATCTGGCGCCCGCCGCCGGGGCATGAACGCAAAAAAACCTGCGCGTCAGGCGCGCAAAGCGCCGTCAGGGCAGGTTTATCGGGGCTGGGCGCGCTGGCACCTCAGCCTTTCTGGCCGTTTGGGGCTCAGTTCTTGTGCTTCATGGGGCCGTCAGGGTGGCCAGGGCCGTGGTCTTTTGGTGCGCCGTGGGCGTGTTCGGCGTCAAAGGTTTTTTTCTGCTCCGGGCTCAGGACGGCGTAAAAAGCCTTGGTCGCATCGCCGTGCTTTTTCATCATGGCGCTGTGCTCGGCCATGCGCTCGGTTTGCAGCGCGTGCATCTTGTCGATGCGCTCTGGCGTGGTCAGCTTGTCCATCTCGGCGCGCTGGTCAGGCGTGGGGCGCTGCTCCATGTGGGCGGGCGGCTGCATGGCGGCGGTGTAAGTCGTCCAGGCGGCTTCTTGTTGGGCGGTGATTTTCAGCTTGGCTTTGAGGTCAGCCTGGTGCTTGGCCACCCAGGCCTGCATTTTGGCGGGGTCTTGACGGCCCATCTTGTCCATATGCGGGTCGCCGTGCTGGCCCATCATGTCCATGTGCTGGCCGCCCATCGCGCTGGATGCAGGCATCGGCGCAGGCGCTTGTGCCAGTGCGGCGCCAGCGCCAACCGTAGCCAGCAGGCCAGCCAGAACGAGGGTGTTGAGGGATTTGAGCGCAAATTTCATGGAAACTTCCTTTGGGTTGACAGAGCCTGCAAACCAGTGATTGGCGACAGGTTGAGAGTGATTGTGGCTGATTTGTGTGTCCGCGCCATTGCCCGGCGGTGATCGGTTGGTAAAGCTGGATGAAGACCGGGTAGCGCCCGAAAACCGCCAGACCTTCAAACCAGCCCCTGGCGTTTGCGCTATGCTTTTGGTTTCCAAATGAAACAGGGTTGGGTGAGTTGTGAATTTTTTATCAGAACTGAGAAACAAGGCCAGTGCGCTGCAAGGCCAGCAAAAAGGCGCTCAGCAAGACCTGACGGCGCATACGCAGGCCTGCGAAATCGCCTGCCGGGTGGCGGTCAGGTATCTGCAGGATTTGTGTACCCAGCTCAACATCATCCAGCCGCCCGCGCCGGGCCATTACAGCTTGGATGGAAAAGCGGCTTTTCCAGAGCTGCTGATGCTCCATTTCCGCTGCGACGACCGGCGCAAGCTGCTGCGCAATGCGGGCGTGTGCGATTACATCGGCATGGGCTGGAAGCTGTTGCCCAGCACCGGCCAGGTCGCCACGCACCGGCTGACAGTGAACTTTCCGCCCGAGCTGGAGCGAGTCAGCCAGCGCCTGTCCATCGGCAACATCAAGCACGAGCGCAAAGAGGTGCGCCACCCTGAGACCAACAAGCTGCAGGCCTATGTGTTTGACTACCAGACCGAGGCGCGCGGCTTCATCACGCTGACGCCGGACCACGACACCGGCCAGATCGCTTTTCGGCTGACCAATGTCGGCGGTTTTGAGGTGTTCAACACGCAATATCCGGCAGGCAAAGTCACCTCGGCGCTGATGGACGAGCTGGCCAAAAAACTACTCGGTCAGGCGAGTCGCTTCGGCTAAAACGGCAAAACCCTGCTGGCTGCGCGGCTTGTTCACCAGGCGCTGGAATGCTTACAATCGCCCCAGCTTGTCGGGGCGCCCAGGATGAATTCATCTGGGGCTGAGATCGCCATTGTGCGAGACCCGCTGAACCTGATCGGGATCATGCCCGCGTAGGAAACAAGGCACTTTGGCTCCGGCCCCACGCAATCATCGCCCGACGGGGCGGCGACGGCGGCGGCACCCGGCTCCCCAGGCAAGCACCCCAACGCTTTTTCTGGAGACCGACATGGCCAAAACTTCTCTTTCCGTCGATGCCGCCGATTTGACCAGCCGCATCACCCGCACGCCTTTTCCCGGCTCCCGCAAAATCTACATTCAAGGCTCGCGCCCCGACATCCGCGTGCCGTTCCGCGAAGTCACGCTGACTGACACGCTGGTGGCCGAGGGCAGTGAAACCCGGCGCGAAGCCAACCCGCCGCTGCGCCTGTTTGACGCGTCCGGCGTTTATACCGACCCGGCTGTTTCGATTGACATCACGCGTGGCCTGGCCGCCCTGCGCGCCGCCTGGATTGACGAGCGCGGCGACACCGACACCCTGCCCGGCATCAGCAGCGCCTATGGCCGCGAACGCCTGAACGACCCGGCGCTCAGCGCCCTGCGCATGGCCCAGTCGCCCGCACCGCGCCGCGCCAAAGCCGGTGCCAACGTCTCGCAAATGCACTACGCCCGCCAAGGCATCATCACGCCCGAGATGGAATACATCGCCATCCGCGAAAACCTGGTGCGCGCCCAGCTCGCCGAGCGCCTGGCCACCGAGCGCATGCCGAAAAAAGGCCATTCCTTCAACGCGTCGATTCCGCAGGATGTGACCGCCGAATTCGTGCGCGACGAAGTGGCGCGTGGCCGCGCCGTGATCCCGAACAACATCAACCACCCGGAAAGCGAGCCAATGATTATTGGCCGCAACTTTCTGATCAAGGTGAACGCCAACATCGGCAACTCCGCCGTGACCTCATCGATTGAAGAAGAAGTGGACAAGTTGGCCTGGTCAATTCGCTGGGGCGCGGACACGGTGATGGATTTGTCCACCGGCGAGAACATCCACGAAACCCGCGAATGGATTTTGCGCAACTCGCCGGTGCCGATTGGCACGGTGCCGATTTATCAGGCGCTGGAAAAAGTCAACGGCAAGGCCGAAGACCTGACCTGGGAAATCTTCCGCGACACGCTGATCGAGCAGGCCGAACAGGGCGTCGATTACTTCACCATCCACGCCGGTGTGCGCCTGGCCTACGTGCCGCTGACCGCGAACCGCCTGACCGGCATCGTCTCGCGCGGCGGCTCCATCATGGCGAAATGGTGTTTGTCGCACCACAAGGAAAGCTTCCTGTACGAGCATTTCGAAGAGATTTGCGAAATCATGAAGGCTTACGACGTGTGCTTCTCGCTCGGCGACGGCCTGCGCCCCGGCTCGATTGCCGACGCCAACGACGAAGCGCAGTTTGCCGAACTGCACACGCTCGGCGAGCTGACGCAAATCGCCTGGAAACACGACGTGCAGGTGATGATCGAAGGCCCCGGCCATGTGCCGCTGCAGCTGGTGAAGGAAAACGTCGAGAAGCAGCTGGAAGCCTGCTTTGAAGCGCCTTTCTACACGCTTGGCCCGCTGATCACCGACATCTCGCCCGGCTACGACCACATTTCATCGGCGATGGGCGCAGCCAATATCGGCTGGTACGGCACGGCGATGCTGTGCTACGTCACGCCGAAAGAGCATCTCGGCTTGCCGAACCGCGACGACGTGAAGCAGGGTTTGATTGCCTACAAAATCGCCGCCCACGCGGGCGATCTGGCCAAGGGCTATCCCGGCGCGCAGATGTGGGACAACGCGGTATCCAAAGCGCGTTTTGAGTTCCGCTGGGAAGACCAGTTCCGTCTGGCCATCGACCCGGACACGGCGATGGCGTACCACGACGAAACCCTGCCGAAAGAAAACGCCAAGGTGGCGCATTTCTGCTCGATGTGCGGCCCCAAGTTCTGCTCGATGAAAATCTCGCAGGAAGTGCGCGAGTTCGCCCGGCTCAACCCCGAAACAACGACGCTGGCCAAAACGCCCTGCGTGATTGAAATCAAGCAGGTCGCGGTGGAAATCGAAACCAGCTTTGAAGCCAAGGCCGAAGAGTTCCGCAAGGGCGGCAGCGAGATTTATTCCTGATTCGGACGCTGTGATGCGGGCGAGTCCTCCATGCCTTGCGAGGACTTGCCCGCCATCGCGCTGAATATCACTTCTGTTTTTTTCATGCCCTGCCGGTTGCCGCCTAGGCGCTGGCCACCACGATGGAATCCATCATGAGTTTTCTGCATATTGGTATTGCGGGTGCCGGTCTGGCGGGCCGCACGTTGGCCTGGCGGCTGCTGCGCGCCGGTTGCCGCGTCACGCTGTTTGATGTGCGCCAGCGCGCCGAGCTGGACACCGCTTCGATGACGGCGGCGGCGATGCTCTCGCCGCTGGCGGAATTGTCGGTGTCGGACGAGGTGGTGTTTCAACTCGGGCGGCGTTCGATGGAGTTGTGGCCGCGCTGGGTCGCCGAGCTGGATGTGGAAAGCGGCGGCGAGCCGATTTATTTCCGCCAGAAAGGCACGCTGGTGGTGGCCCATGCACCCGACCAGAGTTCGCTCGAACACTTCACCCGTCTGCTGCAGCACAAATTGCCCGAAGCCTGCCGCGCCGAAGTGCAGACGCTGGACGCGGCTGGCGTGGCCCGCGAAGAACCGGCGCTGGCCGGGCGTTTTGGCGGCGGGCTGTTTCTGCAAAGCGAAGGCCAGCTCGGCAACGACCAGTGGATGGCCACGCTGGCGACGCAAATCGACCGGCTGGGCGTGACGTGGCATGAAGGCTGTGCGGTGGCGCGTCTGGAAGAAGGCCGCATTGTCTGCGCCGATGGTTCGACGCATGCGGTGGATATTGCCGTCGATGCACGCGGCCCCGGCAGCCAGTCGCAGTGGCCGCAGGTGCGCGGCGTGCGCGGCGAGGTGCTGCGCGTCGAATGTCCCGGCGTGACGCTGCAGCGCCCGGTGCGGCTGATGCACCCGCGCTATGCGCTCTACGTCGCGCCGCGCCCGAACCACCAGTTTGTCGTCGGCGCGACCGAGCTGGAGTCTGAAGACACCGGCCCGGTCACGCTGCGCTCCATGCTGGAACTGGGCAGCGCGCTGCACAGCCTGCACCCGGCCTTTGGCGAGGCGCGGGTGCTGCGCGTGTCCGCCGCACTGCGCCCGGCGCTGGACGACCACCGGCCCGCCGTGCTGCAGCGTGATGGCGTCTGGCACATCAACGGCCTGTACCGCCACGGCTACCTGTGCGCTCCGGCGGTCGTCGATGAACTGGCGCAGAAATTACTGGTAGCCTGAAATGGCCTGGTGGCCAGCGCCCTGCCGGACAGCGCGAAACGGTTTTTGCCACTTTACGTTCTCCCCGTGCGGGCACGCTGGCCGCCAGGCTATAGCGATCAACAGGAAACAAGCAAATGAGCACTGAAACCACTTTTGAGATTTCCTTCAACGGCGAGCAGGTGACCACCGACGCGGCCACACTGCAGGATTTGCTGCTGGCGCGCGGCTACGAGCTGAAAAACGCGTTTGCCTGCGCTGTCAACCGCACCTTCGTGCCCCGGCCCCAGTGGCCGCAGCGCGCCCTGCAACCGGGCGACCGCATTGACGTGGTCACGCCCATCACCGGAGGCTGATATGCCTGCGCAATCCTTCCCCAACACCGCGCCTATCCACACAGCGGCCCAAGCGGACGCGGTGGCTTCTGCGGCCCCCGCCACGCCAGCCCCCATCGCCCACGGCAGCCCGTGGACCGTCGCGGGCACGACATTGAACAGCCGCTTTCTGCTCGGCACCTCGCATTACCCGTCGCCGCAGGTGCTGGGCGATGCGGTGCGCGCCAGCGGCACGCAAGTCTTGACCGTCGGCCTGCGCCGACTGCAGCCCGAAAGCGGCGGCGGCAACAGCTTTTGGCAGCGCATTCAGGCGCTCAAATGCCACATCCTGCCCAACACGGCGGGATGCCACAGCGCCGAAGAAGCCATCACGCTGGCGCAAATGGCACGCGAGATTTTCGGCACGCCGTGGATCAAGCTCGAAGTCATCGGCGACGACTACACGCTGCAGCCCGACACCGTGGCCACGCTCGAAGCCGCCACGGTTCTGGCCAAAGACGGCTTTTCCGTCTTCGCCTACACGACCGACGATCTGGTGATGGCGCAGCGCCTGCGCGATGCGGGTTGCGCGGCCATCATGCCGTGGGCCGCGCCGATTGGTACCGGGCGCGGGCCGCTGAACCCCTACGCGCTGGAAACCATGCGCCGCCGTCTGCCTGACGCGGTGCTAGTCGTCGATGCCGGGCTGGGCCGCCCCTCGCACGCCGCACAGGTGATGGAGCTGGGCTTTGACGCCGTGCTGCTCAACACCGCCGTGGCGCAGGCGGGCGACCCGGTGCGCATGGCGCGCGCTTTTGCCGACGGCGTGGCCGCTGGCCGCGCCGCTTACGAATCGACGCCGATGCCCGAGCGCGCCGCCGCCCAGGCTTCCACGCCGACGGTGGGCGTGCCGTTTTGGCATGCGTCGTAATGTTTCCTGTCGTCCTGTTTTCTTCTTGCCGCTGTCGATGGATGGCTTGGACGGAGTGAATGGCGCATGAGCCGAAACACTGTTGTCGCCGCGATCACCCTTGCGCTGATGGTCATGGCTGGTGCGATGTATGAAGGTTGGTCACACTATCAGGCTTGGCCTCAAGGCGATCTGCTTTACACCCCGATGGGGCCGTGTCCGTCTCTTGCGCATAGTTTTACGACCGGGTATTTGCTTGTGCTCACCTTGGCGGCACTCATTTGCTTGGTCATTGCAGCGGCTGCTTTTGCCGCGTCTTGGGTGCCACGCTTATCAAGTTTTAAGCGCAGGCTGCGGAGCATTGCTGCAGCCGGTCTGCTTATTGTTGGCCTGCTATTCGTGGTTTCATTTCTGCACCGTGCTATCGAGGCTTATTTGCCGCTGCAGGTCGATCCCTCGTGCAGGCATTCCGTTAACTCCCCCAATGTCTGAAGGCTTTGACTGTCATGAACGCCACTTCTTTTGCGCCGCTGACCGGCCCTATCGGCTTTTACCCCGTCGTTCACGATGTCGTCTGGGTGCAGCGCCTGCTGGACTGGGGCGTTCGCACGGTGCAGCTGCGTTTTAAAACCGCCGGTCACACGCCCGCCGAGATCGAGCGCGAAGTGTTGGCCGCCGTCGAAGCAGGCCGCAACGTGCCCGGCGCGCAGGTCTTCATCAACGACCACTGGCAACTGGCGCTGCAGGCGGGCGCTTACGGCGTGCATCTGGGCCAGGAAGATCTGGACACCGCCGACATCGACGCGCTGCGTCGTGCCGGTCTGCGTCTGGGCCTGAGCACGCACACGCCCGCCGAGCTGGCGCGAGCCAAGGCGGTGCAGCCGTCGTATCTGGCGATTGGCCCGATTTACCCGACGACGCTCAAGGTCATGCCTTACGCGCCGGTCGGTTTAACGCAACTGAAAGAATGGGCGCCGCTGGCCGCGCCGTATCCGGTGGTGGCGATTGGCGGGATTTCGCTGGAGCGCCTGCCCGGCGTGCTGGCTTGTGGCGTTGATGGCGTGGCCGTCGTCAGCGCAGTGACACTGGCCGCTGACCCGGAACTGGCGGCGCGGCAGGGGCTGGCGCTGGCCCAAACGCGCGGATAACGCGGCTGCGGAAAATTATTATTTCCGCAAAGGACTGGCCGATTCAAACCCAAGTGCGCTGCCTGTTGAATACAATTCAACCAATATATATTCAAAATATCAGGCGGCTACATGCACTCCAGGGAAAAACAGAGCCAATTAAAACAGCGGACTTTGGCTTTTGCCCTGCTGATTATTGTTTTGTTGGCAGTGGGACTTTCAGTTCCCCGTAGTTTTATGCCTGAAATACAAGTGCATACCAGCATGCTCACGGTGCATTTGCTGCTGGAGCTGTTTGCCATCATCATTGCCATGCTGGTGGTCATCGTTTCATGGAATACTTTTAATTATCAGCAATCGCGTTCGGCCAGCGTTTTAATCTGCGGGTTTTTGATTGTTGTCACCTGCGATATTTTTCATACCCTGACTTACGAGGGAATGCCCGCCTTGCTCGGCCCCAGCAGCACACAGCGGGCCATTTTTTTCTGGCTGATGGGCCGAACCTTCGAGATGCTTTTTATGGCCTTGCTGGTGTTCGGCAGGGTGCCATCCCTGTCGCGCAGATTTTCTCTGGTGGCAGGCGTGTTGATCTCGGCCATGCTGGTCTGGTTCGGTTCTTACCAGATTGACGACTTCCCGGTCACTTTTATCAAAGGACACGGTGTCACCGCCTTCAAAGCGGACTACGAGTACGTGCTATGCCTGCTCAATGTGCTCGTGGCCATGCTCTTTTGGCGGCGCGCCCAAGGTTCAGATGAATCGCGCGACTATCTGCTGTCGCTGTCGAGTTTTGTGATGGGCGCCGGCGAACTGATGTTCACCGCCTATGTGCAGCCGTCTGATTTTCAGAACATCTATGGCCACGCCTTCAAACTGGTGGCCTATGTGCTGATCTTTCGGGCCACGTTCGTGGCCAGCATGCGCTCTCCTTTTGAGCTGATCCGTGAATCACAAACCCAGCTGCACGAAAGCGAGGAACGCTGGAAATTTGCGCTCGAAGGCTCCGGCGAAGGGGTCTGGGATGTGAACCTTGTCACCGGCGAGGCTTATCACTCCCCGCGCTATCAGGAAATGCTGGGCTATGCGCCAGGCGAGTTTGCCGGCAGTTACCAGGAATGGGTTGAGCATGTTCACCCGCAGGACCGGCCCGGCGTGATGGAAGTGCTTGAAGCTTGCAAGAGTCAAATCTCCCCGCGCTACATGAACGAATACCGCATGCGCTGCAAAGACCAGCGTTATATATGGATCTCGGCACGCGGAATGGTCGTCAGCTTGAGCGCCGAGGGCAAGCCCTTGCGAATGATTGGCACGCACAAGGACATCACCGAGCGCAAAGCGGTGGAAGCCGAACTCCAGCAGCACCGCCTGCATCTGGAAAAACTGGTGGAGGAGCGCACCGCCGCGCTGTCTGTGGCCATGGCACAGGCCGAATCAGCCAACAACGCCAAATCGCGCTTTCTGGCCGCTGCCAGCCATGACCTGCGCCAGCCGCTTTCGGCACTCGGTGTGTACACCAACCTGCTGAAAAACACACCGGCAGCGGCTGACCGCAAGGTGGTGGCCAACATGCAGGTGTGCATCAATAGTTTGAGCGAACTGCTCAACGATTTGCTCGATCTGAGCAAGCTCACCGCAGGCGTGGTCACCCCGGCCATCCATGATTTTTCCGTCGCCGAGCTGTTTGACAGTCTGGCATCGGTGTATGCGCCTGAAGCAGCACTCAAAGGACTCCAGCTGCGCTTTGTACCCGGCTCATGGACGGGGCACACAGATGCGGTGCTACTGCGCCGCTCCCTGAGCAACCTGATCGAAAACGCCCTGCGCTACACCCAGCGCGGGGGCGTGTTGGTCGCCTGTCGGCGCCGCATGGGCAAGACCTGGATCGAAGTCTGGGACAGCGGCATCGGCATTCCCGAGGACAAAACAGGGGATATCTTCGAGGAATTCAGGCAGCTTGGCGACAGTGCGCGCAACAACGGCAGCGGGCTGGGTCTGGCCATTGTGGCCAAGATGGCCGCCCTGCTGGGCCTAGAAATCAAGGTCCGCTCCCGGCTGGGGCGCGGCTCAGTGTTTGCCATCGAACTGCCGCTGGGGGAGTCAGCGCGGGTCGTGGCCGTGCCCGCACCAGCGCCGCAACCCACGGCGCCGCGCGCGCTGCGCATCGCGATGGTGGACGACGACACCCATGTGCGCGAGTCGCTGTGCGCTCTGCTGGAGTGTTTCGGCCATGAGGTGCTGGCCGCCGCCACGCAGGCCGAGTTGCTGGCCGGGCTGGCGCAGTTCAAGCCCGACGTGCTGCTGTCCGACTTCCGACTCGCCGGGGGCGAAACCGGATTCGATGTCATCAAGGCCGTGCGCAGCCGTCTAGGCGCTGAATTTCCGGCCATTCTTATCACTGGCGACACCGATCCGGCGCTGCTGCGCAGCATGAGTGGGCGCAGTGTCATCGTCATGCACAAGCCGCTGGATCTGAAAGCACTGGAAGCCGCCCTTGAAAGCCTGGCCAACCACATTGCGTAAATGGCGTGCGGGAGCGCCCGCTCCTCAAGTCGCCGTCGCGCGCCAGCGCCAGCGCAGCAATCCCAGCGCCAGCACCAGATGCAGCACCGCAAAGCTCAGCGCCCAGGCGCTGGCGCCTAGCAGCGGCTGGGCGAGGCTCGATAGCATGTCGCTGTGCAAACCGCTCAGCAGCCACGGCAGCAGCCCGTACAGCACGCCCATCAGCACCCAGAAACCCAGCACGGGCCGCCGCCCTTTGGGCGAAAAGGACAAAAACAGCGCCAGCGCGCAGTCACGGGCCAGCAGCAGCACCAGCACCAGCGCGTGCACGCCGACAGAGCCGATGGCGTAGCCAAACTCGCCAAACTCCCGCAATGAGGCGGTCTCCGGTGGCAACTTGTGCCAGACCAGCACGGCAAACGGCAGCGCCAGCGCCAGCGTCGTCGGCCAGCGCGGCAGCTGCAGTAGAGCGGCGCGCCATTGGCCGCTTTCCAGCCGCGTCAGCACGCGCTGCCATAGCGGGCGTGGCTGGGGTTCGGCCAGCAGCGCCAGATAGGTGAAGGCGGCGCAGGTCGCCAGGCCGATCACGCTGAACACCATCAGGCGTTTTTCCGGCGCAAAACCGGCCAGGTAGCTGGCCAGCAGCAGCGCCAGCGCGGGCCAGCCCCAAGGCAATTGGCGCACGGCCAGCACTTCGGCCATGCTGCGCCAGGCCGCGCCCAGCGCACAGGCGGTAAACAGCGCCAGCGAGGCCAGCGAAAAACTCATCCCCTTGAAGGGCTGGCCCCACCAAAGCAAATCGGTGTCCTTGAGCAGGCCCAGCAGCGGCCCGGTGCCCCACAGCAGCGTCAGCAGCAGGATCGACAGGCCGCCCCGGCGGGCGATGCGTCCACCCACCTTGGCCAGTTGCAGGTTGACGGCAATCAGCAGCGCCTGCAGCAGCAGGCCGCCCAGAATGCCGCCCAGCGCCAGCCGCAGCACCAGCGCAGGCGACTGTCCGGCCAGCACGCTGGCGGGCACGGCCACCAGCAGGCAAAAAGCGCCGCCATACCAGCCGTAGGCCGACGCACCGGCCAGCTTGCCCCAAGTCATGGCCCAGGGCTGCATCGCGCTCATGCGCTGCTGGTCCCAAGTGCGCTCGGTGATTTCGTCCATCACACTGGCGCCCACGGCCAGCGTGCCCATGCCCCAGACCAGCAGCCCGAACAGTGCAGCGGCGCTATAAGCCAGCGCCGCGACGGGCTCGCTGGTGCCGCTCACGCTGATGGCGACAAAGCAGGTCAACAGCAGCGCGGGCAGCACCAGCAGCCGCGTCGGAGAAAACTGCAGCCAAAGCTGGCGTTGAAATTCGGGGTTCATTGGCGCACCTCTTGGCTGGTTTGCGCGGCACGTCCGGCGCGCAGGGATTTCAGATAAGACTGTTGCAGGTTCTCGGTGACGGGCGCAATCACCGTCAAGCCATGCCCGGCGGCGACGCAAGCGCCCACCAGCGCGGCCTGCGCCTGCGCGCTGCCGCTAAAGCCGATTTCGACCGAGTCGGATTCGACCCGCTCCAGACGCACGCCCGCTTGCAGCCGCAGCCAAGGCGCGACGGCCCTGGCGGACGCGATGAATTCCAGCCGCAGCAGCCGTTCGACCGGGCCACCGCTGTCGCCGCTAAAGCCGCTCGGACTGAGCGAGCGGTGCTCCAGCACCCGGCCCCGGTCCAGCGCCAGCATGTGCGTCGAGTATTCATCCAGCTCGGCCAGAATGTGACTGGACACCAGCAAGCTCATGCCCTGCGCCTGCAAGGCTTTGAAAACCTGCGCCAGACTGCTGCGCGCCTCCGGGTCCAGGCCGCTGGCCGGTTCGTCGAGCAGCAGCACTTTGGGCGCGTGGATGATCGCCTGGCCAATCGCCAGACGCTGGCGCTGGCCGCGCGACAGGGCGCTGGCCAGGTTGCCCAGCTTGTCGCTCAAACCAAGGCGCTGCGCCGTGCTTTGCACCGCCTGGGCGACGGCGGCGCTGGCCAGCCCCTGCGAGCGCGCCGCGTATTCCAGCCCCTGCGCCACCGTCAGGTCGCTGTACAGGCCAAAGTTGTCCGACAGGTAGCCCATCAGGCGATGGACTTCACGCGGCGACTCGTACACGTCGAGCCCGGCGACCCGCACCGTGCCCGACAGCGGCGTGTCCAGCGCGGCAATGCAGCGCAGCAGCGTGGTTTTGCCAGCGCCGTTCGGGCCGACCAGCGCGGTCACGGTGCCCGGCGCAATGGACAGGCTGACGCGCTCCAGCGCCCGGAAACCGGGGTAATCAAAAGTGAGGTCGCTGACCTCGATGATGGCGGGGTTCAAATCATCTCCTTGTAAACAGGCTTACGGCACCGGCCTCAAGACCGGGGCGCTTTCCATTTGAGTTTTCTCAACTGTTTTCTCAGCTGCAGGCGCTGGTTCGACGGCAGCGCCTGCATGCCCTGCAGCACCCACTGGGTGCGGGCGATATTGATCCGGTCGGTGCGGCCCCAGCGTGCCACTTCCAGCTCGGGGTTGTGCAGCATCGCGGCCAGCCAGGCGGCTTGCAGCGGGGTCAGCACGTCGGCGCGAACGCCAAAGTAGCGCCGCGAAGCCGCTTCAGCGCCGCAAACGCCCCGCCCCCAAGGCGCACGGCTCAGGTAGAGGCGCAGGATCAGCGGCTTGCCCAGCGTGCGCTCCATTTCGACGGCATACAGCAGCTCGCGCAGTTTGTGTGCCGGGCTGCGCGCCGAGCCGGTGACCAGCATCTTGCTCAACTGCTGCGCCAGCGTGCTGCTTTTGTGCCCGGTTGGGGGCGGGCTGTCTGCATCCGGGGGCAGCGCCGCGTCCAGCTCGGTCAGCGCATCCCCGTGGTACTCGTCGGGGCGCTGGTCTTCGGCGGCGACCACCGCATGCGACAGCCAACTGGCCGGGGTCAGGCGCGAGACGATTTTGCTGCAGCCCGTCGGGCTGCTGGCCAGCGCTTCGGTGCCCAGCCCGCTGACCTGAAAGCCTTCGATTTCCGGGTCTAGGTTGAACTCGTTCTCGGGCAGGTTCAGCGTCGCGTTCAGTCCGAAGCGCCCTTCAATGCGCGCCTTGGCCAGCTCGGGAATGCTGGCGCTAAACAGCGCATAAGCATCGGCAATCGGCGTCAGCGGCAATTGCAGGCGCACGCGTAAGCCGTTTTTTTCCAGCGCGCTGCGCCAGGTGGCGCGCAGCTTTCCTGACGACAGCGTGCCGCTGATCTGCTCGCCCTGGCGCTGCAGCGTCAGCAGGACTTCGTCGAGAACCAGCGGCTCGCTGCCCGGCTCCGGCAGCTTGAAGGTGCAGGGCGCGCAGCGGGCGTTTAACGTGCGGCTGGTGTCTTGCCAGCTCAGTTGCACCGGCCCGGCACGGCTGTCCAGCGTGCGGCCATCGAGCAGCAGCGGCGCCAGCACCGGGGCAGTGGCCAGCCGGATCAGCGTCGAGGCGCCGACCTGCAGCGACACCGGGCCGAGCTGGAACGGCACCGTCCATTCGCCGGGCTGGGGCGCCAGCAGCATTCGCAGGCTCAGGTAAGGAATCAGCAGGCAGGCGAACGCCAGCATCAGCCAGCCAGACGCAGCCCTGGCTTTGGGAGACAGCGGCTTCATACCGGCGTTGCGGTGGTGATGGCCTGCCACGGCCCCTGCGACTGGCCCATCACGGCGGCCCAGTACCAAGCCGAAGTGTCGGTAAAGCCCTGACCTGCAGCGTCAAGAATGCGCTCACAAACCCGCAGGCGCTGGCCGCCGCTCTGGCCCGGCGTGGCGTCAAAGCAGCGCCACAACTGCTGCGCCTGATCGCGCTCTAACTGCTCGGCGGCGAGACGGTAGCCCAGACCCCGGTAGCAGTCAGCCGCCGGGTGCAGCATGCGCGTCGGCTGGTTGACGGTGCGCAGCACCAGCGTTTGCTGGCCGTCGGTCATCCGGCTCAGGCTGCCGGGAAAGTTTTGCGCAAAACGCTGCTCGACATCGCTCAACGCTAGCGGGCGCAGCGCCCGGCCCTGCCACTGCGCAGGCAGTTCGCTGGCAACATGCAGAGGCGCGGCTGATGCGGCGGCTGGCCGGTAGAGCGTGGAAAAAATCGACCACAGCATGCACAGGGGCAGCAATAGGGCCCACAGCATTTTGTGCCGCACCCGGTTGTTAAAACTGTTTTCAAGCATGACTATCCTTTGCCGGGCAGCTTACCACCGCGACAATGACGCCACACACGGCCGCCAGCAGCACCAAGCCAACCATTTCATGCGCCCAGCCGGGCAGCGACCAGCCCGAAGCCTGGGCCGCCACCAGCACCGTGTTGCGCGCAATATTACCCGCCAGCACCAGCGCGCCGACGGCGGGCAGCCGGGTCAGAAAAGCGCGGCTGCTGCGCCCCAGCCAGAGCGCGCTGACGCAGGCCGTGAAGTAGCCCAGCCAGGCCATCTGCACGCCCGAGCAGGGCGCATCAACGATGATGAGCTGGCCATCGACCAGCAGGCTGGCGCCGCTGCGCTGGACTTCGTGACCGAGGCGCAGCAGCC
>Ga0302213_1000431_pt1 | contig 23613 bp, 7 predicted proteins | sample II_Fen_N1_2_FD_194583 | JGI IMG/M metagenome (GOLD analysis project Ga0302213, IMG submission 194583) | Peat permafrost microbial communities from Stordalen Mire near Abisko, Sweden - II_Fen_N1_1 | ecosystem: Environmental > Terrestrial > Soil > Wetlands > Permafrost | place: Sweden: Abisko...
TAGAACACCGATTGAATAATGAAAAACAGTTGTCCGATTGAACACACATAAAACGCTTGTTCACCAATTTCTATAGAAGTTTGATTGCGGTATGCCTGTTTATAACTTTTCACCAAAGATATCATCAGTTCATGCTGTCAGAGTTGACTCTATGATGCACGCTTTATTTTAATTTCACTTTCGAACTCAATAAAATCGAACAAAAAGGTCAAACAAATTAATGTCTGACCTTACTCATATTGTGGGCATGGAAGTAAATAAACCAAATCTTTTATTTCATTAAATCCCTGTGTTTTGTAAATGTAACAACCTCATTTATAACGAATTAGACTTGTTTTTTTGATAAGGTTCTGGTGGTTGCTGACTTCGCTTCGTTTGGCAAATATTTGAATTCCAATAATCCGGATATTATATAAGAATCTGCTATCTTAGATTTATTCACAAATACAAAGAGTTATTCAACTATTACTTTCGCACCTTTACCGTCAATTGCAATAAGATATACGCCTGTATGTACATTGAATTCAGCTTTTCCTGATACTGAAGTTTTTTTTGCAATTAATGAACCATCGACAGTAAAAACAGTGACATCCTTGAAGTTCAATCCATCGACCACAATTGTGTTCTTAGTAGAATAAACTTTGTACAGATCAGTCAGTTTGATTTCTTTCACTGAAGTAGCATTTGCATCAGTAAATCCTACATATAACAACGAAGATGCATGATTGTTGTATTTTAGTGTTACTTTATGAATACCTGTTATTTGCCCAATCGAACTTTCCGATTTAGTAAAGTCAAACTTTCCCGGTGTTACTATAGCAGGTACTGAAGCAAAAGCTGTTGTTTGATTATCTAAATAGAAATCGTAAGAAGCTCCGTTTGCAATTGCATCAGTTATTGCAGTATACAAATATATTTTATCATATTTGTTAATACTAAAATCCACTTCGCCAAGTTCAACAATTCCTGTTGTAGTACCAATAAGATAGCCATTGTTTTCTATGGTGAGTGCATATTCGGCATTGGTTACGCGTGCAAATTGATTCATGCTTATATTGATGTTTTTATTGACACCAGATGAAATCGCATTTGTTTCGATATAGTTATCATTATTTGATAAAATTTGAAGCAGATTTACTTCTTTAACTCTGAATTCCTGCGTCGCTGGAGTTGAATAATTGCCAACCCAACCGATGTAAAGATCTGTTTCTTCGGTTAGATTGAATTCAATTCCATACATTGAACCATCGGCCAAATCTGTCCCGATATTATGATAGGCGATAGCAGTCGTTTCTACATTCGAAGCATCCGGAATTACTTTAGATGCAAAAATATAGGTTTTGCTTAAACTATACAGGGTGTTGTAGTTTGCGCCAAAGAAATACTTTCCTGCCGGGAGCCTGACTTTCTGATAAATCTTTGCATTGGAAGCATCTTTTGTTGATTGACTAAAATCATTCCAAACACCCATCATTAATGTATTATAACCTGGATTTTTGTCAATTCCTTGTTTTGTACCATCTTGATTGGTTTGAGGTATATTAAAATTATCAACTGTCCAGTTCGTTGGGGCTCCAAATCGGGTATACGAGATATCTTTTCGTGCTATATTGGTATAGTTTCTCAAATAGGTTGCTGAAAGATCTATATTATTATTATCCAGTAAAAGAATTTCATTCACTCGCATACTTTTGCTAACTGCAGCTGCAGCAATGGAAGTTGACCATCCTATTGAAACTTCTGTTGGCTGAGTCAGCGTAAATGAGCAACAACTTAACTGTTGTCCGGTGACGCTTTGGCTCATATCATAATATGCCAAAGCTGCAGATGGGACTTTGCTGGTTTCGGGAAGAGTATTTCCGACAATTACCGACAGATAATCTTCACCAGCTGCTAATCCGTAGTTTTCATGCACTTTGATCCTGAGTTTATAACTTCCTGCCGGAAGAGTAGTTGACTGATAAATTTTTCCATTCGTTATAGCCGGATCAGTAGCATTCCATTTTTGAATACCGATTGATTTACCTGAACTATAATTATCAAAGCCACCCGTTGTGAAATTATCCTGATTCACAATATTATTGGTATAAACCCAGGGTTCTGCCAACAAACCATACCGACCCGTTCCAAGAACTCCCACATCAGTACGTGAAAAATTGCGAACATCCTTAAGATGTTTAGCAGTAACATTTTGAGGTTTTATATATTCTAATAATCCACCTTCATACTTTCCGTTCGTACAAAATGAGGCGTAAACAGATTGCAGTGAAGTGAAAGCCGTTTCAATTTCAGCAGCACTATTGCTTGTTGTAATGTTTTTAGCCAGTGTCAATTGTGCTTCCAAAGCAGAAACTGCATCTTGACGGTATTGACCCGAATTGGGTCCCATATTTAATTTTGCAATGCTATCAATTGATGAACATTGTTTAATTAAACCTTCTAAATCGGTAATTGAATACTTTGAATCAAAAGTAATTTTTAATACCAGGGCAATATCACTGGTTTTTGTTGCAGGCAAGGCAATCGCCACATTATTTATACTTTGCGTGCAAGCAAGAATACCACTTCCCAATAATCGAATGCTTTTTACTTTTCCTGGATAATAAGGAGAACTCAGAGCTATATTTTTCAGATTTACGATCCCTGATGTTGGCCATCCCAACGCTGTTGCATACAAAAAGCTGTCCTTTTTAGCATAACGGATATCAAGAGGAGAATATGAAGTTCCTTCATTAAAACCCTGAGCCGAAAGTGGTTTTACTGCATCGGCTGTCGGTCCTTCTCCAAATGAGGTCCATGGTCTTGTGCCGTATATGCTTTCATTGTTAATCGCCATCCAGGGAGCAATTCCATTCAATACTGCCAATTCTTTTTCATCAATGGTACCATTACCACGAACCGGGATATTCAATAACAAATTACCATTTTTACTTACAATATCTATTAACATCCGAATAACCGTAGAGGCAGATTTATATCCATTATTGTTGTATACCGAACGGTTGTAATGCCAATCGCCAATACAGGTACATGTTTGCCATGGCTTAGCCTGAGCTCTGTCAGGGATTCCACGTTCAACGTCCCATACCATGCATTCCTTTTGGTCATCAGTAAGCACCTTACCAAAAATAACAGCATTCGGATTTTTATTATACATGTGAGCTGCTATTTTTAATCCCACGTCACTAATTTGGCAGAAAGGTAATGCAGTGTCATCAAAATAGAGTAAATCTGGAGTGTATTTATTCAACAGATCGACAGTTCTGTTATAAAATTTATTCAGATATGCTGTATCCGGTTGCGACGCTCCGTTTCCCCAATCCCATTGTGAGTGAATAGTTCCCGAATTAGTACTTCCTGTGCTTCGTGCATGATTTTGAGCATATAAATCCTGTGGATCCAGTCCTTCCCACCATTTTCCGGCACCATCGGCTTTAGTCAGTTTTCCATCAAAATCCTGCGAAGGCTCAAGCCAGGTCCAGGCATGTGCAGCATGTACACTAACTCCGAATGGTAAACCCATTTTCTTTGCCGCAGCTGCCCAACCGGCTATAATATCTTTTTTCGGGCCTACATGAACAGTATTCCAGGGTTGGTATTTGCTGTCATACATATCCAGATTATCATGATGGTTAGCCATGGCCATGAAGTACTGTGCCCCCACTCTTTTGTAGAGTCGAACAAGTGAATCGGGATCCCAGCTTTCAGCTTTCCAGGTATTAATCACATCTTTAAAACCAAAAGTCTTTTGACTTCCATAATTAGCAGCATGCCAGTTGAATTGCGTTGTTCCGGTGAAATACATAAAACGGGCATACCAGTCACCCTGTTCAGGTTGACATTGTGGACCCCAGTGTGCCCAGATGCCAAATTTAGCATTCTGATACCATTCGGGAGCAGTTGAATATTGTTTGAGTGATTGCCATGTTGCAGTGTATTTACCCGTTGCCATGGGTTCTATCTTACTTTGTGCGAAACTTAAATTTGGGACTGTCAAAAGAATAATAAACAAAAGTAAAAATCCGGTTACCTGTGAATGTGTTTTCATCTTCTCTATTTTTTAGTGATTAGTATTATAAAGTACAAATATATCTTTTTTGATTAAAAATACATTTGAATAATTTCGATAAAAAGTAGTACTATATCGATATTTCGTTTCCTGCAATTAAATTTGTGCAACGATATGATTCGAAGTGTCCATGATTCTCAGTCAAAAGGCAGAGGTTATCTCAATTTATTAAGATAACCTCTGAGAATAAAAAAAAACCACAATCTACTATTTGATTACTTTTTGTGTAATCGATATCCCATTACAAATCATTTTCACTAAATAGACACCGGAAGGAAGCGTTGCATCAAGAACCTTTTGGTTTTTACCTGCATCAAAAGATGTTTTCACTTTTGAAAGAAGTAAACCTTGTGGATTATAAATCATAAATTCTACATTCGAAGTTTGTTCTAAGTTGAAATCAGCTACAATCTGATTGTTTTTGATATAGACGTTCTGATTTTGATCGTTTACAAGACTTTCTACCTTTGTTAATAAAGAAATATCATATAATTCCATGTTGTCAAGATATGAAGTTGTTGCCTGGTTTGAACCACTACAGCTATTAATCCATAGGTTTTGATCAGTTGCTAATGTTCCGGTTTTAAATGTAAAGTCCAAAGCTTGCCAGACACCTAAAGTGTTTTTTACTTGCTGATAATCTGCCGTTGAGCCATTAATTCCACATCCATTAAGAGTAAAACTCAGTTCTGCATTCGAATTCACCATCACTTTCAGGCGATAAGTTGTATTTGCTGTAATTTTTCCTGTTAGCGAATAGTCTAATGACGTACCGCATGCACCTGTCAAGAGGGCACAACTGCTCCCACAGTATACAAGAGTTGTATCGGTAATGATAGATTTACTCCCCCATCCGGCATAAGTAGACAGGCTGTTAAAGTACGGATCAGCAATTATATTCGTTAAAGTCGGATATAACTTCGTGAAGCAATCGGTATTTTTATTTGCTTTAACCCGAACTCTTTTAGAAGTTGTACCACTCTTCAACGTAATATAATCGTTTATTGAAGCAGACCCATCATATGTGACATTGACTTTGATTCCTGTTGCGTTTGCAGATAAAGACGATTGATCTATCGAGATTCCGGCAGGCGAATTTATTGAAATAGGATTTGAGAGTGAAAATCCTGTAACATCAAATGAACCTGTTGTATTTACTTCATCAAATACTAAATATGATGCAGAAGTAATAATGATTGGATTCGGATCAGCTGTTTTTATTAAAACAAGATCATCAATATTTTGATTATAACTTGCTGTTGATGTTGTCTTTGCAAATACAAGATAGCAAGACATGTCTGAAGGAGCTACAAAAGTAATTATTCCTGTTGAAACTGGTTGAGCACCGGTAATGTCAGTTGGAGGTATTGTGGTAAAAACAGAGCCAATAGCGCTGGTATGTGCTGCATTAGGATTAGCTGCTGCAAAAACTCTTGTTGTTGCATCGGCAGCCGATGAAATACCTTGTTTGTATTTAAAGCTTAGCTGATAAGTTGCACCAGGAATCAATGAAGTCAGATTTGTGCTGATTGAATTATAAGAATCTGCATCAGCCGAACCAAGAAAATGGAGCAAAAAGCTATTTGAACCTGCTGATTCATAACCGCTGGAAGTTTGAATACGTGATTTAGTTCCACCACCATAGGTTTTTCCAAGATCATTTATCCATACTCCAATAGGAGTTCCATCTGCATCAGCATTTTCGAAACTACCATCTATAATCTCATTTTGAATCAGATCGGTTGCTTTAATAAGTTTAAAGACACCGGTTGTAAAAGTGTTGTTTTTGTCGCACCACAATGCCCTGTCTGTTGCTGAGTTGTAGCCGATATATCCGCTTGCATTTACTTTTAATCTGATACTTGATGAAACTGTACCATCGATAACCCACTCGGTGCTTGTCCCCCCGGGAACAGTCAAATAAGTAGTGGACCAGGCATTCCCGGACCATTTGCCGAGATAATAAGCTGAATCATTTTTTAAATAGTAAGTATCTGTCAACCCTGAGACAGGAATAAATTCGAAGCGCTGTGAAGCTAATTTTCCAGCATTATTTATAGTCGGCTGAACAGTAGGAAGACCTCCGATCACAAGACCTGTTCCTGTTGCTACAATGTAATACTTTGCTCCGGCCTCCGGAATAAAATTTGCTGCTTTCGTCTGAAAGACAAATACACATGACATACATAAAATTACTGCGAAAAAGAAAATTTGTTTCATGATAAATAAATTTAAGGATTAATTACGTGATTCATTTGATTTATAACGTTGCAAATGTATACCGTTTGAATATCATACCATTTGAATAATTTCGACAATAAGTAAAACTATTTCGACATAATTGTCCCAAAGGATTTACTCCATATGTTCTCCAAGCCATTTAATTACACTTTGATAGATTTTATTTTTTAATCTTTTGAATTTATTATTTATCATCAAGTTGATTTATAAATGCATATACATATTTAAATTTAATGACGAATATAATAATCAGGATCTTAAGTATGATAAAAAGATTAGGTCAGAAGTTATGATGATAGGTTTGAAAAATATAATTTCATAAATAGAACGAAGTAAGTAAATGGAACAATATAATGTCTTGTTTCATTTCTTCAACTAATATGACCTCTCCCCCTGCCCTCTGAAGAGGGTGATAGAGCCGCGGGTTAATGAAGTTTTATTTAATAGAATAGGACGTTATATACTTCCTACTACTTACTTTCTGAAAAAAGTAAAGATTTTTCAAGTCTGATTTATTAACACAAAAAGAGTTGAAGAAACTCCCCAACTCTTTTCCTAAAACCAACTTTACTATCCTATTCAATATACCTAATTTATTATTTCTATTTTTTGAAATTTAACGCCACTTGAAACATCTATTTTCATCATATAAATTCCGTTGGGAAATCCGCCAACATTGATTGTTGAAGCTTTATTTAGGGAATTATAAACCAAACGACCCATAGTGTCGTAGATATCAACTTTCTTTACATCTTCTTTTGAATTAATAGTGATGATTTGATTGGCAGGATTTGGATAGACCAGGATACCAAAATCATTTTCTGTAGCAACTCCGGATGGAACATCTGCTCCCGCTAAAAATCGGGCAGTTGCATCCTGAAGTGTTTGTACCGCACCAGCACATTCATCAATGGTGGAGTAAGTCTGCAGTAAAGCCGCTTGTAAATTTAAGTACAAATCACCACTTGTTACTGAGGGATAACGATTCAGGGCAACATGCGCACTATCCTTTGCAGCATTCCAGTAAAAACTTTCAGCACTTTCAACGCTCTGGTCCGTAAGAATTTTAATATTGTCTATAAATATTTTAGGACCTGCTCCCGAACCCGCATTTGAACAACCGGCACCTACACTGACTTCGCCCCGAAAAGGGGTCGTAAATAATGCACCTGCAGCTGAGGTTGTCCATACCGAAGCCGTAAAATTGGTCGTTACATCATACCAGTTAGTCGAATTGTTACGAAACCCGGTTAAGTTACTTATCAGGGTTGTTGCACCGGTATTCCCGTTGTAAGCGTCGTATTTCAGTTTATAATTACCCGAAGGTAAAAAAACCTTTTGAGTAAACTGAACTTCATTCACTAAGCCCCAACCCGTTGATGCACCCAGACAGGCACCACTATTATTTCCATTTTTATCTGCTGGTGGGATCGATACACTATTAAACTTAGCCGACGAACCATAGGCAAAAGTAGCCGTAAAAGTCGAATTGCTGGCCACCACGCTCCGATTGGTCCAGTCGGTCACGTTATAAGCATACGCACTGGCATAACCCATTCCTGCCCATAAATTTACAGCACCTGCATTCAATATTCCGGCAACATTGTAAGTTACAGGTGAAGCATCAAATCCGGCATTTTTCAACGCGAGGACAGTAATATCATTTGTAGGTTCTTTTGGAACTGGTGCATCCGAAGCAACCAATGCCCCATCCTTAACTACAACTAAAACCCGACTATTTGCGGGTATGTCAATGATTCCCTTTATCTTTCCTTCGGTGGTAATTATCACCAGACCGACTTTTTTAACAAGATCTGTATTATTAGTCAGAAAAGCACTTATAGAATCTGTTCCTTGCTGAGCTGTAATGCTTCCACTTGTAATAAAAACACGTAAGGTATTGCCTACACTCTGAGAAGCCGCCAGCGTAAAATGTCCGATTGATTTACCTACTGAAACATCAGTTGGTACGGAGAACACCGGAGCACCTTCAGCAAAGCCAATCGCTTTCATATCAGCAGTTGTTGATCCAACAAAGTTGCTTACCAGCAAATAGCGAATGCTATCTGGATCTGTTGCAATCACACCATTCCATCCTGTAGGCAGAGAATCTCTTAACACGATGGCCTTACCGGCAAGATCGCTTGTTTGATTACTGCTTACATCACTGTAGTAAATCATCTGGCGACGATCTACCACAGCACCGCCGGCTGCAGTCCTTGTTGCAGCACTATAAAACGGATAAAAATTAGTAGTATAAATCGAATTGTTAGCTGCCCTGTCGCCAAAAGCCATGCTGCTGACACCCGGAGTTACCACACCAATCTGGTTGTCAATATTAGCCCATGATGTTGCAAGTGTCAGGGTTGTTGCCCCATTGGTCTGATAGCGTCCGTTGCTATGATAAATCGTACGTTGCAATTTCGTAAGTTCATCAGTACTCACAGCAAGTAATCCTCCCCGGGTACCGGTAATTGTTACAGCACTGTTGGCTTTTACATAATCCAGATAAATCAGCGCATTTCCAGGAGTAGAATAGATTGCGAAATTGTTAGTCAACGAGGCATCATTTGTATTGATAACTCCATTCATAGTGTAACTATTTCCTTGTAAGTTATAAATGCCACTGGTTACAGGTGTTGCATTCGTTGATTTACCGCTTACTAAGTACCAACCCAGTATATTCCCTGTATTATTCGCTCTGTAAGGAACCACAATTTTGTTTTTATCAGGACTGTTCTGAGAGAAATAGCCGGTATAACTACTAATTCCGGTACTCCATGAGAAACAGGTGAAACGATCTTTGGTGTATGCTTTTACGATATTCTGCGACGTAAACAGTTTGGCTGCTTCATTCTTTTTTCTGAAATCACTCCAACTTGAAGAAGTCATATCTGCTGTTGAAGCCATTTCATGCATAAGCCAGGTCATCATTAAACGGTGTGCTTCAACGCCCATACGGCGTGCACCTACGTCAGCACGCAATAACCAGCTGCCATCGGAAGTTGTTGTTTGTCTGGCTTTGATATATTTATAGACCTGATTTTCCAACATCAATGCATTTGGGTCTTTCAGGAAACAAGCCATCGTCGAATAAGAGGTGATCTGATCATACAGGAACAAACTCCAGTCATTGCCATTCGGCATAGCCAGTTCACCATCTGCTAAAGCAAGTTCGTTGAGGACCTTGTCCATCACTTTCTGATTGTTGTGCATCAAGGCATTTGTTTTCCACTTCTCAGTACCGTTAATTCCTGTCTGGAACATTTTCATTGCTAAGAAACCTTCGCCTAACTCCTGCATGACCACATTCTGATAAGAGGTATGGAAATAGTTGTGATTCTGCAAGGCATAATCATCGAACAGGTTTTTACCGATATAAAGATCCTTTACTGTTTTGCTGTTGTAATCAGGGTCAATAACTGTGGCATCAGTTGCATCATTTATCTGAGAATAAGAATTTATGGCAAAAGCACGCAAACGGTCATACCACTGTGAAGCTAATGCATCATTGGGATATAATCCCAAAGCACAGGATAAGATATTGGTTTCCCAGCCATTCTCTTCTGCTTTTGTATCGCCCGAATAACCTGTCGGAATAGTACGGGTCAACTCGTAGTTACATTCTGCTTTGACCAGATTGGCAATATATTTTTTTTGCGTTGCAGTCAATGAATCGTTTTGAAAATAGGCTGAATATGCCACCGACATAGACCACAAAGAGCTTTCCCAGACATAGTCGGTATTGCTGGTTGACCCCCAATAATCTCCGGCCGAGCAGCCTTTCAGCTTGTTGGCTTTATGAGTGGAATACGCAAATATAAGACTCCTTCTGGCCATTTTATTCACATCGCTCCAAGTCACGCCGGCTGGAAGTATCACTTTCCCCTGTCCGTATTTATACAAGAAAGCACATATCATAGAAAGATCGGCATTGGGCCTTACACCTTGTTCATTGCTCCCGGCTGTATTTTCACCTTTAAAATAGCCACAAGGTTCCCCGGCACTGTTATTTGCCGAAGCATCCTGATAATCGTTTTTTACATAAGTCATGAAATCGGCCAACATCTGCAAAATATCATCTTTCATGGTGGGCTCATTAACAAAAGTAGAGTTAATGACTCCTTCAGTAGGTGATGAAACCTGGTCTTCAGTACCCCCAACAATGGTTTGTGCCTGCATTGATATTGAGATGCAGAGTATTGCAAAAAGAAATTTAATTTTATTTTTTTTCATTTTTATCTTTTGTGTTTTTTCCAATTTAATAATCCATAAAACGAATGAATACCTGATAATTTATTATTTTAAAGATGAATAGTTAACTGATTACAATGATGTAAATATATACCTATTTTAATAGAATGCAGAAGAAAAAAAAGTCAAAAAAGGGGATAATCAATCACTATTTTTTTATAAATTAAAAGGGTGCAATGATCAATTGATCGTTGCACCCTTCATTTTAGAAAATTAAATCTATTTATTTGATGATTTTAGTTGTAAAAGACAGCCCTTTGCTAAACAGTTTAACCATATAAACACCTGAAGGTAGATTTGCATTTATCAGTTGTTGATTGGCTCCTGCATTAAATGAAGCTTTTTCCTTAGAGATCAGAATTCCTTGTGCATTGTAAACAGAGAACTCAACACTGGAAGATTCAGTTAAAGTAAAATCAGCCACAATCTTATTTTTGAGAATGTAAACTTTCTGTTTTAAATTATCTGCAGGATTAGAAGCATTTGTAATTACTCCAATATTGTATAATTCATAATTATCAATGTATGCAATCTTACCGGTAGAGGCGCCATCCACATTATTGAAAGAGAAGAAGTCGGCAGTTGGAGTTGCACCGGTTGTAAAGGTCTTATCAATCAATACCCATTGGTCATTTTGAGGCACTAAAATAGTCACATCCGGATTAGTTCCTTTTGCATAGAATGCAAAGGTACCATCAACAGCCTTTACCCATACATGTAAGCGATAAGTAGAATTTGCAGCCCACGCAATACCTGCAACATCCATTGCCGCTCCATCAGGCCACGAATTTGTAAGAGCATTAAACTTAACACATGCAGCTCCACAATAAGCTTCACCCAATACAACCGATTTAAATCCCCAGCCACCAAATGCCGAAAGATCATTCATAATTGGATTTGGGATCAGATTCGTAAATGTCGTGTAAAGCGGAGTAAAACAGCTCTGATCAACTGAAGTATTAACAGTGATATTTTGTACAAGAGTACCGGTTGTAGCCGAAATGGTTCCGTTTGTTATGGCTGTTGTATTATCAAAAGTGACAGTAACAGTTGCTCCGGCAGCTACTTCAGCGGGTGTCAGTGTAGTTTTATCAAGTGTTAAGCCTGTAGGAGCATTAAGGACAAGATTTGATGTTAGGTTTCCACCACTGACCGTAAATGTTTTAGTTAAATTATTTGCATCGAGAAGCAGTGAACCCGGAGTCAGTATTACATAAGGGGAACCATCGCTGATATATGATAATCTGAAATTATCGACAGCAACATAGTTTCCTCCATTTACAACTTCATATCCGATTTCCAATTCATGGTTTGTTACTGTTACTAAAACTGTATAATCATTTCGATTAAACACTTCAGCTTTTACATCATTCCCATACACAAATGCTCCACCGGTAGTGATTGGATCATTTAAAGCGCCAACTGTTAATTTATAAATTCCATTAGGTAGTGAAACTAATTTTTGAGATAATTTCAAACCGGTCCAATTACCTGAAGATTTCCATTTTTCAACATAATAGGTACCCGCTTTAAACGGGAAAGAAGTATTGTTTTGAAGAGCAAAACCACCTACATTTGTCCATCCTGTAGTACTGTTAGATTCAAAACTAGGATTTACAATGATTGATGTTGCATCATAAGGTAATGTAGTCCATGTACTTATTCTGGATTGAAGAACAATGGTATAATAAACATTCGCAATGGCTGCTTTCAATGCAGCTTCATTTCCTAAGACATCAGCTGTTGTTGCACCTGCATTATCATAAACCACTTGGGCTGCAGCAATGGCATTATTTAAATCGGTATAAACAGTAAAAGTTCCTACCGGCTGTTGATGACTGTACATAACACTCGCTGAATCTTTGAGTTGTAAAAGTGTGGTTTTATCAACTGGAAGGAGGCTTAATTTTACATAATCAAAAAATATCCTACCAACTGTTCCAGAACTTGTAGCAGGTGAATTAATTCCAACCTGTATATTACCGGTAGTTGGAGTGGCAACGGTAAAAGTGAGGGTTTCTGTATCCCATGCACCCATTGTAAATGTGGTTTTTGCGGAAATAACAGAAGTTCCTGTAGCAGGCACCCAACCTACACGGCTGTAATCCACAGCTGTTGGACCTGAATTATAAGCTGCATATTGGAGGGAATATTTACCAGCAGGCAATGTCACAGTTTGATAATAAGTTATTGTACTAGCCCATGCTGCTGAAATACCCAGAGCACCATGACCGGCACCGGTAGCTGCATCAGGTCCTTGTGCAGGAATAAAACCATATAAAGTTCCTGATAGATTTAATGATCCTGCATACCCGTATTCGAAAGCAGCAGCGGCGCTGTTATCTCCAATAGTTCCCAGAGTCCATCCCGGAACAACTTTTAAATTGGCACCGGCATTAGCTACTACAAAATTAGAGGCAACATCCGTAGCAAGAAAGTTACAACTGTTATCGAACCCGGCATTTGTCAGATAAGTGGCAGTGACATCAGTTTGTGCCTGTACATTTAGAGAATTGACACACGCGGCAAAAATTACCGCAAATAATAGGAAGAATTTTTTCATGTCTTAAAAATTAAATGGTTATTAAATTTAGTTGTTATAAATTACTGAAGGTTATCAAAATAGCCAACATATTCAAATAATTTATGGTGCAAATATAGAAAGTGGTCATCAAAAGGAGGGTGAAAAATAAGTCAATTAAGTAGATAGTCTGTTTTATAAGTAAATTTAAATGAAATAAATTTAAATGATTATTTGAAAGTGTTCTCAGACAAAGCCGTCAACAGAATCCAGTCTGAATTTATTTTGATCTTCCTCTTTCAATATCCTTTTAGTATTCATTTAGTCCGATTTTATTTGTATCGTTAAATTGTACATTTGCACTCGTTACGCTATCCATTATAAGTCCATACCTCTATTAATACAGGCCTATAATAGACTATATCTATCTAAAAGGGGAGTAAGACTATAGTTAAAGAACAATAGGACCATACTAAATCAGATATGGGATTGCCACGGAAATTAGTTATTACATTTCTATAAAACGAATGCCTGCCATTGGGTCCCATAGAAATGGAATCGACGGCAGGCATTAAGCACTGGTTACTGATTGGACTTATATTATTCAGCCTTTACAGAGTCATCAAAAGTGATTACCTTTTTTGTCTTGTCAGCAAATGTCACCCGGACCGAATTTTCTTTTTCAGCAATACTGATTTTTTGAATGGGAACCAGTTCATCATTTGTCCATGATTCTCCTGCCTTTTTCCAGAGCATAAGAGTACAATATATTTTCTGATGATTCTTTCCGGGAAAATAAGTATCCGATACATTGAGCACCTCACTAGTCAGGCTTTCTGGATGAAGGCCCTTGGATTGAACGGTTTCCATCTTTTCCCAACCACTGACAGATACCAGTGCTAATTGGTACACCCCGTTGCTGATAATCCGGACTTCGTGTCCTTTGACAGAACGGATTTCCTGACTTATTTCACCTTGTAACTGAGGCAATGCATAATGTCCCAACCTTAACTTTACCGCATCAGGGCTAATGACTTTATCAACCCGTAAGATACCATTTGGCATAGGAAAATCCGCCAACTGCAAGCATACGTTCTTGTTCGTTTCTAGCACGGCATCCCGGTAATAAACACCATCAACAAACTTCTTAAAAGTAAAAAGACGAAGAGGCTCCCAGTTGTTTTTGTTGTTCTGTATGACATAATTCATTGCTACTTCCCCGTTTTCCCCATCAGCTTGCCATGGGAAAGCACTGTTGTAGGATAAACGGTTATAATTCTCGGTACTTCGGAATTTTTGCCAGTCACCGGCAACTGTGGCATGACACCATGCCCTTATTTCTGATGCTCCGATAGTTGGATAGTCGGTAATGAGAATATTTGTTCCTTTTGAAAATTTATTATAGACTTTCCCTTTTTCAAGTTCGGTTTCCCAGGCACCTTCATTTTCCACAGCTTTCCAGAAAGGATTATCTTCGGGAACCAACAGACCCAGGAATACTTTGCCACCCCAATAGACACTTCCGCGGCAACTATACATTTGTACTGCCGGTTCGAACGCACCATAAAAACCCAGTGTCGGCACACCTTCTTTCATAAAATCAGAATGTTGAAAGAACTGTAATAAGGTACTTGATGCAATACGCCGCATCCATCCGTAATTTGTTTTCGGATCATTTTCAAATCCCATCAACGGGAAAGGTGTTACGGCAGCATACCGGTACGAGATACTCCGTCCCCACATAATCATTTTACCGTCCCGGCTGAATAGATAGGGATAATAGTCTTTCAAATCGCTGAAATTAATCATGAATTTCTTTGCCTGTTCGGGATAATAACGATTGCCATAATATTCAGCCCAGATCACACCGTACATCTGGAAAGCCCACATGCTGTAATAATCAAAAGCCGGATTATCATTATACCATCCTTCTCCACGATAATGATTAAGTGTTTTATCCAGGTATTCCACCAATAACTTTTCATTCACGGGATACCCCTGGTTTTTAAAAAAACTCATCACAAAAATATTAAAGAATTTCCAGTTTGAGTCAACAGTCGGTCCATCCCCATAGCTCATCATAACTGCTGAGAGCGAATCTTTTTGGCCACGCGAAAGCGGTTCCCAAAGCACGTCCGGAATAGCAGTCATGGAAATTGCCAGCGCACCGAATTCAACCAGATTCTGACTGGGTCCACCATTCTTCGATCGGGGTTTTATAAAGGACGCACTGTTCGGGTTAAATAAATTACAAATTTGATGACGGTAGTAATCCGCCACTTTGATGTGATTGATTACGAGTCCGGGATTTTCTTTCAACAAAGGAGCAGCTACAAACAATGTACGGCACAAACCTTCCAGCTTTTCAGTTGGGATTTGCCCATTATCCCGTGGATAACTCACTCCCGGCTGTTTAGGAAATTTCATCGGATCATCCAGTTTCTTTATATAACCAAATGCACCTTCAAGCATATAAAGTGCTGCATCTTTCCAGTGTTGCCGGGTCATGCCGGTGAACGGGCTAAGCTTGTAATCCGGTTGCTTTAATTGAAAAAGTTGAGAATGACTCAATTTATCGGAATCAGGATTAACTTTTTGGGCACTCAGATTACAGGTAAATAGAATGAAAAATAAAATCAATATTTCTTGAAAACGTTTCATTTTTTATGTTGAATAAGAAAGTAAGATAAAATAAATCAAATAAGATGATCAAATATACTTCTTATTATTATGATTGGTATGTTATAGAATAGTCAAATTGGGAGATAATTGAATGCAAAATTCATATATCGTTGAATTTTGCACATTTGTGAGATCTATTTCAGAAATCAGTAAGCAGGATAATGTGTAATTCTCGATAAAATGCTTATTTCATTTGAGCTTGTGACATCCTGTATTTTCATGACTTTCTTCTACTTTTACTTCGCCGAAGGCTTACTTTGAACGTCGGATATTCAAGCCAATTATAGCAATGAAAAAATAATGCCGGTTGAATTATTATCAACAGACATTATTTTTTAGCATGAACAGAAGATGAAAAAGCTTTTATTTATCAGTCAGTGCATCTGATTGGACGACAATTTTATCGGTTACTGATTGTTTTCCATTCGTTAAATTAAAGAAAAACATTCCATTGCGTTTCAATTTTGCAACCGGTATAATTGTTTTATCTTCGAAATTTCCTGTCAGAACACTTCGTCCGGTAGTATCATAAATAGTATACTTTGCTTTTCCTTCACACTCAATGGTCACATTTTCGGTTGCCGGATTCGGGTAAAGCCTATATCCTGCGGGTTTTTGTATATCATCAATTCCCGAAGGAACGGAAGCAGTGGTTATTGTTACCGCATTACTCCGGATTGATTGATTTCCATCGCTGTCACGAGCCACGACGGTGAAAGTATAGCTCGTATTGGGGCTTAGTGAATTTAATAAAAGACTTGCATCTTGTGTAACGGCAAGTACTGCAGCACCATTCAAAACAAGATACGAAAGTGTACCCGATCCACCCGAACCGGCAATCCAGTTTAATGTAGCCGATTGATCGGTAACATTTTTAACTGTAAGTGAATTAGGTCGAAGCATTGTAGTGCCATATTCTGCCACCACCGGATTGACATCAGTATTCAATGTACTTGTTTCGGAACCATCGTTGTTTCTAATGCTATTATTTTGCAAATAAACTCCTGACGAACAGGTAGTGTAACTTTCGGCATCACCCCCTACCACAACAATTCCTGAAAGGGTGGCGTTATTTATCCAGGCAAGGTCTTTTACAATGGCATAACCAAAAACCGAACTTGAATAAACAATCGCACTTCCTGTCACATGAGCATTTCCAAAAATATCACTGGTATAGTAAACACGGGAAGTCATATCAACAACCGCATTTTCGCGTACTTTGGCAGTTGATCCCACTATCGAATTACCTCTTACAACAGCATTTCCACTGACAGTTGCATTATCGGTTACGATAGCATAATCGTCAACACGTGCATTATCAAGAACCTTAGCCGATCCAAGTACTTGCGCATTCGATCCTACATATGCTGTTGAAGAAACTGTAGCTGTAGAAGCCACCCAGCCACCTCCATTCTGATGATATTTTCCGGTAGGATAATCTTTTTTCATATTGTTATAGCCTTTTTTATACCCTGCCGGAACAGCGCCTGTCAGGGTAAATTTATACGGGTAGCGATATACTTTCGGCCATCCCGGTGTCCACACATAGTTATGATGAACAGTAGGTGCCCCGGTTACAACGAGAAAGACTTTAGCATCGCTACCTATCAGGTTAAAGGTAGCAGCTCCGGAGGATGCAGAATTCAAAGAACTATAACGGGGTGTACCCTCTTTATCAACAGCCACAAACCCATAACGCCAACCCGCTCCACCTGCATTAGTATTGGCAATTCCTGTAAAGTTTACCGTTACGGAAGTAGAGGCTGAATCCGGGAACAGCGGTATGATGTTATAACCGTAATCGGCAGGAGACATATATTTGGGGACTATATAAGTTCCCGGAGTTGAAACTAATTCGTCTGGGACAGTATATTCCCGACAAACGACAGGATAACTTTGCTTACGTAACACCGAAGTAATGGCATTTTTTATTGTATAATCCCAGGTTACATTCCGTAAAGCATAATATCCTATTTCATCATTCAACTGACTTTGTGTATACCCCATATTTGTTTTGAATGAAATAAGCGGATGCATTCCCTGGGTAGCATTCCGCCATATTTGATTAATAGTTTCCATTCCATATTTATCATACAGATACTGGAGGAAGTAATTATTTTCATAATAATGGTTCGTGGAGCTAAAATGCATCATGGATGTATTTACAAACCGCTCCGGATTTGCACGTTCAACATCTCCCGACGCTGTAATCCCCATAAAATTGGCATGCGATTCCCAAAACATACCTAAACTGTAACTTCCGTCAGCAGGATCTTTAATCCCTTTTCCCGGATATTGAATTGGAATCATAGCCTGACACATGTGAGCAAATTCATGAGCAAGCACAAATCCGGATCCACCGGTTGCACTTGGATGTACCCACATTGCTCCAATAACCCCATCGGTAGAGCCCCCATTGGCGTATCCCCCGGCGTAGCCACCATTATCCCAGGTATCGGTTATCACAATCGGGAATTTATAGTTGGCCATATTCCCTTGCGTTTTATTTTTAATGATCCCAAAGGTATCCACATACAATGCCAGGTAATTTTCGAGAAGAGTAAGAATTTTAGTAGGATTAAATGCGATGGCTGTATTGCCGTTGGCCGGACTGAGAGGATTGGCACCAACCAGATTTCCCCAGAATACAATAAAATTTTCCGATTGAGCAGATTTACTGTAACTCCACTCAAAGGTTTTCAATTTGCTGTCAACATAAATATGTTTCTCAGTGGAAATGGATGAATAATTTACTGTAGATTGAAGACATATCCCTTCTGTTGTTTTGAGTTTAACAAGGATTCCATCATTCAAATCAACACTGGCCGGAATGGATACATAAAATGTTGTGAGTCCTGAAGTATTTGTTGCTATCAAAGAATGGTCACTCAAAGACGTTTTGATCGTATCACCGTTAACAATATAAATTTCATTATTCGTTGTGATATCGTTAGATTTTATGGCATCCCACTTAAAAACGTAGCCTGAAACGGGGTTTCCGAATTTATCGGCAGCTCTGGCAGTAAATTGAACTTTAGATGATTTATATAATTTAAAAGGCGACGTGACAGTTGATTGTACAGTATCCACTGCTCCCACTTTAATTACCTGAACAACCTGTTGTTTGCTGTAACCCGAAGCAATAACACTGATTGTTTTGGTCCCAACAACTGAAAGATTATTTCCGGCAGCAGGTGTTAAAGTGATCTTTCCTTCACTGACATGATAATAAGCCGTATCCAGCGCAATGCCACCAACCAGCACACCAGTTATTGAATTTCGCCAGGCCGGATTATCAGGAAACGTAATATCAAGATTGTTGTCAACAGTATTTGAAGTAAGATCGGAGGTTAAAACAGGAGGTGTGAGTCCGGTAGCAACAAAACTGTACGATTTCAATAAAGTATGACCCTCATTAAACTTTATACCTAAGCTTATTCCATCGGTTGGATCAACTGCCGATGGAATTTTCACGGTAAATACAACCTGTCCTGAGGTATTTGCAGGTGGAAGTAACAGGTTTTGCATATTTCCTGCGACAATTTGTCCATTCACCTCGTAAACTTCATTATTTTGAACTAAAGCATTAAGTATTGTTGCGTCAATTTTAAAAAAATAACCGCTCACGGGGGTGCTGTTTTTATCCCGTGCAGTGAGGGTAATTGTACTTGTTGTACCTGGAGCCAATACCGGTGTTATCGATGCCGTTGACAGAGAGGGTATCTGTTCGCCCTTTTCCCCATAAACCTTCCATTCGAGAATTCCCTGGGCTTTAAGACTCACAAAATTTATGCGGACTTTGTTTGTTAAGATCGTGTCAAAACTGGTAGTATTGTATTTATCTGACTCATATCCATAAACGCTTGGGTTACTCACATTAACCCATGTGCTTTGACTGATATTCCAATATTGGATATAACTGTTATACGGTATGGCGATTCCATTATTATCAGTCCACCAATACACATCACTTTTCGCTATTTTATAAAAATCAGGGAAAGTGTATTGTACCCAGTTCCAGGCATTTGTAACACCACTTTGCCAGTTGCCGTAAGCACCATGCAAATGGTCGGTTGATCCGGTTGGCTCAAATCCATCATTTACTGCAGCCAATGTTTCCCAGGAAGAAACGTATGAAGTTGAAGGAGTAGCTAAAGGAGCAATATTGGGCACAGTAGAATAACAGAGTGCCGGAAGAATCAATAACAATGATATTGTCAAAGATTTTAGATTAAAAAATGATTTTAGATTCATGATTTTAGATTTTTTATTGCAGTCCTAATTTCCATTAAAAGTCAGAAGACCTTCCAACTGTCCCTACATAATTATTCTTATACAAATATAGAGGATAAATCAGGCACGACGGGGGTGGAAATAATCAAATTAGTGGATTTTTAGTTTGAATTGATCCCTGATCCCTGTAAATTTCAATTATGTCACTTATTATCGGGTTGAAAGGCAGATCAGTTAATGTATAATTCACACATTGGTTTACTAAAAGCAACCTGAAACACGGGTAAAACCGAAACATCTGAACCTCGTTATAAGGGGTGTCATCTCATTCAAAAGACCTCATTTTATCAAAATCAAGTCAAACTACACTACTATATAGTCAAAGTGAATAACTGACCAATTTTGACCGGAATATACCAATCTGATTTATTAAATTTGTACCAATCAAAGTACAATTTCCAAATTAGTGCTTCTTTTTAGTCATTAGTAGTTTTAAAGTTTAACATTTCAAAAGGAAAGTAAACCACGTACTTAAGTTCACATTATAATGTGTTAAACCACATGTAATCTCCTCTAAATGTATTGTGTATTCTTTTATCCGGGTATTTCCCATATACAATGTAAAGCTCTGTAAATTGTTTGTTTTTGACCTTTTGTTAATCATACGACGGTCAGTATGGTGTTAAGCAGTATAAATGCTAAAGTATCGTACTACTTAAAAACAATTCGTTAAAAAAAGATTGATGTTATGCACCCTGATTATGTATTTTCAAGCCTGCTTTTACCAGATTCATTCGGGTGCTGAAACTGGTACAAAATATTGATTGTTTGACAGAATAATTGCGAAAAACAAAATAAAAAAAAATAATTGTATATTCAAATTGATATGAGACAAAGATTATTGTTATGTGTTGTGGGATTGCTTCTGGCAACGGGTATTATCCATTCGAAACCACAATTTGGGAAAGCTGAATTATTCAACCGGAACTGGAAGTTTATACTTTCGGATATCAAAGAGGGTGCTCAGGTAAGCCTGGATGATTCAAAATGGAGAGTACTCAATCTTCCCCATGACTGGACTGTCGAAGGTGTTTACAGTCCTGATAAAGCCAGCTCAAACGGTTATCTTCCCGGGGGGATAGGATGGTACCGTAAGACTTTTACTGTACCCGAATCGGAAAAAGGGAATAAAACTTTTATTTATTTCGAAGGCGTCTATAATCAGAGCGAAGTATTTATCAACGGGAACAGTGTGGGGAAACGGCCTAACGGGTATATTTCATTTATGTATGATCTGACTCCTTATTTAAAATATGGAAAAGAGAATTTAATCTCTGTGAAAGTGGATCACTCTAAGGAAGCTGATTCCCGTTGGTATACCGGTTCAGGCATTTATCGTGATGTATATCTGGTATCTGCTCATCAGGTACATATAGATTTATGGGGAGTCTACTTCAAGGCAATGAATATTTCCAGTAAGAAAGCAGACATCTCTGTGCAAACAACACTGATTAACAGTAGCATACAACATGAAACATTACAAGTATTGCATCAATTAATTGATCCGGTTACAAATAAGGTTGTTGCAAGCGGAACCTCCGGTTTAAAGGTTGGAGCGGGTTCAAAAGCAGCATCATCGCAGACTTTAAAACTTGTTTCTCCAAGAATCTGGTCGTTGGAAAAACCCAATCTATATATCCTAAAAACAACCATAAAGCAAAATGGGAAAGTGATTGATCAGAATGATCAGTCTATCGGAATACGCACGTTGACATTTGATTCCAACAAAGGTTTTGCATTAAATGGTATATGGACAAAGGTAAAGGGTGTTTGTATTCATCATGATGCCGGTTGCCTGGGTTCAGCAGTTCCGAGAGAAGTCTGGAAAAGGAGATTGTCTACGTTGAAGGATATGGGAAGCAATGCAATCCGTATGAGTCATAACCCACAGGCACCGGTAGTATATGACCTGTGTGATGAACTGGGCATACTGGTCATGGACGAAGCATTTGATGAATGGGAATATTCAAAAAAGAAATGGATTACCGGCTGGAATGAAGGTACACCGGGATTTGATGGTTCAGCATCATTTTTTGCTGAATGGAGCGATAAAGATCTTACCGACATGGTACTTCGTGACCGCAATCATTCATCAATTATCATGTGGAGTATCGGGAACGAAGTGGATTATCCAAACGATCCTTATTCTCATCCCGTACTTGATCACGCGAATATAAACCAACCGGTACAGGGAGGTTATTTGCCCGATCATCCAAAAGCAGAAAGACTGGGCGCAATAGCCAAACGATTATCGGCTATTGTACGGAGTCTCGATACTTCCCGGCCTGTAACTGCTGCCCTGGCAGGTGTAGTTATGTCGAATGAAACAGATTATCCATTTGCACTTGATATTACCGGGTATAATTACACAGAAGACCGATATGCTCAGGACCATGTTAAATACCCCAAGCGGGTCATTTATGGCAGCGAGAACGGGCATAGTATGGAATCATGGAAAGCTGTAAGGGATAATGATTATATTTTCGGACAGTTTTTATGGACAGGGATTGATTATCTGGGCGAATCAAATGCATGGCCTTCCAGAGGATTCAATTCAGGATTCCTGGATTTCGGTGGATTCATTAAACCCCGTGGACATTTCCGTCAGGCTCTGTGGAGCACAAAACCAGTGATCTATATAGGTACTTACCCGCAAAATAAAAGAAGAAAAGAGTTATCCACTGATGCGTGGCCTGTCTGGAATTATAAAGAAGGAGAAATGATTCGTGTTGTAAGTTACACCAACACTGCAAAAGCGCAACTGCTGCTAAACGGCAAACAAGTGGGTGAAGTCAAATCATATGACGATCAATCAGGAATTATTTACTGGGATCTTCCTTATCAGGAAGGCACACTGGAAGTTATTGGCCTGGATAAAAATGAGAAACAGACCTGTAATTACAGCATCGTAAGTTCCGGAAGACCTTATGCCATAACAATACAATCTGATTTGACATCCATCCGAAAGGATCTTGGTCTTGCTCAGGTCATTGTTCAGATAGTAGATGAAAAAGGGATTCCTGTGATGAATTCAGAAGATGAGGTTACCTGTCACATTGAAGGTCCTGCCAAATTACTGGGCATGGAATCGAGTAACAACTCAGATATGGGCGATTACAAAGATAATGTCCAACGCGTTTACCACGGACGTCTACTGGCTTACATACAGGCAACAGGCAAAGAAGGGAAAGTAAATCTTACCTTTACAGCACCCTGGTTGAAGGATGCAAAAGTAAGCATTGAAGTACAGGATTAAATCAATATGCAGGCAGTTAAAACAGAATTATCATACAATGCCGTTTAATTTGTGTTTTCATAGTGTAACTTCGTGGTTTTGTGTCTTCGTGGTTATAATCATCTTGCCTGTTTTGCCATTAAGTTTTCAAGTCACAAATTTACACAAAGGTGTTTCTAATCAAAATTCTGAACTTTACAACATCGAATTATCAATTCAAACTTTCAATTGATAACTGATTATTTACTGCAGTCATTCATTTACATTTAAAACAAATTCCATAACTCATCGTAATGATGGTTATGGAATTTGTTGTTT
>Ga0302213_1000433_pt1 | contig 23394 bp, 24 predicted proteins | sample II_Fen_N1_2_FD_194583 | JGI IMG/M metagenome (GOLD analysis project Ga0302213, IMG submission 194583) | Peat permafrost microbial communities from Stordalen Mire near Abisko, Sweden - II_Fen_N1_1 | ecosystem: Environmental > Terrestrial > Soil > Wetlands > Permafrost | place: Sweden: Abisko...
CTTGTCGCCCGCCCAGCTGGCGCCGGTGTTTGGCGCGGGGCTGGCCGGTCTGATGGCGGGCGCCTTTTTATTCGGCCCGCTGGCCGACCGCTTTGGCCGCAAAACCATCCTACTGGTCTGCGTGGCTTTCTTCGGCGTGGCCTCGCTGGTCTCGGCCTATTCGACCTCGGTGGACATGCTGATCGTGCTGCGCTTTCTGACCGGCCTGGGCCTGGGCGGCGCGATGCCCAACTCGGTCACGCTGAGCTCGGAATACGCCCCCGAAAAACACCGCTCAGTGCTGGTGACGACGATGTTTTGCGGCTTCACCCTCGGCTCGGCGCTGGGCGGCGTGGCCGCTGCGCACATCGTCGCCGACTACGGCTGGCGCGCCGTACTGCTCATCGGCGGCGTGCTGCCGCTGGCGCTGGTGCCGCTGCTGTGGCTGGCGCTGCCCGAATCAGCGCGCTACCTGGTGATGAAAGGCCTCAAGCCCGAGCAGGTACGCCACACACTGCAGCGCATCGCGCCCCGCGAAGACCTGTCGCAGGCAAGCTTTTGCGTGCCGGAAAAAGCGCAGACCGGCTTTCCGGTCAAGCACCTGTTTGATCCTGCGCTGCGCCGGGGCACTTTGCTGCTGTGGCTGACGTTTTTCATGAGCCTGCTGGTGATTTACCTGCTGTCGAGCTGGCTGCCCACGCTCATCAAAAGCACTGGCCGCACACTGAAAGACGCCTCGCTGGTGACGGCGATGTTCCAGATCGGCGGCACCGTCGGCGCCATCGGGCTGGGGCAGCTGATGGACCGTTTCAATCCGCAGCGGGTGCTGGGCCTGGCTTATCTGCTGGCGGCTTTTTTCGTGGCGCTGATTGGTAGCAGCACGGCCAGCACGCCGCTGCTGGTGCTGGCGGTGTTTGGCGCGGGCGTCTGCATTTCCGGCGCGCAGGTCGGCGCGAATGCGTTGTCGGCTGGTTTTTACCCGACGGCTTCGCGGGCGACGGGCGTGAGCTGGGCCTCGGGCATTGGCCGCATCGGCTCGGTGCTGGGCTCGATGGCAGGCGGCTGGATGCTGGCGCTGGGCTGGAGCCTGCCGGTGGTGTTTGCCGTGGTCGGCGTTCCGGCCCTAGTCGCGGCGCTCAGCATCACGCTGATGGGCCGGACCCAGCCGGTGGTGAGCGCAGCGCACTGAGGTCGTTGGGGACTGGCGCGCCCGCACAGTGCGCGAGGAACAGCCGTTGCAGATTTCAGATCTGTGCGCTGGCTGGTAGCCTCAGCCACGCTGGCGCTCAATCCACCAGAAACAGCGCCTGCAGGTCGTTCAAAAAGTCAAAGCCGCGCTCGGTCGGCTTGGCGTGGATGAAATCGCGCTCGATTAGCCCCTTGCGCTCGGCCTCGTCCAGCCCTTTTTGAATCGCGGTGAACGGCAAGCCAGTCTTGTCGGCGAAATCCTGCAATTTAAAACCGTCGCGCAGCCGCAGGGCATTGAGCATGAATTCAAACGGCAGGTCGGCGCGGCTGACTTCGTTTTCCTGCGTCACGGCGTTGCCCGCCAGCGCTTTTTCCATGTACAGCGCGGGCTCCCGAAAGCGCACCTGACGCACCACGCGGTGGGCAAAACTGAGCTTGCTGTGCGCGCCCGCGCCGATGCCGAGATAGTCGCCAAACTGCCAGTAGTTGACGTTGTGAAAGCAGCGGTGGCCCGGCTTGGCGTAGGCCGACACTTCGTAGCGCTGCAGCCCGGCCTGGGCCGTCATCTCGGTGATCTGATCGAGCATCGCGTAGGCCGTGTCTTCCTCGGGCACCACCGGCGGGAACTTGGCAAAGTAGGTGTTCGGCTCAATCGTCATGTGGTAAATCGAGATGTGCGGCGGCGCCAGGGCCAGCGCCTGGCGCATGTCGCGCGCCTGCATTTCCAGCGTCTGGCCGGGCAGCGCGTACATGATGTCGAGGTTGAAAGTGTCAAACGCCTGCGCCGCTTCTTCGACGGCAGCAATCGCCTGGGCGCGGTCGTGGACGCGGCCCAGCGCTTTTAAATGCGCGTCGTCAAAACTCTGCACGCCGATGGACAGGCGGCTCACGCCCGCGCTTTTAAACGCCTTGAACCGGTCTTTTTCAAACGTGCCGGGATTGGCTTCGAGGGTGATTTCGCAGTCGGGCGTCAGCTTGAGCCGGGCGCGGATGTCGCCGAGCAGCCGGTCAATCGCTTGCGGCGAAAACAGGCTGGGCGTGCCGCCGCCGATAAAAATGCTATGCACCGTGCGGCCCCAGATCAGCGGCAGCGAGGCTTCGAGGTCGGCGATCAGCGCGTCGATGTAGCGCTGCTCGGGCATCTCGCCCGGCGCCTCGTGCGAGTTGAAATCGCAGTACGGGCATTTTTTCAGGCACCACGGCAAATGCACGTAGAGCGAGAGCGGCGGCAGGGCGGCGAGTTGCAGTGTGCCGCCGCGCATGTAATGCTGGATGTCTTTTTGGGTCATGCGGGTTTCGAGTCCGGCTTACAGCCAGCGTTCCCGCATCAAGGCCATCATCTGGCGCGTGGCTTTGCCCCGGTGGCTGTTGGCGTTTTTGACCTCGACCGGCAGTTGGGCGAAAGTCTGGCCGAATTCTGGAATGAACATCACCGGGTCAAAGCCAAAGCCGTTGCTGCCGATGGGGGCCAGCGTAATTTCACCGGCGACGCGGCCGCTGGCAATCAAGGGTTCCGGGTCGTCGGCCGAGCGCACCGCCACCAGCGTGCTGACCAGCGCGGCGCGGCGCTGGGCGGGCTGCGTCAAATGCGCCATTTGTTCCAGCAGGGCTTTGACGTTGTTGTCGTCGCCTTTGGCGTAGCCGAACTGAGTCGCGTAATACGCGGTGTCCACGCCGGGCAGACCGCCAAAAGCCTCGACGCACAGACCGGCATCGTCAGCAAGCGCGGGCAGGCCGCTGAGCGCCGACGCGTGGCGCGCCTTGGTCAGCGCGTTTTCAACAAAGGTGCGATACGGCTCTTCGGCCTCGGAAATGCCCAGGCTGGCCTGCGTCACCAGCTCGAGGCCCAGCGGCGCAAAAATAGCCTGCAGCTCGGCGAGCTTGCCAGCGTTGTTCGATGCAAGAATGATTTTCATGGCGAAAGAAAAAGGAAAAAACAGCGCCCCGGGCCAAGCCCGCAGCGCCGGAAGAAAACATCACCCGGAGGCGATTTCAAGATTTTTTGGCCGCCGTGCGGCGTATTGCCTCGTTGATTTCGGCGATGGAACGCTCAATCATCTTTTCATCCAGATCGTCGGCCATGCTGTCGCTGTGGCTGGACTGGATGGTCGAAGCGAAATCGCCCGCCAACGTGTCAATCGCCATGTTCTGGGTGACGGCAAACACATCGGGCGTTTCCCACTCCATCGCCAGAACGGTGACGTTGTCACAACGCTCGCCGCCAGCGCGCAAGGCGCTTTCGACCAGCTCGGGCACGGCTTGAGAGACCCTTTTAGCCGCCAGCCGCTGAACAATTTCCTCATCGCTCAACGTGCCCCACAAGCCGTCAGAGCACAGCAGCAGCTTGTCGCCGAGCACCAAGGAAACGCTGGCCTTGTCAAACACGGGCTTGATGGGTGAACCCAGACAGGTGAACAAGATGTTGCGATTCACATGATCGAACTTGATGATGCCGGCATTTTGCTGCTCCAGGTAGGAATGGTCGCGTGTACGCATCAGCAACTGGCCGTCTCTGACCACATACAGACGCGAATCGCCGCAATGCACCCAAGTTGCCTCTGTGCCCTGCAAAATGGCAGCCACCAAGGTGGTGCGCGGCGTGTCAAGCATGCCTTTTGTCGTGGCATAGCGAACAATTTGTTGATGGGCAGCCATCAGCGCACGGGCCAGAAATTCGGCGGGATCCTGAATGATGGGCCTGGCTTGGCGCTGGTAAAGCGCAGAAACCGTCTCCAACGCGAGCTGGGACGCAACCTCACCTTCGGGATGGCCGCCCATGCCGTCAGCCAGCACAAACAGACCCGACTCACGCGTGTAGCAGTAGCCCATGCGGTCTTCATTTTTTCCCCGGCCACCGATGCGGCTGAGCTGAAAGACAGAAAATTTCATTTAACTTTGGGCGATTTTTTGGTATCGGACACCACGCTGTCAAACTGCAGCCTGACTTTTTCGCTGACGCTGAGCTTGGTGTAACGGCGCTCGCTCTCGCGGCTGAGCTCTTTTTGCAAGGCAAATACCGATTGAGGCCTTGCCAGTGCGTCCAGAGCCATGCACCATTCAACCACTTCAATCAGGTTGTCGGAATAGACACCGCGCAGACGGGACATGGACAGGGACAGGCGGTCTTTTTCAAGACGCTGGGGCGCATCGTTGGGCGGGTAGCCTTGCATGCTGGCGTACATGCAGGCGCCAATGGCGTAGATGTCGGTCCACGGCCCCATCGCGGCGTCGCGGCGGTACATTTCAGGCGCCGCAAAGCCGGGGGTGTACATCGGACGGATGAAGTTACCCTCCTTGCTCAGCACCTCTCTAGCGGCGCCAAAGTCGATCAGCACGGCACGGTTGTCGTCGGTGACGAAGATGTTGGCCGGCTTGATGTCCAGGTGCAGCATCTTGTGCTGATGCACGATGCGCAGGCCGCGCAGGATCTCATCAAACAGCGAGCGAATCGTCGATTCGCGAAATACCTTGTCCTTTTTCAGATCCCTGGCGGTGATGATGAAGTCCTGCAGGGTTCCGCCCTCCAGGTAGTTCATCACCATGTAAACGGTTTCGTTTTCGCGGAAAAAGTTCAGCACGCTGACCACGGAGCCGTGTGAAATCTGCGCCAACGCGCGGCCTTCTTCAAAAAAGCTCTTCAGACCCAGACGGTACAGAGACAGCTTGTCAGGCAGCACATGCGGCAGCAGTTCACCGGGCGCACGGGTGGCCAGTGAGGCGGGCAGGTACTCCTTGATCGCGATTTGCAATCCTTCCCTGTCAAGGGCCAAGTAAACTACACCGAATCCGCCCGCTGAAAGTTTTCGCACAATGCGGTAGCCGCCGATCATGGTATCGGGCGCTAGTGAGGCGGGCTTGACCTTTGCCATAATTTCGGATGAGCGGCGCGATCATGATCGCCCCACTCGTTTTTTTCTCTCTTGTAAAAAGGCGTATTAGCTAATGGCAGTTTATAGCATGACGGGTTATGCCACTGTGCAGTCCAGCACTGCGCAATCGGCCCCTGAAACTGAACCCGGCCGGGGCTCCAGCGCCCGGCTCGGCGTGGAAATCCGCTCGGTCAACAGCCGCTTTCTGGACCTGGCGTTTCGCCTGCCCGACGAGTTACGCCAAGCCGAACCAGCCCTGCGCGAATTGCTCACCGCCAAACTCAAGCGCGGCAAGGTGGAGCTGCGCGTGTCGCTCGAAAGCAGCTCGACCAGCAACCTGCGCGCGCCCTCCCCGGCCACGCTGCAGCGGCTCGGCTCCATCGAAGACAGCATCAAGGCCTGGCTGCCGCAGGCGGGCGCGCTGAGCGTGGCCGACGTGCTGCGCATCGCCACCAACGAAGACAAAAAGCCGCACGACCACAGCGAAGAGCTGCTCCAACTGGCCCGCGCAGCGCTGAAAGCGATGATGTCGGCGCGCGAGCGCGAAGGCGCCCGGCTGGCCGACATGCTGCTGGGCCGCACCGCCCAGCTGCGCACGCTGGCCGAGTCGGCGGTGCCTATGGTGCCCAAGCTGGTCGAGCAGCAAAAAACGCGCTTTCTGGAACGCTGGAAAGAAGCGCTGGCGCTGGGCACCAGCAGCGTGTTGCCCGAAATCGCCCAGGACCGGGCGCTGACCGAAGCCACCGCCTTTGCCATCCGCATTGACGTAGCCGAGGAAATCACCCGCCTGGCCTCGCACCTCGACGAAATCGACCGCCTGCTTGCCAGCGGCGGCGAACTGGGCAAACGGCTGGACTTTTTGATCCAAGAACTGCACCGCGAAGCCAACACGCTGGGCTCCAAATCGGCCTCGCTGGAACTGACCCGCGTGTCCGTCGATATGAAGGTGCTGATCGAGCAAATCCGCGAACAAGTCCAGAACATCGAGTGACGCCGCTTGCTTCTCTTTACCCTTTACCTCTCAACTCATTGCAATCAAGCTGCCCCGTATGGACTATCCCGGTAATCTTTTTGTAGTCGCGGCGCCGAGCGGCGCAGGCAAATCCAGCCTGGTCAAGGCTTTGATGGAACTCGACTCGGGCATCCAGCTGGCGGTTTCCCACACCACCCGGCCACCGCGTGGTCAGGAAAAGCACGGACGGGACTATTTTTTCCTCTCGCCCGAAGAATTCGACGGCATGGTCGGGCGCGATGCGTTTCTGGAATGGGCGCATGTCCACGGCAACCGCTACGGCACCTCGCGCCACGCCATTGAAGAGCGGCTCAGCCGTGGCGCCGATGTGCTGCTGGAAATCGACTTTCAGGGCGCCATCAACGTCAAGCGCATTTTTGCCAACGCGGTGCTGATTTTCATCCTGCCACCGAGCTGGGAAGAACTGCGCGCACGCCTGCAGCGGCGCGGCGAAGACAGCGCCGAAGTCATCGAGTTACGCCTGAAAAATGCCGCTATCGAGATGGCGCAGGCGCAAAAATTCGACTTCGTTATAATCAACGAGCTGTTTGAACGGGCAGTTTTCGACCTGAAAACCATTGTGCATGCCCAGCGTCTGAAGTATTCGGCCCAGCGCCGCGCCAGAGCCGAGACCTTCGAGGCTCTGCATATTCCCTAAGCAACAGATCAACCGAAAGACCATCATGGCCCGCATTACCGTCGAAGACTGCCTCGAAAAAATCCCGAACCGCTTCCAGCTAGTTCTGGCCGCCACCTACCGCGCCCGCATGCTCAGCCAAGGCCACGCACCGAAAATCGAAAGCAAAAACAAGCCCGGCGTGACCGCGCTGCGCGAAATTGCCCAAGGCAAAATTGGCCTCGAAATGCTGAAAAAAGTCCCCAACTGATTTTTTTCTTCTCCGCAAAAAAGCACCCTGATCCGGTGCTTTTTTCATTTCAGAAGACTGCAAAACTGATTTTTTCGCCGCCCCATTCGGGCCGCGCTACATTTGAGGGATGAACGCAATGTCCCCGCCCGTCGCCCCCCGAAAACCGACGCCCGCCGCTGCCAACGCAGCGGCAGCCAGTTTTGCCGCCCTGATGGCAAAACTGGACTACCTCAGTCCCACCGACATCGAGCAGGTTCGCCAAGCCTACCGCTTTGCCGACGAGGCCCATCTGGGCCAGCTGCGCCACAGCGGCGAGCCCTACATCACCCACCCGATTGCGGTGGCGCAACAGTGCGCCGAATGGAAGCTCGATGCCCAGGCGCTGATGGCCGCGCTGCTGCACGACGCGCTGGAAGACTGCGAAGTCACCAAGCCGGACCTGATCGAGCGCTTTGGCGCGCCGGTGGCTGAACTGGTCGATGGCCTGACCAAGCTGGAAAAGCTCGAATTCAACACCCGCGAAGAAAACCAGGCCGAGTCGTTTCGCAAAATGCTGCTGGCGATGGCGCGTGATGTGCGCGTCATCCTCATCAAGCTGGCCGACCGCACGCACAACATGCGCACGCTGAGCGACACGCCGCGCAGCAAATGGCAGCGCATCGCACGCGAAACGCTGGACATCTACGCGCCCATTGCCCACCGTCTCGGGCTGAACTCGACGTACCGGGAGCTGCAGGACAGGTCTTTTCAGCATCTGCATCCGTGGCGCTACGCCACCCTGAACAAGGCCTTGATGCGCTCGCGTGGGCGCCGACGCGACGTGATCAAGCGGGTGCAGGCCGAAGTCGAGGCCGCCTTTGCCAGCGCCAAGATTACGGTGCGGATTTACGGGCGCGAGAAAACCCTGTATTCGATCTACCGCAAAATGGATGACAAGCATCTGTCATTCGCCCAGGTGACCGACATCTACGGGTTTCGGGTCATCGTGGAAGATGTCACCACCTGCTACAGCGCGCTGGGCGTGCTGCACCAGCTCTACAAGCCGCTGCCGGGCAAGTTCAAGGACTACATTGCCATTCCGAAAGTCAACGGCTACCAGTCGCTGCACACGACACTGGTCGGCCCCTTCGGCACCAACATTGAATTTCAGATGCGCACCGAGGCGATGCATGTGGTCGCCGAGGCCGGCGTGGCGGCGCACTGGCTGTACAAGGCCTCAGACCCGAACAGCGATGCCTCTCAGCGGCTGGGCACCAAATGGCTGCAGTCGCTGCTCGATATCCAGCAGGAAACCCGCGACGCCGCCGAGTTCTGGGACCATGTCAAGATTGACCTGTTCCCCGAAGCTGTTTACGTGTTCACGCCAAAAAGCCAGATCATGCCGATGCCGCGTGGCGCGACGATTGTCGATTTCGCCTACGCCATTCACAGCGTTGTGGGTCACCATGCGGTGGCCGCGAAGGTCAATGGCGAGCAGGTGCCGCTGCGCAACGAGCTGCACAACGGTGACTCCATCGAAATCATCACGGACGCCAACGCCAGCCCCAATCCGGGCTGGCTGGGTTTCGTGCGCACTGGCAAGGCGCGCTCGAAAATACGCCATTACCTCAAGACGATGGCGCTGACTGAGTCGCAGGATTTGGGCGAAAAAATGCTTGCTCAAGCCTTGCGCGCCGAAGGCATTGACCGCGATCGCTTGGCTGAAAACGAAGGCGCCCACCAAATCACCTGGGAAAAAATCCTGCGCTTTACCGGCAACCGCTCACGCGCTGAGCTGCTCACCGACATCGGCTTGGGCAAGCGCATTGCCAGCATGGTGGCCAAACGCATCGTATCGATTCTGGCCGAAAGCGGTGAAAAGCCCGATGCAGTTCTGATGAGCCGGGAGCGCTATGCGGCGCATGAATCGGTATCGCAGGGCGCCCTGGTGCTCGACGGCAGCGAGGGCGCGACGGTGCATTTTGCGCGCTGCTGCTGCCCGATTCCGGGCGACCTCGTCACGGGTTATTTGGGGCGCGGGGAAGGTCTTTTTGTGCATACCGACGACTGCGCGGTGGTCAAGCGCCTACAGCAGCGCGACAGCGAGCGCTTCATCGCCGTGGATTGGGCCGATGAGCCCACCCGTACTTTTGAGACCAACCTCTTGGTGACAGTTTCGAACGGAAAAGGCGTGCTGGCGCGGGTTGCCTCGGCGCTGGCTAGCGCCGAAGTCGATATCACGCATGTAGACATGGGGCACGAACCGAGCATAGGCGCGACAGACCTGCGCTTTGTCGTGGCCGTGCGTGACCGCGTTCACCTGGCAGCAGCCCTGCGCAATGTCAAACGCACCCCGTCTGTGCTGCGGGTGCAGCGGGCCAAAACCATCGCTTGACTACGGCCTCAAGGCGCTGGCGCAGGAGGCACCGGGTAATTGACTTGAAGCACTTCCAAAATTTCAAGCCCTTGGGGCGTGATGAGCGTGACCTCATCGCCCACCCGTGACTTGAGCAACGCTCTGGCCACGGGGGAAACCCAGCTGACCTGCCCGAGCGCGCTGTTGGCTTCGTCCACGCCCAAAATGGTGATACAGCGCTCTTGCCCCTCTTCATTGGCATAGGTGACGGTGGCGCCAAAGAAAACCTGATCACTGCCGTGGTGCAGCCAGGGCGGGCTGATTTCAGCGATTTCCAGCTTTTTTGTCAAAAACCGGATGCGCCGGTCAATTTCACGCAGCCGCTTTTTTCCGTACAGGTAGTCGCCGTTTTCAGAGCGGTCGCCGTTGCTGGCGGCCCAGTGGACGCTCTCAACCACCTTGGGGCGTTCGCTGCCGATCAACGCCAGCAGCTCAGTGCGCAGACGCTCATAGCCTTCCGGGGTGATGTAATTTTTGCCGCCTGCAGGCAGAGGCGCTGGCGTGGCCTCGCCGTCATCCTCTTCAACATCAGCGCCTTTGGTGGAAGATTTGTTCATGCAAGGCTCACAATAGCATTGATGGCAGATACTCTATAAAATAGACGCGCAAACGAAAAAGCCTGCAACTTTCGTTGCAGGCTTTGCGTTCTTGGTGCGGCTGGCAGGAATTGAACCCACGACCCCTTGGTTCGTAGCCAAGTACTCTATCCAACTGAGCTACAGCCGCCAATGAGCAAATTATAGCGCATGAATTTGGTGTTTTCCGGAATGCCGATAAAAGAATGCCAATTCATGCCGATGCCATGCCGGTTGAACAATTCGTTTCACTTGCGCTACGTCAACCAGCACCAGCCCGGCGACTCCCAGAATAAATACCGTCACGGCGCTGGTTGTTCACCAAGCGCCTGATCCAGCCGGGTCATATGCCAGCCCGATCAGGCAAACGACCACGCGCCGGGAACGATGTCAATCACCGCAGCCGTGCGCCCCTTCTTTCATCCACAAAAGGACAGCAACATGAATACACCCATCTTCAGCCCTGGGTTAACCAGTCAAGTTAGCGGCAGCAAGCGGGCCTCGTGGGGTCTGTTTGCCGACTTTAACCGTGAACAACTTGCCGTTTTTACAGAAATCGCCAGCACCTTGTTTCGCAACGGCGAAGCCATGCGCAAAATCCAGCAGCAGGCGGCACACCAGGCGTCACTGCGCCATGAAGCGGCAACGAAAAAGCTGCGCGCCAACTGCACGCCCACCGATTTGCTGGGCATCCAGTCAGACCTGCTGCGTTTTGACGCGGCTGAAGCCAGCCAATACTGGCTACAACTCGCGGCCACAGCGCAGCAAGCCCAAGCTGAAATCATGACCTGTACAAGCCATATGCCCGACAGCCCGCTCAGCAACAACCTGCAGTCAACGCTGAACGCTTTTCAGGCGACACTGCCCTTGGTGAATGGTTTTGTTACCCGCAAGCCCAGCAGCACCGTTGAGTAACGTTTGAATTGCCCGCCCCCCACCCTTGCGGAATATCAATTCAGAGAAAAAACGGACGCATAGACTGAGTAGTGGGTTGGTAACCACCATCTGTCACGCCTCGCCCTTCAGGAAAAACGCGCCAATAAAAAGGCGCCGTTGGCATGCTTGGGTGGAGTCTGACCCCCTACTTGGTTGACGTGCTTTTTTCATCCACCTCAAGGAGATATTTCATGAGCAAACTTCGTACTCTGGAGCCTGCATTCAGCGATTCTTTTGAGACGGCCCTGCGCCGCTTCTTTACGCCGCTTGCTTTTGAGGCAGACCCTCAAAATCTGAAAATGCGGGTTGACCTGTCGGAAAAAGACAATGCCTATCATGTCAAGGCCGACATTCCCGGCGTCAAAAAGGAAGATATCAATGTGCGCATCGATGGCAACGTGGTGCAGATTGATGCCGAAGTCAACCACGAAAAAGAAACCAAGGGCAATGGCGGCAAGCTGCTGTGCAGCGAACGTCACTGGGGCAGCATCTCGCGCACTTTCAGCTTGGCCCATGACATTGATGACACCAAGGTCCAAGCCAAGTATGCCGACGGCGTGCTAACGCTTGAGCTGCCCAAGAAAAACACGTCCACCTTGAAAAAAGTGACCGTGCAATAAACGCACGGTCTTCATCCAAGAGGCATTGCGCTTTTTTGCGGATTGTCCCGCTCTTCAATGCAGGCGTATTTCAAAAGCGCGCCGCAGTCCATCAAGGTCAATCAGGCGGATGTGGCGCTTGTCCACTTCCAGCAGGCGCGCCTGCTGGAAGGCCGAGAAGATCCGGCTTACCGTCTCCAGCGTCATGCCCAGGTAGCTGCCAATCTCGGCGCGCGACATACGCAGGTGGAATTCGCTTGCCGAGTAGCCACGCACTTTCAGGCGGTGCGACAGATTCAGTAAAAAAGTGGCCAGTTTTTCCTCAGCATTCATGCTTCCGAGCAGCATCATCAGGCTCTCTGCTCGCAGAAGTTCCCGGCTCATCAACTTGGCGACCACCTGTTGCAGACCCGCATGACTTTTGGCCAGATCGCTCAAGCTGGCATAGGGGATGACACAGACTTCCGCATCTTCCAGCGCGGTCGCGCTGCTGCCATGCGTGTCATGGGCCACACCATCCAGGCCCATCAACTCGCCAGCCATGTAAAACCCGTTGACCTGCTCGCGTCCGTCGGGCAGCATCAGATTGGAGCGAAAAGTGCCGCTGCGCACGGCGTACATGAACTGGAACTGATCACCGGCGCGGTAAAGCGTCTGCCCCACCTTGACCCGGCGTCGGCCGAACTTTAAATCATCGAGCCGCTGCACATCGCTGCAGGACATATCGCAGGGAACGCACAGCTCACGCAGATGACAGGTAGAACACAATACCCTGAGCGCAACGACCGGCGCCGATGTTAAAGGAGCTTCCTTTTGCAGCAAGATGACCGGAGCCTTGACAGTGAAAGCGTTAAAAGCGGCAATAGGCATGATGTACTCCTTCTTTGACGGGCACTAAGTGGGTTGATAGAACTTGGTGCGAGGCTTTGACAGCAGCATGTGCAAGCTGGCCAAATTCGCGGTTTTTATCGAAAAAAATCCTCCGCTCCAACGCCGAGATAGCAGTTGCCATACCTTGGGTCAGAACTGTTGTTGAACACCAAAAAATCGATGTTGGGTGCGACAAAGCGCACGACCCGCCAAACCTGCAGATCCAAATCTCCATCAAGTTGAATATCCCGCCCCAAAGGAAAATCATCGCTAATAAAAACTTTGATCGGGTTATTTGAAGAAGGCATGCCTCGACTATGAGGACTTTTGCTGCAATGCAGCATCGGGCGGGGCTGAATCTTGACGTCAGGAATACCCCATTGGGGACGCGCTTGCGGCGTACACAACTAGGAAGAATCCGGGATGAAAAGAGCGCCTGGCCTACAAAACCAGCCTGGCGCGGGCGCTTTCCGGCCACGCCCCACCTAGCGATCAGTGCGCCATCAGCACCGGTAAGGTCATAGCGCGCAGCACCGTGCGGGAGGTGCCGCCCAGTAGCCATTCGCGCGTGCGGCTGTGACCATAACAGCCCATCACCAGCAAATCAGCATGAAGATCAAAAGCGCGTGACAGTAGCAACTCGCCCAGCGCCTGCGGCTCCTGGCCCTCGCGGTGCCAGATGGCCTCTACCCCGTGCCGCCACAGGTAGCCACTCAAATCCAGGCGCGCGCCACTGACAGCCTCCTCTTCGTCGGCCCAGGCAATAACCTGCACGCTTCGGGCGCGCTGCAGCAAGGGCAGGGCCGCGCTGACAGCGCGTGCGGCTTCGCGCGTGGGTTTCCAGGCGATCAGGACATTCTGGCCAATCTCCGCCGCCGCCTCGACGCAAGGCAGGATCAAGGCGGGCTTGCCACTGGTGCGGATCACCGTTTCGACAAAATCAGCGGGAACGCCGGTTGGGGATGACGGGGACGGGCCGTGCTGTCCCACAACAAGCAGATCTGCATAAAAAGCCTGCTGTGAAAAAACCGCCGCCACTGGTGCATCGGCGACCTCGGCCCAGGTGGCATGAACATCGGCTGCCAGGCGCGACTGCCTGAAGGCGGCCAGCGCGCCTGCGCGCTGCGCGTCATCAATATCACGCAGGGCCGCTGCAATGTCGGGGCCGATCTCGGGAGAAAAAGGCAGTTCCACCAGGCTGGGCGTCACCGCATACAGCGCGCAGACAGCAGCGCCATGAATCTGCCCAAGACGGCAAGCGGCCTCAAGGCGCTGCACGGCCTGCGGCGAAGCATCGAGATGCACCAAGAGTTGCGCCAGGGATTGACTCATAAAACCTCCGTCAGGCAAGTGGAAACCCTGATGCTAGGGTTCCATTTACCCGCCTTGCTTGACAAGCATCAAGCAAGGGGCAGCGCCCAAATGCAGCCGCTCTCAAGGCTCCAGAGGCTCGGCCACACCGTGCTTGATGGCATAGCGGATCAACTCGCTCTGGTTGCGCAGTTCCATTTTCTGCATCAGGTTGGCCTTGTGGGTGCTGATGGTCTTGGCAGACAGGTTGAGCCGCACCGCAATGTCACTCACAGAAACGCCACCGGCAATCAGGCGAAAGACTTCAAATTCCCGGTCCGATAGTCTTTCGTGGGCCGCTGAAACACCGCCGCGCATGCTACCCAAAGCCAGCTGCTCGGCAACATCCGCACTGATGAAGGCGCCGCCCGCCGCAATTTTTCGCAGCACCTGGAGCAACTGCAAGGGCGCGCTCTCCTTGGTCAGGTAGCCGCTGGCGCCGGACTTGATGGCACGCACGGCGTACTGGAGTTCCTGGTGCATGCTGAGCACCAGAATGCGCAGCTTGGGCTTTTCAGTATGGACAAGCTTTATCAACTCCATGCCGCTGCGCCCCGGCATGGACAGATCCAGCACCAGCACCTCAAAATCCAGACCGCGCACCTGCTGCATCACTTCGGTGCCGTCAGCCGCCTCGCCGGCCACCGTCATATCCCCGGATGACGTAATGATGCGCTTGAGCCCTTCTCTGACAATGGCATGGTCATCGGCCACCACAATTCTGATCATGCGACAACACCCTCTTCCGAGGGGATCCAGGGAATGTAAACCTCGACACTGGTGCCTTGCCCCGGCGCGCTTTCAAGGGTGACGCTGCCACCCAGTAGCTGCGCTCGTTCGTGCAAGCCCATCAGGCCCAATGACTGCGGTTGGCGCGGTGCAGCCGTTGAGAATCCGCAGCCATTGTCCTGCACAAGCAGCCTCATCCCATCGGGCGCTTTGCCCAAGATGACCTGCACCTGGGAGGCATCGGCATGCTTGAGCACATTGGCCAGCGACTCCTGAACAATACGAAACACGGCTGTCGCGTAGGGCTCCTGCAATTTCAGTTGCAGCCCCTCGTCAAGCGACAGCCTGCAAGCCACACCACTGCGCTGGGTAAAGCCGCCCACCAGCCATTCGATGGCTGGCAGCAGCCCCAGATCGTCGAGCATCAGGGGGCGCAAGTCGGCGGCGATACGGCGCGTTGCCGTCACCGTGTGCTCAATCATCGCCAGCATCTCCGTGAGCCGGGCGGCCACGGCGTCGGGCGCATGGGCCGCATGCTCTCGCACCCAAAGGGTGTCGATTTTCAGGGCGCTCAGGGATTGAGCCAGTTCATCGTGCAGCTCACGCGCCACGCGGGCTTTTTCTTCTTCCCGAATAGCGTTGGCCGCCAGGGCAAAAGCGCGGCGCTCACTCTCCCGGCGAAGGAAATCGGACAAGGTAGCGGCCGCGCCTGTCGAAAACACCGGCCCCATGACATGCGATCCGTAGCCATAAAAATGGTCAGATGCCAAGGCACCCATTCTTGCCAACGGGATAGATTTCACACCAAACTGAATATGCTTTCCCATAAATCCTCCTTAAGCTTTCTCATCCCCCAAAGTCACAGCGCTACAACGTCAAGCACTCTGAAAATAATTGAAGATCGCTGCTTGCACACTCAGGTGGAAATTTTTATCTTTCATGTCGAGTTTCAACCTTAGGGCAAATTGCTGTCGGATCAGGCAAGAATGTAGCCACAGATACAAATAGTTTCTAAAGTTACAAATTATTCTACCAAATTAGCCATAATAAATAGTAAATAAAATGCCGTTTAAACAAATTTATTTACACGTCAGAAAAAATTTAAAGAGAAAATCATAAACTCAAGATGCTGATTTTTTAAAAGACGCTACGGGAAATTGATTTCCGTCTTGAGGGTAGCCCGCAGTCCAGACGGCATGATCTTCAAAATAGGTGTGTCGATAAAATACCACTACCCTGGATCAGCACCGCCTAACGTTCCCATTCATATCCAGCCGCTTTTCATTCAATTTGGAGAATCTCACCATGTACAAGAAAATCCTCGTCGCCACCGATGGCTCGGCCCTTTCTGAGACTGCCGTGCGCAGCGCCATTGAGCTGGCTGCGTCCGTCAAGGCGGAGCTGGTGGCGCTGTATGTCGTGCCGCGCTACCCCGTGAGCTATTTTGAAGGGGGCATCACCATTTCCGTGGAAGACATGGCGCGCGCCGAAAAGCAGTGGAGCGACAAAGGCCAGGCCGTGGTTGATGCGGTGCAGCAGCAAGCGCAGGCCGCAGGCGTGACAGCCAAAGGCGTTGTGGTCCAGTCAGACTTGGTGGCCGAATCCATCATCGCCGCCGTGACCAAACACGACTGCGACCTCGTCGTGATGGCCTCACATGGCCGCAAAGGCATCACCCGGGTATTGCTGGGCAGCGAAACCCAGCATGTACTGACCCACTGCACTGTGCCAATCCTGATATTGCGCTAAACGCAGCCCGCACATGAAAAAAGGCGCCAAAAACGGCGCCTTTTTTTTATGAGAGCAAGCCGCCAAAGCGGCTCACGACTCAGACCGGCAGCGGGTTGCGCAGGCGGATGTGCAATTCGCGCAGCTGCTTTTCATCCACCGGACTCGGCGCATGGGTCAGCAGGCACTGGGCGCGCTGGGTTTTCGGGAAGGCAATCACGTCGCGGATCGACTCGGCGCCCGTCATCATCGTGACGATGCGGTCCAGGCCGAAGGCCAGGCCACCGTGCGGCGGCGCGCCATACTGCAGCGCGTCCAGCAGGAAGCCGAACTTCAGCTGGGCTTCTTCAGGGCCGATGTTCAGCGCGCTGAACACCTTGCTCTGCACATCGGCGCGGTGGATACGGACCGAGCCGCCGCCCAGTTCCCAGCCATTGAGCACCATGTCGTAGGCCTTGGCAATGCAGCGACTGGGGTCGGTGTCCATCCAGTCTTCATGGCCGTCTTTCGGCGCCGTGAACGGGTGATGCACGGCGCTCCAGCGCTTGCCCTCGTCGTCGTATTCAAACATCGGGAAATCAACCACCCACAGCGGCTTCCAGCCCTTGGTGAAGATGTCGGCCTTCTTGCCGAACTCGCTGAGGCCGACTTTCAGGCGCAGCGCGCCAATGCTGTCGTTCACCACCTTGGCCTTGTCGGCGCCAAAGAACAAGATGTCGCCGTTCTGCGCGCCGGTGCGCGTCAGGATTTCCGCAATCGCCGCATCGTGGATGTTTTTCACAATCGGGCTTTGCAGGCCTTCGCGGCCTTTGCTCACGTCGTTAACCTTGATCCAGGCCAGACCCTTGGCGCCGTAGATCTTGACGAACTCCGTGTAGGCGTCGATTTCGCTGCGGCTGATTTCCGCGCCGCCCGGCACGCGCAGGGCCACCACGCGGCCGCCTGGGGTCGTCGCCGGTGCGCTGAACACCTTGAAATCGACATCGGCCATCACGTCGGTCAGCTCGGTGAATTCGAGATTCACGCGCAGGTCGGGCTTGTCCGAACCGTAGCGGTGCATCGCTTCGGCGTAAGCCATCACCGGGAACTCGCCCAGGTCGGTGCCCAGCACCGTCTTGAACATGTTGCTGATCATGCCCTGGAACATGTCGCGGATTTCCTGCTCGCCCATGAACGAGGTTTCAATATCGATCTGCGTGAATTCAGGCTGGCGGTCGGCGCGCAGATCTTCGTCGCGGAAGCATTTGGTGATCTGGTAATAGCGGTCGTAACCGGCCACCATCAGCAACTGCTTGAACAGCTGCGGGCTTTGTGGCAGCGCGAAGAACTGGCCTTCGTTGACGCGGCTGGGCACCAGATAGTCGCGCGCGCCTTCTGGCGTGGACTTGGTCAGCATCGGCGTTTCGATATCAACAAAGCCGTTGGCGTCCAGAAACTTGCGCGTTTCCATCGCCACGCGGTAGCGCAGCATCAGGTTGTTTTGCATGTAGGGGCGGCGCAGGTCCAGCACCCGGTGCGTCAGGCGCGTGGTTTCGGACAGGTTTTCGTCGTCAATCTGGAACGGTGGCGTGACGCTGGCGTTCAGCACGATCAGCTCGTGGCACAGCACTTCAACCTGGCCGCTTTTCAGATTGGCGTTGGCCGTGCCTTCGGGGCGAGCCCGCACCAGGCCCTTGACCTGGACGCAGAATTCATTGCGCACGTCTTCGGCAACAGCGAACATCTCGGCGCGATCCGGGTCGCAGACGACTTGCACATAGCCTTCGCGATCGCGCAGGTCGATGAAAATCACGCCGCCATGGTCGCGGCGGCGGTTAACCCAGCCGCACAGGCTCACGGTTTGGCCCAGCAGGCTTTCGGTCACCAGACCGCAGTAGTTGGAACGCATGGGAGCGACTTGTGTTTCAGCGATAGCCATAAAAAATACTCGGTAATAGTCAGTAAGAAGCAGCGCAATGGCGCCGTTTACAGGGGGGGATTGAGCGGCGGGAGCGGACGCGCGGCAGGCACGACCACACCCATTGAAATCACGTAAGTCAGGGCCTCATCGACGCTCATTTTCAGCTCGACGCATTCGATTTTCCTGAGCATGACGAAATAACCGCCGGTGGGATTGGGCGTGGTCGGAATATAAACGCTGACATAGTCGTCCGGCAAATGGTTGACCACATCGCCGCCGGGCGTGCCGGTCAGAAAGCCAATCGTCCAGACGCCCTCGCGCGGCCACTGCACCAGCAGCGCCTGACGAAAGGCATTGCCATTTTCAGAAAACAGCGTGTCCGACACCTGCTTCACGCTCGAATAAATCGAGCGCACGATGGGAATGCGGCGCAGTACCGCATTGCCCAGCCACAGCAGTTTTTTACCGAGAAAATTGCTGGCAACCGCGCCCATGACCAGCACGATGCCGAACGTCAACAGCACACCAAAGCCGGGAAGATGAAAACCCAGCAGCTTGTCGGGATGCCAGTCGCTGGGCAGAATCAGCAGCGTCTGGTCCAGCGTTCCGACAATCCAGTCGAGCACCGACAGCGTGATGGCCAGCGGCACCAGCACCAGCAGGCCAGCGAGCAGCCACCGGCGAATCGAACTCATCATGAAGATTTGGAAGAAGCGTCGCCGCCAGCGCTTGTGTTGCTGGTCGGCGCCGCTGGTGCTGCAGCCGCTGGCGCCGTGGTGGCACTGCTGTCAGCGCCTTTGCTGTCCGTGCCCACACTGCTTTCAACGGTTTTGGTGGTGGCAGGCGCCGGGCCGTTGCCGCCGCGAAAATCGGTCACATACCAGCCTGAGCCCTTGAGCTGAAAACCCGCAGCGGTGAGCTGCTTTTTGAAGGTGGCCGCGCCGCATTGCGGGCAGTCCGTCAAGGGCGCGTCCGACATTTTTTGCAGCGCGTCCTTGGCGTATCCGCAGGACTCGCATTTATAGGCGTAAATTGGCATGGTGCTGGCGCTAGGTGAAAAACTTTCAATTATAGGGCTTACCCTGCGCCAGCACGGCCGTCAAAAGACCCGCACCCGAATCACCCATTGCATCACCAACAGCCCCAGAACGAAGCCCAGCCCGCCATAAATCAGGCTCTGCAGCAGCTTGTTGGTGCGCTTTTGCTCAGCGATCAGTTCTTCAAAATCGCGCCGGGTCAGTCCGGCGGGCGGCGTCTTCAGGTACTGCGCCAGCAGGCGCGGCAGCATCGGCAGCAGCTTGGCATAGGCGGGCGCCTCGACCTTGAGCTGGGCCAGCAGCTTGGCCGGGCCAACCTGCTCCAGCATCCAACGCTCCAGGAAGGGTTTGGCCGTGCTCCACAAATCGAGGTCCGGGTCCAGCTCGCGGCCCAGGCCTTCGATGTTGAGCAGGGTTTTTTGCAGCAGCACCAATTGCGGTTGGATTTCCACCTGAAAGCGGCGCGAGGTCTGAAACAGCCGCATCAGCACCAGCCCGAGCGACAGCTCTTTCAGTGGCCGGTCAAACATCGGCTCACAGCAGGCGCGGATCGCCGCTTCCAGCTCATCGACCCGCGTCGCGGGCGGCACCCAGCCCGATTCGATGTGCAGTTCAGCGACACGCTTGTAGTCGCGCTGAAAAAAGGCACTGAAGTTGTGCGCCAGATACTCTTTGTCCACCTCGGTCAGCGTGCCGACGATGCCGAAATCGAGCGAAATATAACGCCCGAAAGTCGCCGGTGCCAGACTGACCTGGATGTTGCCCGGATGCATGTCGGCGTGAAAAAAGCCGTCGCGAAACACCTGCGTGAAGAAAATCGTCACGCCGTCGCGGGCGAGCTTTTTCATATCGACACCGGCATCGCGCAGGCGCTGGGTCTGGCCGATGGGCACGCCGTACATGCGCTCCATCACCATCACGTCGGGCATGCAGTATTCCCAGTACATCTCCGGGATCATCACCATGTTCAGGCTTTGCATGTTGCGCCGCAACTGCGCGGCGTTGGAGGCTTCGCGCAGCAAATCTAGCTCTTCATGCAGGTATTTGTCGAACTCGGCGACCACCTCGCGTGGCTTGAGGCGCTTGGCGTCGGCTGAGGCGCTATCGATCCAACTGGCCATCATGCGCATCAGCGCCAGGTCTTTGGTGATGGCCGCCAGCATGTTCGGGCGCAGCACCTTGACGGCCACTTCGCGCCCGCCGGGCAGCGTGGCAAAGTGAACCTGGGCAATCGACGCACTGGCCACCGGCGTTTGCTCAAAGCTGGCAAAAATGCGCTCCAGCGGCTTGCCAAAGGCTTTTTCAATAATCGCCACCGCGACGCCGGAGTCAAACGGCGGCACCCGGTCCTGCAGCCGGGCCAGCTCATCGGCGATATCAGGCGGCAGCAGGTCGCGCCGGGTCGAGAGCACCTGGCCGAACTTGACAAAAATCGGCCCCAGATGCTCCAGCGCCTGGCGCAGGCGCTGGCCGCGCGGCGCCTTCAGGTTGCGCCCGATGGAGATGATGCGGGTCAGGCGGCGAATCCAGGGCTTTTCAAAGCTGGACAACACCAGCTCATCGAGCCCAAAGCGCAGCAGCGTCCAGACGATAAAAATCCCCCGGGCCATCCGGCTCATGCCGCCGCCCTGGGTTCGGCATCCGCCGGGCGGGCCACAAACAGCTTCAGGCCCGCGAGCAGCCTGCGCCCCAGACTGGTCACGGTATGCGCTGGCGCATCGCCGATCAGGCGGGACAGGTCTTCCTCGACATCCCAGCGCAGGTTTTCGGCCAGCCAGCCCAGTTCGGCGGCCAGTTGCACATCGCCCTCAATCCTGACTGGCGGAGCCTTGCCCGACAACACGGACTGCGCCAACCGCACAGGCGATTCGGCCTCGACCGTGAGCAGCAAATCAGGCTTATCGACAAGCGGTGCGCGGTCCACCAGACCGGCGGGCGTGACGATCAGGTCAATCGCAAACACGCCCCAGCGAGCGTGGACGGTGCGACCTTTTTGGCGCAGTAGCCGCTCCTGGGCTTGCTTTTCCTGCATCAGGACATGGTTTAAAAACAGCACCAAACGCTGTTGGCCTTCCTCAACCACCCAGGCGGGCGGCTGAAAACGGCTAGCGAGGGACTGCAGAAAAGAAAAAGGGGACGTGTTGTTCATCGTCCCGATTTTGCAGGATAAAAGGCGCCAGTTCAGCGCCATGTCATCACTGCAGCGCCTGCACACCAGCAACCAGCCAGCCGCTGGCGCCGTTGCGCGGCTTGGTCATGTTCCAGACTTCGCGGAACGGGCTGGCGCCCGCCGAGGCGTCTTCCTTGATCATGCCGGAGAACTCGACGCTGGCCATATAGACATCGCTCAGTTCCTCAATGCCCAGCAACTGCGCGTTGAGCATGCCGACTTCGGTCTTGTTGGTCACGCCGCCGGTATGGGTTTCGCGCTCGGCGAGTTGGGTTTTGATTTGCGCCAGCATCTCGTCGGTCATCATGGCGCGCAGGTTCTGGATGTCCGAGCGGTCCCAGGCGTCCTGCAGCGTCACGAAATTGGCCTTGCAAGCGGTCAGAAAGCCTTCAGTGTCAAACCCGGCGGGCACGCCCCAGGTTTGCGGCCCGGCCAGCGCGGAACCGATCATCGAGCCACCCGCAGGCGCCGCAGCGTCGAACTTGGCGGGTTCAAAGTTCATGCTGCTCCGCTCCCAGGGGCGCGCCGAAGCGTCGTTGCCGACATGCTCGGGGTTGTAGCTGGCGGGCGCCTGCGCAGCGCCGCCAGCGCCCTGAAACGCAAATGGGGACGACGCTGACGCATCACCGCCCGAGGTATTGGCCGCCCCGCCCTTGAGCTTGCGCATGACAAAGCCAGCCGCCACCATGACCACCAGCGCCAGCAAGGCAAACATGATGATGTTGCCAAAAGCGCCGCCCAGGCCCAGCGACGACGCCAGCCAGGCCAAGCCCAAGCCAGCGGCCAGACCGCCGAGCATCGCGCCCCACGGTTTTTTCGGTGCCACCGGCGCGGCAGCCGGAGCGGGTGCGCCGGGTGTGCCCGGAGCCGCCGCAGGTTTGCCCGGCGTGGGTGCCGGTGCGGCCTGACGCTGCGTCACGTTGGACGATTGCCTGCCAATCGAGGTGCCGCCGCCCATGCGCTTGGCATCCGCAGCGGTGCCCGACAGCGTCAGGGTGATCGCCAATAGCGCCGAAAAAAATGCGGGCCAGATTTTCATAACATTTCCTTGCTTGTACAGATCAAATGCAGGTCACAGCGCACAGCCGCAAACCTCTTCAGCACTTGATTCCAACATGCAATGCCACCATCCCGCCGGACAGGTTGTGGTAATCCACATGACCAAAACCGCTTTGGCGCATCAGGTCTTTCAGTTCTTCCTGACCCGGATGCATGCGGATCGACTCGGCTAGGTACTGGTAACTGGCCGAATCGTTGGCCACCAGCTTGCCCACTTTGGGCAGCACCTTGAACGAATACCAGTCGTAAATTTTCTCCAGCGGCTTGGCGACTTTGGAGAACTCCAGCACCAGCAGCTTGCCGCCGGGCTTGAGCACGCGGTTCATTTCGCGCAGCGCCGCGTCCTTGTGCGTCATGTTGCGCAGGCCGAAAGCCACCGTGACCAGGTCGAAATGCCCGTCGGCAAACGGCAGGTGCTCGGCGTCGCAGACCAGCGTCGGCAGGCACACGCCCGCGTCGATCAGCCGGTTACGCCCTTCGCGCAGCATGGCTTCGTTGATGTCGGTATGCACCACGCGCCCTGTCGCGCCCACCTTGGGCGCAAACGCCAGCGACAAGTCGCCGGTGCCGCCGGCAATGTCGAGCACCTGCTGGCCGGGCTTGACGTTGGCCACCAGCACGGTGTGCAGCTTCCAGGCCCGGTGCAGGCCCATCGACATCAAGTCGTTCATCACATCGTATTTCGACGCGACGGAGTCAAACACGCCGCGCACGCGGCGCGCTTTGTCCTGCTCATCGACCGATTCAAAACCAAAATGGGTAGTTGTCATAAATTAAATAGTTAGCAAGAACAACGAGGCGACGCCGAACAAATGCGGCACAGGCCGCCCGCGTCTGGCGTCAGTGCTTGGCGCAGGCGGAGCCGCCTGCCACCGGCATCGGCGTGTCGCGCTCGACGCCTGCGGCCTGCAGCCGCTGGAAGTAGTCGTCCCACAGACGGCTTTGCTCGGCCCCCAGCTGGTACAGGTAATCCCAGCTGAACAGGCCGCTCTGGTGGCCGTCGGAAAACACCGGCTTGACGGCGTAGTTGCCAACCGGCTCCAGCGCCTCAATCGTCACCTCGCGCTTGCCGGTTTGCAATGTTTCCTGGCCGGGCCCGTGGCCCTGCACTTCCGCCGAGGGCGAATAC
>Ga0302213_1000436_pt1 | contig 23302 bp, 18 predicted proteins | sample II_Fen_N1_2_FD_194583 | JGI IMG/M metagenome (GOLD analysis project Ga0302213, IMG submission 194583) | Peat permafrost microbial communities from Stordalen Mire near Abisko, Sweden - II_Fen_N1_1 | ecosystem: Environmental > Terrestrial > Soil > Wetlands > Permafrost | place: Sweden: Abisko...
GTAAAAGTAGGCGGCGGCGACGGGGTCGTTTTTCAGGTATTTGTCATTGGCCAGCAGTGTGTTGAGCCGGGCGCTGACTTCAAAGCCGCTCTCGGCCAGCGCGATGGCGGGCGCAAACAGCCGCGCCCAGGGCAGTTTGCCGTGCTGGCGGTGCGCCAATTCCAGCATGCGAACCGCGCCCGGCGTGCCGACCGAGCGGCCCCCGACCACAGCGTCGTAAAACGCCAGCGGCTTGCCGTCCGCGCCGATGAAGAGCTTTTCATCGGCGGCGGCAGGCGCGGTTTCGCGGCCATCGAAGGCTTCGACGCTGCGGCCATTGCTGTAGAGCAAAAACGCGCCGCCGCCGATGCCGCTGGACTGCGGCTCGACCAGCGCCAGTACCATCTGCACGGCAATGGCCGCGTCAATGGCCGTGCCGCCCGCTTTGAGAATCTGGTAGCCCGCGTCGGTGGCGAGCGGATTGGCGGCGGCGACAGCAAAGCGTGTTGTGGCCCAGCCGGGCTTGGGGCTGAAGCCGGAGGCGGCTTCGGGCTGGGTGGCGGCGCCGGGGCTGGCTGTCTTGATGACTGGGCTGGGCATGCTGGCGCAGGCGGTGAGCAAGGCGGCCAGGGCCGCAGCAGTCAACAGGCGTTTCATAGAGTTTCTTGGGTGAGGAGATCGGGGTGATGCTGACATTCTTCCTGTCTGAATGGGCCGCAGCATCACGCCGTTTCAATCGAGATTGAATCCTGCCGTGCAGTGGCGAAAGCACTCATAAAGCATAGCGCTCGACGATGTTGCGGTGCCACTGGGTATCAGCGCCTGCGCTATCGGCAAAGCGGGGCCAGCACACAGGGTGCGTCCAGGTTGATGTTAGTTCATGCAGCGTCAGGTCCACCTCTTTGGCCGTCAACGCGCGCGGTGCCGCCACCTGAAAATAGCGGCCCGGCAGGGTTGCACCATCCTCGACGCTGTCAGGATTTTTGACGGTGTAGTTGTCGTCACTGGTGACGCGCAGCGCCCAGCCGCGCGCTGCGAGGGCTTCCGAAAACACCGCAAAAGCGGCTTCACCGGCAAAAGCGCCATCGCAAAAGCAGCTCGGTCCAAAACCGCCTTCTTCAATCACATGCACGGCGCGGTAGGTGTAGATGAATTGAGCGCGCTCGCTCTCCTCTTCGGGCGCGGATTCAAGAGGGCTGGCGTCAAACACCACCCAGTCATCGAGATGCTGCACATCAGGCGTATTGGCATGGGAAAGAATGCGGGCCGTGACAGGGCCGGTACGCCGTGCCAAACGGCGCTGTGGCTCTTGGTGCGTGAATTCAATGTAGGCATAGCCCCAGTTTTCTTCCACCTTGGCACCGGGGTTGTCGCTGGCGTCGAGTTCCATGCCCAGTTTGGGCGCAGTTTCGCGCACGGTGGCCCAGTCCTGTGCCGCGCTGGCTGCGCTCAACAAGTCCCACAAACTGTTTCTGTACTCGGGCGTGTCGGCTTCGGTTTCGCTGGCTAGTGCCTGTCGCAGACGCAGTGCGGTGGAAAGATCTTGGCTGGCCAATGCGGCCTGTGCCCAGAGATGGCGTGCGCCCCGCGAGTCTGGGCAGGCTTGCACATACTCGGCCAGATGGGCGCAAGCCTCGGGCCAGCGTTTTTGCGCAAAGGCGGTCTGGCACTGGCACCACAGCGCCATCAGCGGATTGGCTGGCGCGACCTCACTGGCCAGCTGGGCAATGTCCGCATAGTCCCCGGCGTTCAACAACTGCCCCAGCAACTGGTAATTCGGGCCATCCACCGTGGGATGGCTGCGCACAAACTGCCAAAGGTGCGCTTTGGCGTCCTGCGCATTGCCGCAGGCGAGCAGTGCTCTGGCGGCAAAGCTGGCTAGATCTGCATCCAGCGGGCGCTCATGGCAAGCCTGAAGCAGAAGTTCCAGGTCGTGCTCGGGACTGGCGCCTTCTTGGGCGCGCAGGTGGGTCGCCAAGTCGGCAGCAGGCACGGGCAAGGCGATCTGGCGGGGCTTCAGCGTGATGAAGTCGGCCCAGCGCGCCACTGCCGGTGCAAGGTCTTGCGGGCGCCTGAGCTTGAGCACATGGGTCTGCGCCAGTTGCAGTGCGCGCTGGGCGCACCAATTCGCTTGGCGCGCCAGAGCCAGTTCCAGGTGCCGCAGGGCGACCTCCACGCTGTGGCGGTGCGCGCCCACGCCACTGAGATAGTCCAGGGATTTTTGCAGGCAGCTTCCCAGCGGCCACTGGTTGTATTCGGGGTTTTCCTTGGCAATCGTGAAGGCGGTCCGGCTCCATTCGGGGTAATTGCCCGGCTTGAGTTCCTCCCATTTTGGCAAGGCTTTCCAGGCGCCCTCGAAATCCCCGTTTGCGGCCAGCAGGCTGGCGCGCAAAATGGCGCAGCTCTGCCGGTCATCGGGCCGCGCATCGCGTTGCTCATCGGCCTCAATCTCATCGAGTTTTTGCAGCGCGGCGTCAATGTGCCCCTCCATGCGCAAGGCCCTGATGATGATGCGCTGCATTTGCTCGTTCGGTGTTTCTCCGGCTTCTTGCAAGGCTTGCGTCTGGCGCGCCATAAATTCCAGCGTGTCGGTGGCGCGGTCGGCGTCCAGCAAGGCAGAGGCATACTCATTGCTGATGCAGTTGAAACAAGACCACTCGGGGTTGATGCGCGCCAGGGTTTCTTCGCAAACGGCCAAGCGCTCCGGCACCCATCCGGGGCCATCGATGTTGCCGTAGCACATGGCAATATCCTGCGTCGCGCAGACCGATTGCGGGCAGGCCAGCGTGTCTTCACGGTGGGCAAACTCCAGCAGGGAAACCACTTCCGGCAGGGCTTTTTCGCCCTCTACCATGTCGCCCATCCGGTTATTCAGGCTCCAGTGCCGAAAGTACACCTCCAGCCACTGATTGTTCAGCGCACGCGCGCCCGCCAGCGCCTCGGGGATGGCGGCGCTGACCAGTTCCGGGCGATTGGCGTTGGCGTTTTCCGGGATGGCGTAAATCAAGTCGGCCAGTCGGGTATTGCCCGCTTCGCGCAGGTCTCGCTCAATATCGGCAACCCATTTCCATATATCCATGAACAGCTCCATTTGAGCCCCGCACACGCAGGGCGATTAACCGGGTTTCCAGGTATTTTCAGGCTCAGGCCACCATGCTTTGCACGACTTGGCCAAGGCGGCTCAAGGCGCTGTTGAGGTCGCTTTGCGCATTGTTTGGCGTTCCTGAAGCCAGAACCACCTTGATGGCACGCAGCACACCCGCCGCCGCTTTGGCCTGCGGGTGGGCCTGGCGGCAGGCGGTGAGTAAGGCCTGCACGGCCGAATTGTTCATGTTGACATAAAGGTGAGCGCTGGCTTCGCCGTTGATGCCTGCGGTGAACGTGCGTGCCAGGCTGAGGGCCGCAATTGAAATGCGCTTGTCGCTCTCATCGGCTTCGATTCTGCGTTTGAGTTCGGCATCCCGGTCGTGAACGACCACCAGCGGCAGCTCGGCGGGTTCAAAGTGGGTTGCCAGCAGCCGCTCACCGTCGCCGAGTTCGGCGCTTAGCCAAGCCAGCTCATCGGCGGGCAGGTCTGCGTGGCGAAATAGCTTTTTGTTGCCTTGCTCGGTGCCCAGCTCGACCAGCGTGCCGCCCCGGCTTTGCACCCATTCGCGCAAAAAGGGCAGGACGGCATAGCGCTCGCCCCGCGCAACCGGCACCTTGAGGGCGCGAAACAGCATGTCCTCAAAGCCGCCCGCCGGACTCATGTTGACGTGAACTAAACCGTTGTGACGCAGGGCGCGTGCTGGCAGGTCGCCTTGCGAGGTGGGAATGGTGATGGCATCGGCGAGCAGTTCAAACATGCGCGGGTCGCAAAGGGCCGCGCCCAGCAGCGCCTCGTTATGGCGCGTGATCACGCGTCGCCATGCCTGCGGCTGTCCACGCGCCACCTCGGCCAGCCCGGTGATCAGCGACTCGGTCAAGCTGGCCTGTGCGGCCACGTAGGCCTCGTCGCGCTGCAGGTCTTCACGGCTGGCCGTGGGTGTGAGTTCATTGGACTCGATGACCCCGCCGATAAATCCCGCCCAGGCGGGTAGCAGATCGCGGGCATCATCGTCGAGCAGCATGCCCCGGACAAACACTGACAGGTTGCGGTTGTCGCTGGTGCCGTAGGAGGCGCCGTCCTGCACCCAGAGCATCCCGGCCAGATCGCTGTTGCTTTTGCCCGCGCTTTTGCCACCGCCCGCGTTGACTGCCATCGTGCAGATGGGCTCAAACCGATTCTCGAAGTGGGCCGCAAAAGCCAGTGCGCTGCGCCGCGCTTGAATCGCATGCGCCACCACCTTGCCACCGTCGTGACGCCAGGGAGGCTGCATGTCATTGAGAGGTTCAGGGCTATCGCCGATAAAAACTGGCACTTTCAGAAGGGCGCAGTAGCGTTGCAGGACGCGTTTGAGCTTTGTCTGACCCGCCAGGCTGGTATGGGCTGGGCGCAGTTCCAGTTCAACCGTGGAGCCGACCGGACCGGGGGCCACGGGCGACAGGGTGTATTTTTCGGCATTGCTTGACTGGTAGCGCCAGCCTTGCGCGGGGTTTTTCCAGGAAGTCGTCGTCACGGTGACGCGGCTGGCCAGCACAAAGGCCGAAAGAAAGCCCAAGCCGAACATGCCGATCAACTCTTCGCTTTGCGTCTCGGTGCGCAGCTTGCGGGTGTAGCCCGTTCCGACGGTGGCCAGATACGTGTGGACTTCATCCTCTGTCATCCCTGCGCCGCAGTCGGTGACGCGCACCAGCCCTTTTGATAAATCGCCTTCGACCCGGATATGGGGCGCGAAGGCGGCAGGGTCTTCGAGACGGCGGCGCACCGTGGAGTCATGGGCGTTTTGCACTAGCTCGCGCAGGGCCACCACCGGGGTGGAGTAAAGGTGCTGTCCCAGCACCGTCATCAGTCCAGACAAATCGACGCCAGCGGTGCGTATCGCAGCACCGAACACTGGCAAACTTTCAAGGGGCTTGGGCATAAGAAATGAACTCACAATCAATGAACGCGAGGCAGCATTCGACCTGAAAAAGCGGCTGGCAGATTGTCTGCGGCAAGCAGGATTTTCCGGGTGGAAGAGCGAAAAATAGTTTCAGTCAGCACCCGCTTGGCGAGGATGCGGGGAGGGGGAGACAGGGCGCTGATACCCGCTTGCGAATATTACCCTGAGCGTCTGTTTGGCGAGTCGAGGGCGCAGACTTTGGCAAGTGATTGCGAAACCTGAAGGGGCTGGGCACTTTGCTGTTTTTTGGGGTGCAGCCTGCCCTTGAAAAAGCGCCGCCCGTTGCAGGCGGCGCTTGGCTTGTCAGCGGAGAGTTTTTAGCGCGGTGCCAAGCGAATCGCGCCGTCCAGCCGGATCACTTCGCCGTTGAGCATGTCGTTTTCGATGATGTGCTTGGCCAGCTTGGCGTAATCCTGCGGCGTGCCCAGGCGCGACGGAAACGGCACCGAGGCGGCCAGCGAGTCCTGCACTTCCTGCGGCATGCCGAACATCATCGGCGTGCCGAAAATGCCGGGGGCAATCGTCATGTTGCGGATGCCGTTGCGCGCCAGATCACGGGCAATCGGCAGCGTCATGCCGACCACGCCGCCTTTGGAGGCGCTGTAGGCGGCCTGGCCCATCTGGCCATCGTAAGCCGCGACGGAGGCGGTGGAAATCAGCACGCCGCGCTCGCCGGTCGCTTCGGGTTCGTTCTTGCTCATCGCTTCGGCGGCGAGGCGGATCATGTTGAAGCTGCCCACTAGGTTGACCGTGATGGTTTTGGTGAAGGTCGCCAGCGTGTGTGCGCCGCTCTTGCCGACGACTTTTTCGGCGGGCGCAATGCCTGCGCAGTTCACCAAGCCCATCAGCTTGCCCATCGCCACGGCTTGCGCCACGACGGCCTGGCCGTCGGCTTCTTGGCTCACGTCGCACTTGACGAAAGCGGCTTTGTCTGCACCCAGTTCCTGGGCAATGGCCTGGCCTTTTTCGGCCTGCATGTCGGCAATCACGACCTTGGCGCCATTGGCTACCAGCATGCGCGCCGTGCCTTCACCCAGCCCGGATGCGCCGCCGGTGACGATAAATACTTTTCCTGCGATTTCCATGAAATATTTCCTTTGCGTTGAGAGAGAAATCAAGAATTGACGTTTACGTAAACGTCAATTATGACCGATGAAAAAGCCCGGCGTTCTGGCGAAGGCCGGGCCGCTGGCGCTCTGGGCGCAAGATTTTTTGGACAAAAAAAAGCCTAATCGTGAGACCGGGCTTAATCGGAACCTTGAAAACTTAATTTCTAGAAGGAACCGAGGAGACAACTCGTGTAATTAGTTCAACAAAAATTAACGCTTTTTGGTTGCGCTTTTGACGGCGGTGGTGGCGGATTCAGCGGCGGTGTTGAAGTTGGTTTCGGCCATGTCGCCGGCTTGCTTGACTGCTTTTTGCACGGACTCGTAGGCGGTGCTAGCGGCGGTCATGGCATTTTTCATCATCGACACGGCGGCTTCGGAACCGGCGGGTGCATTTTGCGTGGCGCTGTCCACCAGACCGGCGAACTGCTTCTTGGCGTCGGCGGCTTGGCCTTCAAACGTCTTGCTCAGTTCGGCACCGGCGGACGAAGCGATTTCGTACAGGTGACGGCTGTAAGCAGCGGTCTTTTCGGCCAAGGGCTGAACCATGCTGGTTTGCAGGGCGAGGAATTCTTGTGCATCCTTGGCGCTCATGACGGCTTGGGCATTGTTGGCGCTTTCGGCCAGTGCTGCTTTGGTGGCTTGCACATTGAGCTCGACCAGCTTTTCAACGCCTTCAAAGGCTTTCTGGGTCAAGCCAAACAGGGTTTCGATGTTGGCTTTGTGGGCGGCCATGATTTGTTCAGCGGTCAGCATGGGGGATCTCCATTGAATTTAGTTAATTGACGGTAATTAGTTGCCTTGCGTCAAATTGCTGCACTGCAACATGACATAAATTATAGGAGAAACTCGTTACATTGCAAGCTTTTTGCTGTGGCGTGTGACTATATAGGGGCTGCACACTAGGTTTTGAGCTGCAAGTTCACAATGGTTTGTGCCACGCGTGGTGAGCACGATTTTTTACTTTTCTTTGGGCTTTTGTCTCTTGCAAGCTTTCTATGCTGACAATTTTGTGCTGCCGCTGCCTGCCGGGCACCGCTTTCCGATGGGTAAATACAAGTTGCTGCGCGACCGCTTGGTCGATGAGTGTCCGCAGGTGCGCATGGCGCAGGCGCCCGCCGCCAGCGATGGCGAACTGGCGCTGGTCCACACCCCGGCTTACATAGCGGCGATTTCGCAGGGCACGCTGGCGCCAGCGGCGCAGCGGGAAATCGGCTTTCCGTGGAGCCCCGGCATGTCCGAGCGTGCCCGGCGCTCGGCGGGCGCGACGGTGGCAGCGGCGCGGGTGGCGCTGGGGCTGGCGCCGGGCGCGCAGCGCCAAGGCATCGCCGCCAATCTGGCGGGCGGCACGCATCATTCCTATGCCGACAAGGGCGGCGGCTTTTGCGTCTTTAACGACGCCGCCGTCGCAGCTCGGCTGATGCAGGCCGAATGGGCGCGCCAGCACGGCTCGGCACGCCCGCCGCTGCAAGTGGCGGTGATTGATCTGGACGTGCATCAGGGCAACGGCACGGCCCACATTTTTGCCGACGACGCCAGCGTGTTCACCCTGTCGCTGCACGGAGAAAAGAATTTCCCGTTCCGCAAAGAGGCCAGCGACCTGGACGTGGCGCTGCCCGACGGCTGCCAGGACGCAGCGTATTTGCAGGCGCTGGAGCAGGCGCTCGACGAGCTGGCGCGGCGCTTTGAGCCGGGGCTGATTTTGTTTTTGGCCGGTGCCGACCCGTTCGAGGGCGACCGGCTGGGCCGCCTGTCGCTGAGCTTTGACGGGCTGGAGGCGCGCGACCGGCGCGTGTTCGATTGGGCCTGGCAGCGACGCATTCCACTGGCGTTTTCGATGGCGGGCGGCTACGGCGTCAACATCGACGACACGGTGCAGGTCCAGATGAACACCTGGCGCGTGGCGCTGGAATACTGGCAGCGCTGGCAAAATGCTTATTCCTCTTAACTAAAGTCCTGGAGACTCTGAACGATGAATTCACCTGCCTCGTCTTCCCACCCGGTGATTGCCGGTGATTTTGCGCCGGACGACGCGCCCAGCAGCGCTTGCACCAACCCGGTGGATAGAGCCATCGAAAGCCGCCAGTCGATGCGCGAATTTTTGCCAACGCCGGTGCCGCGCGCCACGATTGAGCATTTGCTCGAACTGGCCAGCCGCGCCCCGTCGGGCACCAACACCCAGCCGTGGAAAGCCTATGTGCTGCAAGGCGCCAGCCGCGACACGCTGGTCGAAAAAGTCTGCCAGGCCCATGACGCGCTGCGCGCCGACCCGTCGCTGGCCGCCCAATATCCCGAGCCTTACGACTATTATCCCGAAAAATGGGTCTCGCCCTACATCGACCGCCGCCGCGAAAACGGCTGGGGTCTGTACGGCCTGCTCGGCATCACCAAGGGCGACAAGGACAAAATGCACCTGCAGCACCAGCGCAATTACCGCTTTTTCGATGCCCCGGTGGCGCTGATGTTCACGATTGACAAGGTGATGGGGCGTGGCTCGCTGCTGGACTACGGCATGTTCATGGAAAACCTCATGATCGCCGCACGCGGCCACGGCCTGCACACCTGCCCGCAGGCGGCGTGGAACAGCTTTTCGAGCATCGTCCTGCCGCACATCGGCGCGGGCGACAACGAAATGCTGGTCTGCGCCATCGCGCTGGGCTACGCCGACGAGACGGCGAAGGTCAATACCTTCCGCACCCCGCGTGTCAGCGCCGCCGAGTTCACGACTTGGCTGGACTGAAAGAGACCGTCTGAGTTGCGGGTAAAGTCGGGGCTCTTGAAAAATGGCTCGACTTTTTGCCGCCTGAACGGTGGCATTGCTGCTGGTTTTTCAAGACAAACTCTCAGTTTGATTTTTCATTTATTTTTAAAAAGGACATTGCCATGAGCACCACCACCACTCCTTCTGGACTGCAATACGAAGACACCGTGCTGGGCACCGGCGCCATCGCCAAGGCCGGGCAATACGTCAAGGTTCACTACACCGGCTGGCTGTTCAATGACGGCGTGCAGGGCGCCAAGTTTGACTCCAGCAAAGACCGGGGCCAGCCGTTCCAGTTTTCGCTGGGTGCCGGTGAAGTCATCAAGGGCTGGGATGAAGGCGTGCAGGGCATGTCGGTCGGCGGCACGCGTCGCTTGGTCATTCCAGCAGCACTGGGCTACGGCGCACGCGGCGCGGGCGGCGTGATTCCCCCGAACGCCACGCTGCTGTTTGAAGTCGATTTCCTGGGCACGTAAGCCACGGGCCGGATTGGTCTGATTTTTTAACGCAGGCCCGCATTCCGGGCCTGCGTTGTTTCAGGCCGGTTTTTCTTTTGCTGTGGCACGAAGGTTGCGAATAAAGTTGGATACAGCCCGTTGATGCAGCGCCCTCGCGCCGCACTGGGCGCATCTGGAGCCAGGACATGCGTGTACTCATTCTCGGCAGTGGCGTTATCGGCACGACGGTGGCCTATTACCTGGCCCGCGCAGGGCATGAAGTCGAAGTGATTGAGCGCCAGCCCGGCCCGGCGCTGGAAACCAGCTATGCCAACGCGGGCGAAATCTCGCCGGGCTACTCCGCGCCTTGGGCTGGCCCCGGCGTGCCGCTGAAAGCCATTCAGTGGCTGATGATGCAGCACAGCCCGCTGGTCATCAAGCCGATGCTCGATCCGGCCATGTGGCGCTGGAGCCTGTCCATGCTGCGCAACTGCACCGAGGCGCGCTACCGCATCAACAAAGGCCGCATGGTGCGCCTAGCCGAGTACAGCCGCGATTGCCTGAAAGCGCTGCGCGCCGACATCGGCATCGCGTACGACGAGCGCGAGCAGGGCACGCTGCAACTGTTTCGCACGCAAAAGCAGCTCGACGCCACGGCCAAGGACATCGACATCCTCAAGGAATACGGCGTGCCTTACCAACAACTGCTCGACCGCAGCGGCTACCTGAAATACGAACCGGCGCTGGCCGGTGTGCAGGAAAAATTCGTCGGCGCGCTGCGCCTGCCCGGCGACGAAACCGGCGACTGTTTCAAGTTCACGAATCGTCTGGCTGAAGAGGCCAAGGCGCTGGGCGTGAAGTTTCGCTTTGGCGTCGATATTCAAAGCATTCAGCGCAGCGGCAGCCGTATCACCGGCGTGCAAACCGCTGCGGGCCTGCTGAGTGCTGACCGCTACGTGCTGGCGCTGGGCAGCTACTCGACGCAGATGCTGGCGCCGCTGGGCCTACGCATTCCGGTGTACCCGGTCAAGGGTTTTTCGATCACGGTGCCGATCACCGACGCCGCCCAGGCGCCCGAATCGACCGTCATGGACGAGACGCACAAAATCGCCATCACCCGGCTGGGTGAGCGTATCCGTGTTGGCGGCACGGCGCAGCTCTCGGGTTTTGATTTGAGCCTGAACGACGAGCGCCGCCGCACGCTGGAATTCGTCATCAGCGACCTGTTTCCCAACGGTGGCGATGTGCGCCGCGCCGAGTTCTGGACTGGCCTGCGCCCGATGACGCCGGACGGCACGCCAATTCTGGGCGCAACGCCGATTGACAACCTGTTCCTCAGCACCGGCCACGGCACGCTGGGCTGGACGATGGCGGCGGGGACAGGCCGCGTGATGGCCGACCTGATCAGCGGGCGCCAGCCCGAGATCAGCATGGAAGGCTTGACGGTGGCCCGCTACCGTTGAGCTTTTGTCCACCCTGAATGGCGGCTTTGCGCTTTTCTGGATAATGCGCTGCGGCGAAAGGTCGGGCCGGTTGCCGACGGCTGGCACCTAAAAGTGCCAGATTCTCCTCAAATTCAAACCCGAAAAACGGATATTTCCTGATGAATAAACCTGAGATTTTGGTAGCGCGTGCTGTTTTTCCGGAAGTTATCGTCCGTCTTGAAGAACACTTCAGCGTTCAGGCCAATCAGGCTGACGAAAGCTGGTCGCAGGCCGAGCTGATTGCGCGTTTGCAGGGCAAGGCGGGCGTGTTCACCACCGCCGGCGACCGCATTGATGCGCAGGTGCTGGCCGCCTGCCCGCAGCTGAAAATCTGCGCCAACATGGCCGTCGGTTACAACAATTTTGACCTTCCCGCCATGACGGCGGCAGGCGTTCTGGCGACCAACGCGCCCGACGTGCTCACCGAAACCACCGCCGACTTTGGCTTTGCGCTGCTGATGGCCACGGCCCGGCGCATCACCGAAAGCGAGCATTTTCTGCGCGCCGGGCAGTGGACGAAATGGGGCTTTGACATGTTTGCCGGCTCCGATATTCACGGCGCCACGCTGGGTATTTTGGGCATGGGCCGCATCGGTCAGGGCATTGCCAAGCGCGGTGCCCACGGCTTTGGCATGCAGGTGATTTACCACAACCGCTCCCGGCTCGACGCCGCGCTGGAGGCCGACTGCCAGGCCGCTTATGTCAGCAAGGACGAGCTGCTGGCCCGCGCCGATCACCTGGTGCTGGTGCTGCCGTATTCGCCCGCCGCACACCACACGATTGGCGCCGCCGAGCTGGCGCAAATGAAACCGACGGCGACGCTGATCAACATCGCACGCGGCGGCATTGTCGATGATGCGGCGCTGGCCGCCGCGCTGCGCAACAAGACGATTGCCGCAGCGGGGCTGGACGTGTTCGAGGGCGAACCTGCCGTCCACCCGGACCTGCTGACCGTGCCGAATGTGGTGCTGACGCCGCACATTGCCAGCGCCAGCTTGCCGACGCGACTGGCAATGGCCCATCTGGCGGCGGACAACCTAATTGCCTTTTTGACCGGCCAAGCGCCGCTGACGCCGCTGAATCCCGCCGTGCTGGCCGCCGCTTGAGCCTGATGCCGATGCCGATGCCGATGCCGATGCCGCTGTCAGGTCTTCCGCGAACTGTTGTCGCTCTGCCTGTTTCGGGCGACAGCCTGCATCCGACGCAGGACGCGACACAGGCCGACCATGTTTGACGGGCTGATCGTCGCGCTGCTGCTGGCCAACCTAGCTTTGCTGGTCTGGCTGCTGCGGTGCATCGCCGTTCAGTCGGCTACATTGGCGGAGTCGGCGGGCCTGCCCGAGCGCCAGCGGCTGGAACTGCTGGCGGGCATGGCGGCCGGTCATGACAAGGTCGAGCGCGAATTGCGCCGCGAAATCAGCGACAGCGCCCGCAGCAGCCGCCAGGAACTGGGCGCCACGCTGGCCACTTTTCAGCAGGCGCTGGCGCAGCAAAGCGCCCACGCCGTTCACACGCAGAACGCGCAGTTCGAGGGCTTTTCGCGCCAGCTTGGGTTGCTGCAGCACAGCCTGTCCGACACGCTGGCCACGCAGCTACAAGCCGTCAACGAGGCCAACGCCCGCCGCATGGGGGAAGTGCGCGACACGCTGGAAAAGCAGCTCGCGCAGTTGCAGCACAGCAACGCCGCCAAGCTCGATGAAATGCGCCACACGGTCGATGAAAAGCTGCAAACCACGCTGGAAACCCGGCTCGGCCAGAGCTTTCAGCAGGTCGCCGACCGGCTGGAGCAGGTTCACAAGGGGCTGGGCGAAATGCAGACGCTGGCGCAGGGCGTGGGCGATTTAAAACACCTGCTGACCAACGTCAAAACACGCGGCATTTTTGGTGAAGCCCAGCTGGCGGCGCTGTTGGAGCAGGTGTTCACGGTGGACCAGTACGCCGCCCAGGTGGTGACGCGGCGCGGCGGCAAGAGTCCGGTCGATTTCGCCATCCGGCTGCCCGGGCGCAGCGAGTCGGGCGAGCCCTTGTGGCTGCCGATTGACGCGAAATTTCCGAACGAAGACTACGAGCGCCTGCTCGATGCCCAGCAGCGCGCTGACGGGCCGGGCGCCGAAGTGGCGGGCAAGGCGCTGGAGCAGCGCATCCGGCTCGAAGCCCGCTCGATTGGCGAGAAATATATCGAGCCGCCGTACACCACCGATTTTGCGATCTTGTTTTTGCCCACCGAGGGGCTGTATGCCGAGGTGCTGCGCCGCCCCGGCCTGATGGAGAGCTTGCAGCGCGAGCACCGCATCACGCTGGCCGGGCCGACGACGCTGCTGGCTTTGCTGACGTCGCTGCAAATGGGTTTCAGGACGCTGGCGCTGGAGCGGCGCTCCAGCGAGGTCTGGCAGGTGCTGGGCGCGGTCAAAACTGAGTTTGGCAAGTTTGGCAGCGTGCTGGCCAAGGTCAAGTCGCAGACCGAAACCGTGCTCAACACCCTGAGCAGCGCCGAGCAGCGCAGCCGCGTGATGGACAAGGCGCTGCGCCAGATCGAGGCGCTGCCCGAGGCCGACGCGGCAAGGCTGATGCCGCTGGAGCGCGAGCGCGATCAGAGCTTGTAAAAAGCCTTGATGGCGTCCCAGGCGTCCTGCGGTTCATCGACATACTGGAACAGCTTCAAGTCATCGGGCGCAATCGCGCCTTCCTCGATCATCACGTCCAGGTTCAGCAGCCGTTTCCAGTAGTCGGAGCCGAAAAGAATGATCGGCACCGGCTTGGCTTTTTTGGTTTGCACCAGCGTGATGACCTCGAACAGCTCGTCAAGCGTGCCGAATCCGCCGGGAAACGCCACCAGCGCCTTGGCGCGCATCATGAAATGCATCTTGCGCAGCGCGAAATAGTGAAATTTGAAATTCAGCGACGGCGAGATGTAGGGGTTGGACGTTTGCTCGTGCGGCAGCACGATGTTCAGCCCGATGGTCGGAGCCTTCATTTCGTGGGCGCCCCGGTTCGCCGCTTCCATGATGCCGGGGCCGCCGCCGGTGCAGATGAAGAGCTTTTCTGACGCGGGGAGCTGCTCGCTGTACTCGGCCACCAGGCGCGCAAACAGCCGGGCTTGGTCGTAGTAATGGGCGTTGTGCATATGGCGTTTGGCCAGCGCCAGCGCGGCTGCATCGCCGCTTTCCTCGGCCAGTTGCAGCGCCGCGCTGGCCTGCTCGGGCGCCGGAAAACGGGCACTGCCAAAAACCACCACCGTGTGTTCGACGCCTTGCTCCTGCTGGTCGAGTTCGGGCTTGAGCATTTCCAGCTGGATGCGTACTGCGCGGGTTTCGCGCCGCAGCAGGAATTCCGGGTCGGCAAACGCCAGCCGGTTCGAGTCGGGCCGCAGCGGCGCCGTGGTGTTGGAGTGGGCTTGTAGCTCGGCCCAGGCATGGGCCAGGCGGTCTTGCTTGATGTCTTGTGTGTGTTCCATAAGCCCTTGGTCAGTGAGGCGTTTCAGCTGGTGAACGCAGTGGGTAACCACACCATCATAAAGACGCCTGACTTCGCCTTGATGGCAAAACTCATAAAAAAAGCTCCCGAAGGAGCCTTTTTTGCGAGCCGGTGAACGCCGGTTTTAGACGCGCTTGCGGTATTCGCCGGTGCGGGTGTCGATTTCAACGACATCGCCTTGTGCGACGAAAATGGGCACACCGATTTCAAAGCCGGTGGCCAGCTTGGCGGGCTTCAAAACCTTGCCGGACGTGTCGCCCTTGACAGCAGGTTCGGTCCAGGTGATTTCGCGCTGCACGCTGGTCGGCACTTCGACCGAAATGGCCTTGCCGTCATAGAACACGACTTCGAGTTCCATGCCGTCTTGCAGGTAGTTCAGCGAGTCGCCCATGTTTTCGGCTTCGACTTCGTACTGGTTGTACTCGGAGTCCATGCAGATGTACATCGGGTCGGCAAAGTAGGAGTAGGTGCAATCCTTCTTGTCCAGGATGACCTGGTCGAGCTTGTCGTCAGCCTTGAAGACTTGTTCGGTGTTGAAGTTGGCGATCAGGCTTTTGAGCTTCATGCGCACGGTGGCGGAGTTGCGACCGCCCCGGCTGTATTCGGTCTTGAGCACAACCATAGGGTCTTTGCCGTGCATGATGACGTTGCCGGCGCGGATTTCTTGAGCGATTTTCATAGCAGTTTTAACGAGGGTGGACCGCTAAACGCTTGCAGGGAAGTGCAGGTTCTGCGGCGGGTTGGGTGAGAAGTGAGGCCTTGGCCCGTTGGGCTAATCCGCAAAACCGGTGATTTTAGCGGTTTTTTGCCACAAATCCAAGCAGGCGGCTTGCCAGGTCGTCCGGGGCCATCAGGCGGGTGCGGCAGGAATCGGCCCAGTCGCGCCAGGCTGGCAGCTCGGGCGGTGCGATGGCGATGCGCTCCAGCCCGGCGCTGCCTTGATTCCAGGCGGCATGAAACGCTCGCAGCGAGGGCGGCGCGTCCAGCATGTCCAGAAAGGCTTGCAGCTTGACCAGATGGGCGTCGTCGCCCTGCGGGTAAATGTGCCAGACGAAGGGTTTGGCAGCCCATAGCGCGCGCACCAGCGAGTCTTCGCCGCGCACAAAATTCAGGTCGCAGGCCCAGAGCAGGTGGTCAAATTCGGTTTGGCTGAACAGGGGCAGGTAGGTGACGCGCAGGCGTGTCGATGCGTCAGGTTCACCAGGCTCGTCAAGCGCCTCAAGCTGGGGTTTCAAACTGCTTTGACCCGCCAAAACGGCTTGAACGGCCTGCGTGGCCCGTCCGGCTGCCACCAGCAGGTGTACCGGCGCGCCACCCAGTCCTTGCGCCGCCAGTTGCGTTAGAAAAGCGCCCAGCGCGGGCGGCTCGTAGCAAAACAAGGAGACGAGTTTTTCGCCGCTGCTTGTGTCGCTGCTTGGCTCGCGACTGTTGCCCCGCCAATTAATGCCTTGCGCCGCCAGCCAGGCGCTGCGGTCAAAGCGCGCCTGCCGCCCGGCCAGATCAGGTTCGCGCAGCAGGCCGCCGGTGGCGTCGCTAAAGCCGGGGTAAAAAAACCATTTTGTCCAACCTGCCGCCGGGCCGCGCTGAACCAACGAGGGCAGGGCGTGGCAGCGCTCGACATAGCTTTCAGCCGACAGGTATTCGAGGTTGATCCAGACCGGCGGCTTGCGGCCCGCCGCGCTGGCCTGAGCGGCGCAGGCGGTGATGAATTCCGGCGCCACCTCGCAGCCAAAGGCTTCGACCAGCACGTCGGGCGCTTGTGTTTCTAAATCGGCGCATGACAAATCCAGCGGCGCAGCCCAGGGCAGCACCCGCACGCCGTCGCAGCCGCCCGGCGCCATCCAGGCCAGCGCGGATGCGTCATCAACCCACAGCCGAACCCGATGGCCGCGCCCGGCCAGATCGGCGGCCAGACGCCAGCACACGCCGATGTCGCCAAAGTTGTCGATGACTTGGCAAAAAATATCCCATTGCAAACTTGGTGTCATGGCCGAATTGTCCACAATAGCCGCTGGCCGCTCAGGCCGTGCTTTTTCCACTTGAATGACGCCATGACCGCACCTCACGAATTTGATCCCCAGTTGCTCCGCGACGTGGCCGCGCTGGCGCCGCTGCCCGGCGTTTACCGCTACTTTGATGCGCAGGGCGGCGTGCTGTATGTCGGCAAGGCGGGCAACCTGAAAAAGCGCGTAGCCAGCTATTTCCAGAAAAACCACGGCGGCACGCGCATCGGCCACATGGTGACCAAAATCGCCCGCATGGAAACCACGGTGGTGCGCTCCGAGGCCGAGGCGCTGCTGCTGGAAAACAACCTCATCAAGACGCTGAACCCGAAGTACAACATCTTGTTTCGCGACGACAAGAGCTATCCGTACCTGAAACTGACCGGCGCCTCGGCCCCGCCGCCGGGCGCTGGGCCTGCGGCGGCGGCCTTCCCGCGTATCGCCTACTACCGGGGCGCGGTGGAGAAAAAGCACCGCTATTTCGGGCCGTACCCAAGTTCCTGGGCGGTGAAAGACACGATTTTGTTGCTGCAAAAGGTTTTTAAATTGCGCACCTGCGAGGACACGGTGTTTGCCAACCGCAGCCGGCCTTGCCTGCTGTACCAGATCAAGCGCTGTTCGGCGCCCTGCGTCGGCCATGTTTCGCCCGAACAGTACGCGCTGGACACGGCCAATGCCGAGCGCTTTTTGCAGGGCCAGACGCATGAAATCGTCAGCGAGCTGGAGCAAAAAATGCTTGCCCACGCCGAGCGGCTGGAATTCGAGCAGGCCGCCGAGCTGCGCAACCAGATCGCGGCGCTGTCGAAAATCATGCACCAGCAGTCTATGGAAACCGGCGGCAAGCACGCCGATGTGGACGTGGACATTCTGGCCGTCAAGGTGCAGGGCGGCAAAGCCTGCGTGAATCTGGCGATGGTGCGCGGCGGGCGGCATTTGGGCGACCGGCCGTATTTTCCGGTGCATGTTGAAAACGCCACCGACACAGAGGTGCTCGAAGCCTTTATTGCCCAGCATTACATAGCCACGCCAGCGCCGCTCACGCTGGTCTGCAGCGAGCCGGTGGACAAGGCGCTGATGGCCGCTTTGAGCGAGCAGGCGGGCGGCAAAATCAGCGCCATTCACCAGCCGCAGGGCCAGCGCCGCAGCTGGCTGGACATGGCGCAGACCAACGCGGCGCTGCAACTGGCCCGCCTGCTGGCCGAGGAGGGCTCGCAGCAGGCTAGAACCCGCGCGCTGGCCGAGGCGCTGGGGCTGGCGCAGGACTGTCTGGAGGCACTGCGCATCGAGTGCTTTGACATCTCGCACACGGCGGGCGAGGCGACGCAAGCGTCCTGCGTAGTGTTTCGCGAACACAAGATGCAAAACAGCGAGTACCGGCGCTACAACATCGATGGCATCACGCCGGGCGACGATTACGCCGCGATGCGCCAGGTGTTGACCCGCCGCTACACCCCGCTGGCCGAGGCAGCGCGCAACGGCGAAGCGACTTTGCCCGATCTGGTGCTGGTCGATGGCGGCAAAGGCCAGGTGGCGATGGCGCGCGAGGTGTTCGCCGAACTGGGTCTCGATTTGGGGCTGATTGCGGGCGTCGAAAAAGGCGAGGGCCGCAAAGTCGGCCTTGAAGAACTGGTGTTTGCCGATGGCCGCGAGAAGGTTTATCTGGGCCGCGATTCGGCGGCGCTGATGCTGATTGCGCAAATCCGCGACGAGGCGCACCGCTTTGCCATCACCGGCATGCGCGCCCAGCGCGCCAAGGTGCGCGTCGGCGGCAGTCGGCTCGAAGACATTGCCGGGGTTGGCCCGAAACGCCGCGCCAGCCTGCTGCAACGCTTTGGCGGCGTGCGCGGCATTGCGGCGGCCAGCGTTGAGGACATTGCGAAGGTGGAGGGCATTTCAAAAGACCTGGCCGAGGCGATTTACCGCGCCCTGCATTGAGCTGGGCAGCTCATGCGAAAATCGGCTGCATGTTTCTGACCATTCCCACCTTGATGACCTGGACGCGCATCGTTGCGATTCCGCTGATTGTGGGAGTTTTCTACCTGAACATTCCCGCCGCTGATCGCAACCTGATCGCCACCGTGATGTTTGTCGTCTTTGCCGCCACCGACTGGCTCGACGGCTATCTGGCGCGCAAGCTGAATCAAGCCTCGTCATTCGGCGCTTTTCTCGACCCGGTGGCCGACAAGTTTTTGGTCTGCGCTTGTCTGCTGGTGCTGGTGCATTTGCAGCGCGCCGACGTGTTTGTGGCGCTGATCATCATTGGCCGGGAAATCGCCATCTCGGCGCTGCGTGAGTGGATGGCGCAGATTGGCGCCTCCGGCAGCGTCGCCGTTCACATGCTGGGCAAGATCAAGACCACGGTGCAGATGGTGGCGATTCCCTTTTTGCTGTTTCACGGTATGTTGTTCGGGGTCATCGACACCCATGTCTGGGGCACCTGGCTGATCTGGATTTCGGCTGTGTTGACGGTCTGGTCGATGGTTTATTACCTGCAAAAAGCGATTCCCGAAATCCGCGCCAAGGCCAAGTGAGCGGCGCGTGAACTCGGCGCCGCCTGCCAATATCCTGATCCGGGCCATGCCCGCCGTGTTCGTACTGATCTGGAGCACCGGCTTTATCGTCGCCAAATTTGGCCTGCCTTATGCGCCGCCGCTGAGTTTTCTGGTGCTGCGCTATGCTTTGTCTATCGTCTGCTTTCTGGTTTGGAGTCGGCTGGCGCGCGCCGCTTGGCCGCAAGGGCGCGGGCAGTGGCTGCACTTGGGCGTGACCGGCGTGCTGATGCATGCGGGTTATCTGGGCGGCGTCTGGGTGGCCGTCAAGGGCGGCATGGGTGCGGGTCTGGCAGCGCTGATCGTCGGCTTGCAGCCGGTGCTGACGGCGCTGTGGCTGTCTTGGGTGGGCGCGTCGGGCGGCGCCGCCGGACACGGCAAAGTCACGCCAAGGCAGTGGCTGGGGCTGCTGCTCGGGCTGGTTGGCTTGCTGCTGGTGGTGGCGCGAAAATTCGGCTCCGGCAGTGAAGTCACCGCGCTGACGCTGGGCTGCACGGTGTTTGCGCTGCTGAGCATTACCACCGGCACGCTGTACCAGAAACGCTTTATGCAGCCGACCGATGTACGAACCGCCAACACAGTGCAACTGATGGCCGCTTTGCTGGTCACGCTGCCCTTTGCGCTGCTGGAAACTGAGGCGATTGTCTGGAATGCCTCCTTCGTTGGCGCGCTGGTCTGGGCGGCGCTGGCGCTGACGCTGGGCGGCAGTTCGCTGCTGTATTTGCTGATCCAGCGCGGTGCGGCGACCTCGGTGACCAGCTTGCTGTATCTGGTGCCGCCGACTACCGCTGTGATGGCCTGGGCGCTGTTTGGCGAAGCCATCACGGCAACGACGATTGTCGGCATGGCGCTGACGGCGCTGGGCGTGAGCCTGGTAGTGCGCGCGGCCCGCTCTCGCCCGGCCTGAATGAAAATTGCTGTTGTGCCCGGTTCGTGCCGAAAAAAAAGCTAGAATCCGCCACCACATGTTTTAAACGTGCAAGTGCTATAGGCCGATCCTGCTGACAACCGTTGCTGTGTTGTGGAAAATATTTTTGAAACTGGACAGATTAACGGACCGAACAACAAGGGGCTTTTTGTGAACAAGACTGAATTGATTGAGCACATTGCCAAAAATGCCGACATCTCCAAAGCGGCTGCCACGCGCGCGCTGGAGTCCACCATTGGTGCGGTAAAGTCCACCTTGAAGCAAGGAGACACGGTGTCTCTGGTCGGTTTTGGCACTTTTTCCGTTGGTGAGCGCGCTTCGCGCATGGGCCGCAATCCGCGTACCGGCGATGCGATTAAAATCAAGGAAGCCAGGGTTCCAAAATTCCGTCCAGGCAAAGCGTTAAGAGATGCTTTGAATTGATGTGAAAAGTTAATAGTGGGGTGCTTAGCTCAGTTGGTAGAGCAGCGCCCTTACACGGCGTAGGTCGGCGGTTCGAGCCCGTCAGCACCCACCACCCACTAAGAGAAAAAGGCGAACTTGGGTTCGCCTTTTTTGTTGTTGCGCCCTCAAAATCCGTCGTACAGGAAAACATAGAGATGTTTGATTTCATTCGCAAGCACACCCAATGGACTATGGGCTTGCTGTTCTTGCTGATAGTCCCCTCCTTTATTTTGGTCGGGATGAACAGAGGGGATTCATCGGGCGGCAAGGCTAACGTGGTCGCCAAAGTCGATGGCGTGGAGATCACCCAACCTGAATGGGATCGCGCCCATCAAAACGAGGTGGACCGGGTGCGCACTTCCCAGCCAACGCTCGATGTCAAGCTACTCGATTCGCCTGAGTCCCGCTATGCCACACTGGAGCGCTTGGTGCGCGACCGGGTGGTCGCAGTGGCGGCTGAGAAACTCAAAATGTCCACCAGCGACCAGCGTCTAGCGCGCGAGTTGCACGAAAGCCCTGAAATCGCCGCCTTGCGCCGCCCCGACGGCACGCTCGACATGGAGCGTTATCGTCAGGTGCTCGGCAGTCGGGGCATGAGCCCCGAAGGGTTTGAAGCCAATGTGCGCGCCGACCTGTCAACCCGTCAGGTGCTCGCTGGCGTTGGCGGCAGCGCGCTGGCGTCCAGTGCGGCTGCTGATCTGGCGCTGAATGCCTATTTTGAAAAGCGCGAAATCCAGCTGGCCCGCTTCAATGCCGCTGATTTCGTCGCCAAACTGAACCCGACGGATGCCGATCTGGAGAAGTTCTACAAGGACAATGAAAAGCTTTTCCTGGCGCCCGAGCAGGCCAGTATCGAGTATGTGCAGCTGGACCTCGACACGGTCAAAAAAACCATTACTGCCAACGAAGCAGATCTCAAAACTTATTACGACGCGAATGCCAAGCGGCTCAGCAGTGCTGAAGAACGCCGTGCCAGCCACATCCTGATCGCTTCGCCCGCCACGGCCCCAGCCGCCGAGCGCGAAAAAGCCAAGGCCAAGGCGCAGGAACTGCTGGCTCAGGTCAAGAAGTCGCCCGATACCTTTGCCGCCGTGGCGCACAAGAATTCGCAAGACCCCGGCTCTGCCGCTAACGGTGGCGACCTTGATTTTTTTGCACGGGGTGCGATGGTCAAGCCGTTTGAGGATGCCGCTTTTTCGATGAAAAAAGGCGATATCAGCGAGGTGGTGGCGTCAGATTTTGGTTTTCACATCATCAAGCTGACCGACATCAAGACGTCTAAACAGCGCAGTTTTGAGGAAATGCGCCCTGAACTGGAAGCGGATCTGAAAAAACAGCAAGCCCAGCAGAAATTCTCGGAAAAAGCCGAAGCATTCTCAACCAGTGTGTACGAGCAGTCCGACAGCCTGAAGCCAGTGGCCGAGCAGCTCAAGCTGGACATTAAAACTGCCAGCAACGTGACGCCCCAGCCCGCCGCTGGCGTGACGGGCGTGCTGGCCAATCCGAAATTTCTCAATGAGCTGTTTTCAGCCGATGCCATCGAGAAAAAACGCAACACCAAAGCGATTGAAACTGGACCAAGTCAGCTGGTGTCTGCCCGCATTGTTCAGCATACTGCTGCCCACACCCGGTCTTTTGTGGAGGTCAAAGACCTGGTGCGCCAGCGTTGGCTGGCCCAGCGCAGTGCTGACGAGGCGCGTAAGGAAGGTGTTGCCAAGTTGGCGGCGTGGAAAGCTGCTCCGACCACGGCGACGCTGGCAGCACCCGTGCTGGTGTCGCGTGAGCAGACGCAGCAGTTGCCGATGGCTGTGGTGGATGCCGCGCTGCGCACGGGTTCCGGCGCCTTGCCCGCATTTGCTGGCGTTGATCTGGGCGCGCAAGGCTATGCGGTTGTCAAGGTCAGCAAGGTCATGCCGCGCGATGCGCAGCCCGAGGCCAGAACCAAGCAAGAGCGCAACCAGTACAGCGAATGGTGGACTTCCGCCGAGACGCTGGCCTATTACAACGGTCTGAAAGAGCGCTTCAAGGCAGAAATCCTAGTGAAAAAACCGGCGCTTCAAAAATGAAGTTCAAGAAGCAGGCTGAAATCCTGATTCAGGGGTTTTTCTTGCTATAATAAGAATCTACGGTGGCTGTAGCTCAGTTGGTAGAGTCCAGGATTGTGATTCCTGTTGTCGTGGGTTCGAGCCCCATCAGCCACCCCAATAAAATCAACAACTTAGCCCGGTTCACAAGACCGGGCTTTTTTGTTTTCCGAACTATGTAAGGGCGGATGTAAGACGATTTTTCAAATCGAGCCCAATACTGCCTTTGGCCGGAAATGCCCCGCAATGAATGAACTGACTACTCTTGGTGCTTTCGGCTTGGACCTGCCCAGCCCGGTTTACCTTTTGGGTTCAATTCTTTTCGGCATAGTCGGTTATGTGGCGTTTCGCCGGGGCCGAAAAGCAGAAAGGCCCGAACTCACTTGGACCGGCGTGGCCTTGATGGCCTATCCCTACGCCGTTTCACAAACTTGGCTGCTGTGGGTTGTTGGGGCTGTTTTGTGCTGCTGGCTCTACGCCAAGTGGAATTGAACCCAGTCCACGCGCCAGCTCTGCAACCCTTGCCCAAACCTTGCCGTTGCGCCGCCAGTCCAGCCGGACTTTCGGACTTTCCCGGCGAAACTTTCGGCGCGCCACCCTTGCAGTAACCTTGCAGTGCAACCTGCCCGGCAGGGGCGCTTTGTCCCTCACTGGCCAGCACCAACAAAGCCTCATATCTGTGCGGAAACATGTTCGGAAACTGTTGAGTTATTCACCGGCCCGGCATAGCCCCCGTCATTGGAGAAAAGCCTTTTGTAAACGTTGCGAAACCTGTACGGAAACTGCGTACTTATTCCGGCGCTTTCTGGCGCTGTCCAGCCGTCAGGATGGCCCGTGGCGCGGCTCAAATGTTAAGGTTTCATCAAGGGTTGCAGAGCGCACCGCGAAGCTGTCCAGCGTCTTGCGCCTTAGGGTGAACTTAGGGTTGTCCAGCCCCAGACGCAAAAAAGCCCGCTCAGTGGCGGGCCTTGAGGTTGTCCCCAAGTTTGGGGCTATCTATGCTGGGTCAGGACAGTGGCGCGTCTTGGT
>Ga0302213_1000443_pt1 | contig 23131 bp, 11 predicted proteins | sample II_Fen_N1_2_FD_194583 | JGI IMG/M metagenome (GOLD analysis project Ga0302213, IMG submission 194583) | Peat permafrost microbial communities from Stordalen Mire near Abisko, Sweden - II_Fen_N1_1 | ecosystem: Environmental > Terrestrial > Soil > Wetlands > Permafrost | place: Sweden: Abisko...
GACTGCTTTTCCCCGAAGCCGGATCGTAGGCAATGGCTTTCACTTCCACTTTGCCAACAGTAGGAAAAGATCCGGTAAATTGAGTTGATTTCGGAGTTGGGACTGAACCATCGAGGGTATAGTAAACCACCGATTCCTTATCAACCGGAATAATATTTATTTCTCCTGCCTGATTCCGGGTCACGGTTGGAGACGTTAAGATTTGCGGAGCTTTATAAAGTCCGATATTGGAAATAAGCGGACTGCTCTTTGAATCGGTAATATTCAAACGAACCTGAGTCGCCGTAACCGAAGGAAAACGCAGAATCCGTTTGTATCCAATAGTAGTTTCCTTGGCAATTTGTTTCCATTGGCCATTAACCAAAGCTTCCACGGTAAAAGCTTTCACCCGTTGCCCCAAACGAATATATTCTTGAACCAGAAAACGGTTGAAAGTTGTCGGTTTTCCAAGATCAATAGTAAGCAATGCTGTTTTGATACTGTCGTCGGTTGCCCAAAAAGTGTTGGTATTTGTATCAATTGCCTTATCGGCAGCATAGATAGCACTGTTTCCACGCACATTGGTTGCCGTAGCTTTTTTCTTTTCCACGAGATTCACGCCAAACGCATCTTTCACCGCTTTGGCAAATTCGTTCGAAGCCATCACGTCGGTTGAATGGATAAGACCTTTGGTATCAATCGGGAAGTTGAGCAGCAACGTTCCGTTTCGGCCAATGGAATTATAATAAAGATCCATCAATTGTGGTAATGTCTTCACCTTGGTATCTTCGCTCGGATGGTAAAACCATTCAGGGCGGATGGATGTATTTACCTCGCCGGGCACCCACGAATCGCCGTTTTCCACGCCATAGCGCAGCATATTTTCTGGAACTTCCCCGGTGGCATTGAGCAAGCTCCAGTTGGTCTCGCCTACAAATCCGGCCTCGGTTCCAACCCATCGAAGATCGGCTCTGTCACCACCATCGTTCCAAATGACGATATTGGGTTGCAACTTGCGAATCAGTCTATAAGTATTTTTCCAATCATAATAGGTTGTCCGGTCAATTTTCCGATTTTCTCTTGCTCCACCATAATAACCGGTTCCGCCATTCGCTCCATCGAACCATATTTCAAAAATTTCACCGTAATTGGTAAGTAATTCGGTCAGCTGATTTCTGAAATAGGTAATGTACTCCGGCTTTCCGTAGTCGGGATGATTTCTGTCCCAGGGCGATAAATAAATACCGAGTTTCAGTCCGTACTCTTTACAGGCATCGGCCATTTCGCGGACAATATCGCCCTTGCCATTTTTCCACGGACAATTCTTAACCGAATATTCCGTGTATTTCGAAGGCCAAAGGCAGAACCCGCTGTGATGTTTTGCTGTAATGATAATCCCTTTCATCCCCGCTTCCTTACAAACTTTGGCCCACTGGCGGCAATCCAGTTCGGTGGGATTAAATATTTTCGGATCTTCGTCTCCATTCCCCCACGACTGGTCGGTATAGGTGTTCACTGAAAAATGGACGAAAGCATAACATTCCATCGCTTGCCAGCGCAATTGATTCTCGGTGGGCAACGGACCGTAAGGAGCAGGAGGTTGCACAGCGACCTGACTGTAAGCCATCAAGGCCACAGCTGAAAACAAAATTAAAATTATTCTTTTCATAGAATTACTTATATTTCCGGTCACTATCAAAACAATAGAATGATAAATTCTTGCAAATTTCCCAACAAATTACTTAGCGTTCAATTTCCACCAGTCGAAATTGAATAAATCTTTTTCCCCTTTAAAAACAAAATACAAATCATGCACTCCTTTAATATTATTTGCAGGAGCTGTAAGCGTTTTCCAGTTATCGCCTTCGCCCGAAGTCGTCACATGGATGGTTGCCAAAACCGGACCATCTACTTTATCTGTATGAATTTCAATCTTACCTCCTCTTAACGAAGCGACCGAAACATCAACCGTTGATGCTCCCTTTGAAAAATCGACACCCTGCACTTTAATGAAATCGCCGTTATGAATGGAAGTTACAAATACCCGGTCGGCAATTCTTTTGTTGTTCCGCCCGTTTCGCTCCCATTCTGTAACCACATCGGTTTTAAGTCCCTCGCTGTAAGCCATTGTTTCAGCTTCGGTTCGGTTGTACGGATTTATTGTTCCGATTTGCTTTACCCCGGTTGTCGACCAGAAAGGTAAAGTTTGTATCGTACCATCAGTATTGTAGGTTAGTTGTTCCAGGCAAATGGAGCGTCTTTCGTAATGTTTGGACATGGTTTGTTTCAGAATGGCATAATTGAACCCGAACACATACGGTTTGCCTTTAAATTCGATAATTCCCGGATGGTTACCGCTGGAGCGTTGGTCACCTTCCATAATCATTCCTTTAAATTCCCACGGACCGGTTGCCGATTTACCCATGGCATATCCAATACCTTCGGGACAACAGGTGGAAGCATAAGCCATGTAATAACGACCATCGCGTTTCCACACCCACGGTCCTTCCTGATAACGGAAAGCATCTTTTTCGCCTTTTGTTTTAATAAAATCAGGCATTTTCTTAGGCTCTGTTGAACAAGAAATCATATCTTCGTTCAGTTTCACATACCACAATTCAGGATTGCCCCAGTAAAGATAGGCCTGACCATCGTCATCAATCAAAATGGTCGGATCAATATCCTGCGGTCCGTTTTTAATCAATGCTTTGCCGATAGGATCTTTGAACGGCCCGTACGGGCTGTCCGAAACCAATACGCCGATTCCCACACCATTGGGCATTGGGCAATACATATAGAATTTATTATTCCGTCGGATGCACTGTGGAGCCCAGGCTCCATTGTCAACGTTCACCCATTTGAAATCTTTCAACGAAGCCACAACGCCATGATCCGTCCAATTCACCATATCGGTAGAAGTGTATAGCAACCAGTTCTGCATTTTGAAGCCGGAAGCATCATCTTCATCATGACCTGTATAAAGATACACCGTGTCCTTATAAACCATGGGTGCCGGATCTGCGGTATATTTGGTTTGAATAATCGGATTATCCGCCAGACATTTCATCCCTATCGAAGAAAGTAAAATAACCGCGGCAGTTGCTATCAAACTATTTATTTTGGAATTTTTCATTTTATTTTTCAAATTGATTTTTGTATCAATAAACTATACGCTAACATATATAAATTTCGGACTTATTTCCTTGCCGGAACACTCACTCCCTCGGTTGTCAGGGTGATTGGTTTTATTGTTCCATCAGGATTAAAGTAAAGATATTCAGCACATACCTGGCGGCGACAATCACCTCCGGGAGTTCCGTTCAAGGTATACGAGCCATCGTGATAGAAGAAATACCACTGGTTTTTAAACTCAATAACCGATGGATGAATGGTGAAGCCATACTTGGCCGCACCGGTCAGTAAACCTCCGTACGTCCACGGACCGGTTATACTTTTGGCATACGAGTAGCCGATTTGCTCGGCCTGTACACCCGGTGCATCGGCAGCATAAACCATGTAATAAAGCCCGCCGCGTTTGAAAAGCCAGGGTCCTTCCGAATAGTTCCGGAAAGGAACTTTGGTCACCGGGCCATCAATCTCAACCATGTTGCGTTTCAGTTTAACCATGTAACAATCGCCATTACCCCAAGCCATCCAGGGAGTTCCGTCCGTATCGATCAGGATGGTAGGATCAATATCTGCGTTGGCTCGGTGTGAATCCTTGGTCATATCATCGGTAATTAACGGTTTCCCGGGAAGTGCTTCCTTGAAAGGACCGGTTGGGCTGTCGCTCACTGCCACAGTAATGAAATGACCGTTTTTTCCATCGAGGGTCACGTAATCGTAAAATTTACCATCTTTTTCAACCACTTGCGCCGCCCAGGAAGCTCCGCTGTATGCATTTACAAAATCTTTTGCTGCCAGAACCGGACCATGAGCTTTCCAGTTTTTCATATCCGTTGTGGAATAGCAAAGCCAATTAGGCATATTAAACCATCCGCCTACCGTAGCCGCATCCTGACCCACATAGGCATACACCGTGTTGCCAATTACCGTCATGGCCGGATCGGCGGTGAAATAATCCGTGAAAAGCGGATTTTGACCGGCTACCCGTGGCAATGCTTCGCCGGATATCTTCACCTCATCAATTCCCCCATCGAGTACCTGAAGACTATTGGGAAAACCACCCGGAAATCCGCGTCCAATGACCCACATGCCGGCTGTACGATTCAGCGCAACGCCTTTATACGAAATGACGGTAGGTTTTCCAAAACCGGCCTGACCAGATAATTTCACTTCAAAGCGAAGTTGAGTCTGGCCGCTTTTGGTATCGTAGTCAGCCTGTGCATGAACATCATACCACTTTCCGGCTTCTACTTCGCTACCGGCTACTATTCGATGAGGCAACCCATCAGCGCCCAGCACTTCGACAAAATATTTTTTAAACATATTATCAAAGCCAATGGACAAGTCGCCAAACAATTGGCCTTTCGCTCCTTCTTTGCAAAGGTATACCTGCTCGGTTCCAAGCAGATTACACTTCAAACTGGCTTCAATCGACCAGCTTTTTTGCATATCGTAATAAGCCAACGGCCGGTCGAAGGTGACCACATATTCCCCGTTTTTCATGGCAAGGGAACGGGTGTTCGGTTTGCCGTTAACTGTAGCTGTCGGCACATCGTTGGAAAACACGATAGGAGAAGATTTTGCACCCTGAGCTTGTAAAAGATTGCCTTTTCCGGAATCATCGAACCCAAAAGGTTGAGGTTCAGCCGGGCCTCTATTGCCGGCCGTAAGTGGCTGACCGACAATAGAGGTTGAAACCGAATCTCCTTTGAGATGCTTAATCTGTTCAAATCGCCAATGAGCCAAAACTTCCCGATCGGCACGCACGGAAGTCACTGAAAAAAATAGACAACCGGTTACAATGAGTATTGACTGTATTGATCTGATATTATATTTCATAATTGGACGAAACAACGAATTACCTATTGTAATTTAATCGTGTAAGTAAATGACGTTGGAACCGAGAACACCTGGAATTTTTCAAGTGGACGAGGACCGCAACTGTTAGAACCTACACCCAGTGTTTTGGTCGAAACCATCAACACGGTGGCTGTACTTGCAGGCAGATCGATTTTATATTCCACCGGTTCCATTTGTTCGTCGGTGTGAGGCAAAGCAGCTACCTGCATCAATTTTTCATCCGATTGGATCAGCATGGAAGGCATGTTCTTACCGCTTAGTTTTGCCCAGCTCACTTCTTCGTGGTTACCTCGTTCCATTGGTTTTTCGTACTCGTATTGCTCGTTTACTCCAATTTCATAAACACCCACCTCGGCAGCTGCTTTACGATCCGAATAATTTTCGAATGGTCCGCGGCCTAAGAATGACATACGATCCAGTTTCTTGTCGAGCAACATGCGAACGCCCACCCGAGCCAGATTAACCTGGAATCCGACAAACTGAACCTGATTGTCCACCTGAATGGTTCCATCGCCTTTTACAAGGTAAGTAGCTGTATGATACACCCCGAAACCATCTTTTCCATCGGCTTTGGTGGTTGAAGTTACTTTCACGGTAGCTTTATCAATAGCTTCCACTTTCATTTCCACCGGAACATATTTAAGCGATGTGATACCATATTTAGTCCACATGTTGTATGCCCAATCATCGTCGGTACGGTGAGGAGCACGCCACAAGTGCAATTTAGGGGCACCGTCGGCAGCCAGAATCTCTGTTCCATTTTTAATCAACTGGCTTATAAATCCGGTCTTTTTATCAAATCCAACGGTAAATCCTTTTCCTGTAATGGTAACGGATTGTTCGTTTTGAACCAGTTTTACAGGTTCCGATACTTGTTTCTCAACTACAGGAGGAGTTCCCACCGGTAATTTAAATTGTTCGCTTGCAATTTCAAACCCTTTATCAGCCCAAAGCGTTTTTTGATTTTGTGTATACGAAACCCGTAAGTAGTATTGTGCGCCGGCAACCGGATGCTCAATTTTATATCTGAGATTTACTCGTCCGGTGCTTCGTGGGTTGATTGGGCGCATCATGTTTGCAGTTCCCTTGGCAATTTCTTTTCCATTTTCAGTGATGCTCCATGAAATATCAACACCGCTTAACGTGATAAATTGATATTTGTTCCGAACTGAAAGTGTTCCGGCAGCCGGATCTGTCAATTCGGTATCAATCCACTGGAATGCTTTTTTCATTTCAAAATAATGCGGTTTCACGCCGTTTCCTTCGGTCGAGCGATCGTACGAAACTACTCCTTTGTGGATAAAGTAATGATCGTTTGGAGTTTCGCCAAAACCACCACCATAAGCCAGAATCGGATGTTTTGGGTCACGTTTGTTCCACAAGGCCTGATCCTGATATTCCCAGATAGCTCCACCTAAGATTTCAGGATTGTCATCAAACACCTTTGAATATTCATCTAATGAACCCATGGAGTTGAACATGGCATGAACGAATTCACAGATATAAAATGGTTTTGTAAGCGATTTGTCCTGAGCTACATGGGCATAATCCTGAGCAGTTCCGTACATTTTACCATCCAAATCGGCCGGATTATTTTTACCGGTTCCAAAACGTTCGTAATGGATAGGGCGGGAAGGATCCATCGCTTTTACTGCATTCATAGCTGCTACAAAATTTGGAGTGGCACCCCAACCGCACTCATTACCTAATGACCAGATAATAACTGACGGACTATTTTTAAAATTCTCAATATTGGCAACATTTCGGTCAACGATAGCCGATTTTATGGTAGGTTCGTTATCAAAACGACCATCGTATCCGTGGCACTCTACATTGGCTTCGGCTACCAACCAGATTCCCCACTCGTCGCAAAGCTCATACCAACGGGGATCGTCGGAATAGTGGCTGGTGCGTATATGGTTGCAATTGCCTTGTTTAATTACCTGAAGGTCTTTAATCATTTGTTCTTCGGTGACAGCATGACCCACATCCGACCAGTGCTCGTGACGATTCACACCTTTCAATTTGATAGGCACACCATTAACAGTGAAAACTCTTCCTTTAATTTCAATTTTGCGGAAACCAATTTTCTTGGACAAAATTTCGCCTTCCGAATTGGTTAACACTACAGTGTATAAATTCGGTGTTTCGGCAGTCCATTTCTGAGGATTGGTTACTTGAATTTTTACGTTCAACGCTTCTTCCTGATTGGCTTTAAGCGAAGTACCGGTTGCACTGCCTTTGGCAATTTCTTTGCCGTCTTTGTCGTAAAGTGTAGCCGTCAGAATTTGTGCTTTTGAGGCTTTATCGCCATAGTTTCTGATTTTGGCCGTTACATCCAGCGTTGCATCTTTATAATCTTTGTCCAGATCGGGCATTGCAAAAAAGTCGCGAATGTGCACCTGAGGAGCACTCCACAAAGTTACGTTACGGAAAATACCGTGAAGGCGGAACATATCCTGATCTTCGAGCCAGGTGCCCGAACTATATTGATACACTTCCACTGCAATCATGTTTTTACCCGGTTTCAGGTATTTGGTAAGATCAAATTCAGCCGCGTTACGACTGTTCACGCTGAAACCAACCTTTTCGCCGTTCACCCACAAGAAGAAGGCACAATCCACTCCGTCGAAAGTGATAAAGTTGCGGCGACCTGCCCAATCGGCCGGTACATCGAACACCCGGCGATAGCTTCCTACCGGGTTACGTTCAACAAAGGCAGTATATTTTTTATCCGGTTCGCTCATTACGTGCGGGTAATCCTTTTTAATGGTATAACCCAGATTTCGATAAAAAGGCGTTCCGTAACCCTGTACTTCCCAGTTGGAAGGCACCGGAATTTCTTTCCAGCCGGACACATCAAAATCGGGTTTGTAAAAATCAACCGGACGTTTTTCGGGTGTCGGTACCCAATTGAATTTCCATAAGCCATTCAGGCTACGACTGAGTGAAGAAGCATGTCTCCTGGCAACCAACGCCTCCTGCAGGTTTGCATAAGGCATTAACGTAGCATGATAAGGCTCTTTATTAATTCCAAGTAATTCGGGATTTTCTATCTCAGGTGGTATCGGCGCTCCGGCTATGGTTTGCGCACAAATCCTTCCAGCAGGTAAGCATGATAGAAATACAAGTGTTATTAAAAAAAGTTTTTTCATTGATATATAATTATTAATATAATTGTCCAAGAGAATCTAATTCACGAATAAAAGATGTAGAAATTCAAGATTCATTAAATTCCTACATCTTTTACCTGACTCAGAATAACTTATGTTATTATTTTTTACTTCTGTGTTGTTTATTTTGTATTCAAAAATAATTAATATATTAAAACTTCTTTTTTGCACACACCAAGTCCCTCTCCTTGGGAGAGGGATTTAGGGAGAGGTCCTATTCCTGAAATATAACCACGTTCGCTTTGTATGCAAAAAATAATTTCACAATAGTTTATTTATTGGTTATATGGAAATAGTCAAACGAAACATCAAATGGCGTACTCAACTTGGTAGTATCCGGGTTAAAATAGAAAGTACTTTTCATACTTTGAATAATAATTCCATCGCAAGCCATCAATCCTGCTTTAATATCTTTTAGCAATACGCTGGCAGTTCCCAATTTATCAAACTTTTCGCCATCGAGCGAATAATAAGCTGTGTACACACTTCCTTTCTTATCCAGTCTGAGGAACAAAGCACTACCACCAGTAACCGATTTTCGGAGATTGAAAGTAGCCATGGATTTAGCAATACCGTTTTCTTCGACAATTAAATCGAGGGTTCCAGGTTGTTCCTCTACACCGGCAGCTCCTCTACCCGAACGGGTGGTTTTGGTTACCGCGCGCAACATCAGTTTCACAAAATTATTATCGTTTTCATAAACCAAAATGCCTGCATTTTCGGGTTGCGAAGGATTACGTGAACAAGTCAATTTGGTATCGATTGCCCAATCGTTGTTTGCACTCTGAAGCAACAGATTCTTGGCATTGTTACTGTTTTCCGAGATATCACCGGTTTCACTGGTAATGGTAAGCATTCCTGCATTTTTGGTCAGGTTGTAAGTCGATTTATTTTCACGAACCCATTCCCAAGGTTTTCCAAGAGTAGAAGCATTGAATTCTTCACTTACCGATTTCACATCGAAATTGAAATAATAAATATTCTTTTCCTGAGTAATGTTATCAATAAACTTAACCACAGTGGTTCCGGGAACCGATTTTGCTTGTGAAACATCAACGGTAATATCATTAACCATTGCCGAAGCTTTCACTACCGGTACTTTTGCATTGTTCTTCAATAAATAGCTGTAAGCTTTTACATCTTTGCTGAATCCTTCGATATTTTTACCATCAATGGTGATTGATTTTGCAGTCAAATCAGGCATCACTTTTATCGGACAACTGTTTGATACGGTTTTTCCATTCACCGTTACATTGGCAAAAATCAAAGCAGTTCCTACTCCGGTGGCAGTAACTTTACCCGATTCGTCGATGGTGGCAACCAATGGATTGTTGCTTCTATAAGTAACTTTCGCATTTTTCACATTCAAGAAACTATCGTCGGACATTGAAGCGGTAAAACTGGTTGAAGCCGTATTACCCGGACGTAAAACCACTTTATCGCAATCAAGAACAACGGTTTTCAATTCAGCTGCGTACGAACCGCCCATGGTAGCTTCCAACTGACCTTTTACATCTTTGGAAGAGGCTCCGATTTCAAACACATACTTTCCCTGATCAAATGTAATCTTTTTTCCTTTGGTATCCCAGAACCAAAGATCGGCACAATCTACTTCGATTGATACGGTTTTGGTCTGTCCGGCAGGAATGGTTACCCGTTTGAAACCTTTCAGGCGTTTGATCGGTCTTTCGAGCGATGCAGGGCTGTCCGGAGTTTTCACATAAATCTGAACCACTTCATCACCATCCACACTTCCGGTGTTTTTCACATCAACGGTAAGAGTAACCTTGTCATTTGGAGTGATGCTGGTTTTGCTAATATTGAAATTGCTGTAAGCAAATGTGGTGTACGATAAACCGTAACCGAATTCGTAAGAAACATCCTTGTTGAAATACATGTATGTTCTACCATTCTTTCCGGCTCCACCTCTCAACGTATAATCGGTTAATGCAGGAAGATCGCTGATGGATTTGTACCACGTCAAACTGGTTTTTCCACCAGGGTTAACATCTCCAAACAGAATCTTAGCCATGGCTGTTCCCTGAGCTTGTCCGTTGTATCCGGTGAAAATAATACCGGCAACATTCGGATTGTTTTTAAATTGCTCTACTTCAACCATTCCCATTCCCTGAATAACTACAATGGTATTTGGATTTACAGCAGCAATTGATTGGATCAGTTGGTTTTGATTTCCGGGTAGGTTGATAGCAAATCTGTCCGATTCTTCTCTACCGGTATTTTGGTCGGTACCAACAAAAACCAAGGCAACGTCCGATGAAGCAGCCATATCCAGCGTTTCTTTATCGGTTGCAGGTACTTCTGCCTCGCGATAAACCAGCACAATGGTTTGCGCACCGGTGATACCTAAAGTGTTTATTTTAACGGGAATGATTTTTGATCTTCCACCGCCAAAACCACCCATACCTCCGCCTCCTTGGGGCGAACCGGCAATTTTTTGCGAAGCAAGAATGTTTCCTGTTTTAGAACCAACACGTACTTCCAGTAAACCGCCATCCGAAGATACGGTCATATTAAAGCGCATTGAATCCACATTGGTGATATCCACATTGTTATAGGCTGTCCAGTCGCCATCTTTAATTCCTCTCAAAGAAGCTGCACCAAATCGGGCTGAAGTGATTAAACCTCCCGAAGAAGCATCGAATTTAGTTGCATCGAAATCCTTAACACCGGCTTTGCTCACGGTAGAGAAACCTACCATGGTAAAGAAATCGGTTCTCTTTACGGTATTACCTCCTGATTTTGAAACTACTTCTATATTCAGATCATTCTGGGCAATATAATTTTTAATACCCGCCAACGGAGTAATTTTGTATTTTGGATCGGCTTCACCCGAGTAATCGCCCAGTTCCACCAAATTGGCTTGCGGACCTAATACGGCAATTTTCTTGATACCGGCTGCATTCAGCGGTAAGGCTTTCTTGGTTGTTTTGCCCACTAAGTTATTTTTCAACAAAACAGGTGTTTTAGTTGCAATTTCAACAGCGAGGTCGTTGTGCGCCGGATCATTGATAACAGCGGGTTTGATACCAGCATAAGGAACGATATTTTGCGGATCAAATTCACCCAAACGCATACGAATGGCGTAAATATTAACTAATGCCCTATCCATATCGGCTTCTGAAATCAACCCTTGTTTAAAAGCATCAAGTGCGCTCGATTGATAAATACCTCCACAATCGGAATCAACTCCGGTTTTAAGACCCATGGCAGCTGCTTCGGCTTTGCTTTTGGCATATTTATGACTATTAACAACATCGGCCACAGCATCGCAATCGCCGGTGATATAACCATCCAAACCATAGGTTCTTCTGGCAATCGTATCCACCAAAAATTTACTGGCCGACATCGGAACACCATTAACAGCGCTGTAAGCTGTCATAATTGAAGGCAATTTGTCTTTTTCAATCAGGGTGCGATAAGGAATCAGATAGAATTCTCTCATATCACGGTCATCCATATTGGCACTTCCGTTGTGACGATTGAATTCCGAGTTATTGGCAAAGTAATGTTTACCGCATGGTACTGATTTCAGGTAAGTCGGGTCATCTCCCATCAATCCCTGAACAAATCCACTTCCTATTTTTGCAACCAAAAACGGGTCTTCACCAAATGTTTCAGCGGTACGTCCCCAGCGTGGATCACGTGCCGGTTCAATTACCGGCGACCAATAGGTCAGTGTAAAAATTAAATCGTGGTTAAACCCACGGGCTTCATCGGCAACAACCGAAGTTTCACGTTTGATCAGTTCCGGATCCCAGGTTGAACCTACGGCCACACTGTTGGGAAATGAAGTAGCAATCATACCACTGTTGTTGTTTCTGCCTACAACTCCGTGCAGAGCTTCCCCCCACACATCATATTTATTAACTCCCAGACGAGGAATCGGAGGCATAGTGTTACCTAATTGGCTTTGTTTTTCTTCCAAAGTCATTCTGGATACCAAATCAGCAGCTCTTTCCTTAAAGGAATAAGCAGTGTTGAGATAAATCGGTTTTTTTTGATTCTCATTCACGGGCATAAAGGCCATCATGGGTAGAGAAAGCAATAATAGAAATAAAATTCTAATTGGTTTGCTGTTCATAATAAAAATACGTTTAAGGATTTATTGATTGTTATTAAATTATTCTAAGTTTAATGAAGCAAAACACACCAAATTTTCCTCAAATCCGGATAGGTTTTGAGGAAATTCAGGTTTTTGCTTTTGTATGTTCACTACATTCTATATCCCTAATCGGGAACAAGCTCTTTAAAAATATTATTGCACCGGTTTAAGAGAAGCAGCAAAACCTCCCCTACCCAGTAATCTCACTTTTACGGTACTCGATTTATCGACAACTATATATTGTGTTACTAATTTCTTATCGTGTTCGCCATCCGAAATTAATGTAAGTTTGTATTTCACATTCTCCGGCAAAAAAGCAAAGCTTAATGTCTTATTTTTCGGAAACCTTTCGGCACTAATTCCACCGATATACCACGCATTGCCTTTATTACGGGCCAAAATCAAATCTTTACCCGGATACCCATCAATCAATTTGGTATTGTCCCAGGCGTTGGGAACTTCTTTCAGAAAATTTTTCGCTGCATCGGGCAAGGTGTTGTATCCTTCGGGGCGGTCGGCCATGTGTTGAAAACCTGATTCGAATACAACACTCAGCGCCAACTCGTGTCCGTAGGAAGTAATGTGAGGAAATTGCGAATTGGTAAAAGTCACCGGTGTGTAGTCCATTGCTCCCACCACGTTTCGGGTGAAAGGCAAAATGGTGTTATGCTCCGGTGCAGTGGTGGTAAACTCCGGTCCGTTGTTGTACCATTCAGCGCCGCGAACTCCTTCGTAAGTCATCAAATGAGGATAGGTGCGAGCCCATCCGCGGGGAACGAGACAACCGTGAAAATAAACCATTATCTGAAATTTGGCGGCATCATCCAAAATATCAAGATAATACTTGATCATACTTTGTTTTTCACTTTCAAAAAAATCAATCTTTACACCGCTAACACCCAGTTTATTTAATTTGGTGAACTCTTCGACACGATTTTCGTGAGTCAGCATCCGGTCTTTTGGAGTCGAGGAAACCCACGTATGATCACCGCCCGAGTTATACCACATCAACGGCTTTACCCCTAAGGAATAAATATATTTTAAAGCGTCTTCCAGCTTTCCCCCGTTGCCCATGGTGTCCCATTCCCAATCGAGCAAGGTGTAAGGCCAACCCATAGAAGCTGCTAAATCGGCAAATTCGCAAACAATCTTGTAGTCCCGGGTTCCATGATTGCTCGACCAGTAGTTCCACGAAGCAACACCCGGTTGAATCCAATCTGTTTTAGCTATATTCGAAGGAGTGGAAACATCATCGACCAGTGTAGACTCTACAATATCCGCCAGGCTTCCCATCATTACAACACGCCATGGCGATTTCCAGGGAAGACTAATGGTTGGTTTTGATTCACCCTTTCCTCTTCCGTTCGATTGGTCGGGGAAAGTTAGTTTATACTCCGTTTTGCTGGCAAAATTGGATAATTTCGTGCCGCAATAATTCCGATCCAGGTCGGCTTCGTGAATCAAGTACCAGCAACCTTTATCGGGCGTATTGAATAAAGCCGGATACCCCCAGTCCTGTTGGGTATTTCCATCTTTGGCATTGGAATAAAGTCCTTCGTTAGCCGGATTGAATTTTTCGAGCCAACGTTTGGTACTATCCGGTACCGAATAAGCAGTAAGCTCATCGTTCATCACAAACGAACCTCCTTTCTCGGGAAATTCATACCTAAAAACCACACCATCGTTATAGGCACGGAGGATCAGATTCAATTTTGCCTTGCCCGGATTTTCAAACGAAACAACCGTTTCATTGGCTGAATTTGAACATTGCACACGTTTGCCATGCAGCGCAGAATAATTGCTGCTTATAAGTGTTGATTTACTTACTTTTAAAAATTTAAGTTCTTTAGAGAAGGATTGATCGGCCCGATTTAGCCCAAGAGAGATTTGAGGAATGACTTCGGAAGTTTTTTCTTTGTTCGAATACTTTACCTTCAGATACCATTCACCGGATGCTGCATTTTGAGTATTGTAAAGTTCAATAATTACTTTCTGATTGGGTGACGTAACACTTACTTTCTGCGAAAAGGTAGCCAGTGTGGTCATTAATAAAATTGCAACAAGTATTTGACTCTTCATGTGTGTTTGTATTCTCTTTGTATTAAGGTTAAATTCAACAAATAAGCTCCAAAACTGAAATAATATCATCTAGTGTTTATAATCGCCTGCCTTGTAGTCAATATCTGACTTTGCTGAGGAAATCATAAGAAAGAATGCTTCAACTAAACTTTAAAATGAAAGCAAATCATCTTTAAGAATGATTTGACTGGAATTTTGACAAATGGATTAAACGCGTTCTGATAAATAAACATTTTTAACCTAGCCAAACTCCCTTGGTTGTCCCATTCATTCCTCTATTAAACCGATGCAGAACCTCCCTAATTGATTCAATTTATTTAGCTACAAATATAGTTTACTTTTTCGGATTAAATACAAAACATATGTTGTAAGAATTATCGTATTTGTTGAATTGTAAGCTATCAAAACAAAAACCATATTGACTAACATCCATTTTTCGTACTTTTGTCCAAAATTTACTTGAATGAGATACTTGCTAATATCCTTTTGTCTTTTTATCAACCTTTGTTTGACTGCGCAGGAACATTATGTTTTCTCCCCGATAAACAGCAGCAACGGTCTTTCCGACAATCGCGTCCGGGCAATTTGTCAATTGCAGGATGGAAGAATGGTTTTTATCACAGAAGGATTAGTGAACATTTACGATGGGGTCAATTTCAGGTATATTCATTATGACGACCGAAAGGCCTATGCATTGAAAAATTATTCAGCCTGGCATCGCGTCTATGTTGATTCGGACAACCGGGTGTGGGTGAAAAACCAGCGCAAACTTTTTGTATTCGATATCCGCCGGGAATTGTTTATTTCCAATACCGACAGCCTGTTTGCATCGCAGGGAATAAAGGCTCAGGTTACAAACATTTTTATGGATACCGATCGCAACTTCTGGTATCTTACCCAAAATGACGAATTAGTTTATCGGATAAATCAACAGAATATTTCTTCAGTTTTCCTATCGCATGTATCGAAACTCAATGGGGAATTAGATCAATTGTTCGATATGGTGGTTTACAGAAAGCAACTTTTTCTGTTCTATAAATCCGGTCGTATGATTTGTTATGATATGGTCACTCGTAAGAAATTATACACCGAAAATCCATTCAACGGAAACAATAAGTATTCAAGCAATTTAGCGGTTATTACCTATAAAAACCTATTTTATCAGGTACGAAACGGGAACGGGATTGGACTCTTAACCCGATACAATGTGAACAACCGGAAATGGGAGAATATTTTAGAAACAACCTACTGGCAAAACACACTGACCATGGATGATCAGGGAAATTGCTGGATTAGTTCACTTGCCGGACTTTGGCTTATTGACAAAAACCTACAAAACAAGCGATTGATATCGCCGCTGCATTTGGTGGATGGAAGAATTTTTGAAACGGAAATAAGTACCCAGTATAGTGATGATAAGGGAGGATTGTGGGTTGGTTCGGTTGACAGAGGAATATTATATTATCATCCCGACCGATTTAAGTTTCAGAATTACGGGCATTCTCTGTTTAATATTCAGGACACAAAAAAAATAAGCGTTCGGTGTTTTTCCGAGAAAGATGGGTATGTCCTAGTAGGAACTCAGAATGGCCTTTTCCGCAAAGAGAATGGCTCAGCGACGCTCGAACCTTTCAAAAGCATTCCTTCTAATTCTATTTGTGAAATGCTTTTAAAGGATAGCAAACAACGAATTTGGTTGTGTACTCAAAACAATGGTTTGTATTGCATTGACAACAATAAAATTAAGCATTACAAGACTCCTACCTGCTGCCTGTCAATTTTCGAATCGTTTGACAACCGGTATTATCTCAGCACCAACTACGGCGTCGGCATTTGGGATCCCGCAACCGGAAACTTTAAAATGGCAACCACCTCTACCGGAGCTACATCCAGCTACACCTATCAATTGACCGATTTTAAGAAAGACATACTTTTAGGCTACTCTGACGATGGATTATTTTTGTATAATTCCCGCAAAAATTCTCTTTCCATTCCTGACAAAACAGGTGGATTGCAGCAACACAGCTGTCACCAATACCACTGTTTGTTTACCGATAGTCGTGGTTTGATTTGGCTTGGCACCATGGATGGACTTACGGTATATAACCCATTTACAAATACTACAAAAAGTTTTTCGGAATCAGATGGTTTAATAAATAATAGCACCCGATCCATTATTGAAGATAATTTGGGCAGGATGTGGGTTTCTACCTCCAACGGAATTTCACGGATAGATGTTATCGAAAATGACGGTTCATTTAAATACTCTTTCTATAATTTCAACAAATACGATGGGGTTATCGAGACCGAGTTTCTCCCCCGATCGACATTTAAAACCTCCACCAACAGCCTGCTATGGGGCGGACTGGACGGCTTCAACGAATTGGATCTCGAACAAATCAATCGTTCAGAGCAAAAAATTTCTACTCCTTTGTTTACCAAACTCCTGCTTTCAGGTACAGAAGTCAAGCAAAACGTTTTGTATGCTAACAATGAAATACTGAAACAATCCATCACCTCAACCTCCGAAATCAGATTAAGATATTTCCAGAACTTTATCGGGATTGAGTTTTCAGCTTTAAACTATGTCAACCCAACGCAAACCTATTACCGCTATAAACTCGTAGGAACCGACGATGTTTGGAACGAGATTAAAACACCCGATGGTATTGGACGGATTAATTACACCAATTTATCGCCCGGGAAATACCGATTAATGGTTTATGCTGCCAACAATAGCAGGCACTGGAGCAGTAAGTGCGCGGAACTCACCATCATTATCAAGTCGCCATTTTGGAAAACCATTTGGGCTTATTTAAGTTACCTGTTGCTAAGTGTGTTTGTTTTTTACTCCCTGTTTTCGTATTTCAGCAAACAAAACAAGCTGAGAATTGAAAAACTTCAAAAAGAAGAGCTCGATCAACTGAAATACTCTTTCTTTACCAATGTCAGCCACGAGTTGCGAACACCGCTCACCTTGATTCTGACTCCTTTGGACACGATATTGCGCAAAATTGAAGATGACACTTTAAAAAAACAACTCAATGGCATCTACCGGAATGCAAACGAACTTCTAAAACTTGTGAACCAACTGCTGGATTTTCGAAAACTGGAAATGAAAGGAGAAACACTTGATTTAAGCTATTGCAATATGAATGACTTCCTTGAATCAATGACGTATTCATTTCATCAAATAGCGTCCAACAATGGGGTTGACTTTGTTTTGGAATGTAATGAAAATATTTGTGCCTTCGTAGATAAGGATAAATTGCAGAAAATTGTGAATAATCTGCTTTCAAATGCTATTAAGTTCACTCCCTCGGGTGGTAAAATTAAATTATTGGCAACAAAGGATTCTACAGAATCGACAATTATTCTACAAGTTAGCGATAACGGAGTTGGAATCCCTGAAATCGACAGGAGTCAGATATTTGACAAGTTTTATCAGGTAAAAAAACAAGCTGTTCCCAATACTGGAAGCGGCATTGGACTGCATTTAACCAAGGAATACGTGGAAATGCACAATGGAACCATCGAAGTTGAAAGCCGATTGAACGAAGGAAGCACTTTCACCGTCAGGATACCTTCTAACTTACAACCAGCTGACGAAATTCAATCGACTCAAGATACGGCGGTAGGAAACGAGTTATTGAAAATTCTTATCGTTGAAGATAATGTTGAGTTTCGGATGTTTGTGCAGAACGAATTGCAGGAAAAATACAATGTAATTGTGGCAGCCAATGGCAAAGAAGGACTTGAAAAAACGATTGAGCATCAACCCGACCTGATTGTTTCAGACGTTATGATGCCCGAAATGTCGGGCACAGAGCTTTGTCGTCGATTGAAAAAGGACATACAAACATCACATATTCCAATAATACTTTTAACGGCTAAAAATTCTGACAAAGCACAAATAGAAGGATTTGAAGCCGGCGCTGATGCGTATATTTCAAAACCTTTCAACATGAATATCCTGTTGCTGCAAATTCAACATTTGATTGAGCAACAGAATCAACGTAAGAAATTATTCAAAAACACCATTTCCATTAATCCCGGCATTTTTACATCCACCAATGTGGACGAAGAACTTATTAAGGATGCCCTCCGCCACATTGAAAAAAACATGAACAATACTTCCTACTCGGTGGAACAGCTAAGCAAGGATATGTTTATGGACAGAACAGGACTTTACCGAAAACTTTCGGCTATTATCGGACAAACGCCCAGCGAGTTTATACGCTCTGTCCGATTGAAAAGAGCAGCTCAATTACTGGAAAGCGGACTGCCCGTTTCTGAAGTGGCAGCACGGGTTGGTTTTGGGACAACGAGCTATTTTACAAAGTGTTTTCAGGAAGAATTCGGAGTAAAACCATCTCAATATAAAAATGCAAATCGGTAGAAATACAACTAATCGTCTAGCCCTTTGCCGCTAAGTATTTTCGGCACGTATTTATCAATTCGTTCCTGACGGGTTTTTGATTGTTTCGGAGTTGAGAAAAAAAGCAAGTAACCTCTTTGCCTACCTGGCGTAAGCGCCTCAAAAGCCGTCTTCAATTCAGGCATTTCGCCCAATGCCAGTTTAAATTCGTCAGGCATTTTGAACTCTGTTGTTGGTTTAAGTTCCACTTTCAATCCCGCTTTTTCATTGGCAATTGCTTCGCTAATGTAAGCTTTTAATATTGATTCATTGTTTACAATTTCTGTCACATTCGTAAACCGAATTTGTCGTGAAGCTTGTACATTTTCAGTCTGTTGAACCAAAATCCCTGCGGGGTCATTAAGCAACGCGCCTTTCATAAACAACAAAGCGCAATAGTCTTTAAATCCATGAATTAAAACAACATTTGCACCTTCAAATGTGTAACAAGGGCAGCCCCATTTCAATTCCTCGATCAAACCACAATCCAGCACAAGTGTTCTTAATTCGGCATACGCTTCCTGCCACTTTGTTGCTTTATCAAAAAACCAGTCAACTTTTGGATTCATATTCTTTGCATTGAGATAAATACGGTTAATATATTAAATGAGTAAGAATGTTGTGTTTACCCGTATTTTGTTCGTAACTTAGAAATAAAATGCTGATAAACTATAAACGTTATTTTTTATTGCTTTTCGCTTTATCGTTAAAGTCAAGACATAAATTAAGCCAGTATTCAAAATCTGTTGATTCAGAATATCCATCACTGCTTACATAACAATAACCTTTGTATTCAACTCCCTTCATTATCATTGGATGAAAACCGATTCGATTGATTACTTCGTTGTGAATGCCCGGGTCAAATCGACACATCAAATTGTCATTACTTACGCAAACACACAATTTATCATTAATCATAAACGTCAAGCCTCGAAACATTTTCTTTTCTTCAATCTTTAAGTTCGATTTTGTACAAAGAAATTCCCTGATTTTGTCGGCAAGAAGTGTATTGTATGCCATCGTAAAAATATATTTTGGAGTTGCTATAAAATTCCGATTGAAAATACAACTCCATTTGGCGCATTTTTGTTTACTCAATCGTAATTTTGGGGAATGAATATAAAAGGAATCAACCTCGCCTTTCAAAATTCTAATTATTGTGCAAACCTAAAAAAGCGTGTGTTAGGCGTATTAATTTAGTTTCCAGTCGTTTGTTATAAAAATTCTTCTTTTCAATAAATCTGTCAACTCCAATAACTTTTTCGCATGATCTAATGAGGCAAATTTGAATTTAATCTCAACTATTTTATAGTTTTTGAGCGTCATTTTCAATGAATTTGTTTCTCCATTTTTACTTGAAATTCCAAAATAATCAATATCTTTTTCTCCGTAAAAACTGTCATAAGTGATATTCAATGATTTGATTTCCTCTATCTTATATGTATTCTCTAAAATTACAATTTCGTTAGTATTGATTCGTAATTCTCCAGTAAAAGAACCTTGGATTTTCTCTTTATTTCCCCATTTGTAGAGTTTTAGTCGGTCATATTGTGTCAGTATGAGTGGAATTAGCAAGAAAATTGTTCCTGTCCAAAAATTAATACAATCTGCCACATATAATAAAATGCCAATAGATAACAGTGTCAAACTTATAAGCCAAATTGGGAATGGTTCTTCTGGTTTTTTCTCTTCGAAAACAAAAGTTCTAAATTCGTTTTGGTCGTATAATAGGTTTTCAGTACTTACCATTTGTTGTCTTTTCTTTTTTTTATTAGTACGCCTAACACCAAAATATATACAATTGCACACCTTTCAGCTTTATGTTCTATCATCTATTGCACACTTCATATATAGGGATATGTGCTGTGTTTTTTGAGTTTTCGTCCTCAAAGATAAATAACACACTTAATATATCCAATCAATTTTTCAATTATTTTTTAGGTAAATTATTAAACCCTTTATTAATGGGGGTTTCGGTTAATCCTTCAACTTATCCGATGACTTTAAGTCATCAGATAAGTAAGAAAACAGACCCTTATTTTAGCTAATCAGGAACTTATTCCCGAACTTTGAGAACTTATTCTAGAACTTTGAGAATACATTCTTAAACTTTGCCTGTATGTTTATGAGGAAAAATTACTTATAAATATTCATTTTTGATAAATAATTATTCTTTCCTGATATATAATTATTCTTTCCTGATATATAATTATTCTTTCCTGATATATAATTATTCTTTCCTGATATATAATTATTCTTTCTTGGTATATAATTATTCTTTCCTGGTATATAATTATTCTTTCCTGGTATATAATTATTCTTTCTTGGTATATAATTATTCTTTCATGATATATAAATATTTTTTCTTGGTAAATAATTATTCTTTCATGATATATAAATATTTTTTCTTGGTAAATAAATATTCATTATCTGCTCTCATTTACGTTTCCGTTCCCAAAAGAAAAAGGGAAAAGCCATAGCAGCTTTCCCCTTTTTATACTCGGCGATTTAATTCTAAAATCACATATTATTTTTATTCATCAAGACATCCCACGCTACCCAGTCAACTACATTGGTGGCAAAATAAACCTGACGCAATGACAAGAACAACGTACGAACATCGGTGATAGTTGTGCTCAACAATTGGCTTACGGTGGTTACCGTTCCATCATCGAATGTAATTTGCAAATCTCTGTTATGACCAATTACACTAAATTCTGTGTTCTCATCGGTAGAACTACTGGTAGTATCAATAATTTTTACTTTTGCCTTGGTTTGCAATACGCCCCCTAAATAAACCCGGGCACTATCCAACCCATTGTTCCCGTTTGTTGGATTTCTTAAAACCTGCACATTCCCAATTGTCAAAGAGTATAGTTTTTCGCGATGATGGCTGGTCAAATCTTTAATCGACGTGAATTTTTCCTGGAACAGTGTGGTTGCACCTTTAGAAATACTGTAAACCGACAAAATGGTATCGCCTGTTGAGTACTGCAATTTGGCATCATATCCGTTGGTAAACATAAAATCGGAAACAAAATTTTGTCCGCTGGTCTTGTTTCTCGACGATTGAACCGATAAAGCGCCGACATTCACATTGCTTACAGTAATATTCGATGCTAAATTATAGTTCCAGAGAAAACCTCCATATACATAACGGTATTTTGAAACATCAATCACATAGTTATTTACCAAAGCAGTGTCGGCAGCTAAGTATTGGAATAATGTTCTTGGATTTTTCACTTTAGATTCAGGCAAGCGAACTATAAAATCGGAGCTTGTCCCTGTTTTTGAAAAGAAATTAAATAATTCAGGTCGCCATTTTTTATACTTGGTGGCTTTATAGTCATAAATTCCGGCTATTTGTGATAACGAAATTGTATCAGTAAAAGTAGTCATTGATGCAGCAGCAGATGATCTAACCATGCTTGGAGAACTCGCCAAACCCGAATTAGACAAAACACCATAACCGGGCGAACTGGTAATTGAGGTCATAGCGGTAGTCAAACTCTGCGCACTTGCGTTGATAGAAGTCTTCAAGGACTGATTACTCGATCCGTCTTGCGAAGTACAGCTCCATGTCATAAAACTTAGTAAAGCTAAACCTAAGTAGAAACTTTTTGTTTTCATATTCCTTTATTTAAAAGTTGTTTTATATATTTCTGTTTGTTGGTTTTTCTTGTAAAACACCAATTTGAGCATATTATTATAGCGCAAACATGAAGTATAACAACTTTTATATCAAATATATTTTACCGGATTCAATTTTATTAGCGGATGGGGAGGAATATTCACAAGAATTAGAATTTCACGGAGGAATCTATAAAATATTACTGATCCAGTCCCAAGGACATAACAATAATAAAGTTTTTGATTTTCATACTCCTGCTTTTCAGTATAGATGCAAAAAGCAACAAAAATATTGCATAGGAAGTTATCAATTATACCGCCACATTCCGTTTCCTTTTATATCCGCAAAATTTTTTCCATTTTGCGCCCTTTAGCCAGTTCATCAACCAGTTTATCCAGGTACCTGATTTGCTGCGTCAACGGGTTTTGAATTTCCTCTACCCTATAACCACAAATCACCCCAGTTACCAAATGAACATTGGGATGCAAGGTTGCCAACCGAAAGAAAGTCTCAAACGTTACTTGGGTATCGATCATCTCCCCTATTTTTGACTTATCAAACCCAGTCAACCAGGTTATCACCTGCTGCAATTCTTCTTCGGTCCTGCCTTTCTTAATTACTTTTGCCACATAAAGCGGATATACGATGGCAAAAGTCATTTGTGCCAGGCGTTCGTCGTGATTAGATGTGTTATTCATATCATTGATTACCAATTTTTAGGTCGGATTTATCTCAATCTTTCC
>Ga0302213_1000445_pt1 | contig 23037 bp, 6 predicted proteins | sample II_Fen_N1_2_FD_194583 | JGI IMG/M metagenome (GOLD analysis project Ga0302213, IMG submission 194583) | Peat permafrost microbial communities from Stordalen Mire near Abisko, Sweden - II_Fen_N1_1 | ecosystem: Environmental > Terrestrial > Soil > Wetlands > Permafrost | place: Sweden: Abisko...
AAGTCAGATCAACTGCCGGATTACTTATTCATTTGTTTGGCAAAATGTCTATTGCTTTCGTTAATCTAATTTTTTAAATACTGATTCGCATTATTAATAGATAAAGTTCGCCCTATCATTTCTTGTATTGCTTATGATGACAATTAATCGCTTTAAGAAATCCATCTTATTATTTCTTCTTTTTTCCTATATCTTTTCGTTATCGGCTCAAATTCCTGCAGGATATTATACTGCAGCAGAAGGAAAAACCGATGCAGCTCTTAAAACTCAGTTAGCAAGTATTATCTCTGCGGGAGCAGTGGATAAGGGGTATGATGGTTTGTATGCAATCTATCTGACAAGCGATAATCTTCCAAATGGTAAAGTGTGGGATATGTATTCTATCAAGGCCGATGGTACTGCCAACTACTATTTTACCCACAATACCGATAAATGCGGTAGTTATTCTACCGAAGGTAACTGTTACAACCGTGAGCATACTTTTTGCGATTCGTGGTTAGGAGCAGCTTCTCCGCAACGTTCGGATGCACACCATATTTTACCTACCGATGGTTATGTGAATAATCGTCGGAGTTCTTATCCTCACGGAAAAGTAGGAACTGCCACCTGGACATCGAGCAACGGAAGCAAACTTGGAACTGCCGATGCTTCTACCGGCTATTCGGGTATTGTTTTTGAACCGATTGATGAATTTAAAGGTGATTTTGCCCGCATGTACTTCTATGTGGCTACCCGTTACGAATCAAAGATTGCCGGTTGGGTGAGTAATGGTTCTGCAGGTGAAATCTTATCCGGAAATACTTATCCTGCTTACAAAACATGGTTTTATACTATGATGGTTCAATGGGCCGATAATGATCCTGTTAGTCAAAAAGAAATAACCAGAAACAATGCTATTTATGCCATTCAAAAAAATCGTAATCCATATATTGATCATCCCGAATTAGTTGATTATATCTGGGGAGCTAAAAAAGGTCAGGCCTGGTCGGCAACTGGTGGTACGTATCCAACACTTTCTACACCTTCGGCAGGTTCAACAGTTGATTTTGGTAAAATTGCTTATCAGCAAGCTGCTTCATCTGTTATATCTATCAGTGCTTCTCATCTTACCGGAGATCTTAGCTTTGCCTTAAGTGGAACAAATGTGACTAATTTTTCTATTTCTACAAACACCATTACCAAAGCACAAGCCGAAGCAGGCTATAATCTGACGGTTAATTTCTCGGCTGCTACAGTTGGGGTGCAAACAGCCGTGCTCACTATTTCGGGTGGAGGCATTACCTCTACTACCGTAAATCTGAAGGCAACTTCGTCAGATGAATTTTTAGCATCGGCTGCTACAAATATATCATCCACAGGTTTCAATGCCAACTGGACAAGTTCAGCGGCAGCTACCGGCTACTCGTTGAATGTATTTAGTATGCAAAGCACTGGTGGAACTACTTCTCAAACTTTGTTGGAAGATGAATTTACTTCACTTTCGGCTTGGACGTCTTCTGGATATGCATCACTAACAGATTTGTCCGGAAACGTAAGAATAGCTTCATCTTCGTCTGGAAGTAATGGTGCGATCACCTCTTCAGCGCTAAATATGTCAACTGCAACTACATTGTTAGTGCGTGCAAAACAATTCAATAATGATGCCGGGGCTAAGCTTACTGTAAAAGTAAATAGCGATTCTATTACTTCTTTTGTAACTACAACTGCCAATAAGGATTTCACTGTAGATATTCCTGCTAAAACCAGTACTTCTACAATTACTTTATCTGCAGTTAAAGCAGCACGTGTTTATGTAGATTATGTAAAACTTTCTACACAAGGAGCTACGCAAACTCCGGTAGCAGTAGGTGGTTATCCAGCTTTAGTAGGCAATGTGCTGACTTCTGAAGTAACTTCATTGACACCGAATACCACCTATTATTATACCGTTACGCCTCAAGGCAATTCGGCAACAGTGTCTAATCAAATTTCGGTAACAACGCTGCTGAATGATGCTGTGCAGTATGTAAAAGATGCTAATCTGAACTGGGTTATTTTGCCCAATGGTATTTTGCTACGGAATATACCTGCTAATAGCCATGTGTCGGTGCTGAATGTGTTAGGTTCACGTGTTATGAGCTTTAACGCTACAACCAGCGAGGCGCGCATACAACTCGATAAGCACGGAATTTATGTATTGCAAGTACAAATTGATCAAAAAGTAAACAGTTGTAAAGTCCTATATTAAGCCTGCAATTTGATTTTAAACTCAATACAAAGGAGAGATTTTACCTGTAGTAAAGCAAGTAGATTCTCTCTTTTGAATTTTTTAAACACAAGATAATTTTATGATAAAAAGATTTTTTTCAATAAGCTGCTTTTGCATGGTGGTAGTTGCTGTATATGCATCTATTCCTGTTGGCTTTTATACTACAGCCGAAGGAAAGAAAGCTGCTGCCTTGAAAACGGAGCTTCATAACATTATCTGTCAGGATACCACACACTATCTCGGTTATGGTTTGGGTAAAGGAAATACCTGGGAAGGTTTTTATTATACCGACCGTAATACTGCCACCAATGCAGTGGTTGATATGTATTCCGATTCGGTACGATATTTCCCCAATCCCAATCCTAATTTTACCGCTTTTGGTTCTACCATTGAAATTGAACATTCAGTACCCAAAAGTTGGTGGGGATGTGATATTACTCACCCCGATTGTCCGGCAAAGGATTTAAATCATTTGTATCCGGCGGATGGTACTACCAATATGTCGAAGAATGACAATCCGTTGGGTGTGGTTACCGGAACTCCCACCTTGAACAATGGAGCAAGCAAAGTAGGACCCGGTGCGTACGATGGGTATGTGGGCAATGTGTTTGAACCGGCTGATGAGTATAAGGGTGATTTTGCCCGATCGTATTTTTATATGGCTACTGCTTATGAACATTATGTGAATAAATGGGACACAACCAAACCTGAAAACATGATGCAGAACAATCGTTATCCGGTACTTAAACCATGGGCAATAGCTTTGCTGTTGCAATGGCATCGACAGGATCCCGTGAGTGCCAAGGAAGTGACCCGCAACGATGTCGTTTATGGCATTCAGAAAAATCGTAATCCGTTTATTGATCATCCCGAATTGATAGAATATATTTGGGGCAATCGTACCAATATTCCGTACCGATTGGATGGTGGTATTACTTTCCCTTATTTAAGTTGGCCTTCCGATAACGATTCTATTAACCTGGGTAAAGTGTATTATTTGCAAACCAAAGATACCACTATCAACCTTCAGGCTATGAATCTGACCGGCGATTTGAACCTCTCGTTGGGTGGAATAAATGCGACTTATTTTGAACTCGATAAAACGGTTATAACTCAAGCCGAAGCCTTGGCCGGATGCAGTATTCATTTGAGTTACAATGCACAGGCTGTTGGCAATCATTCGGCTATTCTGACCATCTACGGAGGAGGTATAGCCGCCGTAAACATAAAGCTAAAGGTGTTTTCTTCTGACGAGTTTGCTGCTCTCTCGGCAACCAATGCCGCTACCACCAGCTTTGTTGCCAACTGGACTCCATCGGCTGGTGCCACCGGATACAATTTGAATGTGTACACACTCGAAAATACCGGAACTACTAAGTCGGTTTCATTATTGGAAGAAGATTTTCTATTGTCCTTACCCAATACCTGGAGCAAGGAAGGCTATGCTGTAAATGTTTCAGGAACCATGCGTCTGGCATCGAGTACTAGTGCTGGAAAAATTACAACGCCCGCACTGAATCTTTCGGCAGCTACTAGTACTTTGCTGGTTCGGGCTAAACAGTACTCCAACGATACGGGTGCTTTGCTTACCGCTACGCTCGACAATCAGCCATTGGCAGTGTGGGCAACAGCGGTAGGAAATCAGGATTTTACGGTAAATATGCCTGTTTCAACTGTTGTTTCAACTATTGCACTTTCGGCAGTTACCGGTAAGCGTGTGTATGTGGATTATGTACAAGTGTTGGCACATATACCGGTTTACGGATCTGTTTCGGTAACGGGTTACCCCTTGTCGGTAGGTAATGTGTTGAGCTATTTGGTTACCGGACTTCAAAGCAACTATAGTTATTACTATACCGTTACCCCCATAGGCAATACAGCTGGTGCTTCCAATCAGGTAGCAGTGCAAACAAGTTTTAATACAGGTATTGAAAAAACAAATGAGAATAATCTTTACTTCTCTGTTTTACCTAGCGGAATAAAAATCAAGAATGTTCTAGTTGGTTCAAAAATAAATGTACTTGACCCTATGGGAAAGATAATTAAATCATTATTTTCTACCTCGGATGAAATTATAGTTCCAGTAACCAGAAAAGGGTTATATTTGTTGCAAGTTCAGCAATTATATACATTCAATACATTTAAAGTTATATATTGATTATGAAAAGATTATTTACTAAATACTTACTGCTTTTAGGCGTGTTGGCGTTTTCTTTTCCTGAGGTTTTTTCTGCGGTTCCTTCGGGTTATTACTACTTTGTAAAGAACAAAAAGAAGGCTGAACTGAAAACAGCTATTCACAGCTATTGTGGTCCGTTGAAGGAATTTGAATATGGTGGTGGTGCTGGATTTACTTGGGAAGGTTTCTTTAGTACCGACCGTCGTGCCGATTCTACCGTTATTGATATGTATTCCAATACCGTGCGTAAGCAAGCCAGCTTTAGCGCTGTTTCGGGGATGCACATTGAGCATTCGTTTCCTAAAAGTTGGTGGGGCGCTTACCCTAACAACGCCTATAAGGATTTATTTCACCTCTATCCGGCTGATGCTTCGGCCAACGAATCGAAAAACAACTTGCCACTGGGCGAAGTTACCGGAACCGCTACTTTCGATAATGGCGTAACTAAAACAGGTTATAACGGTTTTGGAACTGCTTATACCGACAAATGCTTTGAGCCTGCCGATGAGTATAAAGGTGATTTTGCGCGTTCGTACTTTTACATTGCTTCGGTGTACGAAAACCTGGCACCGCTGATGCAATCGCCTATGGTCATTAACAGTAGTACTTATCCGTTTTGGCAACCGTGGGCCATTAATTTATTGCTAAAGTGGAATAAACAAGACCCCGTAAGTGCTAAAGAGCTGACACGTATTGAGGCGGTTTATGCTTTGCAGGGCAATCGTAATCCGTTTATCGATTATCCCGATCTGGCTGACTATATCTGGGGAAAAGATTCAACCAATGTTTACCCTTTCCCTGTCGAGACCGAACCGTTTTTGGCGGCTCCGCGTCGTGGTATGAAACTAGATTTCGGGGTGATTCTTCAAAACGATACGCGCACACAGCACCTGCATATTCAAGGGGTAAACATCACCTCCGACATTCAGGTTTCATTGATACGGAAAAGTTCTACACTGGCTCTTTCCACACCAACTATTACTTCCGCTATTGCTTTGGCAGGTGTTGATTTGGGAATTACTTTCCATCCGACTACTTCGGGTTGGGTCCGCGATACGCTGCTTATAAAAGGCGGCGGTATTGTTGATAGTTTACGCATTCCTATAGTTGCACTGGCTTCGGCCGATTTTATTGCGCTGGAACCAACGGATATTACACCGGTGAGTGGTACGCTGCAATGGATTTCCGATCCATTGGCTACTGCATACAAGCTGAACCTATATCAGGGCGACCAGCAAGCCGGCGATTTAATTATTTCTACCTATGTAGAGGGCAGCAGTTGGAACAAAGCCATTGAACTATATAACGGAACCGGAAAAACAGTTGACTTGTCGAAATACTCTTTGCAGAAACAATCCAATGGAGCTGGCTACTTTGGTTCAACGTTGAAGCTTGCCGGAACATTGGATAATGGCAAAAGTTATGTGATTGTACACAAACTGGCTGCTTCAGATTTATTGGCAAAAGCAACATTGGTAACCGATTCGTTGCTTCAGTATAATGGGAACGATGCCGTTGCTTTGGTACGCAGTGGTGTTACCATTGATATGGCCGGACAAGCCAATGCCGGAGCCGATGTTATGTGGGGTGTTGACCTTACTTTACAGCGTAAAGCCACGGTTACGCATCCAGTTTCTACATTTAATGCCTCCGAATGGACTACTTTGGCTATTGACTCGTATAGCATGCTTGGAAGTCACACAATGACCCTGACAGGAAGCTCTAATCCCATTGTTCGGGATTTAATTGTACCAGTACCAACTACCAGCTACAACCTAACCGGCTTATTGCCCGAAAATACCTATACCTATAGCATTCAGTCCTTGCGTTCAGGTGTTATTGCTTCGGCTATAAACACTATGCAGTTGCATACTTCGGCACTTGATATTCCTGAAATTTCAGATCCAAGCGATATTCACTACAACCATTTTACAGCTAACTGGGGTGCATCGCCTTATGCTTTGGGTTATTTGTTGAACGTATTTAAAGTTACAGGTCAAGCCGACACTACAGAAGTGGAAGGCTTTGATAATGTTGGTAGTGCCGGAACCCCTCTTCCAACCGGTTGGACTGGGAATGCAAGTGGAATTTACACCACTGCTACCAGCTCGGGAATTGCTACGCCATCCATTAATCTAAAGACAAATAAAGAATTGCTTCAGACTAAATCGTATTCGCACCCGGTTTCTAAGTTTACGTATATGTACAGAATCGCTTCTGCTAGTACAGGTTCATCGCTTATTGTGGATGGACTAAGCGGCAGTAATTGGATTCGGGTGGACAGTATTCCTTACAAGAATACAACGAAAACGTATCCCGTTTATACATTTACAAAGGAACAAGCACTGTCAGCTTTTCGTTTTACGTATAACAAAGTGGGAAGTGGAAATTTAGCTATTGATGATGTTTCGGCAACTTATGGCAATCAGGATACGGTCTTTGTGTTGAAAGACGCTTCGTTTAGCACCGAGCAGGCTTTAGTTTCCAATCTGACAGAGAATACCAACTATTATTATGCTGTTCGTGCAACGTTGGGAGTTGCGGTGTCGGGGGTGTCTGAAACAATAGGAGCAAAGACGCTTATAAACACGGCTGTTACTGAACATGCTGCCTCTACAGTTCAACTTATCTCGGATAAAAACCAGCTAACTGTTTCCGGCTTGCGTGGCGACGAATTAATTCAGATTTATACGCTCACAGGGGTTTGTGTTTATCAGACCAAAGCCACTGCAACTCAACATAAAATTCCGCTTAAACAATCGGGAGTATTTATTGTGAAGGTACAGAATGATGATTATCGGTTTACCGCTAAATTTATTCGGTAAGTAGATTCTATTAGATGCAACATTTAAAAACCCCTATAAAGTTTGAGCTTTATAGGGGTTTTTAAATGTTGGATATTTGAAATCTATTGGATAATTATTCGTTTAGATATAGCCTCTTTCACGGTGAATACTTTTATTACATACGCACCAGTAACCAAACTTGTAGGAATTACTGTTAAGCTGTTTGCATTTACTATATTGGTTTGAATACACTTACCTGCAATATCATAAATCTGTAGTTCTCCAGAAAGATTACCCGGATTGTTCACGTAAATGGTTTCCTGTGAGTTGTAAATTCTTAGCGTGCTATCATTAACTTTCGGATTATCGGTTGTGCCATTGCTGGTTGTGATAATTTTGAAACGATTAACCTGAGCATTTGCTGACGCTGTAAATGTATAACTTGAACCACTTTGAGTTATATCCGTAGTTGTGTTAGTTGCCATATCAAGTAGCGAAACAGCTGCATACTTAGTAGAAATATTATTGTGTGTGAAGGTTATTGTGTAAATTGAATCTTCACCCTTAATAAATCCAAGTTCTGTATTATTCATATTGTCAACTGCATTTACCTGATAGTCTCCGTTTTGTTCCATAGCCCAAAGTTGTGGTGCCACCGACGAACCCAGGAATTTTGAACCGTCGTAGCCATTGTCAAAACCATGAGAGCAATTTGAATCGGTAAAAATCCACATTTTGTCAGTATACTTGTGTCCTTTTATATCAATACGGGTATAGATATTCCCGGTTGCATTCTGTGTAGCTCGTACTCTTTGTACATCCTTATTCCTTGTTGCCACTGCGCTGTACGGAATGTCAAACGTTGTAGCAGTTGGCGTAGTTGTATTGGCCATAATCAAGAATCCTTGCATTGATGGGATTTGATGTGGGATAATATCGATTCCTGCATACGCTTGTGGTGCCGAAACATATTGTCCCGGATTGTTGCCGGTAGTTGTTTGGGCTGTCCAATCGGCCAAACTTCCAGTATTATATATGTAAACAGTTTTATCAAGATCGTCACCAAAGGTTAATTGATCAATATTAATAGCAGCCGTATATGGGTTCCCAATAATGTGTTGTCCCGGATAATCAGCGCTTGCGGTATACGAAAGTACTTGTGAGAAATTACGGTTGACTAATTGTCCCTGGAACGAATATGATCTCTCGCTAGGTTGTGTTACTTCGTAACCGGTAAATGGCGATAAGGATGAATAAGTTCCCAGTTGTATCCAACGTTTGGTATCACCATAGCCGCTGCCATTCCCCGCTTCGTTGTGTTGACGTACATAATCTCCATCAAAAGTCGGACTAGCATCTAGGTAGCTCAATGGTATGCCAAAGTATTGCCATTTGTATTTACCGCCCGGAGTTTGATTGGTTAAGTCCCAAGAAGCTTTACAGTACATTTCTACCGTTGCCAATATGGGCGATCCTGATCCGTTATTGAAAATTAAACTTCCATTTGCTGTTAATGGACTTGACAAGATGGTGATTCCCGAAACGCTTGCATTATTGATAACTAAAGTAGCTGATACTCTGGAAAGAGTATTTATAATCAGCTTTTTGCCACTGTTTATCAATAAAGTTCCATTTACATCCACACTGTCAATTACGTTCACACCGATAGAATTGTCAATTGCTAAATTGTTGAACGTACCGGCAGCAGCAGTTTGGCTGTCTGAACCATTATAAACTACTACACCTCCCCATGTAAATCCACCCGGAATTGGGTTCGACGAAGTATTTTGTGTTCTGAGCGTTCCCGATGAACTTATAGAGCTTACACCTGTCAACGCATAAGTGCTCATGTTGAGTATGCTTCCATTATCAATTATAAGACCAGTACAATTTAATGTTCCGGTTGCTGTAACCGATGTAGGATTGCTGACTTGTAACGTTGCGTAAGTACCTGCCGGTATAGTTTGCGCTGTGGAAGCATTGTAAACTACATCAAATGTCCATGTTTTGTCACTTGGTAGCGATGCCCCTGATGTGTTTTGAGTTTTTAATGTTCCGGTTCCACTGGTGCTTGCAAAACTTCCGCCAAGTGCGTAAGTTGTCATATCCATAGTTGTACTTGCATTAACTGTAAATATGTTACTCACATCGAAGTTTGTACTTGCAGTTACAGATTGATCGGTATTATCAATTGTCAGATTATAGAATGTAGTAGAGGTACTTCCACCTATGTTCTGAACATGTCCCTGATCTTTAATAATTACAGTTCCGGTACCTACAGCTACAGTTCCATTGTTCGTAAAATCACCGGCAATATTCAATATGGCCGGAAGTGTTTTAGTTCCGCTTCCACTTATAACTAAGTCGTGATAACCATTGATTGACGATGGATTTGGTAGATTAGTGAGTGTCTGGTCGGTTCCATTAAATTCCACTGTGTTCTGATTTGCATTGAAGTCAAGAACACTGGTTCCATCATAGCTTATTGCCCCGGCTATTTTGATATAACTACTCAATGAAGGCTGCAGATAGGTATTGGCACTTACCTGAAGATTATAGAAGTTGTTATTTGTTCCTTCCAGCGAGACGATATGGGTTAAATTACCATTAGTAAAGATAACCGAACCGGTTGTGGACGTAAATGTTCCATTGTTCATCCAGGCTCCGGTGTAACCACTTATGGTCATATTGTAAGAATTGGCTGTTACAGAAGCACCCGATTCCAGCTCAATAGTCGACATTTCAGGTGATAATGTAAGTATTGGATAATAAGTCAGACCCGCAGGTATTAAAACAGAATCGGTTAGATAACCTGTATCGCCAGGATAATGTCCGGCCGACCAGTTTGCAGCAACATCCCATTTTGTTGGGGTTGTTTCATCGGCACCAAGCCATGTGTTTTTAGTCTTACCCGAAGTAAATAATCCCCATTGTTTGGCTGTTGTAGGTGCAAGGTAGTTGATGCTTAGTCCAGAGATTCCAACCCAATTGTCGACTGTGTTATTGTTTGATTTTCCATGTTCATCCATAGATCCACTAAAATGATGATCCCATAAAACTATTTTAGACTCATCGTTTGAGTTTAATTCAGTGTCCAGATAATGAAGATTGGTAACCACTTTGTCTGTACCGCTTCCATTCTGGGTAAAGTTGTACGTTCTCAATACACCACCTGTTTTCCAACTTGGTTCAGTGCCAATACTAATCTGACAGTTTATCCAGTTTGGTTTAACTAGTCCGGATATTCCCAAGAAAGTAATATTAGTGTACTGATTTCCGAAACTATAGCTTTGTCCTGTAGTAAAGAAATGTGTACGTTTTACGTTACCTGTAACATCTCCAACTCCAGTAGTTAGGGCGGAGATACCCATGTTGAGTGTATTCGCTCCGGTTTCCAGCGTTCCTTGCGTACTGGTTGGATTACTGCTAATTAGATTTAATGTTCCGTTTACAGTCATATCACCTCCAGCAGTAGTTCCTCCATGATTGTTGATGGTTAAGTTTGTATAAGTTCCAGCTGCAACAGTTTGTGCTGTATTTGCATTGTAGATTACATTAATTGTCCATGTTTTTCCAGCAGATAATGGAGCTAGGTCCACGTTTTGAGTGTATAATGTTCCTATTCCAGTTGTGGATGAAATAGTTCCTCCTAAGGCACTTACTCCCATATCTAATACAGAACCGGTAGTGATATTCAACGTGCCGTTTATAGCAATAGATGCTGTAGCGCTGACAATGTCTGCCGGATTATCAATGGTTAGATTATTGAAAGTTGTAATAGTTGAACCACTTATTGTTTGTCCATAAGTAGAGTTCCCATCCAGTGATACAGTTCCTGAACCTGCTACAACAGTTGATGCATCGGCAGTATTGTTGGTGAATTCATCTACGATATTCAAGGTCGTAGGTAGATTTTTGGTTCCTGATCCACTTAAAATTAAGTTGTGGTAACCCGGTGCACTTCCATTAGCATTCGGGATATTCTGGGTACTGCTACCATTGAATTCAATGGTGTTTTCAGTGGTTGCTGCAGTCAATGTTCCATTGTTGGTCAATGTTCCTGCAATTCCGAAATAGCTATTTGATGCTGGACTCAATAAGGTTCCACTTGCAAGGGTCAGGTTGTAGAAATTAGTACTACCAACTATTGAAATATCACCAACGCTTGTTGCATTTGCGGTTAGAATCACCTCGCTTGTATTAGCATTAAATACTCCACCAGCTTCCACACTCCAGGCTGCATTTGCACCTGTAATGGTGAGTGAGCCACCAGCTGCAGCTGCATTCAGTACACCACCGGCATTTATTTGCATTAATAAACTAGTAGCACTTGCTGGTAAAGTTGGTGCATAAGTGGTAGTGTAAGTACTTGGAATAATGGCTCCGTGAGTTGCATCCGGAACGCCATTTGGTGTCCAGTTTGAAGGTTCAGTCCAATCAGTGCTTATTGCTCCATTCCATGTATAGTTTGTGGCCGATGATGGAGCAAGAGTTGCTTTAAATTCTCCCCATGTTGTTGGTAATATAGCCAAGTCTATATCTTGTATGGTGACATAGTTCGAATTAACATCATAACTTGATCTACCTGATTCTTTGTTGTAGAATGTGCCAGCTACATACTTAGAAGTCCATATTGTAAGTTGATTTTCGCTTACTCCTACAGGAACTTCATTGTCTTTGTAATGTACACGCATTAAAGCACGAGTCCCACTACCGCCGGTTTGAATTAGCTCCCAATGACGTTTTATTGGGTTTGATAATGTTGCTCCGGAGTAGGCTGACCAATCAGGTGCAGTACCAATGGACACTTTTAAGCTTAGAGTTGAAGGTAATGTTTGACCGGGATACCCTGTTACTGCTGCGAATACAATCCCATTGTTCACATTACCAAAACTATAGAAGGTACTAGTGGTAAAAGTATGACTTCGGGTAATGATTCCCGACACATCACCAGTACCCGTTGTAGTGGCACTCGCGCCCATGGTCAAAACCTTATCGGTAGCCATATCCAATGTTCCCTTGTCGTTCGTTGCCGGATTGTCTGATGTTAAACTCAAAACACCATTCACGGTCATATCTGTTGAACCGGTAATACCTGCCACATTATTAATGGTTAGGTTTTGGAATGTTGTACTCGCAGATCCAGCCATAGTTTGAGCTGTACTACCCTCAAATATAACTGTTCCCGGAATAGATAAACCTACCTTATTGTTCGTTAAAGTTCCGCTGATATTGAGTATCGTTGGCCATGTTATTGTTCCCGAAACCCCACTGTTAATTGTTAGGTTGTTATATCCGGGTGTTGCAAAGTTTGTATTTGGAATTGTTTGATTATTTCCTTTAAATTCAATGGTGTTTGGACTTGTACGTGCATCTAATACTCCATTGGTTGAAAGCGAAAGTGCTCCCGAAATACCAACATAACTTCCCGTAGTCATTCGTAATTGAGCATTATTAAGAACTGTAAGGTTGTAAAAATCAGTTGATCCGGCAATTGTTGAAAAATCAGTTGTATTAGTAATTGTTACAGCACTATTTCCGGCATTGAAAACTCCTGCTGATAAATTGCCAACTGCAGGTTCAGCTGTCCAGACACTCTGATTTCCGGAGAGAGACAGTGTGGCATTTGTAAGTGAGTTAAGAACGCCTCCGCTTTCAATAATCAAATATTTAGAGCTAGCTCCTATCGGTAGATTTGGATCATAAGTTGTGGTGGCGCTATCGGGAATAATAGTTCCATAACTTGTGTTTGGTACACCATTAGGAGTCCAGTTAGATGCGGTATTCCAATCGGTACTTTGACTTCCATTCCAGGTATAGAAAGTTGTTGAATTTGGAGCAATACAAACTTGTAATGTGCTTGGTAATGCTGCAAAATCTATATCTGAAATAGTAATATAGTTTTGTGTTACATTATAACTCGACGAACCTTCATTTGTTGTGATATCAGTGCTTGGAACGTGACTCCAAATAGAAAGTGAACTTTCGTTTGTTCCGGAGGCTAATTCGCTGTCTAAATAACTTGCTCTGAAAATAGTGTGATTTCCGGAAGGAGCTCCTGTGTAACTTATTTCAAATTGACGCTTAACTGCATTGGCTGGAGTGGTTGTACCCCAACTAATATCGCTACCAATTGATGTTTTAATACTTATAGATGTAGGGAATGTCTGACTTCCCGTAACTGCACTAAATCTAAGGTTGGAATTGACTGCTCCAAAAGTATAAATTGTATTGATTGCGAAGCTGTGGGTACGGGTGATTTTACCGGTAACATCTCCGGTTCCGGTATTTGTGGCACTTACTCCCATATTCAAGGTGTTATTTCCCATGTCCAGAGCACCTAATGTGCTGGATGCATTTGCACTTTGAAGGTTCAAAATGGCATTTACGGTTAAGTCGTTGTTACCTATTACACCACCGGTATTGTTGATCGTCAGATTGTTGAAAGTAGTTGGTCCGGTAATAGTTTGTGCCGAGCTTCCGGTAAACGAAACGGTACTTGTATTCGTAGTAAATGTACCACTATTGAATAAGATTCCTGTAATATTGAGCGAGTTTGAACCGGTAATAGTAAGGCTTGCTCCACTTAAAATTACGAGGTTCTTACAGTTTGCTCCGCTAGCTCCAATAATTGGTTGATTTGTTGGTCCTGAAGGAATGGTAACGTCCACTGTAGAACTTGGTACAGCATTATTACACCAGTTGCTGGCAGTATTCCAATCGGTACTTGTTCCACCTAACCAAATATAATTGCTGGATGAACAGTCGTCTTCACCAATGGCAAATTCACTGAAAGTGGTAAGTCCGGTACATTGAGTTGAATTGGCTGTGCGTGTACCAATTGTTGTGCTGGTCCAAACAGAGTTATCTAATTTGCGGATTACTAAAGCTGATGTTGTTGGGCTTCCCACTTTGTCACTATTTACAAAAGTAAATGTTGGATTAAATGAAGTAAATCCACTAACACTCGTGTTGGTAAATGTCCATGTACGGTTTATGTATTTTGTTTGACTTAAACCAGAAGCCAAAGGAGGTGCAGCTATTGTTGTGAATCCATCAAGATATCCGGAGCCAGTGATTGCTCCTGCGAAACTTATAGTGGCAGGTGTATAGTTTGTTGCGTCACCAATTGGGAATGTAACTGTAGGGTTACTGCCATTTTGAACGTAAATGCGTAAGTTCCCGTCTATGTGTGAATTGTTTGTGCTCGATATGGTTGCCGTGGAAGTTGTAATTACACGATACGTTCCTGTGGTTATAACTCCATTCGACAAAGTCAATGCTCCACTAATAGATAAATTGCTACTTAAATTCTGAGTTGTGCTTTGAGCAGCATTGTCCCATGTAAAGTTTTGGAAACTTTGATTTAAGCCGGAGGTTAATGCGTTTGAACTAATTCCGGTGATTTTACATGTTGATAATGTGCTGTTTAAATTACTCCAATTAGCACTGGGAATGCTGCCACCATTCAATGCGTGCCAATAGGTACCGCCATAAACATCAACTGCTATATAACTTAAGTTGCTATTTGTCAATGTTCCACCAGAGTTTTTAAGAGTGCCATAAACCTGTATGTTGTAATCGCTTAAGTCGCTGGTTGAATGGTTTACAGTTAGTGCTCCTGAACTGTTAATATCGAGTGTCCCAAAGATTTGCATAGAGTAGAATGAAGTGCTTACATCTGCTACTAAAACAGTGTCTACGGGGATTTTAATAACATCAATCTCAGAAAAAATATTGTTAACAGGAAGAGTTGTATTGTTCCATGTGCTTCCACCATCAGTACTTATTTTCCATTGTACTGTGCTCCAGTTACCCGGTGCAGCCGGTTTATAAATATTTCCATCCAAAATAGCAAAATTCGGAGTCACTCCCGGGGTAAGTGTTTCGCCGGATGTTCTGGTTGCCGTTACATTTGCCGTTACATCATATGTGCTTGTTCCGGAATTCCATGTGGAAACTAAAAATTGGATATTATTTATACTGGTTTGATAGGTGTTAGCAGGAAATAAAAGCCCTGTTAATCCACCAACTCGTGTGAAGGATTTGTTGGATGTTAAATTGTAATAAGTATCTTGGCTCAAATAGGTGGAAACTCCACTGCTATTTTGAGCCTGTATTGTTGCATATGAGCTGTTTACGCCTCTGTAAGGAGTTGGTGGTAATACTGAAATTGAGAGTTTTGAGGCACTAAAAGCATCTTCGCTACCCAAAGCCAGAAATCCCGATGTACTTGTCATGTCGGCTGTAGAGCCAGTAGATGTCAATGTGTATGGTCCTGTTCCTGCCGCGGTTGCAGTGCCATAGGCCCATGTTGATCCGCTATAATATCCGATTTTAGGAGAATTTGCAGCGTTAAATGAAGTACTTGTTTCACCAGCATTATAGGTTGCGGTAATGGTAAGTGAGGTTACGCCGACTGACGAAGACGTAATATACCATTTACGATTAACTGTTTTTGAATCAACGTTTGTGTTAGTTAATCCTCCGTCTTCAACGCGCAAACTATAATCATCGGAATTTCCGGAGCCTGTTGCAGAGCTGGAGATATTGATTGGATTATACGCTGATTTTCCAATAGGATAAGTATAAATGGTTGCTCCGGCAGTAATAGTTCGTTTTAAACGGCCTGTGCCACTTGTTTTTACATAGCTGCTTGAACTACCCCCACTAACGTTAGCTGCATATAAGTTGTAAGCTCCAATATCAATTATTCCAGAAGTAAGGGTAAGTGTTCCGGTTGCGGAGGCGCTGTTGCCTAATGTAATTAATCCAGTGCCATTTGCGGTAAGATTATAGAAAGTAGTTGCAGCTGTTCCCCCAACTACTTTTGCAGCTGTTCCAATGAAATTAATGGTTCCTGTCCCCGATGTAAAAGAACCATTGTTTGTCCAGTTTCCTGATAAAGTATGTGCGTAATTACCTCCAGAAAAATTACTACTGATAGTTGTATTTCCGGTTATTGTAAGTATTCCTGTAGCAGTTTTAAGGGCAGCGCCGGCAAAGCTGATATTATTAAAGCCACTTGCTCCAATGTTTTGGTCAGCTCCGGTTCCATTGAAATTAATCGTCGAGCCAGTTGCTGTAAATGTTCCGTTTTTAGTCCAACTACCACCTATATTATGGGTAAAAGCCCCGGCTGTAAATTGTGTGCCGATTCCAATGCTTACACTTCCACCAATAGTTAGTCCAACTACAGCAGTTGCGTTTGCACTTCCACTAATAGTAAAGTCGTTTCCAATAGTGGTAGTTCCAACTTGTAATGCCTTTGCCAAACTACCTGACAGAGTAAGATTATAATAATTTCCTGTAAATACTGTTTGGGCGACTCCATTATAATTGACCGTATTTCCAGTAGCTGTTGCAATTAAGGAACTAATGGTGGATGTTCCTGTAATGTTTAAAGTTCCGGTTGTTCCATCGCCATTAGTCAAAGTACCTGCTCCTGTTAAAGCTGTACTTACTGTAAGAATTCCTGAGTTTGTATATGTTCCGGTAATTGCTGCATTTGGAATTGAGATTGTGCTTGTACCGCTAATTGTTTTTGTAGCTCCGGTGAAAGAATGTGCTCCGGTTAAAGCTGTAAATGTGGTACCACTATGCTGAAGACCGCCTCCGAAGTTAATCGTTGCACTTCCGGTTTCGTTCCATACGCCCCCGGTGTTTATTGCCACGTCTCCGGTAAATGTTTTTGCTCCCGTACCTGCTAGTGTGAATGTTCCACCTACAGTTGTACTTCCGGTAACTGCAAGTGTAAAGTTTGTCCCTAGGCCAAACGATGTACCTGTGCCTACGCTCAGATTCCCGGTTACAGCCATATTAGCTACCGTTGTAGCGCTGGCTGACCCTGATAATGTTAAGTTGTTGACTGAAGTTGTTGCTGCTACCAGGGTTTTTATTCCAGTTCCAGAAAGTGTTAAATGGTTGTATGTTATTGAACTAGCGTCTGTAACTGTCTGTACGCCTCCATTGTAGTTAAACGTACTTGTCGTTCCGGGAGTGAGTGTTCCTAGAGTTGCTGTAAAAGCTCCTGCAAGGTTCAATGTTCCACTGCCTCCACTCATGTCAATAACATTATTGGCCGCTGATCCAGCTGTGAAAACCAAGTTTCCAGTAATGGTGAGTATTCCGGTTGTAATAACTATTCTGTTTATTCGTCCGTTCGTTGTGTTAGTTCCAGCTAAAGTTACGTTTCCATTTACAGTAGTTGTTCCTGCATTAATATTTAATGCATTTACACTATTACCACTTGCTCTGTTAATAGTAAGGTTGCCATTTACAGTCATGGTTGTGGTAGCATCGCTCAGCGTTAAACTGTTGGCTCTGTTATTTCCCGAATTTCCAATGTTTAATGTCGCACATGATGCAGCGTATCCCGTTGGAATAGTTACTACTCTTGCAACTCCGGCATCTCCTACATATACAATATCGCCTGCTGTAGGAACCGGGGCACCAGATGTACCACCCGAAGTTAACGACCAAGTTGAAGTTTGGTCCCATGCCCCACTTGATACGGCATATCTATTATTCGATACTGAAATTACTATGCCGAATGTAGTACTTCCACCAGTATTTGCAGCTGTAACAGTGTAAGTTGCAGATGTAGTGTTGGTTGTAGGTGTTCCGCTAATAACTCCTGAAGTTGTATTAATACTTAGGCCGGTAGGCAAACTCGGGCTAACGTTGTATGATGTGACTGTACCTGTGACTGTAGGGTTTAAGGGGGTAATGGCTGCCCCTGTAGCAAAAAGATTTGGAGTTGTATAACTTAACCCGGTTGGAGCGATGTCGCCCACAATCAGTTGGCCTGTTCCTGCAGTGAAATTGGTTGTGTTTATATGTGTCGCTCCTGAGCCTGTTCCACCATAACTTCCTATTGCCTGAGATGCACCACCAATTGTAAATGAACCAACATGATTTACCAGACTGTTTAGGTTTACAACAGAAGTACTTCCAATTGCTAATGTTCCGTATATGGTTTCTGCTGCCGAAATGGTTACACCGGCACTATTGTTTATGGTCAGGTTGTTTATTGTAGTTGGTAAGCCGGTTCCGGTAATTTGTGCTGAACTTCCATTATAAGTATAATCTGCTGTTGAGCTATATGTTCTGCTGCCTGCCACTTGAATAGAACCTGTAGTGCCTGTAGCCGATATTCCACCGGTATTAGCTGTAATTATGGCGGCTCCTGAACTTAATGTAAACGAAGTATTATTTGTTCCGCTAAGTACAGAAGTTCCCATATCAATAGTTGAACCACTGGCTACATTAAATTGTATGGCACAGGTTGCTGTTGTTGCCTGCGATGATATTGTTGCAGTTGGAGAAATACTAACGGTTTGTACTCCGCTACCAGTAAAATTAATTGCTGCTGTTGAGCCAGACTGAGTGGTGGTTTGCGTTAGTACGCTGGTGCCCGATAGGGTGAAGTTCCCATTCAGGTTTACAATTTGTGCTGTAGTTGTAGGCCCACCATTGTGCAAATCAAAGGTACCGGCTGACTGTATGAAGTTTCCATTGATGTCTAATGTATTAGCGAATTGTTGCCCATATATTCTCATATACAGAGTACTCGTTCCAGTATGAGTAATTGTAAAGTTACCCTGTATCGTTGTTGTTCCGACTGCACCAACCAGCGCAACTGTATTTGACATAGTCCCCGGATTGAATGTGAAATTTCCAAAAGTTTGTCCGGAGAAATTAAGAAAAACTGTTGCGGATGTGTATGAGCCAGTAATATTCAGATTTGAATTAGATGCCCAAGTTGAGGTTGTTGATCCTATTGGTAAGGCTGCAGATGAGGTTGTGTGGTTGTATGTCCCATTACATATCCATGTAGGAGTGGTGATAGCACCTGTACTTTGATTGGTATAGGTTCCGTTGATAGTAATGCCGGCTGTAGCACCAACTGTTGCGGTTCCTGTAGGGTTTAACGTACCGCTCGCATCAATTGTAATAGAAGCACAAGTGGCATTTGCACTCACTGTTACTGCATTGCTGCTCCCAATGTTAACAATATCGCCGGCTGTAGGAACTGCTGTAGCTGCTGCACTGCCATAGCCAACTGTTGACCAGGTTGAAGCCACATTCCAAGCTGTATTAGCTCTTGAGTAATAAGTGGCTGCATTGCTCGAAGTTGAAATTGCGAGAAAGATAACCAGTATTATAAAATACTTTAAATAATCTATAGTTATAGTGGAAATTCTTGTTCCCATTGTCAACCTTGTTGATACAGTTTCTTGCGGATTGACCGAAGTTGAGGGGGTAAACTTTCTCATAATGTTGCGTTTTGAATAGTTAATTCTCAGATAGCTTTTATTGCACTAAATTAATGTAAGTACATGTATGTAGAGATTCTGATACAAATATAAATATAAAATATAAATATCTGATATTTAGATATTAATAGTATTTTGTGTGACGTATGTAGGATATTTTACTACATATAAAAAACCTAAAGTTGTTTCCTTCTCGGACATATATTTTTGAGAATCCGTTTCTATTTCCTTTTTCTTGATTTAGCATTTAAAATATTGGGTGCATTAATCATTTGTCTTGGTTGTGAAGAGTTTTGTCAAAACCTTAAATTGCCTTGAAACGTAGTATTAAATACTACGTTTGTTGGATTAAAATGTTGCTAAATGTGTTGTTGGTTGTTGGTTACCAGCTAGTTTTGTTTGATGTGTGAATTGTTTGAGTTTAAAATTAAACACAATAACACATTTATTAATCATTATTAACTATTGTGAATTGCTTTTTATTCTCTTTCTTGAATAAACACAGTGGAGGGAGAAAAGTTATTTGATTGCCTGAAGGTTTCTGGTAAATTCTTTGCCAGTTGCAAAGTTTGTTTTCTTTAGGATGCGGTGAAACGAAACGCGGAGGCTGTTGGCTGTCTTGCCGGTGATGCTTGCTATCTCATCAATGGACATGTTAAGTGATAAATAGCTGCAAAAAACCAACTCTTGATTCGAGAATTCAGGAAAGAGCTTGGTTAGCTGTGTTATACGCTCTTCTGTCATCACTGCCACCTGATTTTGTTTGGATGTTTTGTTGCTAACAATACCTTCTACCAAATCAGTAATGATGATTTCTTCTAAAATACTTTTGCCGGGCTTGTTTAAATATGGTTTGAGGCGTTGGACCTCGTGTCTGAATGCATCCGAAAGTTCATACATATAAACATGGCTGTGTGACTTTCTTTCGGCAAACTGGATGAAAATATGTGACGTGTTGTCGGGAAAGTGGCATGCGTAGAATTCTACAGTTGCAATAGTTTTATCAAATCGCCTAATGAGAATTTCTTTGTTGATCATATCAGTGCTTTTTGCTATCAGTTTAATCAGCTCATGAGCTCTGTGCGAGTCAACTATCATGTTTGAAAGATTCTGTTTGTCAAAAATAAAATCTTCTTTGGTAGTGGCTCTGAAAAATTGAATGGCTTTTTGATTTACATCCTGTATTATTCCGTTTGAATCAATAATCAATGCGCAAGTAGGCATCCAGTTAAACATGGATGATAACGCATTTTGAGTCATATTTTTTTCGGAACTATCTGAAGCCATACTGAAAGGAGAATATGCTAGGTTGAAAAAAAATCGGAGTGAAACGCAAGGTCGCACTCCGATTTTATGGTTGTATTCAGAGTGAATTAAAATCCACGAATAGCCTCGATACCAGGAAGAACTTTACCTTCCATGTATTCTAACATTGCACCACCACCAGTAGAAACGTAGCTAACTTTATCAGCCAGGTTGTTTTTATTGATAGCAGCTACAGAGTCACCACCACCAATTAGTGAGAAAGCGCCGTTAGCAGTAGCAGTAGCTACAGCATGAGCAATAGCAGTTGTTCCTTTGGCAAATTTTTCCATTTCAAAAACGCCCATTGGACCATTCCAAAGTACTGTTTTAGAATTAGCAATTACTTCGCTGAAAGTAGCAATAGTTTCGTCGGCAATATCCAATCCCATCCAACCGGCAGGAGTTTCGTTTGTTTTAGAAATGCAAGTTTCAGCATCAGCCGCAAATTTATCAGCATTTACAGCGTCAGTTGGGATATAAACGTTTACACCTTTAGCTTTAGCCTTGTTCAAAATTTCAAGTGCAAGGTCAAGTTTGTCAACTTCACAAAGTGAGTTTCCAATTTCGCCTCCCTGAGCTTTAATAAAGGTATAAGTCATACCTCCACCAATAATCAAGTTTTGAACACGATCAAGCAAGTTTTCGATAATTAAAATTTTATCAGAAACCTTAGCACCACCCATGATAGCAGTAAACGGAGCCTTAGCTTCTTTTAATACTTTGTCCATGGCAATCAGCTCGCTGTTGATAAGGAAACCAAACATTTTATTTTCTGGAGCAAAGAACTCAGCAATAACCGCAGTTGAAGCATGAGCACGGTGAGCTGTACCAAATGCATCGTTTACATAAACATCAGCATAGTTAGCTAATTTTTTTGCAAATTCTTTTTGTTTTGCTTTCAATGCTTTTTTAGCGTCTTTCTTTTCTTCGTCAGTAGCAAATTCGCCACGTGGTTTGCCTTCTTCTTCTTCATAAAAACGAAGGTTTTCCAACAACAATATTTCGCCAGCTTTCAAAGCCGCAACTTGAGCATCTGCATTAGCAGCGTCTTCTGCAAATTGAATTTTTTGACCAACACGATCTTCAACAGCTGAAATAATTTGTTTCAATGAAAATTTAGGATCCGGATTTTGTTTTGGACGACCCATGTGTGACATTAGAATTACTGAACCACCATCGGCTAAAATCTTTTTAATAGTCAACAATGCACCACGGATACGGGTATCGTCGGTAACTGCACCTGTTTCTTTGTTCAAAGGAACATTAAAGTCCACACGAACGATTGCCTTTTTTCCGGCAAAATTAAATTTGTCAATAGTTTGCATAACGTATTTATTTGAAAGTTTGATAATTTGCGTATTGAATGTTTGTTTTAGCCAATATCTTATGAATAACTTATTCACCCACCGTCTGGCTTTCGAAATGTTACTTTTCAGCTGCAAAGGTACAAAAAAAGTTACAGAATCAGAGTTATTCCTTACGAGGTATTTTCTCTAAAAAATACGAATTTAATGTTTAAAAATAATAAAGAAATTTTTCTTTAATGAATATATAATTGTATCTTTGTGTCGGCGTTAAAAAATTGCTAATTCGAACTTTAAAAAATAAAAATTATTATGTCAAAAGTAACCGTAGTAGGTGCCGGAAATGTAGGCGCTACATGTGCAAATGTTCTTGCATTCAATGAAGTAGCAGACGAGGTTGTAATGCTCGATGTGAAAGAAGGTATAGCGGAAGGAAAAGCATTAGATATGCTTCAAACAGCTGCTTTGTTGGGTTTTGATTCTAAATTAATTGGTTGTACCAATGATTATGCTCAAACTGCTAACTCAGACGTTGTAGTTATAACTTCGGGAATTCCACGTAAGCCAGGTATGACTCGCGAGGAGTTAATTGGCGTAAATGCCGGTATCGTTAAAAGTGTTGCTGGAAATATCCTTAAATATTCTCCAAATGCAATTATTGTAGTGGTAAGTAACCCTATGGATACAATGACTTATTTGGCATACAAATCATTAGGTCTTCCAAAAAACAAAGTTATTGGTATGGGTGGAACCTTGGATAGCTCACGTTTTAAATGCTATTTAAGCAAAGCAATGAACGCTAACCCAACTGAAGTTGAAGGTATGGTTATTGGTGGTCACGGTGATACAACTATGATTCCTTTAACTCGTTTTGCTTCTTACAAAGGTCGTCCGGTTGCTGATATTCTTGATGCTGAAACATTGGCAAAAGTTGTTG
>Ga0302213_1000449_pt1 | contig 22878 bp, 19 predicted proteins | sample II_Fen_N1_2_FD_194583 | JGI IMG/M metagenome (GOLD analysis project Ga0302213, IMG submission 194583) | Peat permafrost microbial communities from Stordalen Mire near Abisko, Sweden - II_Fen_N1_1 | ecosystem: Environmental > Terrestrial > Soil > Wetlands > Permafrost | place: Sweden: Abisko...
TTTTTAAGGCTTCATCCTGATCATCTACATCTCCGAAATTATGCCACAATCCAAGTGAAATACGCGGTAGTTGTAACCCGCTTTTTCCACAATTTTGATAGCCTACAGAGTTCGTATATCGATCTGATGCGGGTATGTATGAGTTTTTGGACATGACTTTCAGTTTAAAATTTTACAGAAGGGGCCTTTTCAGTTCCTTTTTCTGATTCAAAATATGGTTTTTCTGTAAAGCCACCAATAGAGGCAATGATAGACTTTGGAAACATTTTAATGGAAACATCATAATTCTTTGCTGTTTCATTATACCTGTTACGTTCAACTGATATGCGGTTTTCGGTACCTTCCAGCTGTGCCTGTAATTCCAGAAAATTTTGATTGGCTTTTAAATCAGGATAGTTTTCTGTAATCATCAATAATTTACCCAATGCCGAACTTACCTGACCTTGAGCAGCCTGATATTCCTGCAGTTTTTCAGGAGTAAGGTTCTTTGGATCTATTGTAATCTGGGTTGCTTTTGCACGTGCAGCAACTACACCTTCCAGTGTTGAACTTTCGTGAGTAGCATATCCTTTTACTGTTGAAACTAAATTTGGTATCAGGTCAGAGCGACGTTGATATTGACTTTCTACATTAGCCCATTGGCTATTAACCTCTTCTCTGGAAGTTACCAGGTTGTTATAACCTGAAGTACCCCACATAAATAAAATAACTATTACTGCAGCAACTGAAATTAAAATAATTGAGTTCTTTTTCATTGTGATAAATGTTTATTTGTGTTTGATTACTATATAACAAAAATGGAAGTTTATTGTAATTGATTTGTTTTTTTACTGCTATTATTGTAGAATGGTTCAGTAATTAATTAAAATCACCAGCCGCTGGTAGCTCCGCCACCTCCGGACATACCTCCACCAAAGCTTCCACCTCCGCCACCATCAGATCCTCCTCCGCCAAAACCACCTCCTCCACTGAATAGACCGCCAAGTACAGCGCCTGCTACCAGTGAGCTTCCGTCGCGGTTAAGCCTTGGAATATTGTGGTTATCGTTTTCTTCGTATCCGCAGAATTTACAGATATAGGTTGTTCTTTCGGTTCCGGAACTGATATAAGTCGGTGCTACAATTGTTCTTTTTTCTTTCAGAATAAATGCTTTTGTTTTACACTTAGGGCATTCAGAATAAACGCTCGGTTTGTCTAATGTGAAAATAGCCTCATTGGCACATTTGTCACAGACAAAAACATCATAGTCTATTGCATGCAATTTTTCTTCAAATTGTTGGGCTAGCTTTAAATGAACATCTTCCTGTTTTTCAGTTAATATGTGCATGGTGCCGTCACACACATTGCAAGGAATAGGTGCGCGCCTGATCTTTATCATCATTAATCTGCCATAGATGTTGGCAGGTATGGTGGTAAGCGGGATTGGAATCAATAACAACAGGTAGATAGGATTTGAAAATAAAAGGATGCACACAAATCCAACAATAGGAATCATAATGGAGACCAGACTAATAACACCCGACTTTTCACTTTTCAATGCTTTATAGCGGGCTATGTTGCTATTCAATTTTTTGTTCTGCTTGATTCTCTGGATAGAGTTTCCAACCCAAATTAAGGTAAATACTGCAAAGATCAAATAGATACCACCGGCAATTGGTAAAATTTCATTCCAGGGGATTACTGGTTTTACTACTTCCGGTATTGGTTCTTTCTTGATAACAGATGCAATGCTTACTATTCCGGCCATTAAACCGGCATCATAATTTCCCTTTTTGAATTCAGGAATCATTTTTTGAATTTGTATCCTTTTACAAATGGCATCAGGAAGTACTCCCTCAAGTCCATAACCGGTTTCAAAAGTTACTTTCCTTTGACTGAGAACAAACAGTACAAGTATTCCATTGTCTTGCTTAGCTTTACCAATTTTCCAGGTAGCAAATAAGTCGGTTGCAAAAGGCTTCAGCTCATTTTCACCTATCGAATTTACGGCCACAACTGCTACTTCCGAACCTGTTTGAGCCTGAAGTGAATCCAGGTATTCATTCATTTGCTGTACCGTTTCAGTCTTTAGTATTCCATCAGGATTACTCACAAATGCGTGTGCATTTGCTGTTTTCGGATTTGGTACTGACTGAACGGTATATTCAGCAGCAAAAGCCAATCCGGCAAAGGAACATAAAACAATGATAAGTATTTTTTTCATACGATGATTTATTTATCCTCCACCAGAAAGTGGAAAGTAAGTTAATTATAGGAGTCAATCAGGTTTACATCAAATATCAATACTGAATGAGGTGGAATTTTTGGATTTGTAGATATTGTATCATATCCTAAATTACTGGGAATATAAAACCTGTAAGAACCTCCGGCATTCATTTTAGCGATTCCTTCCTGCCAGCCTTTTATTGTACTGGACAGCTGAAGTTGAATACTGCTACCTGGTGTAATCGAGTCGAATACAGAACCATCAACCAGGTTTCCTTTGTAGTTTACAATGACAACGCTATTGATATTTGGCTTGCGTTGGTATCCCTGGTGAATAACTTTATAACACAGACCACTTGGTGTTGTTACAAAACCCGGATCGTTCTTGTGTGCTGCATACCAGCTATCATTCTTAAGCTTCCAGTCCATGTATACATTTTCCTGACAAGCTGACATGATGATTAATAACAGAAAAGTGATAAAAAAGGCAATTGATGTTTGTTTCATATTTGTTACCGTTATTGTATGGAGATATTTATTTTTGTTTATTTTTAAATTGTTCAGAAAATGATTTAGCAGCAAAGCCTGGCAGAGAGCGTTTTGGACCCCAACCTATAAAATTGAACGGATATGTTCCCATGGTTTTCATCCATCGGGGGAAAAGGTCAAATCCCTTACGGGTGGAACTAATCAAACTAAATCCTTTCATAATCCACTTTTCAGCCTCCGGACGTAAATTCTGTTCGACAGATTGACGTCTGTTTGACAATAGAATATCCGTTAACGGAATCTTTACAGGACAAACTTCAACACACTTTCCACAAAGGGAAGACGCAAAACTCAAATGGGAAAAGTCTTTGAACCCACGTAAAAATGGTGTCAGAACTGATCCTATCGGACCGCTGTACGTCGTATCGTAAGTATAACCCCCAATAGTCTTATAAACAGGACAACCATTCAGACAAGCGCCACAACGAATACATGCCAGAGATTCATAAGCCTCATCGTTATTATAAACATCCGTCCGTCCGTTATCCAGTAATATGACAATCATTTTTTCAGGGCCATCAACTTCATTCACTTGTCGTGGTCCTGTAAAAATGGTATTATAGGCAGTTATTTGTTGTCCCGTTCCATGGGCTGCTAATAATGGATAAAATAACCCAAGTTGAGTCATTGACGGAATAATCTTTTCAATGCCTGCCAATACAATATGTACTTTCGGGAATGCTGTTGCCATGAGTCCGTTTCCTTCATTCTCAGTCACTGATATACCGCCGATATCAGCAATTAAGAAGTTAGCCCCTGTCACACCTACCTGTGCTGTCGTATATTTCTTTCGAAGTACCTGTCGCACATATTCCGTCATCTCTTCCGGAGTACTGTCAATAGGTGTGCCAAATTTTTCATGAAACAATCTGGCAATATCACCCTTCGATTTATGCATTGCCGGTGTTACAATGTGGTATGGCTTTTCACCTGCCAATTGCACTATAAATTCACCTAAATCTGTTTCAACCGATTCACAACCAACATTCTCAGCGATATGATTTAACTCAATTTCTTCGGTCGTCATCGATTTGCTTTTGACCAGCAAATGAGCATCATTCTCGCGAAGAATATTTTCTATGTAAACAGTAGCTTCTTCGGCATCTTTTGCCCACAGAACCTGAACTCCACGCGCACTTATTTTTTCTTCAAATTGTATCAGATATTGGTCCCAGTGTTGAAGCACATCCCGTTTTATTTCAGCGGCGATCGTCTTAGCATTCTCCAAATTGTTATAACGCTCCATCCCGACTTTCACAGCTTTATCGTAGCGTGAAATGTTGAACTTTATCGTGTTACGATGGTTGAAATCGAAAGCGATTGCTTTTGCATCATGTGCAAATTTAGAGGACTGGGTCACCTTGTAATTTACTATTTATTCATTTACTGTTTAGTAAAGAGGTTGAAGAGTTTGAAGAGTTTAAAAGTTTGAAGAGTTTGAATGTCTTTCCAGCTACCCCCTCTACCTACTACCCACTATTTCTCAAACGCGAATGTAAAACTTCCAATACGATTGCCATCAGCAAAAAACTCAGCACGATAAGTTCCTTTTGGTAAAATTTCTCCCACTTTCCAGTATAGAACATCACTTTTTGCATCTCCGGTATACTCAATATTTTTACTGGCAGAATAAGCTATATTTTTATTTTCAAATGGAAAAACGTTGTTCGGACTCTTTGTCAGTACATCATCATCCGGACGCGTAATTCTCAAATAGATGACTTTTTCTCCAGCTTGGGCAGTTATATTCTTAGCAATCGTATAATTGAACTGCAAATTGGTCGTTTGTGCAAACCTGCCTGTTTTCTTTCCTTTACTGTTGAGTGGTGTCATGCTGAAATTTGTAATCTCCAGAATGGAAGCCCTTGTCACTACCTGATTCAATGATTCTTTATCCTTTGATAATTGCTGGACAGTTTCGGTAGCTGCCTGATATTTTTTATGAACTTCAACATTTTCGGTTTTGAGCACCTTGTTGGCTGAATTTAATGAATCTATCTGATTCACATATAGAATCATCACCTTGCGAACGGTTGAAAGCTCTTGTCTTAGCTGGGCAATACGACGTGCATTTGTCGATTTTGTAATCCGTAATTCATTCAGTAACTGATCGACCTTAGTTTTCTGATTTTGAAGTAATTTAACCAACGAGTCGTTTTTAATCGTGGTGGTATATCCTTCAAATTCCTGATTAAGGTTGGAATATTCTTTTTGAACCTGTTCTTTCTCAAAATTCATTTGCTCCACAATTTCAGCTACTTCAGCCTCTTTCTGATTTGCTCTTCGTATGAAATAAAATACTGCAAATGCCATAACAATAATAATTACTGTTGCAGCGGTGATAATAGTTAAAATTCTTTTTTTATCTGAATCCATTTTATTCTATTTGTTTGATATATTTAATAGATTAATCTAAATCAACTTGTTTTTTCGTTTAAATGTTATTGTGGTTTTTTAATGATCTGTTTATTACCCTACAAATATCTACTTGTCAGCATTATATTAATTATTAATTTTTAATTATTAATTATTTGTGTTATAGCAATGGGATTACTTTCTCAAGTTTTATTCCCCTTGACCCTTTGATCAGTATGTAATTGTTTATAAGTGGATTTTTATGCACAAAGTTTATTAAATCGTCTACATTCTGAAAAGTAGAATAAGTATTCAATGTTTTTTTAAATACTTCACCAACCAACAAAACGTTTTTAAACCTCTTCTGTTGCAGTAAATTTACTATGATTTGATGTTCTTCAGCACTTTGATCACCCAATTCGAGCATGTCACCTAAAATAAGTGTTTTTTTTTCTACTTGCATTTGTCCAAAATTCAAAATGGCTGCATGCATACTCGTAGGATTTGCATTATAGGTATCTACCACTAATTTATTATGCTCGGTCACCGTTAACTGTGAACGATTATTTTGTGGAATGTAGTTTTCTAGTCCGTTTTTAATCTGATCGGTTGTAATGCCAAAATAGTCACCAATGGTTATAGCCGCTAATACGTTCTCTGCATTGTACGATCCAATTAAATGAGTTTTAATTTCATGTGTATCCTTTCCTTTTTTGTTCCATTTAATACTTAAAAAAGGACTGCAATCGGTTATACCAGCAAAATAGTCTGCTGCATCATCCTGAGTATTGAGGCTATAACTAAGAACCCTTTCCGGTTGGTTAATTCCGGATTCATCAGCCATACTCAACAGCAATTCATTGCCTGAATTTATGAATATTAATTTACCCAACGCTGAAATGTATCTGTATAGTTCAGCTTTTGTTTTCATAACACCTTCCAACGAACCAAATCCTTCTAAGTGTGCTTTCCCGACATTCGTTATTATGCCATAGTCGGGACAGGCGATATTGCATAAAAATTCAATCTCACCCGGATGATTAGCTCCCATTTCTATCACGGCTATCTGATGCTCTGATGTCAGTTGAAGCAACGTTAAAGGTACACCTATATGGTTATTCAGGTTGCCTTGCGTATAAAGAATATTGTATTTTTCTTTTAAAACAGCTGCAATTAATTCTTTTGTTGTTGTTTTGCCGTTTGTTCCTGTAATTCCGATGATCTTCGTTCCAAGTAGTTTCCGGTGATAAAGGGCCAGTTGTTGTAAACTTTCCTGCGCATTGTTCACCAGGATAAAACGTTCGTCAATGGCATATTCTGCTTCGTCAACTACGGCATAAGCACATCCCTTTTCTAATGCCTTTAATGCAAAGGCATTCGCATTAAAATTCTCACCCTTAAGGGCAAAAAACAATGATCCAGACGGACAATTCCGACTATCGGTACAAATTATCGGATGTTGAAGATAAATAGAGTAAAGATTCATTTGTTCAGATACAGGCGTTAGGCTGAATTATGTGCAAAAATAATCATTATCCAATAAATTAACGCCATACAAGGCAATTAATAATAAATAATGAACAATTAATAATACTAATACGATTTATTTTAAAGCATTATGTGCAAAATGCTACTATTTGTAAAAAAAATGACTAAACCCTTTCAGTGAGTTTAGTCATTCCTGTTCTATATATTTTTTCTTAGAAACTAAATCCTAAAGTCACATACCATCCACTTTGGTGCATGCTACCGGTATCTAATCTGTTAAGGTTATTGATTCCAAAGTCGTACCCGGATTTAAGGGAATATCTTTTCCATTGCACACCAGCACCCAGGCCAATTTGAAGATTTAGCCTGTTCAATTGGTAATCCTGGTCTGATCCATTATATACATTGACTGAACGAGGCTGCACGTAAAACGTACTCGTCGGACTGTAAGTTAGTGTTGATGCGATTTTCATGTTTTGAAATAATCCGATATTCAGATTAGGACCACCAAATCCAAAGAATTTCAAATTTTTACTAAGTGGATAGGTATAGATCAGACGGACTGGTATGTCCACAAAGTGACCTTGAGTTGTGTAATTAACAGCTGTTGAATTAGGATATTTCTGGATTTTATCAGAATAAACAAAATTATAAAGTACTCCTGTCAACAGACTTAGATTGTTTTTTAAATCATATTCAGCCGTTCCACCCAGTTTAATGCCGTTAAAGAAAGTTGAACTAATGCCCGTTCCAGTCCGTACCGGATTGTTATAGCCCACTTCCAGACGGTAAGTTTGAGCATTTAATGAACAGGCTACAATTAGTAAAACGAGAAGTAAGCGAATTTTTAATACAGATTTCATACGAATGATTATAAAAAATTATTCAAATTTTTCAGGTAGCAAAGATAGATTTTTTTTAGCAATTTATAACCATAACAGGACTACGTTAATCAACACATTATCTGTTTTTAACGAACGGCATCCGGTCTATTAACTTGTTTTAGTCTTATTAACCGTTCAATACATTTTAAAACGCTGAACTGGTTGTTTTATTTCCTTTTTTTAATCATTATTCTAGAAATGTAATTTACTTTTCAAATCGGATATATACTAAATCGTTTAAATCCCAATAAAAGGGTTATTCCAAAGAAAGGAATACTCTTTTTCCGGAATTATGAGATTAAAAACAATGAAAACGCGATTGTTCGACTGATAAATCATTAGAAAGACTTTTAATATTTAACAGGAATACGAATTTATTGTTTCATGTTTCAACTTTCAATTCATCACTATTTTACATTGATAATATCATGATGTTGTAAATATTCTTTTTGGACTATGGCATTTCAATATAACGGTTACGTATATATTACGCTCCTTCAAAGATACGTGATATATGCGTATATGTGCATAACAAAAGCATGATGTATTCATATCAACTGCAACAGCATAATATTTTCATTATGACTGCATTGTCTAAATTAATTAATTTGCTACATTTGCATTTTAAATACATATTTATGGGACTATCAATTCATTATAGCGGTAGGATTACCGATAAGCAGAAACTTCCTCTGCTGATAGAGGAACTGGAAGAAATTTCAAAAGTTCATGGATGGAAATACTACATTTATGAAACTGAGTTTCCAATTGGTTATTATCCGGATGATGAGCATGATGAAAATCTGTATGGTATCAGCATGAACCCGCCCGAATGCGAACCGGTGGCATTTTCATTTGCAAGCAATGGAAGGCTTTGCGGACCTATGCAATTTAGTTGTTGGGCAGAAAGCACAGACGAAACCGAGCGGAAATATCTGTATATGAATTCTACTAAGACCCAATATGCCGGTGCTGAAATACACAAAATGGTCATCGGTGTTTTTCGGTATGTGGAGTCTCATTATTTGTCTGATTTTGTAATGATCGATGAAGCTCAGTTTTGGGAAACTGGTGACGAGAATCTTCTTGTTGAGAATTTTAGACTGAATACAGAATTGATAAATAGATTTACTGAAGCTTTGTGTGCGAATTCACAACGCAATGATGAAGATATTGATACTTACCTGAATAGGATCATCAGGGAGTTTTGGGTAAAAAGAGATGAAGCAGGTTCTAAGAATTCGAATGATTCAACTGCGGATTAAGATATATGGATTGATCAGTTGTCTTTATCTTCCACCATGTGTTGGATAAAATAAAGGGTGTTGAAGATCTTGATCCTGAATAATTTTGAATCCAGGAAGATATTTAAACTGGATACAGAAATCAGATGACTAACAGAATACTTTATAAAAAAACGCCTGACAGATTTTACTCTATCAGACGTTTAACTGGTTTTTGTGGAGCTGGAGGGAGTCGAACCCTCGTCCAAACAAGGAAATAATAAGCCTTCTACATGTTTATCTTCGCTTAGATTTTCGTGCGTAAGTAAGACCGAAGCCACCAGCCTACACCTTATCCTTTTTATTTCATCGCGCTTCCAAGGCTAAGCGTAACTATCCTCGATTTAGCTGCATCTCCATATCAAATAGCCTCGAGGCGACGGCATTTGGGAAATGTCCCGTTCCAGTACCTAGTACCGGAATTAAGCCTAATCTACTCTATTCGATTAAGCAGCAAGAGCGTAGTTATTTTCGCCAGTTATAGTTGTAAGAACCGAGTTTTACGAGCCGCTTTCTCAATGCTCGACATGCTTACTTACCCTTTCTACCTGCTGTCAAAACCAAACAGCCCCTAATTTAATTCATAATTCATAATTCACAATTCATAATTATAAATTGTGAATTAATTATTATGAATTATTTTGCATAGCTTACTGCCCGGGTTTCCCTGATAACAGTAATTTTCACCTGACCCGGATAGGTCATTTCATCTTGTATCTTCTTTGCGATATCGAATGACAGCAATTCTGTTTCTTTATCGTCAATTTTGTCAGCACCTACAATTACCCGTAACTCACGACCTGCCTGAATGGCATACGTCTTAAGTACTCCCGGATAAGATAACGCCAGCGCTTCCAAATCGTTCAATCTTTTAATATAAGCTTCTACAATTTCGCGGCGTGCCCCGGGACGTGCTCCCGAAATAGCATCACATACCTGAACAATCGGAGCAATCAGTGTTTCCATTTCCACTTCATCGTGGTGGGCACCGATAGCATTGCAAATATCCGGTTTCTCTTTATATTTCTCTGCAAGACGCATGCCAAGAATTGCGTGTGGCAATTCCGGTTCGTCATCAGGCACTTTTCCTATATCATGTAACAGTCCTGCACGTTTTGCTTTCTTTGGATTTAATCCCAGTTCAGCTGCCATGGTAGCACAGAGATTCGCTGTTTCACGGGCATGTTGCAATAAGTTCTGTCCGTACGATGACCGGTATTTCATTTTCCCAACCAGACGGATTAGTTCAGGGTGCAACCCATGAATTCCAAGGTCAATAGTTGTACGTTTGCCTATTTCAATAATTTCATCTTCTACTTGTTTCTTAACCTTGTTCACTACCTCTTCAATGCGGGCAGGGTGAATACGTCCGTCAGTCACCAGTTGGTGAAGGGAAAGACGTGCAATCTCACGACGTACGGGATCAAATGCTGACAGAACAATGGCTTCAGGGGTATCATCGACAATGATTTCAACACCTGTTGCAGCTTCAAGAGCCCTGATATTTCGACCCTCACGACCGATTATACGTCCTTTTATTTCATCCGATTCAATATGGAATACGGTTACGGAGTTTTCAATTGCCGTTTCAGTAGCAACTCGTTGAATGCTTTGGACTATAATTTTCTTGGCTTCTTTATTCGCTGTCATTTTAGCTTCTTCCATTATGTCATTGACATAGGACATGGCTTCTGTTTTAGCTTCTTCTTTTAGAGCTTCAATTAACCGTTCTTTGGCTTGATCGGCAGATAAACCGGATATAGTCTCCAATTGTTCATGAGCCTGGTGATTCAGGTTATCTAACTCTTTTTTCTTAAGCTCTATCGCATTGTGTTGCAGGTCAAGCGATTCTTTTAATCCATCAACTTCATTTATTTTACGTTGAACATCACCCTGTTTCTGGTTTAGTTGCAATTCTTTTTGTTGAAGCCTGACTTCTACTGATTGAATTTTTGCGTTACGTTCCTGTACCTGTTGTTCGTGTTCTGCCTTAAGGGCAATGAACTTTTCCTTGACTTCAATGAGTTTGTTTTTTTTGAGAAGTTCAGCTTCAGCTTCAGCTTCCAGAACCTGGCGTTTGTTGACAAAGCGTAGAAGGGCAAATGTACCTCCGGCTCCCGCAACAAGTGCAATCAGTCCGATTATTATGTTTTCCATTTTGTGAATTTAAGAATGTAAATAATTAAAAATATGTAAGCTAATAATTTGGTTGTTTGTAGTATATAGCATAAAAAAACGCATTCCATCGAAAGAATATAGACTCTAAACTGAATAAAGTCTTACCTTAACAATGTAATGCGGAAAGCAATGTCTTGAAAAACGATGTAAATGTATTTAATCCTTTGAAAGCAATGCTTCTAATTCTTTATCCAGGGATTGAATTTTTTCTGCTAAAGGAACTGTATCTTCGCTTAATTCTTGTTTTGAAACAATTACAGCGATTCGAAATGCCACCAGTGTAAGTATTTCTTCGGTAGGTCGTTGGCGGTATTGTCTCTGGTATTCTAACAGAAACTGTACTACCATCTTTTCAGCCTTCCGGTATAACTCTTCGTCTTTACGAGGAATACTTAATGGCAATCTAAAGCCACCAATCTGAACATTTATTGTGAATTTATCGTCTTTCATAAGCTCTATTCATCCAAAAGAGCTAAACACTTGTCAATTTCCCGCACCATTTTAGTGATTTGTTGCCTGGATTCAGCTTTCTCAGTTTCCGAAACACCCAGGTTTCTGGCAATTTGTAAATGGTCGTAATTTTTTCGAAGTTCCAAGATCTCCTGATGCGCAAGCATTAAATCGGTTTGCTTGCGATCTAATTCTGTTTTTATCAAGGAGTTTTGCTCTTTTAAAAACAAATACTCTGACATTAGTTTTCGCAGTTTTATTTCAAATGCGTTTGTAAGTTCTTCGTACCGGTTAGTCATTTTTCAAAAAAATCTACACAAAAATACGCTTTTGGATTGAAATAATAAAACATTTTGTGCTTTTTTCATTAAAATCGTCATATAAACTTTTTAAGTTTCTTTCCGAAAGCTAAGAAATAGTTTCCAAAACCTGTTCAGTATTATTTTAGCTTTCGGGTCAGATCCAATAATCCATTGACAATGGTTAGAGGATGAGCAGGGTTACCCGGGATGTACAGGTCAACAGGGTATTTTTCCAGGAAGCTGCGGTCGATAGCAGGACTCTCTGCAAATAAACCTCCACTGATAGCATCGGTGCCCACTAACACAATTATTTTAGGGTCGGGAGTAGCATCATAGCAAATTTGTACAGCCTCAGCCATATTCCTGGTGATAGGCCCTGTAATCACAATCCCATCGGCATGTCGTGGGGAAGCCACAAAATCAATTCCAAAACGGCTCATATCAAACTGGACATTATTGGCAGCATTCAGTTCCATTTCACAGCTGTTATCTCCTCCGGCAGATATTTGGCGGAGTTTCATGGATCTTCCAAGGATACGGTGTATTTCTTTCCGTACCTGATCAGGGTCTACTTCAACCGCTTTATCTTCACCTTCCCGGATGATTAACCGGTTGGCTACATTCGTTGCCAGTTTATAGTCTTTTGTAAAAGAAATCTTTTCAGGAAAAAGCATGGCACATTCACCACAGAAAGTACATTTCCCAAGGTCTATACTAACAGGGTTACCTGAAATAGCCCCTGTCGGGCAGGTTGCAATGAGTTCCTCTTCGTTTACTTTCTCACGGGTAATAACCGGCCTGCCTCTAAAAATGCCCGGAACAACAGCTGTCCGTACATTCGGAATAAACTGCTTCCCCTGATGAAATACTATTTTTATATTTTCGAACATCGCATTTGTTTTTTTACTTTCTTACTACTTACTTCTTTCTACCGACTACCAACTACCAACTACCAACTACTTTCTACCGACTACAAATCATGTCCTGAATAAGAAAAGTTGAAACTCTTGTTGCAAATCGGGAAGTCGGATATTTCATTATTTCTGACCGATAAAGCCAAAGCCAGCCAGTTATGGAATGAAGGATCTTTGATTTTATACATCATTAATTCCCCTTTAGAATTGGTCAAAGCACAGTGGCATATTTCACCACGCCAGCCTTCCACTAACGCGAGGCAGAATGAGTCAGGCGCGGGAGTCGCTAATATGTTTTCTTTTGCAGATGGAACCGGAACTTCGGATATTAATTTACGGATGTACCTGATGGATTGCTCTATTTCTTCTTTACGAATCTGAATACGTGAATAAACATCGCCATGCCTTTTTAATATGGGCATATGATTTAATTCAGCGTAAAGGGAAAAAGGATGTGAACTCCGGATATCACGGTTCAGGTTGGTCATACGCGCTGTCATGCCAACAGCACCAATAGAAACAGCATCATCATTTGATACCACGCCTGTTCGTTCAAAACGGGATAAAGCACTTGGCAGAGAAAATAGCTTTTCAGCCATTTCTTTAAATTCAGGTTCGAAAATATCCAGTACGTGTGTTAGTCGTTCGGCAAGTTCAGGTGTAAAGGGAAACTGGTTTCTTCCCGGCCTGATTAATCCTTTTGCCAACCTGTTTCCAACCCACTCCTGCATGTAGTTGATAATCGGTGTCCTTAGCCTGCCAAAAACAGAACTGCCTAACTGGTAAGCAATGTCGGTACAGGCACCGCTTAAATCACTCACGTGGATGGCTATTCGTTCAAGTTCCAATGCCAGCGTACGTGCAAATTCAATATCGTTGCCTGCTTCAAAACCGCACAGGCTTTCCCACACATGTGCAAAAGTTGTACCATGGCCTACAACGGTATCGCCTGTGATATCCTCAGCAAGGGTTGCCCGTTGAAGGAGTTTATTTTTTTCAATAAACAATTGTTCAATGCCACGGTGCTGATAACCAAGTTGAATTTCAAGATGTAATATTTGTTCCCCGTTGCAGATAAACCTGAAATGTCCGGGTTCTATAATTCCTGCATGAATAGGACCTACGCCCACTTCATGAAGCTCTTCACTGTCGATGGAAAAGAACGGGTAGTTCTCCTTGGTTTGTGACATATCATCCCTGTTGAAAGCATACCGTACCGGTTTTAACCAGGGATGGTCAATAAAGTTAATTCCAAAGTTCTCATGTATTTCACGTTCGAATTTCTCAAAACATAACAATTGAGGAGTAAACGATTCAAGGGCATGTGCTTTATTAACCAGGCAGGTTGAAACCATTATCACATGAGTAGCATCATCGGCAATGCAACAAATAAGTTTGATGTTATTCCCGACTTTATATCCGAAATAATTCACACAATGTCTGTCGGTATGACCCAAAACTAATTCAAGGTTCATGTCATAAAAAGATTCATAGTTGCTTTCCGGAATATCCGAAAGCAAGATGGTCTGGTTGTTTTTTATGCTGATATAATTCATACTTAAGTAATTAAGTAATTAATAATTAAAAATTAAAAATTAATAATTGACAGATCACTGACAATTGAGTACTTGTAGGTTAACAAGTAAATCATTAAATATCTACGATTACTGTATTTCAATTAAAAATTTTATAATCACGAACGTTTTTTTAACTTGTTGTACTGCAACTACTACTTTCTACCTACTCCTTACCTCTTGCCTCTTACTCCTTACTCCTGAATTAATGTGGCAGCAACAGGATACTGTCCTTGATCAAATCCACAAAAACCATTGGTGGGTTCAAACCCAGGTAGGCAGCTCCGCCAATCAGGACAAACTGAGATACAGACCTCCATGGGCTAATGGCGGGTACTGTTGATTCATCGAAATTTACAGGCGGAACAAACAGGATCTTGAATATGCTTTTGGCAAATGCCCAGATAATAAGTGTGAGCAATAACAATACAACTAATAACAGGATCAGTTGGTTCGATTCGAAGAGTGACCTGAATATCAGGAATTCGCTTACAAACATTCCCGATGGAGGCATGGCAGTAACACTGATAAATGCCAGCAACACCACGATAGCACCGGTAGTGTTGTATTTGAAATAATTACCCAGCAGGTAGATGTTTTTGTTTTTAAACACCCGGTAAATCTGATTATACTGGAAGAAGAAGCTTGACTTGACAAATGCGTGGAGCACTATGTGAAGTATGGCTGCATAATACCCTATTCCACCAGCTGCAATGCCCAGCATCACCAATCCCATATGCTCAACGCTTGAATAAGCCATCATGCGCTTTATGTTTTTCACTTTGATCATATAAACGGCTGCTATGAACAATGACAGGAATGCTGCAATGCCAACAACCAGGCTTGCCCAGTGGAGCAACGGGGTGTTAGCCATCACAATGTAAATGCGGAATATCCCTACAAAACCCATGCACATGACAATGCTCGAGAGCAAAGCGGCAGCAGGACCGGGTGCTTTATCCTTTGCATCAACCCCGGCAGTAAACATGGGGAATAGTCCTAATTTTGCAGTGAATCCTGTAAAGATAAATAAGAATGCCAGCCGTAACCACGATAGATTCAGGATAGAACTATGTAATAATAAGTTTTTGTAGGATAAATCATCCGATCCTCCCTTGGCAAATGAAAGGCTTAAAAATAAAATTCCGATAAAGACAAATGTAATGCTTATAGCGCAAATAAACACATATTTCCAGGTACCCTCCAACGCCAGTTTATTACGGTGGTGATAAATCAACGCGGAAGCACTCAGGGTGGTTATCTCAGTGAATATCCATACTACGGCAATGTGATTGGCCAGGTAGGCTGCACTGACAGCAGTGATTAAAAGTACCAGTGCCCCGAAATACGTTGCCCTCGACCGTGGAGTCTTCTCTTCACTCTCTTCAATGTATATATGGCTGTGTATTACTGCCGGAATGGAGATGATAGTTGCCGTGAGCAGCATGATAATTCCCAGTGAATCGAATGTGAAATAGGTTGATTCAGTTACGTTGTAATTCATGCAGGCATACGCGGTGAATGCACATTGCAATGTAATGAACAACCAAATCAAGGTGTAATTGAGCACTTTCCTTCTGTTGAAAAATATACCCGTCCCAATTAGTACTGATCCTATTAAATATATCTCTATCATAAACTTGCTTATTTGTTGATTTGTATATTTGTTTACAAAGACAATGGTTGAATGTCCTTATAATCCTTCAAATACAATAATTATGAATTATAAATTATGAATTATTTTAATAGTCTTTTAAATTCGTAAGCTGGTTTACATCAATATCCTTAAATACATCCCCGATTTTATTCAGGAAGATCCCCAGGATAAGCACACTGGCGAATATATCCAGCATGATGCCCAGGTTGACCAGCATTGGCATTTCATTTCCTACTGCCAGGGATAATACAAAAACGCCGTTTTCAATAATCAGATATCCCATAACGTGGGTGATTATTTTGCGGCGTGTTGCAATAAAATAAAGTCCGGTAAACAAGGTGGAAAGTGCCACTACGAAATACATTTTGTCCAGGTAGCTTTCTTCCATGGTTTTTGACAGCAGGATCGTGGTGACCACAATAACCGTGGTAATGATCAACGATACAAAATTAGGCAGATAAGGCTCCGCTTCCCGGGTGATATGATTCCGCTTCAGAACATATTTTAGAAAAGCCGGTACGGCAATCGATTTAAAGATGATTGTCTCCAATAGAATGAGTATCAGGTTGAGGGTGTTGATATGTTTCAACTCCAGGAATGCCACAAAGAATAGCAGGATGCCCTGCAATGCCAGCACATTTACATAGGTTGTCATGCGATTCGCAATGGCTATGTAAAACAGTGTGATTAGAAAAACGATAAGAAGCACGTGTAACATAAATTCTTAATTTAATATTGTTAATTCTGAAAAGAGAAATATATAAGTATGAATTTTAAATATATTAGTTCTTAATTGTTGTGACAGTGTCGCAACAATTCTTATTTGTTCTATTGTAATACGTTTTTTTATTTTTAAACTCATATTCCAGCACGCTCTATATAAATTTACCCGATACCAGCAATGCCCCAAAAAATATAAGTATTGCAACCGACGAAAGTACCACGATAAACTGCGCATTGTGATTCATTCTCGAACGTGCCATAAACGATTCAATCATGCCCACAACAATTGCCAGGAATGCCTGCATGCCAAAAAACAACGGTATGGCATACCCGTAGCTTATAGATCCGCTGAACAGGTTAAATATGATAGCCCCGTAAATGGCAAACTTCAGGTATCCGGCTGTCAGTATCAACCCCAGGTCAAAGCCGCTGTTGTCCAGTATCATTACTTCGTGCACCATGGTAAGCTCCAGGTGTGTTTTAGGGTCATCAATGGGCATACGGCTGTTTTCAATCATGGCGATCATTAAGAATACAAAAGCAGCCAATACACCCAATGCATAGGTAATGGACGATCCCAAGTGGAGTGTTGAGAATATCTCCTGAAACGAAGTGTGCCCGGTGAGCAATGCCAGTGAACCCATGAGGATAAAAAAGGCAGGTTCTGCAAACATGGAGTAGAGTGCTTCACGGCTGGCACCCATACCTTCAAAACTGCTGCCGGTATCCATGGCTCCGATTATGCTGAAGAACTTGCCCAATCCCAACACATAGGCGAAGAAAATAAAGTCCCCGTTAAAGCTGATAATCCCTTTCGACTGGCCAAATGGTACTACCAGCATAGCCACAAATACAGAAGAAAAGTAAATGGTTGGCGCAATGCGGAAGACAAAACTGGAAGTCTCGCTGTATACTGCCCCTTTTTGGAACAGGCGTATTACATCCTTTATCGGCTGAAATATCCCCGGTCCTTTACGTCCTGAAGCAATACTCTTTGTCCGGATAATCACACCGGTAAAAAAGGTGGCGGCTAAGATGATCAATATAAAACTCAGCATAATATTGTTTTTTGTTTAGTTGTCTTTTAATTCAATAACAGAATTTCTATAATATCATATTTTTAAAATAATACTTCTGCATCCCAACACGCTGCCCCCCTCTCCTTGAGGAGAGGGGGCAGGGGGTGAGGTTATAGCTCTTTTAAAAATTCAACGAATTGCATTATTTTATCGTATAAAATTGGAATACTGATTATCGAAATGATGAACAGGATTCCGTACAGGATATAAAATTGCAATTTACCATTTTGCACAAACCTGAAACGACCTAAAAATAATTTTAAATTTGTGGTTGGATAATCGATAAACCATCTTTCTATTTTATCATAAGGTCGTGTTTCAATATATGCCTTTGTTGGAAATATTCCTTCCACTTCTTTCTCCTTTTTGAAAATCAGGAAAACCATGCCGAAAAGTTTGGTGTATGTCTTTATAAACGAACTGGCTGTATACTGTATCCTGGCTGTAGGAGCCGTATAGGCACAATTCCAGGTAGGCAGCACGGTGACTGTTCTGTTTCGCAATACAAACTTCCGAATGCCCAGCATGAGGAATATCAGGAGTATCAGATACCAACTGGTATGGCTCACCGATAACAAGGCATCCATGCCATTCCCCTGGAAAGACGTAAAAGGCAGTTGCCTTACTCCGGTAAAAAGCTGGACAGGCTTTATCAGCAGGTCTAAAAATATTGTTGGAAACAGACCAATAAAAACAATAAAGGCAGCAATAAGGTATAAGGGTAATAACTGAAGAAACGGTACTTCCCTGATCTCATGTTCGAATGTATGCCGTGGATTTCCTAAAAATACCACCCCGAAAGCTTTCGTGAAACACATTATGGCCAGTCCTCCGATCAGTACCAGCCCCATGACTGTAAAAGCGCTGCCGATTAAGGTGCCGATCAAGGCGTTTTGCATCCAGTTGTACAAACCTGTGTATAGCATAAATTCTGAAATAAATCCGTTAAAGGGAGGGATTCCCGATATGGCAATTGCTGCTATCATGAACAGGATTGCAGTCTGAGGCATTTTTTTAACCAATCCTCCCAGTTTCTCTATATCCAGCGTGTGGGTAGCCTGATAAACATTTCCCGCGGTGAAAAATAGCAATGATTTGAATAACGAATGATTCAACGTATGCAATAAAGCTCCTGCAAATCCCAACGAACTTAATACTGGATTGTTAGTCCCCAGTCCGATGCAACCCAGTCCGATCCCTATACCGATAATGCCGATGTTCTCAATGCTGTGGTAGGCCAGTAATTTCTTCAGGTTATGTTGCAGGATGGCTAGCATAACTCCATAAATGCCTGAAATAATGGACATGACAAGAATGATGCTTCCAACGGTTACATAATCAACATCAATAAGCAAAAGCATACGAAGGATACCAAAGATGCCGATTTTAATCAGTACTCCCGACATGATTCCGGATATATGGGCCGGAGCAGCCGGATGAGCATATGGCAACCAGGTATGGAAAGGTACAAAGCCTGCCTTAATGGCAAATCCTGTAAAGAAAAACAAGAATAACATTAAGGATAATGCCCCTGGATGTGTCATCGAATAACTGTGTATGGCACTAAAATCGTAACTGCCCGTCTTGCTGGCAACCCATATAAATCCAAGCATCAGGAATAATATGGAGACATGCGATTGAATCAGAAAATTAATACCTGCCCGAATGGTTGCAATTTTTTCATGTTCAAATATTATACTCAGAAAAGCCGATAATGCCATGATTTCCCACGCTACCAGAAAAGCAATACTGTTTTGAATGACACACAGGCTTATTAGCGAAGTATGGAGTAATATAAAAAGAATGGCATGTAAGTTGATATTTTTCTTTTGGCTTATATAGGCCCGCATATAAAATATACCGTAGAAACCACCTGTCAGAAAAGAAAAGTTGATAATCACTATAAACCACGCTGAAAGTGCATCAATATGCAGTTGGATTGGGCCGCTTACCATACTTCCGACTAGTATCAGGTCAAAATTATTTCCTGCTAATCCCTGAAAAGCCAGGTAGCTTGACAGGATGGCAATTGTACTGACCGTTGTATACACAGCAATGGCTTTCACTTTCATTTTTACGAAAGGTATAAGGCAAATGGCCATGAGCGGAATCAGTATAAAAACCCACACTAGATTCATAATATGATATTAAAGACTGTCAGGATAAATATGCTCAGGATAAAAATAATCCCATATAGAACGTACGATTGCACCCGTCCGTTCTGAATAAACTTAAAATAATTTGCTGTATAAATCAACCGGTTGGTTACCACCCTAATCACCCGTAATTCAAAGAAGTCATGATAATGCGACGTATATTTTTTATCCACCGGAAATATCTCACCCGCTTTCAATTCCTCATAGTTTTTGCGTTCAATAACCAGAAAATTAAACATTTTGCTCAGCGATTTTGAAAATGATTTGCCGGTGTACTGTATCCTGCTGGTAGGTGCAGTATATCCACAGCCCCAGGTTGATCCGGTAACCTGGGTTCTTCCACTCAATGTAAATGCACGGATTCCCCAGAATAAAAGGATAACAACAATAAAAATCAATGAATAGAAGCTTATGTTCCGCATAATTGAAATATAAAGCCAGAATTCAACAGGCATGGCTACCACGTTGTTTTTTGTAAATCCCAAAAGCACATCCCCGATTACATGCAGGTATACCTGAGGAAATATGGCAACGCTGATCATCATGATGATAATGATGTATTGGGGAATTAACATTACCTGACTTACTTCATGCGGCTTATGCGGTAAGGATTGTCGTTGGTTTCCAAGGAAGATGGTACCGAATGTTTTGGTAAATGTAAGTATCGATAGTCCTCCGATAATACTCAATCCTGCAAATGTAAGTGCCATTAGTATGATTTGGGTCATATCCTGCAACTTGATGCCTTCAATCAGCCCGCTATAAATCAGGAATTCGGATATAAATCCGTTGAATGGAGGCATACCCCCAATGGCAATAGCTCCGATAAGGAACAATACTGCCGTGCGTGGCATACTTTTGATAAGTCCGCCCAGTTTTTCCATGTCGCGCGTGTGCGTTTGCTGATACACCGATCCTGCCGAATAAAACAACAACGATTTGAATAGCGAATGGTTCAGTACATGAAGCAAGGCACCCCCGAAACCCAGGTAATACAGGATAGGAACGTTATTTCCAAGTCCTATCAACCCAATACCTATACCGATGCCAATAATCCCGATATTTTCTATGGTACAATAAGCCAGCATTTTCTTGAAATCCCGGTGTACTGCAGCATTTATAATTCCATATAAACCGGTCAGCACGGATACTGTGACTACTATCTCTCCCAGTATCAGGTAATCGCTTTTAAGATAAGAGACAATCCTGAAAATGCCATAAATCCCCAGCTTGACTATCACACCCGACATGACTCCCGATATATGCGATGGTGCGGCAGGATGTGCATGAGGCAACCAACTGTGGAAGGGAATAAACCCTGCTTTCAGTCCAAAACCTACAAAAAACACCAGGAATAACCATATGTTGCTGTTTGCCCCAAAGTAACCTGTAAAGGCATCAAAACTAAATGAACCTGTCTGGAAATACATCCATACAAACCCTATGGTCAGGAAAACAACACTGATATGCATTTGAACCAGGTAGTTGATACCAGCTTTAATAGTTTTGGGATGGTTGGCATCAAAGATTACCAGCATCATCGACGATAAAGACATGACCTCCCACGCAATCAGGAATACCAATCCGTGCTGAATCATACAAACCCATACCATCGAAAGCTGGAAAAGGACATAAAGTACCCAATGCATGCTGAGCTTTTTCGCCGGATTGTCGTATGCCTTTAAATAGCCCGAACCATAGAAAACTCCAGTCACACAGGTGAAATTGATAATCAGGATAAACCACGCCGATAGCTGATCTATACGAATAATAATGTCGCCCATGCTGATCCCACCATCAAACGTAAAGCTGACCGTTTGTCCGCTTAATGCCTGTATGGCTAACCAGCTTGTTACTATTGCATTGGCAAAAACGGCTAAAATAGCAGCATTTGCTTTCATCTTTACGGGAATTATAAGCAAGACAATTGCGGCCAGAAGTGCTATGATCCAACTCAGATTTATCAATTCAATCATAAAAGAAAATGTTATTTGGAATGCGAAATTACTAAAAATTCAGAATTATTGTTCTGTAAATGTGGTTTTTATCATTTTATAAATTATAAGTAACAGAATCCTAGTTGTTTACTGTAAAGCAGCAAGAATAGCTTGATGTGTTCATTTTATGAGACTTGCAATGTCCGCAGATTGTAAAATTCATTCAAGATTTCAACTTATATGTCCTGTTTTTTGGGTTATTCTCTCGAAAAATTAATCAGGCAAATTGAATATTGAGGCTTTTTTTGGGAGTCTTTGACTGCTCTTTATCATCTCTTTAATGTTATTTTTTAGTTATGCTATCAACATTTCTTCCATATCCTATCCATAACCCACCTCTTTATATGATATGGGATATAGGTGGGATATGGGTGGGATATCTATGGGATATCTAAGGAATATCTTAAAACGCGTGACAGAGAGATGATGTACAGGTGATATCGTTCTGCGTTCTGCGTCTTCTGTTAGAGGGGTTTGAAGAGTTAAAGAGTTTCTTAATGTGTAAAATATAGAATGAGAGTTTAAAACCTTCACCCTAAACACATTTTCTGAATTTTCAAAATCAAAATAACCAGTAAGTCACAATAGAACAACTTAAATAATAGAAGGGTGTATGGTACGATTGCCTGAGTTGGTTCTTGATACCATCCCTAAAACTGATGAACATCAAAGGCCATAATGATAATTCAGAATACCAATCAAACTCTCTGAAAAGTTATTTTAAGAGAGTTTCAGGGGAACAAAAACAAAAGTTCACAGAAAAATGCGGTAAACTGTAATTCAGGTTGCTTAAAAGAGTATTTTTGTAGCTCAATTGTGCTAACTTTTAAGGAAGTCCTGATTTATCTTTCTTTAATTATTAATTATGCATTTTGAATTATGAATTATATATATGTGGAAACTCAATCAATTTAATTATAGCCGTCGTCCTTCCGATACAATCCGGATTGGAAATCTTTTTTTAGGCGGGAACCAGCCTGTCCGTGTACAGTCGATGGCGAATACCGATACAAATGATATACCAAATTCAGTAGCGCAGTGCTTGCGGATTGTCGAAGCCGGCGGGGAAATGGTTCGTTATACT
>Ga0302213_1000450_pt1 | contig 22826 bp, 17 predicted proteins | sample II_Fen_N1_2_FD_194583 | JGI IMG/M metagenome (GOLD analysis project Ga0302213, IMG submission 194583) | Peat permafrost microbial communities from Stordalen Mire near Abisko, Sweden - II_Fen_N1_1 | ecosystem: Environmental > Terrestrial > Soil > Wetlands > Permafrost | place: Sweden: Abisko...
CTGGTGCCATTATTCAATATGGTGATTCCCCGGGATTCGGAACACCCCATGCAGCAGCTAAGAAATCAGGAATAGCTGATGTGGCTGAAGAAATGAATATATCATTGGCCGATTTTAAGGATGGCCGTGAAGTATTCTTTGAAGAAGGGGTACAAAACAAGAAATTCTTTATCGCCAACGGCATTCTCGATGCAGATGGTGTAATCAGCCTGCCGAAATTAAAGACCCACGCGCTTGAAAGGTTTACAGGAAGTATTAAGAACCAGTTCGGATGTGTGGTAGGGATGCGAAAAGGAGAGTTTCATGTAAAATTGCCCGATGCAACCGACTTTGCCAGAATGCTTGTGGACTTAAACAACTGCGTGAAACCACGATTGTACATCATGGATGGTATTATGGCCATGGAAGGAAACGGCCCCCGGGGCGGCACTGCCAGGTCTATGAATGTACTGTTATTCTCTACTGATCCCGTTGCACTGGATGCTACTGCAAGTCGCCTGATAAACCTGAATCCGCTGTATGTGCCTACTACTCTGCTTGGTGCTGAAACCGGTGCAGGTACCTTTATGGAAGAGGAGATAGAGATTGCAGGCGATGAGTTGAAGGATTTTATCTGTAAAGATTTTAATGTGGTGCGTAGTCCAGTAAAAGCTATAAAGAAGACCCAGATGGTTAGCTTCCTGAATAACCGGCTGGTGGCAAAACCCGTAATTTTACCCGAAAAATGTACGCAGTGCGGAACCTGTGTACAAAGTTGCCCGGTTGAAGGGAAAGCGGTGAACTGGCTGAACGGCGATCACACCTTAGCCCCTGTGTATGACTACAAGAAATGCATACGCTGTTATTGTTGCCAGGAAATGTGCCCGGAAGGTGCCATTGTATTAAAGGACCCGATCATTATCAAAGTGGGTAAACTATTTTAATGAAAGTAATGATCCGTGTATAATAAATGGTTGCCTGTTTTATTTTAAAATTTGTGGCATATTATTTATTTTCAATTATTAAAATCTAATAATCCGGTTTAAAATTACACGATCATGGAACCCATAGTATTACTGGACAAAACAATAAAACCAACCGATGAGATTGTATTTTCAATAATCGGAGAAAAGAGCATTCTTTGGCAGAAAATTATGAATTATCTGTACGATCATCATACGGATATTACAGAAGAGTGGAATTACTATAATGATGGAAAAGCCTGGCTGTTCCGTACGTTGAAAAAGAAGAAAACAATATTCTGGATAGGTGTGATAAAAGATACATTCAGAATTTCATTCTTTTTAGCCAATAAGGCCGAACCATTTATTGAACGAAGTGACCTTTCAGATAAGGTAAAAAATGATTTTAAAAATACAAAAGAATCGAAGACACCTCGAAGCATTTCGATAATCATGTCAAACCAGGAAGATGTAATTGATGTAATCAGATTGATTGATTTGAAAATCAGACTTAACTGATTTTTGTAATTCCAGGAATTACTTGAAACATACTGATATTTCCTTTGACTTTATCCAGCGGGGAAAGTCTTTTTTAGGCAAAATGGTAACAACTTATTTTTATTTTTGTATCTTTGCTATTCATTATTTTCTTTAGATGCTGTTTTTAGTTGTCACCCGACAGATACTAAGCGTGAAAAACAGTTGCCTTTCTCCGTTTTGTTTCATTCTTTTAAAAGATCAATAGAGAAAACATAAACCGTTGCCGGCTTATCGTTAATAATTCTGTAATTATTTGATTAATTATACTAATCTTTGGTCTTTTTCTGTTTAAATATATACTTCATATATCAATATAGATTTTCAAATGCCATTGGTTTTAAAATCCCTTTTAAATAATAACATTCAGTACCTGTTAAGAAGAGGCTTTCTTTTTATCGGCTTGTGCTTCATGTTATCCAGTGCATATGCCCAGACTGAAGAATATGGTTTAAGTTTTGGCCTGCATGGTGTGAAAAATGAATACAATGGCGATCTTGGAAGTGGACTTCTTCATTTTAGTCAACCCTGGTATCCGGCAGTAGGGTTATCAATAACAACCTATATCTCTCGAACCATTGATTTTGGGTTACAGGGAAGTTTTGGAAAATATGGCTATTATAAAAATGCTGCGGAACAATTTGCCGGATTAAAATATGATGGATCGTTGTTTTTACATTATAAACTTAATAACGGGCGTATTTTGAGAGTAGATTCAAAATTTTCTCCTTTCTTTACAATTGGATTTGGTTTTGCTTCTTATACCATCGATCCATTGCTCGATCCTACGATTAAGATCAATACAGTGGGAGTTGACTTTATTATGCCTTTTGGTATTGGTGTTAAATATCAGGTGTTTAATGCAATATCAATTCAGTATCAGTACCTTTACAATAAGACCAATATGGATAACCATGATGGAGTCAATGGCCAGACCGGTAATGGTACTTCAGGAAGTGATGCTTATGGACAGCATATACTTGGAATTATTTATGTATTTAAAATGCCTAAAGTATTTAAATGCCGGTGTGAGTATAATTAAAATTTTTTTCATGTTCTGATAAGTTGCCATAAATCATATCCGGTATTTGCATTTAATTTATTTAATACAGCAACTTCATTGTTTCGAAGGATGTTATTAACCAATTCCAATATATGGTATTGTTCATAATAAAATTTCATTTTTTTACTTTTATATATAATTACTAATAAATCAATTACTTTGAAAGCAATCGGTCGTTTTTGGATTTTTAAATTTGTAGTGTCAGGCTTCTTAATTCTGTTTAGCACAGGATGTAAAAATGATATGACTATTATTACGGATGTGGATGGTAATTCCTATCATACAGTAAAAATAGGTACGCAGACATGGATGGTAGAGAACCTGAAAACAACTAAATTCAATGATGGTTCACCGATTCCATCAATACGGGATAGCAGTACATGGAAATCAACCTTAACTCCCGGATATTGTTTTTATAAAAATGATTCTGCCAAAAATAAAAGTACTTATGGGGCGTTATACAACTGGTATGCTGTTAGTACAGGCAGGCTGGCTCCCAAAGGCTGGCATGTACCTACGGATGCTGAATGGACAGTCCTGATAAATTATATTGGCACAAAATACGATACATCTTGTTCGTCAGCTAAAGCATTGGCCAGTAATGCCACCTGGGCAATGGATACTTCCGGATGTTCAATAGGGAATGATCTATCAAAAAACAATGGTTCAGGGTTTTCTGCCTTACCGGGAGGAGTTCGTAATGTCTCGCCAACAACATATTCTAAATTAGATAGTTGCGGGAGCTGGTGGAGTTCTACACAAGTGGTTCCTGGATGGGCATGGAGAATGAGTATGTTCAATAATTACGGGGATATGGGACGAGGCAACGATTTTACACAAACAGGATTGTCTGTACGATGTGTGAAAGACTGATTACATTTTCTTCGTTATTCTCTGAAAATGCAACATGCTATCTAACAGATTGAGTATGTGGTATAAAAGCAAAGGCATCACATTATGTGATGCCTTTGCTTTTATTAATCCCCTATCTTTCAAACAACTTCTTCAGCAGATCAGGCCTCTTCATGTGTTGCAGGTCCCTAATAATATGATTCTTGTATTCAGTTTTATACCAGAAGAAGAACTTCCGCTGTTCAAGCTTTTCGTCTTTGCTTTTAGCTGTATAAACAGGTTCCAGGGTGTATGGGTGATACCCCGAGTAATAGATTTCGGTGGCAAGGGTCATGGGTGTCGGGGTAAAATCCTGCACCTGTTCAAGACGGAAATCAAGTTTTTTGGTTAAGACTGCAAGTTCCGCCATATCCTCGTTGGTAGTGCCAGGGTGACTTGAAATAAAGTACGGTATCAATTGCTGGTTCAGTCCTGCCTCACGGTTTATTCGGTCGAATTGGGCCTTAAACTGCCCGAAATACGTAAACGAAGGTTTGCGCATTAAATTCAATACCTTATCGGAGGTATGTTCTGGTGCAATCTTTAAACGCCCGGAGACATGGTTCGATATCAGTTCCCGGATATATTCGGCATGGCTTTTATTAGCCTGCGGGTTTTTGGCATCACTGAGCAACATGTCGTATCGTACTCCACTGCCAACAAATGATTTCTTTATCCCCGGGATTTTATCCACAGAACGGTATATATCCAGCAATGGACTATGGTCGGTATTCAGGTTGAAACAGACCTTGGGGAATATGCACGAAGGTTTGTTGCATTTGCGGCAGATTTCCATGTCGATACCATGCATCTGGTACATATTAGCTGATGGACCTCCAAGATCGCTTAAATAGCCCTTAAAATCATGCATTGAGGTAATCTTTTCCACTTCTTGCAGAATGGATTCTTTTGATCGTGAAACAATATGTTTCCCCTGATGGGCTGAAATTGTACAGAACGCACATCCTCCGAAACACCCCCTGTGAAGGTTTACAGAAAACTTAATCATTTCGTAAGCCGGAATGGTCTTGTCTTTGTATTTAGGATGAGGAAGTCGGGTATACGGCAAATCGAACGAGGCGTCCAGTTCAGCTTCACTAAGAGGCTCATAAGGCGGATTGACAATTACCCGGCGGTTGCCTGTCTGTTGAATTAAACGCGCAGCATTGTACTTGTTCGATTCCTCTTCTATATGTTTGAAGTTGGAGGCGTATTTCTTTTTGTCTGTCAGGCATTCTTCATGCGAAACGAGTGAAATATCTTTCCAGTCAGGGTGTTGTGGTATTTCCTTTGATAAATAGGATGTTTGCGGAATATCATGAAGCTCCTTAAAAGCCTTGCCGGATTGCAATTGATGCACCAGTTCCACCAATGGCTTCTCCCCCATTCCGTATATCAGTAAATCAGCCTTTGAATCCACCAGTACGGAAGGCATCAATTTATCCGACCAGTAATCGTAATGGGTGAACCTGCGAAGGGATGCCTCTATTCCACCAATGACAATGGGCACTTCAGGATACAGTTTTCTGATAATATTGGCATAGGTAATGGTGGCATAATCGGGACGCATGCCTGCTTTTCCGTCGGGCGTATAGGCATCGTCCGAACGCAGGCGCTTATTGGCAGTATAATGGTTCACCATTGAATCCATATTTCCTGCAGAAACGGCAAAGAACATACGGGGACGACCCATCTTCTTAAAATCACGTAAATCGTCCCGCCAGTTAGGTTGTGGTACGATGGCAACCTGCAATCCCTGCGCTTCCAGTATTCGACCAATAACAGCCGCACCAAACGAAGGATGGTCGATATAGGCATCACCACTGAACAGCACTACATCTACTTCACTCCAGCCACGTAGTTCCAGTTCCTTTTTAGTGGTAGGAAGAAAATCGGTTAGTTGAACTGCAGCGCCTTTAAAAGGGGATGGACTGGTATTTACTTTTATATTTTTATCATTCATGGATCATCTTCGTTTCACACCCAATGTTAACAACAAAGGAAACAGGGTTCTTTCGACTACAAAAATACGAATAAAATCACAATGACTTATCAGATTGTACTTTTAATAAAGTAATCAGGACTTCTTGCCATTGAAGCCGGAATAAATAACTCTAGTAAATAAGGCATTATTAATCTGTTTTGTCTTTATCTCAGAATAACCGTCAATCCTTTGACGCCATGTGCGCCTATTACCAGGGCCTGCTCGATATCAGCAGTCTTGGATGGGCCTGAAATGAATATGCCAAACCCACTTTCACTAAAGCTTATTTGTTGGTACGCTTCGTGCATATTGCTCACCAGCTTATTCTTGTCTAGCAAAATAACCATTTCTTCGGCAATAAAATAGATGGCTTTATGTACCACATTCTGCGGTATCCATACGCAGGCATTCTCAGCAACACCTAATTCCCCGTTTACTACCGCAAGATCTATTCCTGTCAATTGATGGGCATCGTCTGATTCATCAGGATTCAGTGTAGCACATGAAATATCAGGGCAATTTGAAGCTATTACTTTTGCATTTGGATAGATGGTTTTAATCGCTTCGTTTACATCTTCACCATCTTTCAGCAAATAGGCAACTCCTCCAACCGATTTAAGTACCTCACTAAACTTTGCAATCTTGTCGGGGTATTGGATGGCATTCATGGTGAAATCCGGCATGTCGTATTGCATTGAAATATTGCTCTTTATATTGTTTAATATGATTTCTTTGCTTGTCATATCTTTTTGTTTTTTGCTTATTTGGAGTAAGAATCCTTTTGAATTTTTCTATTATTTAACTTTCCATTTTTTCCAAAGTTCTGTAAACGATTCTTTGGCAAATACCGGTAATTCACGGCCTTTTCCCCATTCATTCAGTCCGTTATACAGCATAAAACGAGGCATGATATTCACAACAGGTGCCATTTTTAATGAAGTATTGTAGAGGGCAGGCTTTGTAAACAAAAACTTTAATCCACCGGAAATAAGTTTTTTTGTCGGATCGGCTACATGCAGGTTATCAAGGTCCTGCCGCCATTTGTATATCTGCTGTCCTAAATCAATTTTCGACGGACATACATTGTTGCACGAAAAGCACAGAGAACAGGCTGATACATTGTCGTAATAATCGGCAGGTGATTTAAGCATTCCTAAATTTATGCCTATCGGTCCCGGGATAAAATATGTATACGAATAGCCTCCTGTACGGCGATAGACAGGGCACGTATTCATGCAGGCACCGCAACGGATACAATTCAGGGTCTTTACATGGTCCTTATTCCGGAGTACCTTGCTCCTGCCGTTATCGACAATCACAACATGCAGTTCGCCCCCTTTGCGGGGTTTTCTGAAATGGGATGTATATGTGGTAACCGGTTGTCCTGTTGCCGAACGTGCCAATAAGCGTGTAAAGACGGCTAATGATTGCAGGTCGGGTATGACTTTTTCCAATCCCATCGACACGATATGCAGATTGGGAAGCGACGTCCCCATATCCGCATTTCCTTCGTTGGTACATACCACTATATCCCCTGTTGCGGCAATGGCAAAATTAGCACCTGTCATACCGGCATCAGCAGTCAGAAACTCATTCCGAAGGTGCTTTCGTGCAGCTCTTGTCAGGTAGGTTGGATCACTATTCCCTTTTTCTGTCCCCAACTTTTCTTCAAAAAGTTCACCTACCTGTTGTCGCTTAATATGGATGGCAGGTAATACAATGTGGCTGGGTGCAAGGTCCATTAATTGCAGAATCCGTTCGCCAAGGTCGCTTTCAATGACATCAATGCCCATTTCAATCAGGTATGGATTCAGGTGGCATTCCTCGGTTAGCATCGATTTGCTTTTCACCAGCTTCTTCACATTGTTTTTATGGAGAATACCGTACACAATTTCATTGTGCTCGCTGGCGTCGGTTGCCCAATGGACAATTACTCCATTTGCTTCTGCATTTTTTGTAAATTGCTCCAGGTATGTATCCAGATGGCTTACTGTATGCATTTTGATCCGGCTTGACAGTTCGCGCAACTCTTCCCATTCGGGAATATCTTTGCTCACTTTATCCCGTTTTTCACGCACAAACCATAATGATTCGTTGTGCCATGATGCATGTTCCTTGTCTTTCAGGAAGGCTTCGCCTGCTTTTGAATGTCTAGTACTCATAATCCTGCTGCTAAAATTTCGACTACATGAATAAGTTTAATGGGAAGTTTATCCCGTTGGATAATGCCCTGCATATGCATCAGGCATGAACTGTCAGCCCCTGTAATATAAGATGCTCCGGTAGAAATATGATTTTTTACTTTATCCTGACCCATGCAAACGGACACTGCCTGTTCTTCGATGGAGTACATCCCCCCAAACCCACAACATTCGTCTATCTTTTGCGGTTCGGTAATTTCAACCCCTTCTACCAATGAAAGCAACGTCTTTATTTTTGAGTAATACGGAATATTCAACTCGCTGGCAGCTGACAGCTTTAACTCGCGTAATCCGTGACAACTGTTATGAACACTCACTTTATGCGGAAAATGACCTGACAGTTTTTCCACTTTCAATATGTCATGCAGAAACTCACATATTTCGTATATCTTTTTACCCGATTGGCTCAAATGGTTATTGCGTTCCATAATGGGCGGATAATTGTCTTTTACAAAGCTCACACAACTTGCCGAAGGGGCAACAATATAATCATATTTTGCAAATAGATTGTCGAACTGAATTGCCAAAGGCAATGCCTTTTCTTCAAAACCTCCGTTTGCCATAGGTTGTCCACAGCATGTCTGATCCAGCGGATAGTCCACTTCAACACTCAAACTTAGTAATAGTTTGTACGTGGCTATTCCCACTTCCGGGTACAACGCATTGACGTAACAGGGAATAAATAATCCTACTTTCATGTTATTATTGTTTTATATTGACCGAATATAAGTAATCATTGATATTAAATGATATATTTGATAATCTTCAAAGGCTTACAATTCAGCATCCTGACAATTATTAATTGTTCATTATTAATTACTTTATAGGTTTAACCGAAGAAATAAACCATTAAACCGCAAATCACAATATACCCAAGCGCAAAAGGCATGGCTTTTTTCATGATTTCCCCTTCTTTCCCCTGTTGGTTACATGCCGAGGTAGCTACTGCAATACTTTGTGGGGATATGATCTTTCCACCGGTAGCTCCGGCGGCATTGGCTGCAGCAAGCCAGCTTGGATCACCTGCATTGCCTGCAACACCCTGAGCGCTGAGCTGGTGTGCTACATTTGCCTGCAACTTACCGAATAAGATATTCGAAGACGTATCGCTGCCTGTAAGAAATGTACCTACACAACCGATCAATGGGGCAAACAACGGATAAAAAGCACCTGTAACTGCTACCAGGGCTACACCTATCTGAAATATCATGCCAGCCTCATCCATAAGCGATGACATGGCTATCAGGGCACTTACAGTAATAATTGTCTTCTTTAATTGCTTTACAGTATTCCAGAGTACCCGGAACAATTCCTTCAATTTTGCTCCCTGTATCAGGCCACCAGCCATAGAACCTATAAAAAGTAATATCCAGGCATCGGTCAAAAAGGCTATTTTAATCGTTTTCAGGGCATATTCATGCTTCACAGCATCATATAAGTTGAATGGTATAACAAGCGTTGCAGCACTCAGCAGCTTTTTCAGCGGGAACAGGGGGCTGGTTGCAACTATTAAGAATAATATCAGTCCATACACACTCCAGGCAGCAAAAATTGTTTTGGACGTAAAACCAACTTTCTTATCGCTAACCAAACTCTTTTTAGCAGTTAATTTGCCATATGCAATGGTGACTATGATGGAGCATAAGCTGCCAATGATTGCCGGTGTTTCGGCACCAATGTACCTGGCTGCAATGTATTGCGATCCAAGGGATACTATCCCAATCAGCAAACTCAGGAGAAGGTGTTTTGGTATGCTTTTGAGTTGAGGATCTGTCATGAAAACCAACACAAACGGGATCAGGAACATAAGGGGAGATAACTGCCAGATCACATTGACACTCAAATGCTGGATATCTGTAATACCGGCTTCACGGGCCAATACTATAACGGGTGTACCAATAGCACCAAATCCTGTGGCAACACTGTTGGCAATAAGACTCGCAACTGCAGAAAACAAAGGCTTAAAACCCAGGCTTATCAGTATTGCTGCCGGTATGGCAACTGCCGTTCCAAAACCGGCCATTCCTTCGAGCAATCCTCCTAACCCCCAGGTTAATAATAATACCTGAACACATTTGTCGGACGAAACAGAGGTGAATTGTGCCCTGATAATATCCATGTTTTTGGTGTAAACCAACAGGTTGTAACTAAAAATGGCCATCAGTATAATAAACAGAATGGGAAAAAATGCTTTCATAACCCCATACCCTATCGTTAGGCAGGTATCCGGCAACGGGTATTTAAAAGCAAACAATACCAGTAGAATAGTGGCACCTAAGGTGATTAAAGCGCTCTTATCCCCTGCCATGCGGAGAAATCCTAACAAGACTATCAAAAATATTACGGGTGTGGAAGCAAACAGAACTTGTAATGCTGTGAATTCGGATACAGGGGTCAGCACGTTAATTGTTGCTGATAAAATGATCATTAAATCCATGTTTGTTGTGTTATTGGTTCACTTTTGATGAAATCAATCACCATTTTTTTTATCGTTCAACTATTTAATCGCCTGATAATCTTAAAGAATGATAATATATATGCAGAATTTAAATTATAAGCTATTTGACCTTGTATTCATTTCAACATGACAAATATATCAATTATTTCCTGTTGAAAAATCGTAAGAAAAAGAAAATAGAATAAAATAAAACAAAGAATTATAATTGAGGTTTATTAAAAACTATAATTCTGATTATTTGAGCTTTATGAATATAGAAAAACGAATATGGAGTTTGAAATATATGAAATATGTGTTGTTTTTATTTAATACGTTTCAAATGAAATTTAATATAAATGGAAAACAACTAACTGCTGAGTAAGGTTTATAATGATCGGAGCAATATCTTCAGGATTTTAATTTGTTCTTTTGATTTAATTTGTGTTTTCGGCTCGTCTGAACAACGTTCAACGAATCATTTCATTGACATCTATACAATGTCGGTTGAGGATTAGTTGAGGATTGGTTGAGGATTGGTTGAGGGTTCAATGAGGTTTAGCTCTTTCAATCCTCAACCAATTCTCAAGCGGAACTCCACGATTCCACTTTATACCTGAAACGGATGTTTGGTAAGCTCTGTTGAATTGATATTAAGAAGAAATAAAAACAAAGGGAATGTGTTTAACATATTCCATTCTTTTACTGGTAAAATATTGTGTTCACAGATCACGGTAATATGGGTTGCGTATTGCTTTTTGAGCCATTGTGGCTTTAAGTCTCCCGATCAACGGGTTGTTCCGGTGGTAGTAGAAAGAATTCTTTTTCAAAAGCAAAACAGAAAGCCGTTGGTTAATGGCGCTTATTTGTTTAAATTGTTTCTGCAGGGTATAACAATTTCGGTTTGTCTTGAATGAACAATTGTACCAACACATTCATTGTATTCATTATTTTAATGGAACAATAAATAGTCAAGAAAAAACGTTAAGAAAGCGAATTTATATACTATATTTTACGTATTTTTGCAACAAAATTATTAAATCAATAGCATTATGAATATTACAGACCGTTTTTTGAAATACGTCAGCTTTACGACTACTTCTGACGAAAATACCAACATGACTCCAAGTACTCCGGGTCAAATGGTTTTTGCTGTTTACCTGGTTGAAGAACTGAATTCAATTGGCTTGCAGGATGTGAATTTAGATAAAAACGGCTATGTCATGGCCACTTTACCCGCCAATACAGACAAAGACATTCCAACCATTGGATTTATATCCCATATGGACACCAGTCCGGACATGAGTGGGAAACATGTGAAGCCAAGAATTGTAAGCAATTATGATGGTGAAAATATTGTTCTTAATGAAGCAAAAGGAATTATTTTTGAAACATCGAAATATCCTGAAATTCTTCAATACAAAGGGCAGGATATAATCGTCACTGATGGAACAACATTACTTGGTGCCGATGATAAGGCAGGTTTGGCTGAAATTGTAACTGCTATGGAATACCTGATAGCTCATCCTGAAATCAAACATGGTAAGATTCGTGTTGGCTTTACCCCTGATGAAGAAATTGGTCAGGGAGCCGATCATTTCAATGTGAACCTGTTTGGTGCTGATTGGGCTTACACGATGGATGGCGGAGAAATAGGCGAACTGGAATATGAAAACTTTAATGCTGCCGGAGCAAAGGTACATTTCAACGGAACCAATGTTCATCCCGGATACGCTTACCACAAAATGGTTAATTCCATGCGGATAGCCCAACAGTTTATCAGTATGCTTCCACGTCATGAAACACCTGAGCATACCGAAGGGTACGAAGGTTTTTATCATTTGACCAATATTGAAGGTTCGGTTGAGAAAACAACGGTAAGCTACATAATTCGTGATCACGATCGTGATCGTTTCGATCGTCGTAAAAAGGAATTTGAACATCTTGTTCATAAAATTAACGCTGAATTTGGCTTAAATACAGCTACATTAGATATGAAAGATCAATATTACAATATGCGTGAGAAAATAGAACCTGTCATGCATATCATCGATCTGGCCTTTGAAGCAATGAAACAGGTAGGAGTTACTCCGAACGTGAAACCTATACGCGGAGGGACCGATGGAGCACGCCTTTCATTTGAAAATCTGCCTTGCCCCAATATATTTGCAGGTGGTCATAATTTCCATGGCCGTTTCGAATATGTGCCTGTCCAATCCATGGAAAAAGCCATGCAGGTTATTGTCAGGATCGTGGAAAATATAGCAAAAAAATAACAATATCAAATTATAATAAACTATTTCAACTAAATGAAAACAACTCCATTTACCATCCGGCATATTGAACTTGGTGCCAAAATGCATGAATTTGCAGGTTATAATATGCCAATAGAATACAGCGGGATAACAGATGAACACATGACTGTCCGTAATGGTGTAGGTGTATTTGATGTATCCCACATGGGCGAATTTTGGGTAAAAGGCCCAAATGCTTTGGCTTTTCTGCAAAAAGTAACGTCCAATGATGTTTCAGTGCTAACACCAGGCAAAGTGCAGTATTCCTGTTTCCCGAATGGAAAAGGCGGTATCGTGGATGATTTGTTGGTCTATCATTTTGAAGAAAATAAATACCTGTTGGTAGTAAATGCTTCAAATATTGAGAAAGACTGGAACTGGTGTGTCGATAATAATACCGAAGGTGCGGAACTGGAAAATGCTTCCGACTGGATGGCACAACTGGCAGTACAGGGTCCAAAAGCAACAGAAATGTTGCAGAAACTCACGTTACTGAATCTGTCTGAGATTCCATATTATACTTTTAAGGTGGGTCGTTTTGCCGGAGTAGCAGACGTTATTATTTCAAATACCGGATATACTGGTGCCGGAGGTTTTGAACTTTATTTCTATCCTGAAAATGGCAAGAAAATATGGAGTGCATTATTCGATGCAGGGTCTGAATATGGCATTAAGCCTATTGGACTGGGAGCGCGTGATTCGTTGAGACTCGAAAAAGGATTTTGTCTGTACGGGAATGATATCGACGATACCACTTCCCCCATTGAAGCCGGACTAGGATGGATTACAAAATTTAAAGAAGGTAAAGAATTTATTGACCGTCCGTTGCTGGAAAAACAAAAAACATCCGGTGTTAGTCGTAAACTGGTTCGTTTTGAGTTGAAAGGAAGGGGTATTCCACGTCACGAATATGAGATTGTAAACGAGAAAAATGAAATAATAGGTCATGTTACTTCAGGTACCATGTTACCCGACAGCAAGAAAGGAATTGGAATGGGGTATGTTCAAACGGCATACAGCAAACCGGGTTCAACAATCTTTATCAAGATCAGGGCGAATAATATGGAAGCTGTTGTTGTAAAGTAATATATTTTCTAATCGTATCAATTCAGTGATGTTTGATAGGTTTCAACTAAAAAAAGGTCTTATCAGTTGATTTACATGTAATGTAAATTTCACTGATAAGACCTTTTTTTTAATCATAGAGTCTGTTACAACTCTATTTTAACGTCCTTCTTAGTTTTGATTTCTTCCACAATCGCATCAAGTACCGCAATGGCAGTCATATTCACGATATCACGTACAGAACTTTCAACATCTAAAATGTGAACCGGTTTGTTTAATCCCATTTGAATTGGTCCTATGCTTTCAGCAAGTCCCATTTCGATCATCATTTTATAGGCTGTATTGGCCGAGCTAAGATTAGGGAAAATCAATGTGTTTACGTTCCGTCCGCTTAATTTAGAGAATGGATATTTTTTATCACGAAGATCTTTGTTCAAAGCAAAAGTAACCTGCATTTCACCATCCACAATCATTTCGGGGTATTTAGTGTGCAAGGTGTCAACCACCTGATGTACGCTGGCCGGACTTCCTTGTTTGTCGGAGCCGAAGTTTGAGTACGAAAGCATGGCCATTACCGGTTCATGTGCAAAGAACTTAACGGTATCATGCGTTAGCTTGGCAATATCTATCAGTGCTTCAGTTGTTGGGTGACGGTTGAAGAGCGTATCAGCTAAAAAGAATGTTCCCTTTTTAGTATTCATAATGTGCATGGCAGCAATATGATTTAATCCGTCGCGTACTCCGATAACATCTTTGGCTGCCTGAACAGAATCGGCATACTTGGTATATACACCTGTAATAAGCGCATCGGCTTCACCGGTTTCGACCATCATCATTCCGAAATAATTACGTTCGTACATTTTTTCATAAGCTTCGTCAAAAGTCATACCTTCACGGCTTCTTTTCTCAGAAAGTTTATGTGCATAGGATACCCTGCGTTTTTCTTCACGGTCATGACGCAGATTGATTATTTCAATACCGGTCAAATCAATGTCATTCTCTAAAGCGATACTTGCAATTTTTTCTTCATTTCCCAATAATACAGGAAAACAGATACCTTCGGCCAATGCAGATTCAGCAGCCTTAAGCATGTTTTTATGATTTGATTCTGAAAATACCACTCTCTTTGGATTCTGACGTGCTGTATCGTAAAAACGACGCAACATCTTATTGTCATTACCCATCAATTCATTCAACTTTTCGTTGTATAAATTCCAGTCTTTAATTTCGATACGTGCTACTCCGGAATCCATGGCAGCGCGGGCTACAGCCGGAGCAACAGTGGTTAATAAGCGTGGATCAAGTGGTTTTGGAATAATATAGTCACGTCCAAAAGTGATTCTTTTCAAATCATAAGCAGCATTAACAACGTCAGGAACCGGTTGTTTGGTTAATTCAGCGATTGCATGAACTGCAGCTACTTTCATTTCTTCGTTAATGGTCTTTGAACGAACATCCAATGCACCACGGAAAATATAAGGAAACCCTAATACATTATTAATTTGATTTGGATAATCAGAACGGCCGGTAGCAAAAATAATATCTTTACGGGCTGACATGGCATCTTCATACGATATCTCCGGATTTGGATTGGCTAATGCAAAAACGATTGGATTTGCATTCATTGATTGCACCATTTCTTTGGAAAGAATACCGGCAACCGATAATCCTAAGAATACATCCGAGCCTTTCACTGCTTCTGCCAGTGTAGTTATTTTACGATCAGTTGCAAAAGGTTTTTTGCGTGAGTTCAAATCGGTACGTTCTTTGTTTATGACCCCTTTTGAGTCGACCATAACAATGTTCTCCAATTTTGCCCCAAGCTTCATATATAATTTGGTACATGAGTTCGCTGCAGCTCCGGCTCCATTTACAACAATGATAGCATCTTCAATTTTCTTACCAACTATTTCAAGGGCATTAATCAATCCTGCCGAAGAAATAATGGCAGTCCCATGTTGGTCATCATGCATTAAGGGAATATCAAGTTCTTCCTTAAGGCGTTCTTCGATTTCAAAACACTCAGGTGCTTTGATATCCTCCAGGTTAATACCACCAAAAGTTGGTGCAATAGCTTTTACAACCTGAATGAATTTTTCAGGATCTGTTTCATTCACTTCAATATCAAATACGTCAATCCCGGCAAATATCTTAAATAATAATCCTTTGCCTTCCATAACAGGCTTTCCTGCTAGGGCACCGATATTTCCTAATCCAAGCACGGCTGTTCCGTTTGAAATTACAGCCACCAGATTTCCTTTTGCGGTGTAATCGTAAGCAGTATTCGGATCTTTTTCAATTTCTAAACATGGTTCAGCTACCCCGGGAGAATACGCGAGAGAAAGATCACGTTGAGAACTGTAAGGTTTGGTAGGAATTACCTCAATTTTTCCGGGTTTTCCCTGAGAGTGATAGAGAAGAGCATCTTCTTTTGTTATTTTTGCCATAATAGATAAATGTAAAATAAAATGTATTATAAATTAAGAGTATTTTTTGAATTTTGTCGCAAATATACATAAAAATCTGTCAATATGAAATGATTTAACGTTATTTTCTTACATAATCATCATATATCAAAATGATGATCATCGTTTTTGACAGTGAAGTCATGTCCCCAATGAAAGCCTAATCTTTTAAATTCCACAACTACAGGATGTAAGTTGTAAAAGGTTCCGGGTACTGACGGATCAAAATGAGCTCCTGCAGGTTTAATCAAGTGATTTTCATATCCGCTCTTCCAGCGTAATGGATTAAAATACGGATTTATATCAATGGCCATTCCATGTGCATGTTTTGAGAAACTTGCATTCCGGTAGCAAAAACTATATGTATTATTAGCCTGCATGGATAGATCATCATCCCAGTTATAGTATACGATTGGAATTGCATGGGCAACCGGAAATTTTTCGTGAAACATAAACCTGAACATGATTTCAATTTTATCAGCTATTTTTATATTGGTAAGAACCTGGCCCTGATGAATCTTTTTATCGGTCGAATAATATTGAACATTGATTAATTTGAGTTGCTTTATAATTTCTTCCGGAGCTTTTGTCCCTCTTGTTGCTTCTTCGAATGTATAATTACAATCAATAATTACTGAAGGCATTCTAATAACCACTCTTTTTAGTTCCGGTGGAGTTGACTCCTTCTTTTGATGAGAACATGAAAATAAAAAAACAAACATTACAAAGCAGCAATAGAATCGTATTTTAAACATCTCAGTAACCCTGTAATGATGAATGGTTCAATAAAATATTCCTGTCAAATTAATCAATAAATAGAATAGATCTATTACACGCAAAGTTACAAAATAAAGAACTGTTTATCTAAATAAAGCGTGTTTATTTAAAGGTTATTATTTTGTTTAACACATAGAAACTAAAAAAAAGAATTGAATTTGATTAAAATATTTGTACATTTGCGAAAGAACAAATTCTTCGATTTCATGCAACTAACTTCCCTATCCATACTTAATTATAAAAATATCCGAGAAGCAGAATTGGTGTTCTCTCCGAAAATCAATTGCTTCATTGGAAATAATGGCATGGGAAAAACGAATGTTCTGGATGCAATTTATTTTTTGTCATTCTGCAAGAGTCATTCAAACTCTATTGATTCTCAAAATATCCTTCACAACACTGAATTTTGTTTCATCCACGGTGAGTACTTATTGGGCGAAAATATCGAAGATATCTCTTGCGGCATCAAACACCGACAGAAGAAACAATTCAAAAGAAACAAAAAGGAATATGAACGGCTTTCCGATCATATCGGGTTGTTGCCGCTGGTATTGGTTTCACCGGACGACTCCGTATTGATATCGGAAGGAAGTGATGAACGAAGAAAATTTATTGATGGTGTAATTTCACAGTATAATAAAACATATCTCAATCAATTGCTTCAGTATAACAATGCATTGAAACAACGCAATGCGATTATGAAGTCCGAAAACCCGATAGACGATTCATTGCTGGAAATATGGGAGGAGCAAATGGTCCTTTTTGGTACCTATATTTACGAACAGCGGAAACTGTTTATTGATGAATTTGTTCCTGTTTTCCAGAAGTTTTATTCAGATATTTCCGGTGGAAACGAACAAATAAGCCTGACTTACCATTCACAGCATGAAGGACAGGACATTAAAACACGCATGATGGCAACACGAGATCGTGACCGTATCCTGGGCTACTCAACTCAGGGTATACACAAAGATGAGCTTGAAATGCTGTTGGAAGGCTATCCTATTAAACGGGTTGGTTCGCAGGGGCAGAATAAAACCTACCTTATTTCGCTCAAGCTGGCACAATTTGATTTTTTAAAACGTACACATAATTTATCCCCCCTTTTACTACTGGATGACATTTTTGACAAGCTGGATTCTCAGAGAGTAAAAAAAATTGTAGAATTAGTTTCAGGTGAAACTTTCGGACAAATCTTTATAACTGATACCAACCGTGAGCATTTAGATCTGATTCTTCAACAACTAGGGCAAGATGCAACCATTTTCAGGGTTGAAAATGGTGAAATATCTTCCTGATACCTTTCATAATGTTATCTTCTTATGGTTTTTCTTTAACAGGTATTAATCCGAATGGTTTTCGGTTTGATATTCTCATTCTAAATACCAAATTTTATTTTGGGAAATAATATTGCAATATCAAATTATTATATTGCTGGTTGCCAAACAGATAAAATTATTTTTGGAAAACTTTATCTTTAATATAGAAAATATATATATATACTATTGGTAATAATAAAATAAATAGGTAACATTGTAGTTCAATTTCATTGCGACATTTTATAATCTCAAAACACTTATACTAATCAAATTAAGAAATTTTATCGTGGAAACAAAAACCTTTACTCCGGAAGAAATTAAAGAGTCAACTCTTCAATACTTCAAAGGGGATGACCTGGCTACTAAAGTGTGGGCAACAAAATACGCCCTTAAAGATTCATACGGGAGTACCTATGAATTGAATCCGGACGATATGCATCATCGGCTGGCAAGAGAAGTAGCCAGAATTGAAAAAAAGTATCCCAATCCATTATCCGAAACAGAATTATTTGATCTGTTTCGTGATTTTAAATATATTGTTCCTCAGGGGAGCCCAATGACCGGCATTGGAAATGATTTTCAGGTGGCTTCGTTATCGAATTGTTTCGTCATCGGCTTTGATCATGACTCCGACTCATATGGTGCTATCATTAAAATCGATGAAGAACAAGTACAGCTAATGAAACGCCGTGGAGGTGTTGGTCATGACCTGTCACACATTCGCCCGAAAGGATCACCTGTTAAGAACTCTGCATTGACTTCTACGGGGATAGTACCCTTTATGGAACGATATTCCAATTCTACACGGGAAGTTGCTCAGGATGGTCGTCGCGGGGCTTTAATGCTAAGTGTTTCCATTAAGCATCCTGACTCCGAGACATTCATTGATGCCAAACTGGAATCAGGCAAAGTTACCGGTGCAAATATCTCGGTAAAACTCCATGATGATTTTATGGAAGCAGCAATCAATAATAAACCTTTTACGCAACAATATCCGATTGATTCAAAAGAACCATGGTTCAAAAAAGAAGTTGATGCCAATGCCATCTGGAAAAAGATTGTGCATAATGCCTGGCAATCGGCTGAACCCGGTATTCTTTTCTGGGACACGATCATTCGTGAGTCAGTGCCTGATTGTTATGCCGATTTAGGCTATAAAACCGTTTCAACCAATCCATGCGGGGAAATTCCACTTTGTCCGTACGACAGTTGCCGTTTGCTGGCCATCAATTTGTATTCATACATAGTTGATCCTTTTACGGAAAAGGCAAAGTTTGATTTTGATCTATTCAGGAAGCATGTCGGCCTGGCACAACGCATCATGGATGACATTATTGACCTTGAAATGGAGAAGATTGATAAAATCATAGCAAAAATCACTTCAGATCCGGAAAGCAATGATATAAAGAATACAGAATTCCAGTTATGGGAGAAAATAAAGACTAAGACAAGCCAGGGACGTAGAACCGGTGTGGGGACTACCGGCGAGGGCGACATGCTTGCCGCCTTAGGTTTCAGGTATGGTACTGAAGAAGCCACCGATTTTTCAGAAACAGTACATAAAGCCGTTGCCTTGGCTGCTTACGGTTCATCGGTAACAATGGCCAAGGAAAGAGGCGCATTTAAGGTGTACGATGCCAAAAGAGAAGAAAAGAATCCTTACATTCAACGGTTACGTGAAGCGGATCCGGAAATGTACAAGGAAATGGTAAAATACGGACGTCGGAACATTGCCTGTCTGACGATTGCTCCAACCGGGACTACCAGTATCATGACGCAAACAACTTCAGGTGTTGAGCCTGTATTTATGCCTGTTTATACACGAAGACGCAAGGTGAATCCGAATGACAAGAATGTACGGATTGATTTCATCGATGAAAATGGAGATTCCTGGGAAGAATACATTATTTTCCACCATAAGTTTGTAACCTGGATGGAAGCAAATGGCTATTCTACAACTAAGAATTATTCGAAAGAAGAAGTTGAAGAAATGGTTACCAAGTCTCCATATTATAAAGCAACTGCCAATGATGTAGACTGGATGAAGAAAGTGCAAATGCAGGGACGTATTCAAAAATGGGTAGACCACTCTATCAGCGTAACGATTAACTTACCATCTGATGCAACGGAAGAGCTCGTTGGCAGGTTGTATGAAGAAGCCTGGCGTTGTGGTTGCAAGGGAGTGACAGTTTATCGTGACGGTTCGCGTGCCGGAGTATTGATTGCTGTTGATGAAAAGAAGGAAGAAAAGAAAGAAGAGAAAAAAGAGAATTGTTTCTGTTACGATGAAAACCATGTAACCCGTCCTAAGGAACTGGAATGTGACGTGGTTCGTTTTCAGAATGCAAAAGATAAATGGATTGCATTTGTAGGTTTGTACAATGGGCGTCCCTATGAAATCTTCACAGGGCTGGCTGATGATGAAGAAGGTATCTTATTGCCAAAAACTATTAATGATGGAAAAATCATTAAAACAGTTGATGAAATGGGAAATAAGCGTTATGACTTCCAGTTTGTAAATAAACGGGGTTATAAAACTACCGTGGAAGGTTTATCCCATAAATTTGATAAGGAATTCTGGAATTATGCCAAGCTTATATCAGGGGTGTTGCGTTATGGAATGCCTATCGATCAGGTTATTAAGTTGGTTGCAGGTCTGCAATTAGATAGTGAATCGATCAATACATGGAAAGTAGGGGTTGAACGTGCCTTGAAGAAATACATTCCTGATGGTACCCAGATTAAGGAACAACCTTGTCCTGAATGTGGTCAGAAAGCATTGATTTATCAGGAAGGTTGCCTGAAGTGTAACAACTGCGGATATTCACGTTGTGGATAATTATCTTGCGGAAAGGACAACAAAAAAAACGGGTTATTTCTAACCCGTTTTTTTTATTTCAACATTTTACTGTCAGTATACTCATGAGAGTGGATAATGATCTTACTTATTTTCCATAATTTTCTGGTAGGTTTTCTTTCCTTTGAGATAATATTCCAATACAATACTTTTCTGCAGGATATTCTGTTTATTGTCGGAAGTGGCGTACAAAATGTTTTGTTTCCTTTTCTCTTCAAATGCTGGTTGCATGTTTTTAAAATCCCTGCGTGCTCTGAATACGCTTAAAGCATTTTTAGGCTTGCCGGTTATAAAAAGTTGAACTGCTGCTGCATAATCAAACACTGCTCGCCAACGCATCGTCTTTTCCAATAACCTGGCGGGTAAATTTTTGTACAGCATCAACAGGTTGTTCCTGAAATTGAGATATGTTTTGTGCGGACTCTCGTAGTCTAACGCCCCACCTCCAACATGAAATACCGAACTGTCGGGTATACATACAATGCGGTATCCCCTGCTTTTCAATCGCCAGCACAAGTCAATTTCCTCCATGTGGGCAAAAAATTCATCGTCCAACCCTCCCACTTTCCTGTACAGATTTGAGCGAATTAACAAACAGGCACCGGTAGCCCAGAATATATCCGTAATGCTGTCGTATTGGCCTTTGTCTTCTTCAGCAAGCCCCAATACACGTCCGCGGCAAAACGGGAAGCCAAATCGATCGATATAACCTCCTGCTGCTCCTGCATGTTCAAATGTAGAGCGGTTGGCATAGGATAGAATTTTCGGCTGGCAGGCAGCTACTTTTTCATGCATATCCATATACTCCAGCAAAGGGTTCAGCCAACCGGGCGTTACTTCTACGTCTGAGTTCAGCAACACAAAGTAATCGGCTTCCAAAAGGGCCAACGCTTTGTTGTACCCTCCTGCAAATCCATAGTTTTTATCGAACACTATGGTCCGGATGGTTGGAAATTTGTCTTTTAAAAGTGATAATGAGGAATCGGTCGATGCATTATCTGATACAATAATCTCAACACCTGGCAGAGTAGTGTGTTCAATTAATACAGGCAGGAATTGCTGTAAGTATTTTTCTCCATTCCAGTTCAGTATGACAATAGCTGTAGACATCGATCTTGTTCGTTGATTAGTGTTGATAATTCTGCTTTTGCAAATAGCTTGTAATTTAACTAAGTAATCGTAGATATTTAATGATATATTTGTTAATCTATAAAAACTAACATGTCAGTGTTCTGGCAATTATTAATTTTTCATTATTAATTACTTAATTGACTGTTTCCTGATTTCGTTGGTATTTCCAGCGTCTATGCGACCAAAGCCAGAATTCAGGATGCGCTTCTATGGATTTTTCAAGCAACCTCATATACTGCTCCGAAATTTCAAATTCAGCGGTTTTTGTCGGCTCAAGTGTTATTGGAATAAATTCGCAATGATAATACCCTCGTTTAACCCGGTTTATTTCGGCATAAAACACCGGGTAGTCGAACTTTCGAGCCAGTTGTTCAGTTCCGGTCACTGTGGCAGTATCCTGGTTTAAAAATGTGGTCCAATAGTGAAGATTCTTCCCGTTTGGAGTCTGGTCGGATATCATCCAGAAATTGGCTACCTGTTTCTCTTTTTGAAGCTTGAACATTACCCGTAACAGGTCTTTCTTCTCGATTAATTTTGCACCATACCGGCTGCGCAGTTGATGAAACAGTTTATCAAACCGTTCATTTCTCAACCTTTTATAGATTGGATTGGATGGCTGTTTTTCGGGTAAATACAGTGAAAATGCCAATAACCATTCCCAGTTTCCATAATGGGCGGTCATAATCATAACGCTCTTGTTCAACGCGTTCTGTTCCACGATGTCCTGTAAATTCCCAAATGTCATCCTGCGTAAAATATCTTTTTCACTGATATGCATCTCATGAATCGTTTCGACTATTAAATCGCACAAAAAATGATAATAACGGCGCTCTATCGTTCGTCTTTCTTTTACTGTTTTATGCGGAA
>Ga0302213_1000451_pt1 | contig 22823 bp, 7 predicted proteins | sample II_Fen_N1_2_FD_194583 | JGI IMG/M metagenome (GOLD analysis project Ga0302213, IMG submission 194583) | Peat permafrost microbial communities from Stordalen Mire near Abisko, Sweden - II_Fen_N1_1 | ecosystem: Environmental > Terrestrial > Soil > Wetlands > Permafrost | place: Sweden: Abisko...
AATGCATCTACTACCGTTAGTGATGTTCAATCATCAGAAGAATAACCAATACCAATAAAAGTAATAATGAATATAACTAAAGAAGATATTAGAAAAGCCCTAGGTAGTGGTAGTTTAAAATGGTCAGATATTGCTAGTCCAAAATCAAGTGGAAGTAAATCCTATGGAGAACAAGACGCAGAACAGAGGAATTCTGAGCAACAAATAGTTACGAAACAGATTGAACCGGAGAAAACTCCTACTGCTACTCCGATAGTTCAAAATGACTCTACTGATTATATATCTAGTGAAGATTCTATTGAGACTAAAACTGTAGATAAACCTAAATCAGTAACCACCGTTGTTCAAAATCCTCAGACAAAAAAATCTACTCCAGTCAAAAAAGACCTTGGGGTATTTGATTTAATAGGAGCCTCATTTAAATCTATTGCTAAATCTGCCATACAAAATAATGTAGATAATTTAGATGGACAAAATGCATATATGGTAGCCCCAAATATGAATCTTGTAGACAAACTAAATGAAGGAGCTCAAGATCCAGATTTTTATAAATACCTTAATTTTGTAAATAAACAACAAAGCAAAACATATTACGATATTCCAAAGGAGTGGGTAGATAGAAATGCAATAAAACCAGAGGACAGATGGAAATATGATAGAGATCAGGCAATGATTAAGGAGTCTATTCAGAATCCAGATCTAACTGATAAAATATCAGAGGCATTAAAAACGCCGCTTAATTTACTTTCTATATATTCCAAAAATCCATTAAAAATAGTTGGGGACATAGAACAGGGGCTTGGAGTTGTAAATCAATCATTTCCTACTTCTCAGTCAGATCTTAATGAGGCTAATAGGCAGAGTAGATATGGCCAAGAGTTAAGACGACAAGGGAAGAAAACATTAGGGCAAAGTGTTCTTGGTGGATTAAATGAAGCTGCAGGATTAACTATAGCTCCAATGACACTTGGCATGATTGCTCCAGATATATCTCATATGGGAGGCAGATTACCTGTTCAGGTTGGATCATTTGCTGGAGCTGGCTATGGGGCATATAAATCTTCTGATGCAGTAAATGAAAATGTTGGATTTAGAGAATTGAATGAAAATGAGATTCCTGATAATTTAAAAGAGGCTCACATTAGATATGGAGACGCTGTTAATCAATGGTCTAGGGCTGATAATAAAATAAAAGACGAAATCCCATCAATAGACGAAGTACTATCTGGAAAAAATGTTAATTCTACATCTAAAGGTGCTGATTGGTCTAAAAATGCAGTAGGAAAATTATCTGAGATGTATAAAAGCAATGAAGATTGGAAAAATACATATAGAGGAATAAATGATGCAATTGATGCGCCCGATCCAGAATTTTCTACCGAATATCCAAAACTGTCTAGTACAATGTCTAGTTTAGGTGCTTCATATTCTACTGGTGTATCCATGTTGGCAAATGTTGCTGCTACTGCGGCAATACAAAAACTATCTAAACATTTACTATCTGGAAATGGAGTTAGCCCTGTGGCTTCTTATTTAATTCAAAATGCAACTGGTATAGCGGCGTCTACAGCTAATGCGTATGTTTCTGTTAAATCTAGAGAGGCTGAATTTTATTCTCAATTTTTACAAAGTTGGGATAAAAGATTTGATGCTAATTTAGTTAAAAATGGAATGCCAACATTATCTAAAATAGATGATTCTAATTTACTTTCTTTAGTAGATGAGAGATCGACATTGAATTCATTTAAAGATCAAAAAAGCAATAAAATAGCAAATGGAGATGCTAGGGATATTCTTAATTCATACTCTATAGCTAGACAAGAGTTAAAATCCACTGGTACTTTATCTGAAAATACTAGATCTAGTCTAGAAAGAGGAATAAAGTCTGGTATATTAAAGACTAGGGATAATAGTAAAATTCAAAAAGCCATTGCGAGTGCTGACTATGGCTCTGATGAACTTGGTAGAGATTTCATGTCTATGATATATTCTGACATGATACAAAATGCTACTGCTGCATTGCCATTTAATTCTGCTGCAATCAAAATTGCCACAAAAAATAGCCCTGGTTTAGTTGGATCTATAAGTAGGACCTCAGAAGATGTTGCGAATTATATTAATAGTTCTATGTATGGTAAAGCCACTAGAGCAATTGCTAATGCCTCTATAAAGGGAGTTAGAGTTGGCGCCGTACCTGAATTTGGTGGTATATTTTTAAAACGATGGGCTACGGAAGCTCCACAAGAAATATTTTTAGAGGAAAATCCACAACAATTACTTCAATATAAATATGAAGAAGGTAGATTATCTAAAAGTAAAAATGCTATAGATGTATTAAAAAATACATACACTGCTGCTGGTTCTGCCGCGCAAGCAATGGTTGGTATGGGTGATGACTCTAGATATAGAGATGGAATAAATGAAAATGCATATATGACTGCATTAACCATGCTTGGTCATGGCGCTGTTGGTAATATACCTGGTATAGTAAAAGAAATATCAGAAACTCAGAAAAGCGAAAAGGCAAAAAACTTTGTTCAAGGAGTTATTGTCAATCAAATGAGAACGGCTGATAGGGTTAATAAGACAAACTCCTATGTAAATGCAATAACTAAAGGCAAAGAAGACCTTATAATTCAACATTTAGAGGAATTGTCAAAGAATCCACCAGAAGGAATAGATGCAGAAGATATTAAAGAAGAAATTTCTACTGCAAAAAGGACCATGTCTATTGCTAATAATAAGACTATATTGGGATATGCAAATAGAGCTGGAGGTGTAGGTTCTGAAAATCACAAACTACTTGTAGCTTTGGCTATAGACCATTCTAATGCATCTAGGGAGGAATCTCAGGCTGCAATTACCCATACGGTAGATTATATGAATAAACGTAGAGAGTCCTTTAAAACGTCTCCTATGGCTTCATACTTTAATGAACATAACGAATCTAATCCAGATAATCAAATATCTCCATCTCAACAGGAGAATATATTTGATGCAGTGTCTAAAGTTACAGCATTAAATAATATTAATTTCAATTCAAATATTGATAGTGATAATTCTAAAAGGAAAATGTCTATATTAAATGATGAATTGATAAAAAATATGGAATTAGCATCTAATAAATTAAATGATCTACTAGAGGAGTCTAATTTGATAGACAAAAAAGAAGATGGAATACATAAAAATATTGCAACAGATAATATAGAAAATCTAGGGCTGCCAGAGATAGATAATGAATTGATACAATCTATTGGCATGGCTAGCCTATCTAACTTAGGGGCTAAGTATGAATCTGAAATGAGCAATAGACTGTTAAATTATAATGGTAAAAAAGGCAAATCTTTAGATAAAAATATATATGACATTCATGTAGATAAACTACTTGATGAATATAGAAGTAGTAGGCAATCCGAAGAAAATACCGAGAAAACAAAGGAATTAATTGATGAAGTAAAAGAAGAAGGGCTAACTACATCTGAAGACAAGCCAGAATATCAAAGTAATTCTGATATTATATCTACATCAATCGAGGAGATTAAACCGGAAGACACTTTGACTCCAGAAATGCCTCCTGTGAGTCCATATGATGAATCTCAGACACCCAAAGAGGGTTCAGAGACAATTGAGTCAACTCCAATAGAAACTCCAGTAGAAGAGCTTAAAACGCCTGTATCAATAGATACTCCAACTCCAATAAAGGACGAAGTTGGTACTACTACAACAACGGATATTAGTAGCGTCGATAAGTCTACGATTAATGAATTCTCTGAGGTTGATAGATTAATAAACCAACTAAATGAAGGATCTATAGTCGCTGATGAAAAACCAGATCTACCTAATACCTCAAAAGAAGCAGTAGATAATAAGGAAGTATTAGAAGCAATAGAAGATACTAGTGAATTTAATAGCATACTTGACAATGAAGATACTGGAGCATTCAATCAATTGATAGAAGAGATGCCAGGGCTAGCCTCTAGCAACTCTATAAAACATGATAGGATAAGCCATACAGTATTTGCTAATGTTAATGCTCCTGTTATAAGGGAATTCCTTATGGATCCTATTGCATTCAAGTCAGCAGATATTAAGATAATAGTAAACAAGCATGGTACTGGGAATACATATTCATTTAAATCAGGTGGTATGTCTGTAACTGGCAATGATTTTGTTGGCCCAAATGATTTCAATGCTTCTAATCCATTGACATGGGATAATGCGTATATAAAGGTTGAAATAAAATATAAAAAAGGTACCGAGGAAAGAACTATCGCCTTTAATATGAAGAATCCTGGAGAAAGAGAGCAAGTTACTACTAAAAGCGGTATGCTTAAATATTCTACAGATGAAATACAAGCACTTAGAGACTTTAGAAACTCTATAATATCAGAACATTTAAAGGTTATAGCAGATCCATCATTACAATTAAGAATGCTTAGCGGATTTGAGAGAGGCATATCTAAGTTGTCACTTAATAGGACTGCTGATGATAAAGCAATACAAAGAGGATTACATGAGGTAGTCGGATTATTAGACGAACCAGATGTAAATAAACTTGGACTTGCCAATTTAACATTAGCATATGGCCGAGGAAGCAAAGGTAGTAATTTAGTCGTTTCGTTGTTCGAAACAATTGGTACTACTATTAATGAAAATGCTGGATCTATATTTGTTACTAAAACTGAACCTTTTGATGCAAATTCAGAAAGAAAAATAAAAGTAAATAAGAAGAAAGTAGGTACTGACCCAGAGATGGCTGATTTGATATATAAATTGGCAATAGACATGTATGGTAGCAATGCTAGACAAGTTACATTATCTCCATCTAGTCAAGTAATAGAAACGAATACTACATCTCCTTATGGTCTTACTCCAGCATCATTACTATATAGAATGGTTGGATTCGGTGAAAGTACAAAACAGAATGAAGAATCTAGTAAATCATTTCTAGAGAATAAGCAATTCTATGTTGAAGACGGCATATTGCATTATGGATCTAAAATAGTTGCAGTAAATAGTATCTCTGAAAAAGAAAAAGGAGATGTATTATCGTTTATAAATGATAATCTTACTTGGACTATAAATAAAGATGATTTATGGGATAGAGAAAACAATACTGACAATTTAGTATCTGACATCTTCCCCGGTATTAAATCATTCTTTGATAGGAATCCAGATGAATCATCAGTCGGATTTACTAAACAATTCTCTATAAATAGAGAAGACCTTGGTATAACATGGACTGCGTGGTTGATTAAGAATAAGAAACTTACTTCTGATATTGCAGATGGAGTATTTGAGCCTCCTTATTTGTTTATGACAAATGTAACTGCTGTATCCAATGGAGCTGAAAAGATATCTCCAATTAATAATGGAGCATACAATACTTCTGTAACTCCAGAGGATAAACCAATAATGGATCCTACTGAGTTTAATAAAGAAACTACACCAGAAATAATTGACACTGCATCTGCAAAACAATTAGAAATAGATGCGGCTAAAGAAGCATATGAAAATAGATTAAAATCTGGTAGTAGGCCTCGTGGCGCTGAGATAATGTATGAAAACACATTGTCAGAGATAGAAAGAAAATATGCAAGAACCAAGAAACCTGAATTACCAAATGATATTGTTCTTCCAGTAATAGTTACCACTCCTAGTGCTAAATCATTAGATGAATTTGACGACTTTGGAGCAACAAGAATGATAGATGACACTACTCCTGTAGTTGATTTTATAAATGTAGAAAAGTCAATTAACTTTATAAAAAGTAAATTAGGTGATAATTTCGATGTAAAGGTATTGGAAGATGCAATTTCTTTACATAATGGTGGTTCTGCAATGGGTATGACTTCTGGGAATAGAATAGATCTGTACAAATTAGCTGAAAAAGGTACTGAATTTCATGAAGTATATCATAGGGCTTCTTTGTTATTGATACCTAGATCCAGGAGGATGGCTATTTATGATCAGGTTAGAACTACTAATGATGCATTTAAATATGCTACCGATATTGAAGTAGAAGAATATTTGGCTGAAAAGTTTAGAGAAAGGTTATTATCCAATGATGTTGATCCAGCAAATGGAACAATGATTAATATTGCATTTAGAAAGATATCTAATGCATTTAATGCATTAAGTAATTTTAAAGATAGAGATATTTATAGATTATATAGAGATATAGAAACCGGTGTATTAAAAGGAATTACTCCAAGCTATTATAATGCAGAATCATTTTCTATTAGATATGATGATGGATTTGGTGCTCCACGTAGATTTAAAGACGCTGGATTGCAATCTATTAAAACGGTAGAAGCAAAAGATAAATTAGTTAATAGTTTAACTTACTATTTATTTGAAATAAGCGGTATACAAACTATAGATGATATAAGCAAATTAGACTATCAGGGCTTAAAATCAAGTTTATTTTCATCTGCAGAAAAGATAAAAGATAATCCTGATGAAATTGCTAGATATTCATTATATAAAGAAGCATACGATAGATTCGATGACTATTTCTTACCTGCTATAAAAGCAGAAGTAAAAAATACTGGCATAACTGAATTTACTCCTAAAGATAAGGATGTAGAAGACGGTATAGTTGGTAGAGAGATTCAGGAACATGATAAGGCCTCTTATGAAATATCTAAGAGAGATAATATTAGAGCCGAAGTTAAGTTCTTTATTAGGACTATCCCAGAAACTGAAATTAAAAATAATACGGCAGTAGTAAAAAGAGATGAGATCTCTAAATTTCCATCATTTGTTGAATTTGAATTGGCATGGAATACCATGATTTATGAATTACATAAAGAGATCAATCCAGAGGCAATGAAAAAGAGAATTGAAGTATTGGCGCATGAAAAGAAAAATCCTTTCTTTATTATGTTAGAGAATCGATTGTCTAAAATGGATGATAACTTTATTACTAAGTTTTGGAATACAATGTATAGTCATAGACATGATTATGTCAATACTGTATACAATTCTAATAGCGCCAAACCTGATAGTGAATACAATAGATCAATAAGAAACTTATCTAGTAATATAGATAGAGCTACTAGAGTATTGCCTATCCTGTGGGGTCAGAATATGATGTCTGGTGGATATCTTTACACCGTAACTGATGATGGACTTGTATTTAATAAAGAAAATGCAGAATCTATAATATCTAGATATAAAGACTTGATCAAGTCGATCACTAAAGCATCATCTATAGAAGATGCAAATAAGGCTCTAGAATCTTTTACCGGGTTGCTTAATGACATGTCAATAGATGTAGATATGGATACTATGGAGTGGATACTTGGGAATAACTTCCCTGGATTCACTAGACAGAGAGCAATATCCATACTTATGAATGACTACAAGGATACTGCAAAGGTATTTACTACTATACTCCCTCAGATTATAAAAGATAATGGTGGAAAGAATAGGGTTAAGATAAATGAATTGACTCCTAAGGTATTGCTTGGTGGTGAAAAATCCATAAACAATTACGCTAAAATATATGCTCAAACACATCCAAATCCACAAGAGGTTATGGTACCAGGAGCAGATGGTTCAAATCTGTATCAAATATCTTCTAGAAATTTCGTTACTGATGTTATCGATAAAATATCTAATAACCCTGAGTATTTAAAGAGTATGCTTTCGGTCCCTATTAATCAAGGATCTATATTACTTAATCAGATTAAGAATGGTACTTCTAGGGGTATCTCATTTGGAACATTTGTCAAGATATACGAAGAAGGGATTGCGGATCAAGGTAGAGATTATTTCGATATAAGTCCAATGGAGGATTATGTTATAAAGATGTCTAACTTATTAGATAGTAATATAACGCTACCTGCTATGGCAGATAAAAAGACTTATGGATTCATATTTGGCATAAAGCTACCTAATATGGTATCTTCAGATAAGGGAACTCAAAAGATGTCATGGACTGGAAATTCTATATCATATCCTAGTGAAGTAATTGATATATTTAATGGATATTATACCTCTGAATTCAATGCAATTAAGCAAGCGTGGTCAAAATATAAAGAAGAATCTGGTAACCAAAAACTATTGATAAACAACTATCATTATGATAATAGTGGTAAATGGGCTGCTGGACATGGAAATGGACTAAGGTTTAGATATTTTGATAGTTTATATATCAACTCTAAAACAGTTGGTGATGAGTACAATGGATTTGTAAACTTAAATGATTATATAGATAAAGTAATAACTACTAGAGGCCCGATCATTGGTAATGATTCCGCTATGGATGAGGCATTGCAACGTATAGACAAGAAATTCTTTTCAGAGTCATATGAGAATAAGACAAAGATGATTAGTTCTACTATTACTGCTGCAACTAAATTTGAAATGGACTATGCAGAGGAAATTGGACTCATATCTAGAACCACTTCCGAATATGCTGCCACTATTGCCAGGGAAGGAGTTAACATTGGGGATATAGTAAAAAGTACTATGTATGAAAATAAAGCACTTGATGCTGCATTATATAATAGTAATGTTTCTGACTACATAAAAGCTGGTGTTGCTCCAAAAGACGCTAATATGGTTGCAATAACCAATATATTAGCTAATACTACTATAAACTCTATAATATCAGAATTTGAAATAGATAAATTAATATCTAAAGATTTAGCATTCTATAAAAGTAGTGACGATAAGACCAAGAGACTTTCGAGTGTATTATCTACTGGTACTGCATTGAGGAATAGTTTTCCTGAAGGGCACGTGCTTAATGGTATTACTTCTTTTAATGTAGCCGAAATATCTGATAGTATAATAAAAAGCACTGAAATAGATGAGGTTAAGAATAAATCATATGCCGCACAGATAAATAGACTACTGTCTCAGGTCGGTAAACCTAGAATCCCTAATTTAAGTGAACTTTATTCTAATCCAGAAATGAAATCTGAGTTAGATGCATTAAAATCTGCAAATAAGGCAGTATTTGATATGGGTGAAAAGATAATAGATAATCAATCTAAGGCTTATGAAAAAGTAAATGTAACTGATGCTACAGTATATATATCACCATATATGTACCGATCTATTATGACCAGACTTGGAGAAGATTACTTTACTCCTACAGTTGAAGAAGCATTTAAGTTATTAGAATCTGATGACCTATCATGGATGGATGATGCAGATGCATATGAAAAGGTATCTCAATTAGCCTTACATCCATTAAAGATGGTTTATTTTGGCGATTCATTTGAGAGTGGTCTAAATGTACCTAAGTTGGATAAGATGGCTATGTTCCTTTTGCCTAAGTTTATGGCTACTGGGGATCTAAGGAATCTATATGAAAGGATGAATAACCCTAAAGTAGGGCAACAGAAGGTCGATATGGCTCCATTTAGTAGCGCTGTTAAGACTTATAATGATAATCCCGTTGCAATACATACTGGAGCAGATGGGTCCGTTATGTCGCCTCTAAATGACATTAAAGTGGCACAACAATCATTTGAATTCTTGAGACATCAATTGCCAACTACTCCTCATGAAGGAGCAACTATGGCTGTAGCCACGCAGGTTCAAAAAGCTTCTATGGGAAATATAATTCCTGATGGTATATATCCGAATATAACTATAAATGGTAAGAATGATGTAACCGGGACTCAATTAAAACAAGAATGGGTTTCTGCATTAAATGAATTATCAGATAGAGGAAAGACTGACATAGAAAAAGAGTTTGGATTAAAACTTGGTGAGGATGGGAATTATGAATTCAATACAAAGAAAATGTATGACTTCTTAACTATTGAATCTGAGAATTCCGGTATGCCAAGTGACGTTACAGAAATGTTAGCCTCATTTGATCCTGCTAACCCAAAAGACATGCCGTTACAGGCATTGGTTGATGGAGCATTTGTAGAATCTAAAATACTTTCACATATACTTAAAAGTACTGTAGATGTAAATACTCCAGGTGGCATGTTTATTCAAATGACTCCATTTGGATTAAAATCATTTGATAATACGAATACACAATATAAAATAAATGGCGGCAAGAAATTAAAGTTTCTTAATCCTGATGGTAGTATGGATGTAGTGATATCTATTACTATGTTTAAAGACATACTTCCATCTGATTTAAATACCCATAATGCAAAAATACAATGGTTGCTAGATAATAATATTATAGGGGAGAATGCTGCTCCTTGTGCTATTGGTTATCGTATTCCAACTCAGGGGCTATCATCTATAATTTCTGCAAAGTTTGTTGATGCATTACCTGAATTTTTGGGAGATACAGTAATAATGCCAGATGAGTTTACTGCTCTTACCGGTAGTGACTTTGACGTAGATAAAATATATATATCAAGATACAATTTTGTTAAGTCAGGCGATAAGTTTATCAAGGCTCAAATGGACGACTCAAAGGAAAACAAATTTCAAACAAATTCTTCAAAAGCAATACAAAATAGATTCATTGATGTGATGTTAGCAGTAGTTTCCAATCCTGAAAGCATTAATGAAACCAGGATACCTCTAGATGCCGTTACAGATCCAGTTAAATCCGCATTAAAAGAAATAGATAAATACAATAAAGATAGTTCTGTTGATGTACCATTCTCTAAATCTAGGTTATCTTATGAGAGTAGGAAGAAGATGGAGTATGCTGGAGGTAAAGGGGGTATACCTACATTTGCATTAGCCGGGGTACATCATGTTTTAACTCAAATTGCAGGATTGAAATTCAGAATCAATGACGTAGTAAGTAAGTTTGGTTTAGAAGATATTGCTAAGATTAATGGTAATGATGGTTTAAGAGTTTTGGATTGGTTATCTGCCATGGTAAATGCCCATGTGGATGTTGCAAAAGATCCATATATTATTAGAATGGGCGTTAATCAAGGAACTTATAAGATGACCGCACTATTACTTAGAGCTGGTTACGGAGAAAAGACATTCTTCTTTTTGAGTCAACCATCACTTAAAGATATATACAAAATTTTGGCTAGGAAAGGTAGCGAATATCTTACTGGAAATAGAAATTCTGATAAATCTTCTATAGATAGAGAAGTTAACAATATGATTACTTTCTATAAAAAGAAAGCAAAAGAAACTGCAAAAAGTTCATTTGATCAAAAGAAATTAGAAAATCTATACGAAGAAAATGATAAAGGCTTTGTAAAAATACATAATGAAAATGCATTTGACAAGAATACCCTTATAAATAATATGGCAAGAACTAATGTTACTGGATTCGATCATTATTATGGACAATTAGTAGTGCTTGAAACATACAAAGAATTAAGTAAATATGCTAGCGCATTGTCTGAGTTGGTAAAATATTCTCAGGTTGATACAAAGAAGGCTGGTAATGCTTTCTCGGCACAAAGACTATTTGCTGATAAGGTAAATGAAATAATGATGGATCCAAAAAGTTTGTTCGCAAATGTTGGAGATTTCTTTAATAATACATTTATATATAATAAATTAAATAATAGTGCTGGTTTATCAAAGAATTTAAGTCAAGGTGTATTCTTTAGATCTACAAAATCAGTAGAAATGTCAACAGATAGAATTCTTGATGCAATGGGTAGGCGAAACTTAGACAATAGAGACATAATTACTAAGATTAGTAAGTATGTTGATACTAAATTAAAGTCTGACTTTTTTGATAAACTAGCTAAAGAGAGGGAAGTTAGTGGTCCTAAAATGTTCTTTGGTGAAAATACTATGGCAAAGAGACTGTTCTCTATTCAACAAAGATTCCCAGAAGATGTAAAGTCAAATTATTTCTTAAGAGGAATGTCTGCAGAGATATATAGTAGATTAGAGTCAGAAAGACCTGATCAAATTAGACCTAGAGATAATAATACTAATGAGCCTGGATTGACTGAAAAGTTAAAGCAACATTATAGTTCTGCTCTTGATAGTGATAATGCAGAAATAGCGCAGTTTGCTAAAGATTTTTTACTGTATCAGTTTTACAGTACTGGGGACAATCATGCTTCAAATACCGTTAAGATATCTGAATATGATAGAAAGGATACTGGTTACTATAAGTTTATTGCAGATAAACTAGATGAACTAAGTAGTAATACAAATGAGGCATTATCAGTACCAGATTTGATTGATATATTCGAAAATAGATGGTATGACGAGGATTTAGTTCCTACAATACAGCATTTTAATTATACCCCAGATGGTAAGTTGTTTATGCCTAAGATAGATTCAACAAAGAAAATAAATGGCATTCAATATCCATTGGCATTCTTTAATACAGGAGCATATCCATTATCTGGACTAGGGAATGTAGAGGAGAATAGACCATTCGTTAAAATACAGATGTTCCCTAAAGAAGAACAACCATTTTATGTATTATATAGATTATATGGTACCTCTAGCACAGAGGATCAACCATTTCCAACTCCAATGTATGTTGCAGTTGACAAAAAAGGTTCAAAGAAAAATGCAATATCAATGATAGAACATAATGTTCAACACTCTATGGTAAAGAATAATATACTTCCAGAATCATTTAGTAGCAAGAACAGGATTGGAGCACAAGAATATGGAGAAGCCGCATCAATGGCCGGTCAATATAATGAACTATATGCTAATGTAAAACCATCTAATATACTTACTTTTGATTTAAAAAACAAAGAAATTATATCAAATATAGAAAGTGTAGTTGAACCCACTATAATTGATACAGTTAATGAGCCAAATAAAGTAGAGGCGACTACATTCACAGTAGAGGATATATCTAGTGATGGCATTGATAAGCAGCAAATAGAAACTATAAATGAAGGCTTTAAAAGGGCTGGATTAGAAGAAATGACAGAAGAACAATTTAATAGCATGGATAAAGACCTGCTAGAGTCACTTAAAGCCTGTTTTGGCGCATAAAATAATATATATGAAACATTGTGTCAGCCTCGCATCAGAGGCCTTTAAATCGCTTGTAAATGAGTCTAAAATGCACCCTATAATGCTAGCTGCAAAAATGGGTGTATGGATGGATAAAAACAATACAGATGAGTGGCCAACATTAGATCAGTTAAAAGAATCTGATGCTATTGATAAAACTTTTGCAGAACAAATCTCTCAATATGAAAAAGATAATGAGATGTATCAGACTAAATTACGATTTGACAACCGTCCATCTATTCCCATGTCTGAATCTAATGCAAATACCGAGTTAAAAGAACTTTCAATAGTATTTCCAGAAGAATCATTATCTTTAGTTTCATATGAAACATTAAAGACTTTAGATGGAGAAACTGCTTATAAAGTAAATATAAATTTAGATAAACCCATAAAGCCTATTAAGCAAAAAATAGAATTATCTAAAGAGATCGAGTTAACTCCGGAACAAATATCAGAACAGGCACTTATAGATCAGGAAAAAGAAAATGAGTTGGATGAGTTAAAAAAAGCTCCATTTACAGATGAAGAAAAAACTAATATGGTTATTGATAATCTAACTTCTTTAAATAATGCAATTCAAACTGAAATAGACTTTTCTCCAAAATTAAAAGTATCTCAATTTAGTATATCAAATCCTATGTCTAGTTCAACAATAAATGTTGTGACTGAAATAGCAAATAAATTTAATACTAGATTTGGCATCAAATTTGAAATAGTTCCATCAGAAGAGGCCGTTAGACTATATAATGAAGGGTCTACTAACAGTAAACTTGTAAAAAATAAGAATGGGTTATTAGGATTCTATGATACTAATGAGAATAAATCATATTTAGTTAGTGGCAAACTTAGTGCAAAAACTACAATGCACGAGATGTTTGGTCACCCATTCTTGAATATGCTTAAGAATAACCCAGATTTAGTTCATATATATAATCAATTAGCATTAGAAGCTACCTCACATACTAAAGAGTTAAATGAGATAGTTGAATCTTATGAAGGTTATTCTGCTCCTGAAAAGCTAGATGAACTTATAAATACCATACTAGAAGATAAGTATATTAATAAACTAAAGGAATTAAACAATATCCCTTCATCTGAAGGTAAATCTAAATCCAGATTCAGTAAACTATTAGATGCTATTAGTAATTACTTAAAACAATTCAGTAAATTCATTAACAAACTATTTGGTAAATCAAACCCAGTAGAGGAAATTAGACCTGATACTACTCTTGATAATCTTGCAGACTATCTTGTATATGGCGAAGGTAAATTAAACCTAATGGGTGGAGAACAAGCAATTAGGACTGAATCAGAAATAAGCAATCTATTAGATCATATTAACGCTAAGCGTTTTGAAGAATTCAAGCAGAGAAAGATAACATTAAATGAAGCAGTTAAATTCAATAATGATCTTACTCAAGAGTTATTTAATCAGAATGTAGTTGATACCGGTGTATATGATATAGACTTCATTAGGAAAAACTTGCTGTCTAAATTGACATATGTAGATTTTGAAAAGAAATCTATAGAATATGCTAGTGGCAATAAGATGGCAACATTTGAGTCATATAATCTAGGCAATTCATTGTTAATTTCAGATATATCTATAAAGGATAATACTAAGAATATTGATACTCCATTTATACTTAGATCTATAGTAGAGTCTTTAGATAAGTCAGATTCAAATGAGATCTTATTAAAGGTAAACCCTGATAGTAATTTATATTCAGATATACTTTCTGCATTTAAAGAAGACTCTTTGTACACTAAAACTATTGATGGCGAAAGTTACGTTGCTATAAGTAAAAATAGTGAAACTATTACTAATATGGCTTCTCTTGGCAGAAAGTCTAAGTTAAGGGCTGCAGCTATTACAGTGCCATCAGCAACAAGTAAAGAACCTTCTCTGCCTACTCAGTTAGAAATTTCTGCTAGTAATGCAGAAACATTGATGCATAACATAAAAGTTGGTTTAAATACTAATTTAAAGATACTAGAAAGAAATAAAGCAACGGATTCTCATACTTTCAATAACATGAAGAACCTTATTAACTCAATCGAACATAATGATGCTGCTACTAATGCAATTAGTTTTATTAAGTTTGCAGAATTAGATGTAGCGAAAACTAGTTTAAAGTTATTGGAGATATCTAATGCAATGAAGAACAATGAAGATATAGCATCTGCCGATGTTATGTTTATCAATAGAGACTTCCTGCCACTATATAAGAGCGTAATGGATTCTATACGTACTATATACGAGTCCAATGATTTTGGTATATTTAATAGTCTCCCAAAACACTCGATAGACAGTTTAATTCATCAGGTATCTGGTATAAATAAAACTATAGATGAAATGGCTAGAACCGTTAAATCTGTAATAAATTATAATGCAACTAAGATGTTTGCCTCTATAGCTGATGAAGCCAAATCTCCTACAATGAAGGAGGTCCTTAAAAGGGGTAATGAAGTTGATAGTGACTTATCCTCTATGGGAGTATTCTTTGGTAGTTTACAGAATAAAAAATCTGAGCATTTAAGGGCTTTAGACAAAATGATTGTAGACGTACAAACAAATATAACTAGAATAGTTGCTACTGACGGCACTTTAAATGATCTAGCTAACTCATTTACCAATCTAAAGAAAAAGAATCCTATAGCGACTTACAATGAGTTTATGGAGCATGTAAATGGTAAGGCTACTGGGTATATTACATCTGATTTGCTTAGAGGTAAATTTAATAAGGATATATCCGAATTTAGGAAGACTCTTGCCAAGCAATACGGTCTTACTAATGAATATTCTGTTCCTTCAGATCCAAGCGATTTTAAATCATACACTGAAGCGTTTGACAAATGGAAGTCGGATCATGCAGAAAGAATGTTCTTGCCAGAATATTATAATGCAAAAAAGACATTATCTTCTGAGGCATCAGAAGCGCTGAATGACGCTAAACAAAATATGGCATCGTTTGGGTTAGCATTTAAAAATGAAGATGGTATTGTTGACACTAGATTAATGACCCCATCTGATCTAAATGCATATCATGAATTAAGGATAATAAAAAATAATTTATCCTCCATGGTTAACTTAAATGGAGACGAAAAACTAAAAGGAAGTCTAGAAAGAAATATTGCTGATGAAATATCTGGTTTCTATAAAAATATAAATAAAGGTATTAATTATCAAACTCGCATAGACTTATTTAATGAGACATATAAGAATGTTATCAAAGATATGTCTCCAGAAGATGCAAATACTTGGTGGAAAAACAATACTAAGATATCATTTACTCAAGACTGGTGGGATAGATTGACATCTATAGAAAAGAATCCTCAACTTCCAGCATACGATGATTTATATGAAAGAAGGAAAGCGATATTAAATATATATAGGAACCCAGATACTATGGAAGTTCCTGCACAAAGACTTGAGTCTATTAGAACTAGTAATGGTGAGACTCTTGCCGATCTAGTAAAGAAGATTGACTTGGCTTTGAATAGCGCTAGAATTAAGTATGGTCAAAAACCAGGACTGCAATTTAAAGATATAGCAGAAATAACTCCTACTGATGAGTATAGAAAAGCACTAAGAGCTGCAGTACAAGAAGCATCTACAGTAAACCCAAAGGCGGTTGCTGAGTTTGATGAAAGAACTGCATATACTGATGGAAATGGATATAGACAATTATATTCTCATTGGACCAAATTGAGTCCAAAAGATAAGAACGATATATTTGATGAGCCAAATTCATTGTGGTCTGAAATGAGTCCAGATTCTGAATATATGAATAAGGGATTTAATGCAGATTCATCAGAAGAGGGCATGATTCCTAAAAGAGAGTTATATGATAATAGTCATGCATACAATTTGATTCAGAATTCTCCTGCAAAAAAAGACTTTCATGATAAATTGATAGCTGGATATGCAAAAGCTAATGCCAATTATGATTATATTCAACGTCCATCTAAATACAGATTAGCACAAATTCCTGGCAAGTTCTTTGAAAGAATGACAAAGGGAGATAGGTTTATGTCTGGGTTTGCATCTTCAATGAAAGATAAAATCAAATGGAAGGCCTATGACAACATGGAAGGCGATTATGATACTAAAGGTGATTATAGAATAGATGGTAGCAAAGTGAGGTTCGTACCTACCAAATACAGGACTATGCTAGATGATAGAGATAGTATTTCAAGGGATGTACTTGGTGCATTCGCTGAGTATTATAAAGCTGCTGTTAACTTTAAGGAAATGTCAAAACATTCCAGTGATATTGATTTATTACTTGAATCTATAAAGAATTTATCAGTAAAAGACACTAGTAAGAAGGAGATAAAAGGCCCAGGACAAAGTAATATATACAATAGGGCATCTAACTTTGTTTCTAATACTGTATATGGCGATCAAATGGCTAATCAGTATAATCTAAAGATACTTGGTAATACCAGAGCTATATCAATGGCTAAACCAGTAAGAGACTTCATAAATTATGTAAGGAAGTTAATGCTGTCTGGTAATGTATTCTCTATAGTTGGCAATTTCTCAGCATCTGCTATTAACTTAAAGACAGAGGCTATTTGTGGTATTTGGTTGAACAATGGTGGATTATTAAAAGGAATGAAAGAACTTACTATGGCTTTACCTAGTTTGGTTGTCAAGGATAACGTTTCATTCTCGAATAACAAACTCATTTCATTTATGAGAGCACTTGACGTTACGAAATCTCAACACAGAGATATGCAAAATCTTCAAGGTGCATCCTTAATGAAGAATATGTTATCTAGTTTTCACTATGGGCCATATACGGCTGGTGACCTAGTAGTTAAAGGACCTATGATGGTTGGAGTTCTTAGTAACTTTAGGCCATTTGAAGGCAAATTCTATTCTAGGGAGGAATTTATTGCTGAAAGATTCCCAGGTAAAAGGTCTGAGGGTGAATTGGTTTTTGATTCTATAGATGGGAATCTATATGATGCATTTAGTGTCGTAGACGGCAACCTGAAGATAAATCCAAAATATGCTTCAGTATTAAATGAAAAAACATGGAATTATGCAGCGAATATAATACATGACTTAGGAAGTAAGTTAGATGGTACATTAACTCAGGCTGATAAAGGTAAATTACATGCTGATGCATTTGCTTCTGCATTGTTCCTTAATAGGGGATGGATGCAAGTTGCTTTAGAACAAAGGTTTGCTACAAAGAAGTATAATTATAGAAAGCAATTAATGACATCAGGAACATTAATGACCCCTGGGACATCTGCTAAGATACTAATGAGTTATTTAGCTGAGAAGTTAACTGAATTATCTAAATTTCAATTGACACATCTTGGGAAAATGACTACGGTGCAAGACAAGTATGATGCTAATGAGATATATAACTTTAGAAAGACTCTAGGAGATATATCAATGCTTATATTAGTTGCGGCTGCTACTCTATTTGCTAAATCGTTCGTTGGTGATTCTGATGATGATAAAAAGAGATCATTAGCACAACTCATTTACACGCTCCTTATGAGGACGGAAATGGAATTAGGTTCTAGTATGTCACCTGCCGATGCATTCGGTCTTATACAGTCTCCTACGACCGCTCAGGGGCCTATAACAGAGTTGAAAGAGATCTCTGATGGATTCTTTGACGGAACTCTATTTGATGAGGTTCAAGGAGGCAGATATATGTACTATAAAAAGTGGCAAAAGTCATTAATTAAGTTAACTCCAGGTTATAAGAATTACTTTGAAAATTTCGTTAAGCCAGATTTAAAGGCTAGGGAATATTTCATGAGTAAGAATATGATCGGTATATATAACATTACCCAAGGAGCTGCTAATTTGTTGAGTGGAAAGCATGATAACTCGGAACTTGTCAAAGAGTTAGAGAGACAGAAATTTGAAAATAAGGATGTTATTGATAATGGAGAGAACTCTTATAAACCATTGTTCTATCACGAGACTAAGAAAGATAAGCAGCAACAAAGAATAAATGCTAGGAAAAAAGCACACAAATCTAAAGTTATCAATAGGAAGATAAAAATGCTGAAGAAGTAATAGGAATTTTGGATTATGATGCAAGGAGTTGAAAGTTAAGGAAAAAAAATATATAAACAGCGATGCCGTTAGTGAGTTAATCTTCACTATCGGCATTTTTGTTTTCAATATCTATTGGTTCGATTTCTATGTCTGCTGGATCGTAAAAATCTAATGAGACTACCATGATTCCTCCCTCATAGCAAATGACACGATTGATATATCTAAATCATCTTCTACATAATCTTCCTCTGGGAGTATCTCTGTCTTTATGTTGGTCGATTCCTTTGATTCCTCAAATAAGACTTTAAATAATTTAGAGTCTGCTTTTAAGTTCCAAAACTTAAATATTTTGATTTTAATCTCATATTGTAAGTTGAATATTTTATCTTCTAATATAAGATCTCTACTTGATAGATATTCTTCTTTAATTTCTATTGCGTATGACTTTACAAATACTCCTGATACCCTATAGTGGGATATTTTGTCCTGCTTGTTGTCATTCGTTATAGTGTTTACTTCTATTGTTCTAAACATAGATGTATCAAATACTAAGTGTACGTGATTGTCCAAATAAGGTTTATTTATGTCATAGTGAAATGCATTCATTAATGCAGATTCATAGCTATCTAAATAATCCTCAGCTTTTCCTTCTTCCGTTGTTAATGGAAGTAATAGAAATAGTGATAAATTATAATTTTCATTTAATATCATAAAGTAATGATTCTGCACCATCACCTTCGTAATATTCTCTTGTGTAATCCCATAGTCCGCATTTAAAATGCCAATCTATTTCTGATAAGTCTTGTGCTACTTCTGTTGATTTTTGTAATATGATTGAATCTGGAACACTTAGAACCTTAACTTCATTGCTGCCGTTTTCAATGGTTACAATATAAGTTTCATTCGTATATTCCTCGATATCTAAATTAAGTTCGTATCTAAAATACCAATATATCGCCATCCAATAGAATGCCATTTGCTGCCCGTAATCGTATTTTGTGAATGAATCCGCAAAACCACTATTACTAAGTGTTGTTTTTATATCGATTAATTTTATTACTTTCTTTTTGTGGTCGATAATTAGTCTATCTAATAGAGACTTGCATGCTATTTTCACGCCAGCCGAATTTGTATATTCCCAATTAATATGGAACTCGTTCTGAGCTATTATTTCAGGCGATTCCTCGTTAGTTAATATAAGTTCGTTCGCCTTTTTGTGTAGCGAAACGTTTTCTTTTGCAATCTTCAATGAATTGAATTGAGACCAGGTCATAGTTTTCTGTCCAGTCTTGTTATTCCTTAACCATTTAATGTATGGTTTGAGTTTTAAAGCCATTTCAATTGCCGTAGCTTCAATAACTTCTCCTGACTTGCCAGTTGTACTATAATTGGATATAAACGCCTCTACGGCCTTTAAAATGACTGTAGGGGCTTTGCTGTCTATATAGTCCTGGCAGAATTTCTTCTGTTGGGCTGATGTAGGAGCTGTAAAATCTAATGCTTTATACATTGATCTAAATTCATTTGGTTGCAATAGGAAGGCGTGCTTCATTGTTCCATTCTCCATTGCTGGGGTGGATTCATTTGGCATATTCCCATCTAATTTATTCTTTAAATTTCTTGGCGATACTTTAAAATATTTTATATCTGATCTTGAAATTCGTGAATTATCTTTGAAGTACGGAATTGAAATATCCATTTTATTTGGTTTAAGTGAAAAATATATGCGGGTAGTGAACGACCTTTTACGAACAGTACCCGCATATTGCTAACCCCTTAGCATATTTTATGCAGCTAATTTAGTTCCAAAAAATTCGAAATATAATTTTTCGATTGTTTCTTTAGTTTTAGCTGCATCTTCTTTTTTCTTTTCAATCTTCAGCAATTTGTTAACGTCTAAGTCTTCAATATTCTCAACCAATTTGTTAAATTCATTTTCTGCTTCAATTAACTGGTCTGAACAAAAGTCTGCAGCTGATTCAAATTTGCGTTTAGTTGAACGTTCCACAAGTGGTTCTTTTAATTTCTTTGCAACATCTAATGTCATGTTGTAGAATTTCTTAAATAAGTTTTCTTTTGTTACCAATGTTGGTTTTGTTGCTTCCATTTTAATAATCTGTTTTAATTGTAATAAATGTCGTGTAGTCTAATATTTCTATTGGCCCTATTGTATTTCCTTTTGTTCCGCAGTCCAGCATGTCAATACCAATATTTTCTCTTGTTGCTACTGCGTATTGCCATGGTAATGGTTTATGTGGTTCTGGATAAATATCTGATAAAAATTTTATTTTTGGTTTGCAATTTCTATCTATCCAATTTTTATCGTTTCTCTCTATTGGCTCTATCGAAAATGTATCTCCACTATCCCTGTTTATGAACCACGAGCTATAATGTTCTAGTTCTGGGTATGTCGGTCTAAAAATAAAAGCCCTTGACCCATCCCCTTCATATAATAATACTCCTTTTACTTGTTTATCTCCTATTTTTCTTGCGTGATATGCTTTCATTTCTGTCTTTATACCTCTTTTTATCAACAGGTTTAATAGAGTTGTTGTTCTGTCTGTCATAATCTTTTTAGTTAAAAATTATTATTGTTACTCATCTCGGTGTTACCCCGATAAGGGGCATAGTCTAAATCCATAGATAATGCCCCTTTTCTGTTCTGTAATGAGTAGACGATTATAGGTCGTCGTCTGTATTCTTATCTGCATTCATATGTATAATATTACTTATAAATGTAGAAAATGTCTTCTTTCTTTGTCCCATGCATACTATTTTGTTTCGAAAATAATGCGAATTTAATTTCAATGTTTTTTGATTCAGCTTCTGCAAATATAGCCTCTCTCTGTGCGTCATCGTATATGGATCCGGTGCCATCTGAGATTACTAATAAATATTGCTTTGTTTTAAGTTTTGTTAACAATTTAACTTTTTCTAATGTGCAACGACCCATATTGTCGTCTCCATCTGCGTCAATTGAAAGCACTTTGTTTACTAAATCTGTTTTATTTCTTATTCGTTGTGGTGCTAATTCTCCTTCTGAATACAAATGCGTATTCCAAAATGAATTTTCTACGTTTATCCCCATCTTTACACAATCATCATATGTCTTTTCCATTAGGGCATTTCGCCATTTGTGGAAATTTGACATACTTCCTGAGTTATCAATCATGGTATGCATAAATCGTTCACTTTCGATCACTTGTTTCAAATATAATTCTTTGCCTACGATTTTTTTCATAAACAAAGCCTTTGGTTTAATAAATTCCACAACAGATACTTTCTGCAAATCAGAGATTTTAGACATTTGTCTATGTTTCTTCTTTTTAGAATTTGTAGTACCTTTCATTTTCTTTAACCAAGCCTCAAGTTCTTTATAGCCTGCCATATCTTTTAGCGGGTTTTTGTCTTCTGACTCGGTTTTTTCTTCGTTTGAGTCTTCTTCTGAACAGGTGTTTTTGCTTATTGTCTCCTGTTCTTCTTCAATCTCTTTCTCTGAAGGTTCAAATTCGATTATGTTTTTGTACTCATTGTACATTGCATTAATCGTTTTATTCAAGATTGTACCCTCTTCGTATTTGCCTGATTCAGCCATTATATCTGACTTTAAAGCTATATTTCTAAGGTTTTCATCATCCTGTTCGTCTGATCCTTTATGAAAAGCAGATTGCGTCTCATGTCCGTTCAATTTATTATATACGCTTGGCAGCATAACGGATTCAAATTTTTCGTTTTCTGCTTTTGCCGCATAATATTCTTTTGTGTATTTCCCAACTGTCCTACAATTTTCAAGTTCTCTGTCTTCGTTTGATTTTAGCGCCTTTTTAATCGCCGCTAATTTCACAAAGCCATCTCGCTCCATATTGTATTTCATGTCCTG
>Ga0302213_1000457_pt1 | contig 22670 bp, 19 predicted proteins | sample II_Fen_N1_2_FD_194583 | JGI IMG/M metagenome (GOLD analysis project Ga0302213, IMG submission 194583) | Peat permafrost microbial communities from Stordalen Mire near Abisko, Sweden - II_Fen_N1_1 | ecosystem: Environmental > Terrestrial > Soil > Wetlands > Permafrost | place: Sweden: Abisko...
TGATGATTTTCACGGAAACAACGGTGCCGTAATCTTCCATTACTTCTTTAAGGTCATTTTCCCGAACACTGTAGTTCAAGTTTCCAATGTAAATGTTCATAAAATAAATAGATAAAAAATAAATAAAATGATGATTAACTTGCATAAGGCAAGTGTGGCAAAGAAACGGATAAAATTCGGAACTGCAACACTTTGTGTGAATTTTTTTTAATTTTTGTTAAGTTTGCAGTCTGAACAATAAAAAAGAACCATGATAATCAATGAAAAAGAAATAAAGGAAGCCCAAGTGCTCGAAATCGGCAAACAAATGATGCTAGCCGCCAGAACGGCTCCCAAGGGTAAAGGAGTTGACAATTTGGAAGCGATTCTGGTGAGCGGCGCCGATTTGGAAGTATTGGCAAATGCCATGGATGTTAGTGTTCAACGGCACGGTCGCCAATTTTTTCATCGGGATGCGGCCAACATTCGTCAGGCTCAGGCCGTTGTCGTTTTGGGAACCCGGTTGTGCACCATGAACCTGAATTGCGGGTATTGCGGTTACGCCACCTGTGAGGCCAAGATCAGGGCAGGGGAACACTATCCTTGTGCATTCCCCATCAACGATTTGGGGATTGCCGTCGGTTCTGCCTGCGCGACTGCCGCCGATTTGCGTGTGGACACTCGAGTGATGTTTTCAGCAGGGGTGACTGCGATGGAATTGGGCTGGCTGGGCACCGAAGTAAAGGCGGCTTTCGCCATTCCCATCAGTGCGACCTCGAAAAGTCCGTTCTTTGACCGGGCTTCCACTCGGCCGGTTGAGCACAAATAAATCAGAACGATTGCATATCGTACAGGCGCTTGAAGACTCCGTTCAGTTTGATAAGCTCTTCGTGCGTGCCACGTTCAACGATGCGGCCTTCGTGCATCACGCAGATGAGATCTGCGTTGCGGATGGTCGACAGGCGGTGGGCTATGACGATGGTCGTGCGGTTCTTCATCAAGTTTTCCAGGGCTTCCTGAACCAGTTTTTCAGATTCGGTGTCCAAGGCTGAAGTGGCTTCGTCCAAAATCAAGATGGGCGGATTCTTCAAAATGGCTCGAGCGATGCTGACGCGTTGACGTTGGCCTCCGGACAGTTTTCCGCCCCGATCGCCGATGTTGGTGTCGTAGCCGTTTTCGGTGGCACTGATGAAATCATGGGCGTTGGCAATTCTGGCGGCTTCCTCCACTTGCTTCATCGTGGCGTTGTCCACACCAAAGGCAATGTTGTTGAAGAAGGTGTCGTTGAACAGGATGGCTTCTTGGTTCACGTTGCCCATCAGATGCCGCAATTCAACAATGGGCAGGTTTCGGATGTCCTTGCCGTCGATGGTGATGCGACCGCTTTCCACGTCGTAGAAACGAGGGAGCAAATCCACCATGGTCGATTTGCCGGAACCGGATTGGCCGACGAGTGCCACGGTCTTACCCTTGGGAACGACCAGGTCAATAGCGATAAGTACCGGTTCCGACTGGTAACGGAAGCCGACATTCTCGTAACGGATCTCACCGGTGAAGTTTTGAATATGTTCCGGGTTCTCCACATCAACAATGCCGTTTTCGGCCGAAAGGATTTTATCAATGCGTTCCATCGACGCCATACCACGTTGAATGGTGTACCAAGCTTGGGAAAACGCTTTGGCCGGGTTGATGATGCTGTAAAAGATGGCGATGTAATAAATAAAAGTCGAGCCGACAATGGTGGTTCGATTTCCGAGAATGAGCGAACCCCCGAACCAAATGACGATGGCGATGATGGCCGTTCCCAACAGTTCGCTCATGGGATGTGCCAATTGTTGACGGCGGGCAATCTTACGCATGGTCCCGCGCAGTTTTTCATTCTGTTTGTTAAAGCGGTCCTTGATCTTGTCCTCGGCATTAAAAGCCTTGATGATGCGCAAACCGGAAAGCGTTTCTTCCACTTGGGAAAGCAATTCCCCCAGTTGCGCCTGCCCTTCACGGGAAGGCCTTTTGAGTTGCTTGCTCACACGCCCCATCAGAAAGAGGGCGACCGGCAGCATCACCAATACGAACATGGTCAGTTCCCAACTGATGATGAGCATGGTGGTGAAATAAACCACAATCATGATGAAATTTTGAAAAACCATATTGAGCGAACTCATGATGGAATTTTCCACTTCGCTCACGTCGCCGGACATACGGGAAAGAATGTCACCTTTCTTTTCTTCAGAGAAAAAGCTTAACGGTAGGGCAATGATTTTGTTGAAAATGGTGTTTCGCAAGTCGCGCAACACTCCGGTACGGATGGTCACCATGTTTCGGGCGGCCATGTACATGAACGTAACCTTGAAAGCCGTCATGATGACCAGGAAAGATCCCAATATCAATAAGGTGGTACCACCGCCATAAGCAGCGATGACGTCATGGATAAAACAGTAGAAATTGTTTTTCAGCGCCGGACCCCATTGGGAAATATCGGTGTCCGAAAGCGATTTCATCGTCATCACGGCCGTTCTCTTGGTTTTGAACAACATTTCCAGGATCGGAACGATCATTGCAAACGAAAACAGGCTGAAAATAGTGGAAAGCAGGTTGTTCAGAACATTCAGGAAAACCTTTTGCTTATAGGGTGGCACAAGGCGGAAAAGCAACTGGATGAAATCTTTCATTGAGCAAGGTGTTACAATTTGGCAAAGGTACGAAAAACACTTTGTTCGTGAAATCAGAAAAAACCTCCTTGTATTTTTTTGTATATTTGCGACTTAATTTAGCATTATCATGATTAACGGAAAAAAAATTGTGGTGGTCATGCCCGCCTACAATGCCGAGCTGACGCTTCGGAAAACCTACGACGAAATTCCCTTCGATATTGTGGATGAGGTGATTGTGACCGATGACCACAGTACGGACAAAACCATTGACGTAGCCAAGGAAATCGGTGTGCATCACATCATGATCCACGACCGCAACAAAGGTTATGGCGGAAATCAAAAAACCTGCTACAACAAAGCCTTGGAATTGGGGGCTGAAATCGTGGTGATGCTTCATCCCGATTATCAATATACGCCAAAGCTCATCCATTCGATGTGTTACCTCATCGCAAACGACGTTTATCCGGTGGTGTTGGGTTCCCGCATTTTGGGAACCGGCGCCCGAAAAGGTGGCATGCCACTTGTCAAATACGTGGCCAACCGTTTTCTCACGTTCACCCAGAACCTGTTGTGCTCCCAAAAGCTTTCCGAATACCACACGGGTTACCGCGCCTTCTCCGGGGATGTGCTCCGCAGCATCAACTACAATGTGAACTCCGACGACTTCGTGTTCGACAATGAAATGTTGGCCCAAATCATTTACGAAGGCATCGATATTGCCGAAATCACCTGTCCTACCAAATATTTTGAGGAAGCTTCTTCCATCAACATGAAGCGGAGCACCATTTACGGATTGGGCGTGCTGAAGGTCTCCATCGACTTCCGCCTGAACAAGTGGGGATTGAGCCGTTCGAAACTTTATAAGAAACCTTTTTAAAAGCCTTTTGCCATGGCAACGAAACCGACCTCCAAACTACAGCAACCGCTCCCTTGGAAAAGCGACTTGATTTACCTCATCATCCTGAGCGTGGTGTTCCTTCTTTCATACAGTTATATTTTCGACAAGAAGATGGACCTGAACGGGGACGATTTCGGCTATATGAACTATGCGAAGGCCATTTTGGACGGCAAAGGCTATGTGACGCCGTACTCGCCCGATTTCCCCGCCACCAATTGGTTTCCGCCGGGCTACTCCTTCATGCTGGCGGTGCTGATGTTCTTTTTCGGGAACAACATCGTACTGCTCAACATCGTAAACGGCGGACTGTATTTGGGCGCCATTCTGGTGTTGTTTCTCATTGCCCGCCGCATCACCGGCAACCGTCCGCTGGCTTTCTCCGTCACCTTGCTCCTGTTTCTGAACAGCGGCCTGATGCGCTATGCGACCATCCTGATGTCGGAGGTGCCGTACCTCTTTTTGAGTACCGTCGCTATCTATTGCCTGCTAAAAATGCCCGATGAGGCTAAATTGCTGAAATCGAAACTCTTCTGGGGTGTGGTGCTCGGCTCCGTCGGGGCGTTCTACTTCCGAAGCGTGGCCTTGGGGCTTGTCGGCGGCATCATCTTGTACATGCTTTTCCAGAAAAAATGGAAGAGGGTGGGGGCTTACATCCTGTCATTCAGCGTGCTGTACTTGCCTTGGATGATTCGCGACCACATGCACGGCCTCAAAAGCCGCTACCTCGACACGATGACCGTGGCCAACGCCTGGCGTCCCGAGGAAGGCCACATCCATACGCTCAGCGGATTCTTGGACAAGATGGTGGTCAATTTCAACGATACCGTCATCAAAGGCTTCACCGAAGTGCTCTTCCCATTTGTCAAGGTGGATGAAACCGCCGCTACAACCATGTGGGCCATTGGCTTGGTGGTGCTACTCGTCACGTTTTTCGGAGCCTGGAAAACCGGCAAGTTCAAAATATTCTTCGGCGGCTACCTGCTGGCCAACATCGGCGTGTTCCTCCTCTGGCACAGCGGAAACGGTTCCCGCTATGTTTGGCCGCTCGCACCGTTCATCACGATCTGCTTTTTTCTTGGCTTGTACGAAATCATTCGCTGGGTTGGTGGCAAATTAAAGGTTGGCGTCACTCCGGTTTGGGCTTACGCCTTCCTGCTCGTCGCTTTCCTGATGCTACCCAAGATGAAGGAAATCAACACCATGGCCAAGGAAGATTACTACCCCGCCTACAAAAACTACTTCCAAATTGCCGAGGCCGTCAAAGCCAACGGCAGCCCCAAGATGATGGTCTGCTGCCGCAAGGCGGAGATGTTCCATTATTACTCCGGCACCTTTGTGAACACCTACGTTTTCAGCCTCGACGACCGCAAAGTCATTGAGCACATGGTCAAGACCAACGTCGATTTCGTCGTACTGGAACAGCTCGGCTACAGTTCCACCGGCCGCTACCTGTACCCCGCCATCATGAAGCACCAGGATTTGTTCTCGCCCGTGATGCACCTGGAAAACCCGGATACGTATTTACTGGCGTTCAATAAAGATGGCGCCAAAAAATGGCTGAACAGCACGCAAGACTCCCTTCCACAACTTTAAATGGCTGAACTCGGATTTTTGGTTCTCGGCATTGCCGCAGGCATCCTGTCCGGCTTGTTCGGCATCGGTGGCGGCATCGTCATGGTGCCTTCGCTCATCGTGTTTTTCGGTATGGACATTTTGGACGCGAACGCCACTTCGCTGGCAGCCATGCTGTTGCCGGTCGGAATTTTGGGTGTGATAGCCTATTACAAGGCTGGGCTCATCAATGTTCGGGATTCGCTGCTCATTGCGGCCGGATTGTTTCTCGGGTCTTTTGCCGGAGGTGAATTGGCCGTCAACATCAACGAATCGGCATTGTCCTATTTGTACGCCATTATTCTGTTCTATATTGCTTTCAATTACCTGGATGCAGCCTCCTGGTTCAGAAAGGGGCCGAAACCTGTTCGTGAACATGTGGCTGTAACTCGGCCAATTTGGGCGTATTTGCTGGTTGGTGCCGGAGCCGGAGTCTTTGCGGGGCTTTTCGGGAAGGGTGGGGGCATCGTGATCGTCCCCTTGCTCATCGCCTTTTTTCAGTACGAACCCAAAAAAGCGGCAGCTACATCCTTGGCCGCCTTGCAATTGCCAGTCGGATTGCCCAGCGTCATCATTTACGCCCAAAACGGGCATCTGAATTTGTTGTTTGCGGCTTTCATTGCCGTTGGAATCGTGTTCGGAGCGTTGGTGGGATCCAAACTAGGCGTGAAACTACCTTCGGCAGTATTCAAAAAGGTATTCGGGGTGTTCTTGATTTTTGTGGCCGTCTACATGGTCGTCAAATGACAAAGCCGAAGCAAAATAAATTGAATCGGCTTTCTTTTTTTAATTGTCCCTACCACTCATCGGGATAGTGTTCATAAAACCCGGTTTACACAAAAAAAGACGGTCATCGACCATTCATAAGTTGCCCCACCACTCATCGGGATAGTGTTCATAAAACCCGGTTTACACGAAAAAAGACGGTCGATGACCGTTCATAAGTTGCCCCACCACTCATCGGGATAGTGTTCATAAAACCCGGTTTACACGAAAAAAGACGGTCGATGACCGTCTTTTTTCGTGGGCGTTGAGGGATTCGAACCCCCGACCCTCTGCTTGTAAGGCAGATGCTCTGAACCAGCTGAGCTAAACGCCCTAATCGGGATAGTGTTGAAAAAACTAGGTGGGCGTTGAGGGATTCGAACCCCCGACCCTCTGCTTGTAAGGCAGATGCTCTGAACCAGCTGAGCTAAACGCCCCTATGTTTTTTTCATACTGAAAAGCCGTTTCTCGTGACTCGGCAAATCCAAAGTAAACTTTGTCTCTGCTCTCGCTACTCAAACGTTTTTCAAAAGCGCGACAAAGATACTGCTAATTTTTACTCTCGCAAATTTTTTAAAAACCATTTTCCAGAAGGTGGGAAAATATTCCGCCTAAATGAAGGATTATGTCGTTGGAAAATAGTAATTTTGCTCTTCCCCTACACTGTTGATTTTTTTGGTCGACAAACCATGGGGACAGAATACTAAAATCGAGTGGTATCCCTTTGTGGATGCGGATTGTAAAAGGTTGTAACAGAAAAAAGGTTTAACAAAGGATAGTGGCAGTGAATGCCAAACAAAAAAAACTGAGCATGAATTTGAATGATTTGACTGCGATTTCACCAGTCGATGGACGCTATCGTTCCAAAACCGATTCCTTAGCCGCGTATTTTTCTGAATTTGCACTGATCCGTTACAGGGTTTTGGTGGAAATCGAGTATTTCATCGCACTCTGCGAACTACCACTGCTGCAACTCAAAACCGTAAGCACCACCGTTTTTGCCCAATTGCGGGAAGTTTACAAAAACTTCACCGTCGACCAAGCTCAAAGCATCAAGGATATTGAGAAAGTGACCAACCACGACGTCAAAGCCGTGGAATACTTTCTAAAAGAGGTGTTCGACCGTCTCGGTTTGGACGAATACAAAGAGTTCATCCATTTTGGATTGACTTCCCAAGACATCAACAACACCTCGGTACCGCTTTCCATCAAAGAGGCCTTGGCTGAAGTCTATGTTCCAGGCCTGCAGGAAGTCATTGATGCACTGCAAGCCCGAGCCGAAGAGTGGAAGGACGTTTCCATGCTGGCCAAAACCCACGGACAACCGGCGTCGCCCACCCGTTTGGGCAAGGAAATCATGGTGTTTGTGAATCGCCTGAAGGTGCAGATGGAACAGTTGAAGCGGATACCGCATTCAGCCAAGTTCGGAGGCGCCACCGGCAATTTCAACGCACACCACGTGGCCTACCCCGCAACCGATTGGAAACAGTTCGGCCAAAACTTCCTGAGCAAGTATTTGGGGTTGGAGCGCGAGGAGTTCACCACGCAAATTTCGAACTACGACAACCTGGCTGCCCTATTTGACGGCATGAAGCGCATCAACAACATCCTGTTGGACATGAACCGCGACTTCTGGATGTACGTTTCGATGGAGTATTTCAAACAAAAAATCAAAGCCGGCGAAATCGGTTCGTCCGCCATGCCGCATAAGGTCAATCCCATCGACTTCGAAAATTCCGAAGGCAACATCGGGATGGCCAACGCCATACTGGAGCATCTGGCAGCCAAACTGCCGGTATCGCGCCTTCAACGGGATCTCACCGATTCCACCGTACTCCGCAATGTCGGGGTTCCGTTCGCCCACAGCCTGATTGCTTTCCAAAGCAGCTTAAAGGGGCTGAACAAACTATTGATCAACGAGAACGCCCTTGCGGCGGATCTTGATAAGAACTGGGCCGTCGTGGCCGAAGGGATCCAAACCATCCTGCGCCGCGAAGGCTATCCCAAACCTTATGAAGCCCTGAAGAACCTGACCCGCACCAACGAAGCGATTACGGAAACCTCCATCAAGGCGTTCATCCAGGAACTAAACGTGAGCGATGCTGTGAAAGCAGAGCTGAGCGCGATTACCCCGCACAATTACACGGGGATTTGATTTTACTTTTCTCAAAACAAATTTTTTAACAAAACAAGACAATGACAGACAACGACAACTGGCAGAAAAAGCCTGATGAAGGTGGATTTTCTGCACGCCGTGATGGCGATCGCAAACCCTTTGAAAACCGTGGAAATTCCTACGACCGTCCCCGTTTCAACGGTGGTGGCAGCAACGGAAACTCTTTTGACAAACCCCGTCGCAGCTTTGGTGACAATGCCAACAGCGGCAACAGCTTTGACCGTCCCCGCCGCAGTTTCGGTGAAGGTGGCAGTTCATCCTCCGACCGTCCCCGTTTCGGCGGAAACAGCGGTGGAAACAGCTACAACAACGACCGTCCCCGTTTTGGCGGCAGCAGCAACGGCAATTCGTTCGATAAGCCCCGTTCGTTCGGCGGTGATTCAGACCGCCCCCGTCGTCCGTTCAGCAGTGAAGGTGGCAACTCCTTTGACCGTGGCAACTCTTTTGAAAAACCTCGCAGCTTCGGCGGCGATTCCGATAGACCTCGTCGTCCCTTCAACAACGAAGGCGGCAACTCCTTTGACCGTCCCCGTCGCAGCGAAGGAGACAGCGGAAATTCCTTTAGCAAACCCCGCAGTTTCGGCGAAGGTTCCGACCGTCCCCGTTTCGGTGGCAACAGCGAAGACCGTCCACATCGTCCGTTCAACAGTGAAGGCGGCAACAGCGGCAACTCATTTGACAAGCCCCGTCGCAGCTTTGGTGACAGTGGCAATTCCTTTGACCGCCCCCAGCGTTCTTTCGGTGACAACGACCGTGGCAACAGCTTTGACAAACCCCGCCGCAGCTTCGGCGAAGGCTCCGACCGTCCGCAACGATCCTTCGGCGACCGTCCCAGCTATGGTGACCGTCCCAGCTTCAACAGAGAAGGCGGCGACCGTCCGCGCAGCAATTACGGCGAACATTCCGATCGTCCCCGTCCCAGCTATGGTGAACGTTCCGAACGTCCCAGCTACGGTGACCGTCCCCGTTTCGGCGGCAACAACGAAGGCGGCGACCGTGGTGGCTTCAAGCCCCGTTTCAACAGTGGCCCGTCTTTGCCAAGACCCGAACGTGAAGATGGCCGTCCGCGTCGTCCGCGCATTGCCAAAGCATTCGACCATGGCAAGCCTTTTGGCCGCCCTGCAGCCCCGAATTATCCTGTGTTCATGGATCCCGACACCCCCGTTCGTCTGAACAAGTACCTGGCCAACGCCGGTATTTGCAGCCGTCGCGAAGCCGATGAATTCATCCAAGCCGGTGTAGTCCGCGTAAACGGCGAGGTCGTTTCCGAACTCGGCGTCAAGGTGAAACCCACCGATACCATCCTGTTCCACGATCAGGCTGTAAGCATCGAACATAAAATCTACATTCTGCTGAACAAGCCCAAAGATTGTGTCACCACCTCGGACGATCCTCAGGAACGCACCACGGTGATGGACCTGGTCAAAGGCGCTTGTGCGGAACGCATCTATCCCGTAGGCCGTTTGGACCGCAACACCACTGGTGTTTTGCTGTTGACCAACGACGGTGATTTGGCTTCCAAATTGACCCATCCCAAATACGAAAAACGGAAAATCTACCAAGCAACGCTGGACAAGAACATCGAACCCGAAGACATCCAGAAGATTCTGGAAGGCATCACCCTCGAAGATTGCGAAGTGAAGGCCGACAACTGCAGCTACGTGGATGCCGACATGCGCAACGTAGTGGGCATTGAAATTCATACGGGTCAAAACCGTGTGGTACGCCGTATTTTCGAATCATTGGGATACAAAGTGTTTAAACTGGACCGCGTGTATTTCGCCGGTCTGACCAAAAAGAACCTGCCCCGTGGCAAATGGCGTCATCTTTCTGAAAAGGAAGTGGGCTTGTTGAAAATGGGCGCTTTTGTATAGTATATGGAAAAACTGAAAAGAGACCGTGTCATCGACGTGCTCAAGCGCGAGGATTTCGGTGTGATCGTGAATGTAAAAGGCTGGGTTCGCACCCGTCGTGGTAACAAGAATGTGAGCTTCATCGCTCTGAATGACGGTTCCACCATCAACAACGTACAAATCGTGGTTGACCTGACCAAGTTTGATGAAGAGTCCCTCAAAGCTGTGACCACCGGGGCTTGCCTCAGTGTGAACGGCGTGCTGGCCGAATCCATCGGTCAGGGTCAAAAGGCTGAAATCCATGCCACGGAAGTGGAAGTCTTGGGTGAAGCCGATCCGAACACCTACCCGTTGCAGAAGAAAGGCCATTCCCTGGAGTACCTCCGCGAAATCGCCCACCTGCGTCCGCGTACCAACACGTTCGGTGCCATCTTCCGCATGCGTCACCACATGTCACAAGCCATTCACCGCTTCTTCCACGAACGGGGCTTCTTTTATTTTCACGCACCCATCATCACCGGTTCCGATTGCGAAGGTGCCGGCCAGATGTTTCAGGTAACCACGATGAACCTATACGACCTGAAAAAGGACGAAAACGGCAACATCGACTACAGCAACGACTTCTTCGGAAAGCAGACCAGCCTTACGGTTTCCGGTCAGCTGGAAGGTGAGCTCGCCGCCATGTCCATGGGTTCCATCTACACCTTTGGGCCGACCTTCCGCGCCGAGAATTCCAACACGCCTCGCCATTTGGCCGAGTTTTGGATGATAGAACCGGAAGTGGCCTTCAACGAAATCGAGGACAACATGCAGTTGGCCCAAGATTTCATCCAATACTGCGTGAAATGGGCGCTGGACAACTGTCAGGACGACCTGAACTTCCTGGCGTCGATGTACGACAAAGAATTGCTGGAACGTTTGCAGTTTGTCGTGGACAACGATTTCATCCGCTTGCCATATACCCAAGGCGTGGAAATACTGGAAGCCGCCGTGGCCAATGGACACAAGTTCGAATTTCCCATTTTCTGGGGTGCCGACCTAGCTTCCGAACACGAACGCTACCTGGTGGAAGTGCATTTCAAGAAGCCGGTGATCTTGACCGATTACCCCAAGGAAATCAAGTCCTTCTACATGAAACAGAACGACGACGGCAAGACCGTTCGCGCCATGGACGTGCTTTTCCCCAAAATAGGAGAAATCATCGGTGGCTCGCAACGGGAGGAAAATCTGGAAAAACTGGCTCAACGCGCCCAAGAAATGGGCGTGCCTGAACACGATATCTGGTGGTACCTCGAAACCCGCAAGTTCGGAACGGCTCCCCATGCCGGGTTCGGCCTGGGCTTCGAACGTCTGATGCTGTTCGTCACCGGTATGTCCAACATCCGTGACGTGATACCTTTCCCAAGGACCCCGCGCAACGCGGAATTCTAAGTACGAGCAAATGGATCGCTTCGATCTACACATACTGGGTTGCGGGTCGGCATTGCCGACCCGTCGCCATTTGCCGGCAGCCCAAGTGCTGAACGTGCGGGACAAGTTGTTCCTCATCGATTGTGGCGAAGGCACCCAACTCCAGTTTCGAAGCACCAAGCTCAACTACAACAAAATCTACGACATCTTCATCTCGCACCTGCACGGTGACCATTGCTTCGGACTCATCGGATTGATTTCGACCATGGGCATGCTGGGACGTACCGCACCGCTCACCATCCATGCCCACGCCGATTTGGAAACGATGCTGCAGCCACAACTGGACTATTTTTGCAAGGGAATGGCCTACGATATTCGTTTTGCGTCGTTTAATCCCGCCGAGCATACCTTAATATATGAGGACAAATCGGTTCAAGTTTATACATTGCCTTTAAATCACCGCATTCCAACGGCAGGATTCCTGTTCAAGGAGCAGGAACGCCCCCGTCACATCCGCAAGGAAATGATTGAATTTTATCATATACCGCTGAAATCGATACCCGGCATCAAGCAAGGTTTGGACTTCACTACGGCGGAAGGTGAGGTCGTGCCCAATGAACGTCTGACCAAGCCTTCAGTCCCAAGCAAGTCGTTTGCCTATTGCTCGGATACGGCGTATTCAAAAGCTTTGATCCCTCTTATTCAAGGTGTTGACTTGCTGTATCACGAAGCGACATTTGATGAGATGGAGAAGGATAGAGCCAGGGAAACCTTCCATTCAACGGCTTCCACAGCTGGTCGGGTAGCTGCCGAAGCAGGTGTAAAAAAGCTGGTCATCGGGCACTTTTCAGCCCGATATCCTCATGAGGAATTGCTGTTGGAACAAGCCAGGGCCTTTTTCGAAAATACGGTACTGGCCGACGAAAACCTCCTTTTTGAAATATAAGTCTTTTAATTTGGATATTGCATGAATCTGCAATACCTTTGCTCGAAATACTGCAACGAATGAAACGGATTGTTATTGTGCTGGTTTTGGCTTTGATTGCCTTTGCTCCCCTGGCTGCCCAGAAGAGTGAGAAGGTTGCCGCACCGGAAACTACTTTATCCGTGATTCAGACCGGTAAGACGCTTCAATTGCAGAATGCTGTTGTCGGTGAAAAGATGGAAGTCCTGAGCATCGTGGGTGTCCGCATCGTCGAAAAGAAGATTGAAAGCTCCAACCAATCGTTCACGTTGGAACTGCCGAAAGGCTATTACATCGTCAAGATCGGAACGGCGGTTAGAAAGATTTCAGTCAAGTAAATACATTGCTTTGTAGATTTGCAAGCACTCGGAGACGGGTGCTTTTTTGTTTTGGGGACTTTTCGAAAGCTTTTTAAAATTTGCGATTCCAATTTGAAAAAATAGTGTAATTTTGATTAATTAACTCCCGTTTTTAATCTTTGAAATTCAGTTCCATGAAAAAACCAGTCATTGTATTGTTGCTTTCTGTTCTCACATTGTTTAGTGCTCAGGCTGCTACCAAGCAGGAAAACATCAAAGCGTTGTTTACGCTCATGCAGACGGATTCGATGGCCGTCAAGATGATCAACTCCATGATGCCGATGTTGACAAAACCTGCATCCTCGCTTCAGGACTCCACTGCCCAGGTTCAGCGTACGGCGTTGCTCCACAAGATTTCCAACATCATGTACGGCATCACCAAGAGATTGATCAATGAAGACATGGTTGCGCTCTACGACAAATATTTCACCGAAAAGGACATCACTGACTTGCTTGTCTTTTACAAATCGTCGGCTGGCCAGAAGATGGTCAAGGTCACACCAGACTTGAACAAGGAAATGATGACGATCCTGGTGACCAAATACATGCCGGAGATTGTGCAAATGATAAAAAACTAACTGCTTTTCCGTTCGCTTTGCTTGATTTGCCAGTTATAGGCGAACCATGTGAATACAAAATAGAATCCTGCCTGAACCCAAAGTCCCATGATTTCCGGGCCCACTTGACCGATGGAGGCACCGGCTGAATTCATCTTGATGAAGCCGTTGATGCCGAAGGTGGATGGGAAAAAGAAAGAAATCATGCGCCAGAAAATATGGATGTGCGTGGACGGCCAGGAAAAACCAGAGATGAAGAGCAGTGGCACGGACGTGCACAGATAGAGCAAGAGTGGCATCTCACGGTTCCAGAAAAACACGGAGAGCGCCATGCCGAAGAAGACGGAAGCCAGCAAATACGGCAACAGGAAGGGCAGGATGCCGCTCAGGCCGAGGAAATGCGGTAGTTGGAACAGGTGCGGAATGAGTACCAGATCGTATACTCCCAAGAACAGATAAATGACGAGGTAGGCTAGGGCTTTGCCCCAGACCACGCGTTGGATGCGGTGGTACTTGCGCTTGACGGGCACCAGTTGGTGGTGCTTGTTCTCCTCACGGGCGGTGCCGGCCAACATGCCGATGCCCAATACCAGCGTTTGCTGGATGATGAGAACCAGTACGGCCGGCATCAGAAAGGAAGGAAAGCCGCCCATGGGGTTGTAGAGAGCGTGCCCTTGGCTCAGGATCGGCTCGGAGGCGGTGGTGGCCTGTCGTTCGGTTAGGCCGAGCGATTGCAGGCGTTCCATCTTGATGTGCCGGTTCACGTCGAGGCAGGCGTAGTTGAAACCAGAATAAAAGCCTTTGTAGTACATCATGCTGGCCATGCTGCAATAGCCCGAGACGTGGGTCTGGCGGCCGGCAACCAGGTCGGCAGCGAAGGTCTTTGGAATGAAAACGATGCCGTAGACCTCGTTTTCAGCATATAACCTTTCGGCTTCGGACATGGAAGTGACTTGACCGGCGATGCGGAGTTCGGGTGTGGCGTCCAGTTTGCGGACGAGTTCGCGGCTCAGGGCGGAACGGCTTTCGTTGACCACCACCACGGGAATGTTGCGGTAGGCTTCGTTCTTGTAGATGAAGCCGTATAGGACAGGGTAGATGAGGCAAGCGGCGAAAAAGACCAGCATCACGCCGGAGTCCCTGAAGACGTGCTTCCACTCTTCGACCGCGATTTCAGCCGTGTCGCGAATTGCATGACGTATTTTATTCATTTTTGATTAATGTAAAGGAGCATCCATGCGGACCATGGCGTTGCGCAGGCGGGGGAGGAGTGCCAGCGGGAACAGCAGGTAGAGCAGTTGGAAGCCGTAGATGGAGAGCGAATAGTACGGGGAGAGGCCGTTGAGCGCCACGCCTTGGTAGATGCGGAAGAAGCCGCGCAATGGAAAGAGGTAGCTCAGGCCCTGCATGGCCAGTGGCATGCCATCGATGGGGAAGGAGAGGCCGGAGTAGGAGAAGGCCAGCATGCCGTACAATCCGGTGAAGCTGAGCGCCACGGGCAAGGTGATGAATAGTTCCAGCAGAAAAATGCCCATGGCTTGCGAGGCGATGACCATCTCGAAGGTGTTGAGGAACATCCAGGCGATGTTGCTGTTCATGGGGTACTGCATCACTTTGAACAGGGCGATGTCGTAAAAGATGCCCATCGCAGTAAAGGCGACGGTGTAGGGCAACAGCTTGCCCAGCAGGGCTTTCCACATGGATCGACCGGAAAGGCGGTACCATTTGAGCGAGCGGCGTTTCTTGATTTCGATGCCGACGGCATAGACGGTGGTGAGCAGCACCATGAGTTGCAACATGCCGGGCAACAGCACGTTGATGAGGTAGACGGAGTAGTTTACCCACGGATTCCCGATGGCGTGCATCTCCGGAACGATGGGCAACACCTGCGCCATGCTTTCGTCGTACCCTTGGCCTTTTGCTTGCCGCACTTGTAAGTTCGCCCCTGCTGAAACCGTGGTCATCAGATAGCTCAGGTTCTTGAGCACCAGGGAGCCGGGTATGAGGTAGCTTTGGTTGTAATAGAAGTGGACTGTGGGCTGGATGCCGTTGGTGACGTCCTTCATCAGGCCCTCCGGCAATTCAATGAATCCGAAAATATCCCCCCTCTGCACGGAGGCGCGGGCTTCCGAAAAATGCAAGTATCGAGCTGAAACGTTGGTCTGCTGCGACGCGTCGATTTGACGGATGATCTTGCGCGACAGGCTGGATTGGTCGTGGTCGATCACCCCGATGGACAATTGATCCGGCAGTCCTTGCGGCATGAGCGTGGCGAAGTAGGCCAGAAATCCCAGCGGCAGGAAAAAGATGAGCAGCGAATAGATGGGCCTCGACACCATGCGCCTAAGCTCACGAGCCAAAACCAATCGGAAACCGGGTCTATGCATCTCAGTCGGCGTTTTCTTCCAATAAAACAGACATGCCTGGGCGAAGGTCCTTAATTTTCCGAACCGGTTTGGCACGAACCTCAAACGTCTTTCGGTCGAAATCGCCCGTCGTCTTGGTTGCTTTCCAAGTAGCATAGCTGCCCAAGGCCTTCATGTACGAAATCTTGAAAGTAGCCTTCTGCAAATCCAGCGCGGGAATCGATACTTGAACGGTCGCTCCCATCTTGAACTCCTTCAATTGGTCCTCGCGCACATTAAACGTGATCCAACAATCGTTCAGGTCCACGATGGTCATGATGGGCGCACCCTGGCCGACCAGTTCACCGACTTTCGGATAAATTTCGGAGATCTCACCCGTGATGGGAGCCACCAGTTTGGTCTCCGGCAAGTAGGCTTCCACTTCGGAAACCGCACCCTGCGCACGGCTCACCAAGGCTTGCGCCGCCCATTTGTCTTCCTTCTCGGCACCATTCAATGCCATGTCGTACTGCGACTTGGCCGCTTTTTCAGTGGCTGAAGCCGCCAGATATTGGGCTTCGGCTTCGTCGTACTTCTGCGCGGGAATCACCTCGTTTTCAAAGAGCTTCTTGGCCCTGCCGAACGATTTATCGGCGATGTCCAGTCCCACTTTGGCCTTTTGCCACAATTCAAAAGCACCGCGAATCTGTTCCTCGCGGGCGCCCTTCAGCGCCTTCTTGTTTTGCGCCACTGCAGCCGATTCGGCGGCTTCAGCCTGTGCCAACTTGGCGAGCAGTTCGGGGGAACTCAACTTGACCAATAGCTGGCCGGCCTGCACCTGATCGCCCTCGGCTGCACCGAAGGATAAAATACGCCCGGCCAATTTGCCGGAAACGCGCACTTCGTTGGCCTCCACCTCGCCCTGTATCACTTCGGGTGCCGGTTTCAGCACGATCCATCCGATGACGGATACCAAAATTACCACGGTGAGCAATACTAACAAGCCAAGCACCAGCGTGGTGCGGCTTTTCTTTAATTCGACCTTTTCCAGGTCGGTTGAACGTGTTGTCATTCCTATTGAAATTAATATAAGTTACCCAATGCTTTTTGTAAGTACACGCGGCACAACTGAACGTCGATTTGCGCGTCGATGTTTTCGGAATTGGCTTTTAGCCAGGCCGTTTGCGCTTCCATCAAGGTGGAAATCGCAATGCTGCCCGATTCGTAACCGATGGTGGCGTAATGCAGGTTTTCCTCCGCTTTCGCCTTGTTGGAAGTGGTCATGAACGCCTTTTTCGCCGACTCGTCGTTGCGGAACCGTGCTTGCAAGATATCAAGCTCCACCTTTTCCATGGCGTCCTCCAGTTTGAGGTTGGCCACTGTTTTCTCACTCTGAGCGGCATGAAGCGTGTGTACCCGCTCCCCGAAATGGAAGAGCGGTACATTCACGACGACTCCTATTTGATAGCTTCCACCGAACGTGTTCTGAATGCCGTCGTACATGTTGGGGTTCGACGTGGTGTAACCCGCCGTAAGAGCGGCATTCGGCATGAATCGGGATTCGGCTATTTTCTTATTGGCATCGGCAATGTTCACCAACTGCTCGAGGCTCTTGATTTCAGGTCTATCATACACGGAAGCACCAGTGAGCGGTACCCCTTCCGGACTTCCTTGCAAACTGTCCAATTTTTCATCTTGGAGGCTGAACGCTGTATTCATGGGTATCCCACAGATTTGACAGAGTGCCATCCGCGAAAGTGTCAAACCGTCTTCCACCTGTAGCAGCGACATCTCCGCTTCATTGAGCTTCACCTTGACGGAAAGCGCGTCCGATTTGGTGGCCACGCCGAAGGAAACCGATTTTTCGAGATCGTTGTCAAGCTTTTGCAACAACGCCACATAGCTTTTGGCCAGTTTCTCCTTATTTAGGAGCGAAACGATGCGCCAGTAGGCAGCATCCGTATTGACGATGGTTTCGGATATTTCACTTTCCTGCTGCGCCTCGGCCAGTTTCTTGCCGCTGTCCGCCATTCGGTTCAGCTCTCTGATCTTGCCGCCCAAAAACAGCGGTTGTGTCAGGGTGACGGCACCCACGTAAACGTTTTTCATATCCACCTCGAACGCGTCTTTGGGAATGTAGGCCTGATTTTTCCACAGGATTTTTTCCGGATTGGCCTTGGGGTCAAAAGGTTGGCTGTTGGCATCCAGCGGAACGGGGCTCCCATTGACCAACGTCCAACCGTTGTTCCACGAAGCGGCGTAATTGACCGTACCTGAAGCCGTGTAGCTCAACACCGGCAAATACTGGTCCGCGCCCAGCAGCGACATGTTCTTTTGATTGCGAATGTAGCCGCCATTGGCCGCCAGACTGGGCAAATACTGCGTGCGTGCCGCCTTGCGCAGGCTTTCGGCCGCCTTGACTTTCTCGGCAGCCATCTGCACTTCCTTGTTGTGGGTGGTGGCCAATTGCCTGCAATCGGCCAGGGAGAGGGTTTGTTGTGCTTGGACCTGAATACTTCCTGCCAACATCAACGCCCAAATAATCAATCTTTTCATACCTAACTTCGTTTTATACCTAAATAGTTGCATATGCAACAAAAAAACCAAAAAAATTACTCAAGGTTCTTGAATATTTTTTTCAATATTTTTTCCCCAGCCTTGATTTCCTCTTCTGAAATGCCGACCAAAGCATCCTGCATGGTTTGCAGCACGATGTTTTTTGCTTTGTTGTGAACCGCCAAACCCGCTTTGGTGATGTGGATCAAGTTGCTGCGTTTGTCAGTCTTGTCTGCCAATCTGGCAATAAGGGCATGCTTTTCAAGGTTGTCGAGCATCCTGGTGATGCCCGGTCTGTCCTTGTAGGTGATGGTGGCCAGTTCCTGTTGGGAAATACCGTCCTTGAGGGATAAAAATTGGAGGACCATCCATTGTTCGGGGGTCAGGGCAATGTCGTTGTTGCGGAAGTCGCGGTACAACCTACGGTTGATGGCTGTGGATACCCGTCCGCTTACAATGCCGAAAACCAGCTCTTTATCGTTGAATAATTCTTCCATGTCATTAATTGTTGCATAAACAACAGTGCAAAAGTAATACCAAAAAAACAACGGCCGAGGTTTAGCCGTTGTTTTTAGCAGAAATTAACAATAAGTGGATGATTTATAACCGGCGGCATGCCCGTTCAGGTCTATTTCCGTATCCGTATTCAGCAAATGTTGCTGATGGTCCGAATGTTCTGACCGGCGAGCATGAGATGCTCTACCTGACCGGGCGTTGTGCCGCTGTATGGTGCAAAAAGTTTTGCTTTCTGAACAAATATACTTCGGAACGGCTGAAATGGTACTTTAAAACCGCCCTTTTTTCAACTTATTTTTTGCTGGCATTTTTCGCCATCTCCAGGGCTTTCGGACGAATGTCGTAGGGGAGCAAACCGTAGGTTTCATCCTTGAGATACGCGCACAGGAGGTATTGGGCGGCCAAGGCTTTCATCTGCTGAAAGCACTTGTCATTCAGGTCGGCCAGCTTGATAAGCACTGGATATTCCTGCTTCACGGTGGCTACGGAATCGGTCCAGGCAGCGTGGTTCCGCCGACGTTGCAGGTACTCGAAACGAAAATAGGCCGTACCCTCGAATTCAGTCACCCAATACATCAGGTAAGGGTCGGCGTTGGCTTTGCCTATTTCGAACGCATTGTAGAGCATCGTTTTGGGGTTCAGCTTTGAAACAGTGTAATTGTGGACATATTCCAAGTAGGCCAATTGGTACAGACCGTACCCGTCTTTGTTCAACATGGCTGTGTTGACGGCTTGTTCCATGGCGTCCCACGTGTCCACCTGCGGTTGTTTCGCCCATTTGTGCGGATCAACCAAAAAAGGCCGGGCGGGATTCGGATGCAGGTAGTAGTTGTACGCATCACCCGTGGATTGGGCAGCCATGGGCAGCGCTAAACACAGGGCAATTGCAAGGAAGGTCACTTCGTAACGGAGTTTCATACCGTAAATATACACACAATCAGCTATCTTTGTAACGATAGCACCCCAAACATGAAGAAAACGCCTTGTACCTTGCAAGTTCAGCCGGAGCAGTCCTTGAGGGAATTGCTCTTCAAGCATCCGCACTTGATGCCCATGGTTCATGCGCTCGGATTGCGTGGACCCTACGGTTCAGCCAGCCTTCGTCAAGTCTGCAAAGAGCAGAACGTGCTGGAGCCGGTACTGGTGGCCCTGTTGGAAGCCAGTCTTTGCTCCGATTTTGAATTGAAGGAAACCTTTCCCGCCTACGGCCTGCTGCAACTCTGTGATTTGACACGCACCGTCATGGAACATCTGCTTCAGCAATTTCAGGAAACGACTGAACCCACCCTTCAGCAGCTCAAGGCCCATCAGGAGGAACTGGAAAATAGGGTTCTGCCACACATCAATGGTATTTATGAATTGTATTACAGCCCGGAATACACGTCTGGAAAAAGCAATCTACTGGGTTACAGCATCGAATTTTTTCCAAAAAATAAAATGCCGCTGTCGGAGCTTCGGGAATTGGAAAATACATTGGAGGAAGCGTTCAGCAATTGGGAGTCGTTGCTGCAATTCCATCGCAATCTGGATCTCGCCACGGCCCTGCAGCGCGTGGAGGAACGGCTGCTCAAACCGGTGGTGCTGCAGATGGAGGAAGACATCATCCGAACGTTTCAAAAGAAAAAAACCAAGCCGTTGCGACTTGCATTTTTAACACTCGCGGAGGCTGAACCCACGCCCGAGCTGCTCAGCAAGCGGGAACAGGAAGTGCTCCGCCTCGTAGCGCAAGGATTGATGAACAAGGAGATTGCCGACCGGTTGCATATTTCGCTCACTACTGTGATTACACATCGGAAGAACCTGGTTGGGAAACTGGACATCCATTCGCTGGCCGGGCTCACGGTTTATGCCTACACGCACGGATTTCTCCTCACTAATGAGGATTGACCGGTACTGAATGCATTCTGACCTTTGCAGCTACCTAAAAATCTGCAAAGTATGACTTCAAAAATTTTACTCGGATGCGCGTTGATGGCCGGTACCACCTCCGCATTCGCACTGGAAACGGCCTTGCCTTCCGACAGCATGAACCTGAACCTTCAGGAAATTGTCGTAACCAAGTCCTTGCGTGACAATGCGTTCCTCAACGAACTGCCGGTTTCGACCACGGTGCTTTCGGGCATGCAACTGGCTGCCCAAAACCGGTTCGACCTGAAAAGTGTCGCCGTGCAAGTTCCCAATCTGTACATACCCGATTACGGCTCCAAATTGACTTCAGCCATTTACCTTCGTGGAATTGGAACGCGGATGAATGCTTCGGTCGTGGGCTTTTATGTGGACGACGTGCCGTATCTGGACAAGTCGGCTTTCGATTTCGAGTGGCAGGACATTCAGCGGATGGAAGTGCTGCGTGGTCCGCAAGGGACGCTGTACGGGCGGAACGCTATGGGCGGGGTCATTCACTTGCATACGTTCTCGCCCTTCGAAAACCAAGGAACGACGTTGCGGTTGTCGTACGGATCGTTCAACGATTTGATGGTGCAGGCTTCGCATTCGCAGAAGATCAATGAGCAATACGCATTCAGTTTGGCAGGCAACTACCATGAGAACAAGGGGTTCTTCACCAACGTCGGAACCGGCGCGAAAGTGGGTGCCACCCAAACGGTCGGTGTTCGCGGCAAGTTGGCGGCGCGCTATGTCAACGGTTGGCGGGCGGACTTGAGCACCGCGTTCGAATATACCAAACAGGACGGCTACGCGTACTCGCCGGTGAGTAGTGATACGATTTCGTACAACGACGAATGCTCGTATCAACGCAAGTTGTTTACGGCAGGTTTGACCATGGCGCGTGAAACGGACAAGACCTCGTTCCATTCGGTCACAGGTTTTCAAAAATTTACCGACAAACTGGCGTTGGACCAAGATTTCTCCACCGCCAACCTCTTTACGTTGCATCAAAACCAGAATTTCAATGCGCTGACGCAAGAGTTTGTCTACAAGTCAACCGACCACAAGCCCTTGCAATGGGTCTTCGGCGCTTTCGGCTCCGCCAGCGGGACGGAAACCGATGCTCCCGTTCAGTTCAAACAGGACGGCATCGTCACAATGTTGGAAAACAACATCAACCGCGGTATTCCGGCTTCGTTGGCCATGACCGTGGACATCACGGACAACCTTCTGAATATTCCCAGCAACTTCAACGAGAAGCGACAGAATGCCGCCCTTTACCATCAATTCATTTGGCAAATGCCGTATGTCAAGGGTTTGTCGCTCACCGGCGGCTTGCGTCTGGAGTACGAACGGGTTCAGTTGGACTGGAAGTCATCGGCAGACATGAATTACCTTTATACCATGGTGAGCCACGGCATCACATTGGGTGAGAGCCTCACGGACAACGCGTTGCTCAAAGGTAACGCCTCCAAGTCCTATTTCGAAGTGACGCCAAAAGTGGCTTTGGAGTATTCCTTCAACCCCAAAAATAAGGTCTACGCCAGTGTGACACGCGGTCACCAAAGTGGCGGCTACAACGTACAGCTGTTTTCGGATTTGATTCAGACAGAATTGCAGGCGGTGATGTCGCAGCAGATGAAAACCAGCATGACCAGCCAACTTTCGGCGTTTATGCCCCCGGCTTCGGTGAACGCCATCGTGTCGCACATTCCCACTTCCCCCAATGTTCAGAACGTTCCGACCATCCTTTCGTACGACCCCGAATACAGTTGGAACTACGAGGTCGGCTTCCACTCCGAGCCCATAGCCGACCGCTTGCAGGTGGACGGAGCGCTCTTTTACGTGGATTGCTTCAACCGTCAAATCGCGCAGTTCTCGCCCAGCGGGTTCGGCCGGATGATGAAGAATGCGGGTCAAAGTTTCAGCAAGGGTTTCGAGCTGAGTGTGTTGGCCAAGCCGGTAGCCAATTTGGACCTTCGAGCCTCTTACGGCTTTACGGAAGCCCGTTTCACCAAGTATTCGGATTCGGTGCGGGTGAACGGGGTGTATCAGGAAATGGACTACAAGGGCAAATCGGTTCCGATGATTCCCAAGCATACGCTTTCATTCGGTGCGGATTATACCTTGAACGTGCACGCTC
>Ga0302213_1000458_pt1 | contig 22650 bp, 15 predicted proteins | sample II_Fen_N1_2_FD_194583 | JGI IMG/M metagenome (GOLD analysis project Ga0302213, IMG submission 194583) | Peat permafrost microbial communities from Stordalen Mire near Abisko, Sweden - II_Fen_N1_1 | ecosystem: Environmental > Terrestrial > Soil > Wetlands > Permafrost | place: Sweden: Abisko...
CTTCATCACCGAAACCGAGCTGTTCGCCGCTGGCGTGACCATTCGGCGCCGCAACAAGCGCCAGGAGCAGGTCAGTGACGTGGAGGCGCTGATCAAGGATCTGGCCGAGCTGAACGTCGGTGACCCGGTGGTTCACAGCGCACACGGCATTGGCCGCTACCGGGGGCTGATCAACCTCGATCTGGGCGAAAAAGCCCCCGACGGCAAGGCGCTGCTGCAGGAGTTTTTGCACCTCGAATACGCCGACAAGGCGACGCTTTACGTGCCGGTCAGCCAACTGCATTTGATCAGCCGCTACACCGGCGTGAGCGCCGACGAGGCGCCGCTGCACAAGCTGGGCAGCGGCCAGTGGGACAAGGCCAAACGCAAAGCCGCCGAACAAATCCGCGATTCCGCCGCCGAGCTGCTCAACATTTACGCCCGCCGCGCCGCCAGAGAAGGCCACGCTTTCCGCTACGCGCCCGACGATTACGAAACCTTCGCCAACGACTTCGGCTTTGACGAAACGCCCGACCAGAGCGCCGCCATTCACGCCGTGATTCAGGACATGATCAGCCCGCACCCGATGGATCGGCTGGTCTGCGGCGACGTGGGTTTTGGCAAAACCGAAGTGGCGTTGCGCGCTGCGTTTATTGCCGTGACCGGCGGAAAACAAGTCGCGCTGCTGGCGCCGACGACGCTGCTGGCCGAGCAGCATTACCAGACGCTGGTGGATCGCTTTGCCAAATGGCCCGTCCGGGTCGCCGAGATGAGCCGCTTCAGATCAGCCAAGGAAATCACCGCCGCGATTAAAGGGCTGGCCGACGGCAGCGTCGATATCGTCGTCGGCACGCACAAGCTGCTGAGCGAATCGACCAAGTTCAAGAACCTGGGCCTGCTCATCATCGACGAGGAACACCGCTTCGGCGTGCGCCACAAGGAGGCGATGAAAGCGCTGCGCGCCGAAGTCGATGTGCTGACGCTGACGGCCACGCCGATTCCGCGCACGCTGGGCATGGCGCTCGAAGGCCTGCGCGATTTGAGCGTGATTGCCACCGCGCCACAGCGGCGGCTGGCGATCAAAACCTTTGTGCGCAGCGAAAGCCACGGCGTGATCCGCGAAGCGGTGCTGCGCGAGCTGAAACGCGGCGGACAGGTGTATTTCCTGCACAACGAAGTCGAAACGATTGAAAACCGCCGCCAGATGCTGGAGGCGCTGCTGCCCGAAGCGCGCATCGCCATCGCCCACGGCCAGATGCCCGAGCGCGAGCTGGAAAAGGTGATGAAGGATTTCGTCGCCCAGCGGTTTAATTTGCTGCTGTGCTCGACCATCATCGAGACCGGCATCGACGTGCCCAGCGCGAACACGATTTTGATGAGTCGCGCCGACAAGTTTGGTCTGGCGCAACTGCACCAGTTGCGCGGGCGCGTGGGCCGCAGCCATCATCAGGCGTATGCCTATTTGATGGTGCCCGACATTGAAGGCCTGACCAAGCAGGCCAGCCAGCGGCTCGACGCGATTCAGCAGATGGAAGAGCTGGGTTCGGGCTTTTATCTGGCCATGCACGATCTGGAAATTCGCGGCACCGGCGAGGTGCTGGGCGAAAACCAGAGCGGCAACATGCTGGAAATCGGCTTTCAGCTCTACAACGAGATGCTGGGCGAAGCCGTGGCGGCGCTCAAGGCCGGGCGCGAGCCCGATTTGCTGGCACCGCTCGGCGTGACGACGGAAATCAACCTGCACGCGCCCGCGCTGCTGCCCGACGACTACTGCGGCGACGTACACCTGCGCCTGTCGTTCTACAAAAAGCTGGCGACGGCGAAAACCACGAACCAGATCGACGCGCTGCTGGAAGAAATCGTGGACCGCTTCGGCAAGCTGCCCGCGCAGGCGCAAACGCTGATCGACGTCCACCGCCTGCGGGTGATTGCCAAGCCTTACGGCGTGCTGAAAGTCGATGCCGCGCCCGGCGCCATCACCATCACGTTCAAAAAAGACCCGCCGATTGACGCCATGTCCATCATCGGACTGATCCAGAAAAGCAAGCACATCAAGCTGACCGGCAACGACAAGCTGCGCCTAGAGCGCGAGCTGCCCAACCCCAAAGACCGGGCGCAACTGGTGCGCGACACGCTCAAGAGTCTGGTGCTGGCCTGACTTGGGCGCTTGAACGCTGCACATTGAGCGCCAGCAGCCGCTGCAAGATGTCCTCATCGGCCAGCGCCGGGCTGTAATCAGCCCAGCCGTAGGCCTGCGCCACGGCGGCGTCCAACGCCTCGTGCAGCCCCGCCAACCAAGGCGGGCGCTGGTTGTAAAGCCGGGTCAGCGTGCGCCCGGCGAGGTCTTTTTCGTGGCCCGGTTTGGGCACGATGTGGTCAGGGTACGGCGAAGCGTCCATGTACATGGGAATGACTTCGGGCAGGCGCTGCGTCCATTCGGGCGGGTTGAGCCAGTTCTCGCGCAGCGTGTTCAGGCGCTGGGCGGCGCGGGCAATGCGGGCGGCGTGTTCGCGCAGCGACACAAGGGGTTCGGCGGCAAGCGCCTGCTTGGCCTTGGCCGAAACCGCTCGGGGTTTTTTCAGCCCTTGAAGAGCACCAAGCGGCGGCACGGGCAACAACTCGCCCGCCAAGCCCGCCGGAATCAACGCGCCGCCGTCCAACACTTCGGTGTACTGGTGCGCCGTGTCGGCAGGCGTCAAGCCTTCGGGAAACGGAAAGGTTTCAAAACAGGATTTGGCGTTGTACGTCGGGTCGTTGCCGACGCCGTGCATCGACGCCTGCGCCAGCGACCAAACCTCGTGCATGCGCGAACTGAGCAGGCCCAACGTGGTGTCGTCGGCGCGGGCCACGACAAGCAGCCTCGAATCGGGCGAAACTGGCGCTTTCAACCAGCAAAAAAACCGATGTTTTGAAACCCTGACTGTTGCCGCAAACCGGGGAAGCTCCTTGATGCCGCACCGCATTTCCGCCCCGTTACGACCAAAACGCCACCAATTTTCACGACGCCCACGATCACTGTTGATCAAACGCGCCTGCTTGACGTGCAAAACAACATGGCGAAAAGGCTCGTCGTACAGACAAGCCTCATCCACTGGCGTCTCCACGCCAAAATCAATAATCCAATGATCTTTCGGTTTGTCTGTCAGGTCTGACCCATTTTTCCAGGGCAAAAGGACGTCAGCATTCGACCGACCATTTGGATTGGGATGCGCCAGCCATTGCCGGGCAAGAGCGCCGGAAATTTCAAACGCACCAGACTTTTCCGCCCCTTTAAAAGCAGCCGACAAGTTCTCAGGCAAGAGCCGGGCTTGAGTTAAGTCTGAGACTGCGCCATCGCTCAAGTCCGCCACAATCCGCTGGACTGTTTTGCCATCCAGCACGGGAATCTGATCGGCATGCCCAAAACACACCAGCGAAACGCGCACGGCAGCGCCGTCATTCACCCAAGCCTCATCGCTCCACGCTTCGTAAATCACCGTAGTGTCACAAATGGCCGATAAAACTTTTCGGTTCGAGCCAGCGCGAATGCTTTGCGTCGCCACCAGCCCCGCCGCGCCTAAACCATTGGTTTCAATCGCTTTGCGGGCTTTTTCAAACCAGTAGCACACCAAATCCGCGCCGCCGGGAACGCGCCCGGCAAACACCGTGTCGAGCGCGTCAAAGTAGGCATCGCCCAACTCGCCGCGCTTTTTGCTGCCGCCCAAAAACGGCGGATTGCCCACCACCACGCTGGCCTTGGGCCATGCCGCTTCGCTGGCGCTGGCCGGGCGCTGCTGGGCCGACGCGCCCGACGGCACCGGCACAAAATCGAGCAACGCATCGCGGCACGCAATGTGCTCCAGCGGCTCCAGCACCGGATCGAGTTTGAACTCGTAGCCATGCAGCAGCCGCCATTGCAGCTCGCCAATCCACACCGTCACGCGGGCCAGTTCGGCGGCGTATTCGTTCAGCTCTAGCCCCAGCATGTTGTGCGGGCCGGTGACTAAATCGGCTTCGCGGTCCAGCCCGAGCGCGGCGGCGTCGAGGTGGCTTTGGTGCTCGATGTCTTTCAGCGCCTTGAGGCCCAGAAACAGAAAGTTGCCGCTGCCGCAGGCCGGGTCGAGCACACGGTAGTTTTTCAGCTCGTCGAGCCATTGCTGGAAAACCTGTTCGGCCTGCTGATACGCCGCATCGCCCGCCGACGCGGCATAGCGGCGCCCGCCCGCCGAATAAGCGCCGCGCTTTTTGCGCTTGCTTTTGCTGAGCAAGTCGCCGATTTCTTTGACCGTCTGCGCCCACGCCTGCTGCAGCGGGCGCTGCAGCACCGGCTCGATGATGCGCGCTATCGTCGCCGGGTCGGTGTAGTGCGCGCCGAGCTGGCTGCGCTTGCTCGGGTCCAGCCCGCGCTCGAACAGCGTGCCGAAAATCGACACGTCGATGGCGCTCCAGTTCAGCGCGGAGGCGTTGCGCAGTTCGGTCATTTCCAGCACGGACAGCGGCGGCACCTTGATGGTCTTGAACAAGCCGCCGTTGAACCGGGGAATATCGTCGTTGCCGTACAGCCCGCCATCGCGCATCGCGGTGAACAGGTTGCGCAGCGCCTCGGTGAACTTGTCGCTGGTAAAGCGCCGGTTGTTCACCAGCACTTCAAACAGGCGATCCGGCAGCAGTCCCACGTCTTCGGCAAAAAAGCAAAACAGACATTGCGTCAAAAAATGGGCGACTTCGTCGGCGTGGCGTTGCCAGGCTTGCGGGTCGGCGTCTTTGGCCGGGCCGCGCTTGCGCAGACCTTCGGCCAGCGTGGCAAAGCTGCGCGCCGCCGCTTCGGTGATGTCGCGGCTGGTCTTTTTCGGGCGAAAGCTCTCGGGTGCGAGCCAGATGCGGCGCAGCAACGCCAGCTGGGACGGCTGATCGAGATCGTCCAGCAGCACCGTGTAGGTTTCACTCGGGTGGCCGGTGAACTGGGTGTGAATGCGTATCGTCAGGCGGTCGCAGACCACCAGAATCGGCGGGTTGCTCAGCGCCTGGCTGTAGCCCAGCAGTTGCTTGAGCGCGGCGTCCAGATTTTTGCCGGGCGCTTTGTTTTCCCACGCAAACGCGCCGCGCCGGGACACGTCGGCGTAGCCGGTGCGCCCGCCGATGAGGTGGCTTTTTTCTTCAAACCGGTAGCCTTCTTCGCTGCCGGGTTTGGGCACGTCCAGCAGTTCGCACAAGTCCAAAAAATGGCTTTGCGCGCCCTGCTCTTCGTTCAGATCGTAGGCGGGGCCGCCATGACCCCACTTCGCTATAAAGTTCTGGGGCGTCATGGCGGGGACGCTTAGCGTTTGAGCAGTGCTTTGAGGACGTTTTGCACGCGGCGGGCGTTACCGGCGTCAAACTCGCTGGCCAGCACTTTGGCGGCGTCTTCGCCCCACGTTTCGGCAGGGGTGGGCGCGTTGCGCTTGGTCAGCAGTTGCAGTTGCAGCATGCGGCGGGCGCTGATGTGCTCGGCGGGCGTGGGCAGTTCGGCAGCCATTTCGAGGCGCAACAGGGCTTCGGCGGCATCTTTGCCAGCCGGGGCGCTGACGGCTTGCGCCCAACTGCTGCGCACGGCAGGCGTGATTTGCTTGCCGAGTTCTTGCACGCCGGGCACCAAGGCCGCGTCGCGCTTTTCCCAGGCGCTGAGCAGGTTGGTCAGCACTTCGCCGTGGGCCTGCATGGCGAGCTTTTTCAGCGCATGGTTAGCGGCTTCAAAGGCTTCGCGCTGGGCGCGGAAAGCGGCGTCGCCCAGACGCGGGCCGCGCTCTTCAAAGGCCGGGCGGTCGCTGAAACGCTCGCTGCGCTCTGGACGGCCTTCGCGCTCGGGGCGGTAGGGCTCGAACTTGTTGTCGGTGCTCTGGCGCGGGCCGCTCGGCTTGCCGCCGGTGCGGGCATCCTTGCGGTCGCCAAACTTGCCACCACGGCCTGCGGCAGCAGCGGGTTCGGCACGGCGGGCGCCGGGACGGTCGTCGCCGCGCATGGCGACGACGGGCTTGGCGGCTGGTTTCGGTGCGGGCGCTGGCTCGGCAGGCTCGCTGGCGGGCTGGGCCGATTCGGCAAACTCGGCCTCGGCGGCTTCGGCGGTCGGGTTGCCGTCTGCATCGACGGGCGCTGGCGCTGGCGTTGGCTCGGCGCTGGCTTCGGCAGCGGGCTGGCTTGCTTCCGTCACCGAGGCGGCATCGGCGCTGGCAGCGGTTGCTGCGGTCGCGGCGTGGGCAGCGGCGGCTTGGCCGCTGACGGCGGCTTCCAGCGCCTTGGCGGCGGCGTGGATTTTTTGCGCATCGCCAGTGGCGGCAGCGGCTTCGACGGCCTTGGCGGCCTCTAATACATAGCGGTCGTGTTCGCCCAGAGCGGCGGCGGCCTTTTCGCGCTCGGCGGTCTTGCGCTGGAAAGCGTCGTCAATTGGCTTGCGGAATGCGTCCCAGAGCTTTTGCTCTTGCTTGCGCTCGATGGGCACGCCTTGCGCTTCATGCTGCCAGCGTTGTTGCAAGGACTTGACGGCGTCGATGCGCAACTGTGGCTCGGCGCCCAGCACTTGCGCTTCTTCGATCATCGCTTTGCGGCGGGCCAAGCTGGCGGCGCGGGCGCCGGTCAGTGCGGCGTCGGCCTGGTCCATTGCGGCTTTCCAGACGGGCTGGATTTCGGCAAAGGCTTTTTCGCCCAAGTGACCGGCTTCGCGCCATTTTTCGACAAAGCCGTTCAGGCTGCGGATGTGCTGTTTCCAGTCGCTGTTGCCCTTGTTGGCTTCGGCCCAGGCCAGCACTTCGTCGATCAGCACGCGGCGCTCGGCCTTGACGGTTTCGCTTTGTTCCTTGACTTTTTCCAGCCAGGCTTCAACCACTTTGTGGGCTTCGTTGCAGGCGTCGTCAAAACGCTTCCACAGCGCGTGGTTGGGCGTGCCGCCCTGGTCGGAGGTTTTCCACTGTTCGCGCATCACGCGCAGCGCGTCTTGCTGCTTGCGCCCGCCCATCGGCTTGGCGACCAGCGTTTCGGCTTTGACGACCAGTTCCTCGCGGATCTGGTCGGCGCGCCAACGCTGCCAGCCTTCGAGTTCGCCAGCGGCGGTCAGCGCGGCGTGGGCAGCAGCTTCGAGTTTGGCGTCGATGTTGCGGATGTGTTCTTTGAGCGCGTGGCGCAGGTCAGCGGCGACCTTGGGCGTCGATTTGCCGTGGCCTTCGGTGACTTCGTGCTCCAGTTTGGCAAGAGCTTCCTGCACGATGGCGGAAGACTTTTCGCGCAGGTCTTTCAGCACGGCGGGGTCGGGCTTGGCTTTGGGCGCACGGGCGCTCTGACCGGCTTCGACGCCAGCGGCGGCCTGAGCTTCGGCTTTGGCGGTGGGCAGGCCGCGTGCGGCGCGCAACTCGTCAGCCCAGACGGGAACGGCGGGCAGCGGCGCAGTCGCATCTTCAGCGGCCTTGACGGCCAGCGCCAAGGCGCCCTGAAATGCTTCCCAGACAGCCAGCAACTGGGCGCGCGAGGCGTCGAGCAGCGGCGGGAATTTGCCATCGACGCTGGCCCAGTTGGCGTCCAGCGTCAGTTCGTCGGCCTGGGCTTGCCAGTGGGCCACGTCGGCTTGCAGCGTTTCGAGCACAGCCTGGGCGTCGCGCCAGGGTTTGATCGACAGCACTTCGATGCGCTGGGCGATCAGCACGGCGGCTTCGCGCTGGACTTGGGTGCGGTGCTGCAGATCTTCAATCGTCTTGACGCGCTCGGCGAGCTGCACTTTGAGGCCCGCCAGCGGCTCTTTGGACAGCGGCGCGCCAGCTTTGGCGGCATCGCGCTGCCAAGCCAGGGCGTCGGCCAGATTCAGCTTGGTCAAGGCGAGCAGGATTTTGGCTTTTTCGGCCCATTCGGCGGCGGCGGCTTCCTGGCCCTTGCTGCGCTTGATTTCATCGAGCTTTTCCTTCAGCGGCTTGGCGGCGCCCTTGTCGCGGTTGGCCAGGTCTTTATAGACATCGGCCATTTGCTCTGGGGTCGGCTCGGTGGCCAGCCACTGGCGGATGCGCGAAGCGCGCTCACCCGAGGTGGGCGCGGAGAACGCGCCGCCCGTCAGGCCGTCCAGCGGATGGGCTTCGGCGCTTTTGGCCGCACTGGTTTTCACGGCAGCGGCTGGCGTGGGTTCGGCTTTGGAGGATTTGGACAGAAAAGAGCGCAACATATATAACAATCGTTTTGAAAAAAAGCAGCCAGAGACAGCCTCTAGAACAGGCATTCAAAGCCTGAAATTGGCGTGCCTGCCAGCACCTAGGACCATCAAGGCCGGGCGCTGAACAGGGGGAGCTGTCAGCGCAGAGGAATTCGGGTCATGGCTCGCAAGACCCAAAACACCCTTCACTTTAAAAATTAAAGCATCTGCCTATTTTCGCTGTTTTTAAGCCCGCGCCCAATTAAGTTCCACACGCGGCGCCATTTTGTCTGGGAAGGCTTGTTTTGGCGGCCTGTTTCAACGACCAGAACCGATCAAAAAGCATTCGTGCAGCCAAAAATAATTTCTGAAAAAATCATGAAAAAATTCAATTTAAATTTTCAAAGCTGTCTTTTTTAGGTGAAAAACTGTTACCAATTCACTTATTTGACATATAAAACCAAATCGTTATTCTTGACAGGTTATTTAAAGCGCCACTAGAATCCGCCTGTACCCCAAGATCAGGGGCAACACGAGGCGCGGCCGGTTCCCGGCTGCGTCAACAAGGGTCAAAACCATCGGGCTTCGCCCTGGTTTTATGGCGACCCACCAATCCACGCCTGCCAGCCTCCACGAGGTTCACGCAGGCATCGAAAGGAGCGCAATGACAGCGTTAACAACTATCGGCCTTCACCCAGGCTCTAACGCACATCAGAAAAATAGCCGCAGCGGTTTCGCCACCGTTGTGGACGACATGACTCAAGGTCTTGTCGGAATCACGCACAACAGTTTTGCCCTTTTGGGGCTGGCCGTCGTTTTTGTCATCATCACCCTCACGGCCCGGCCAGACCTGCGCGATGCGGGCGAAGTCCGCCTCATGAGTTGGCTGCAGGAGCGGCGCGATGCGGTGCTCGGCCTGACCGACGCCGAGCCCGAGTTCACCGAGCCTACGGCCATTGAGCGGAGCACAGCCGCCAACCCAACCGATCTGCCGAGCCAGCAGGCCGCCGTCGCCTATTGGCTGAGCAAAAAATATAAAGTGGCGCCTGAGCCGCTGAGCGTACTGGTCGCACAGGCCTTTGAAATCGGCGACAAGGCCAAACTTGACCCAACCCTGATCCTTGCCATCATGGCGATTGAATCGGGCTTTAATCCGTTTGCGCAAAGTCCCGTTGGTGCCCAGGGTCTGATGCAGGTCATGACCAAAATCCATCACGACAAATACGAAGACTTCGGCGGCAAGCTGGCCGCTTTTGATCCCGTGACCAATCTGCGGGTAGGCGTCAAGGTGCTACAGGAATGCATCAGCCGAGCCGGCTCCATCGAAGGCGGCCTGAAATACTATGTTGGCGCCGCCAATCTGGAAAACGATGGCGGTTACGCCAGCAAGGTGATGGCCGAACATGCCCGCCTGCACGCCGTGGCCAACGGCAAGCGCCCACCTGCGGCCCGTCTGTTCGCCACTCCAGCGCCTGCCAAGCCGATTCCGGTGTCTTTGCCCCGCAACGTCACGGCGCAAAAATCCGGCAGCGAAGTTGCGTTGCTGGCGCCAAATTCAGGGCTTTGAGCCACCTGCGGGCCAGTTCAAGCGCCCTCAGTTACACTAGCGCGGTGCGCGACTGGCGATAGGCCTGATGGTTTTGCCACCATCAAGGCCGACGTGGGACACCACGGGGAAGCGCACCGTTTGCGGCCGTCGGGCCAAAGAGCGTTCAGCCGTTCGCCTGGGCAGCCCTTGCTTCCATAGATCGCCTAGATTCAATGGACAAGGAAGCGAAAGTCTTGAAGGACTGCCATGTACCACCGCAACATTCTGATCGAACAAACCGACCCCGAAATTTTCGCCGCCATCCAGGCCGAAAACGCCCGCCAAGAGCACCACATCGAGCTGATCGCCAGCGAAAACTACGCCTCGCCCGCCGTCATGGCCGCGCAAGGCTCGCAGCTCACTAATAAGTATGCCGAAGGCTATCCCGGCCGCCGCTACTACGGCGGCTGCGAGCATGTCGATGTGGCCGAGCAACTGGCCATTGACCGCATCAAGCAGATTTTTGGTGCCGAAGCCGCCAACGTGCAACCGCATTGCGGCGCATCGGCCAACGAAGCCGTTTTTCTGGCCTTCCTCAAGCCCGGCGACACCATCATGGGCATGAGCCTGGCCGAAGGCGGTCACCTGACGCACGGCATGGCGCTAAACATGAGCGGCAAGTGGTTCAACGTCGTGTCCTACGGCCTGGACGCCAACGAAGCCATCGACTACGACGCGATGGAACGCAAGGCCCACGAAACCAAGCCCAAGCTGATCATTGCTGGCGCTTCGGCCTACAGCCTGCGCATTGATTTCGAGCGTTTTGCCAAGGTGGCCAAGGACGTTGGCGCGATTTTCATGGTCGATATGGCGCATTACGCCGGCCTGATTGCCGCTGGCGTGTACCCTAACCCCGTGCCACACGCCGACATCGTGACCTCGACCACGCACAAGAGCCTGCGCGGCCCGCGCGGCGGCATCATCCTGATGAAGGCCCAGCACGAAAAAGCCATCAACAGCGCGATTTTCCCTGGCCTGCAAGGCGGCCCGCTGATGCACGTCATTGCCGCCAAGGCGGTCGCATTCAAAGAAGCCCTGTCGCCCGAGTTCAAGGCTTACCAGCAGCAGGTGCTGAAAAACGCCCAGATCATCGCCGAAACCCTGACCGAGCGCGGTCTGCGCATCGTCAGCGGCCGCACTGAAAGCCACGTCATGCTGGTCGATCTGCGCGCCAAGGGCATCACGGGCAAGGAAGCTGAAGCCGTGCTGGGCGCCGCCCACATGACCATCAACAAAAACGCCATCCCGAACGACCCGGAAAAGCCAATGGTCACCAGCGGCGTGCGCATCGGCACCCCGGCCATGACCACGCGCGGCTTCAAGGACGAAGAAGCGCGCGCCACGGCCCACCTGATTGCCGACGTACTGGACAACCCACGCGACGAGGCCAACATCGCCGCCGTGCGCGCCAAGGTTCACGCACTGACTAGCCGCTTCCCGGTTTACGGCTGAGCATGATGCAGCGCCAGGCAGTTGCCACCTTGATAACTGCCTGCGCTGCTGACCGTGCTGGGTGCAAACGCCCATGAAATGCCCTTTTTGCGGCCACTTGGAAACCCAAGTCATCGACACTCGAGTGTGCGACGATGCCGAATCGATACGCCGCCGCCGCCAGTGCGGTGCGTGTGAAAAGCGCTTCACCACCTATGAGCGGCCTGATGTCAGCTTTCCATCCATCGTCAAGAAAGATGGCCACCGCACCGATTACCAGCGTAACAAGCTTCTTGGCTCCATGAGTCTGGCGCTGCGCAAGCGCCCGGTCAGCACCGTGCAACTTGATGCTGCCGTCGAACAAATTGAAGAGCAGTTGCTGGGCATGGGCCTGCGCGAAGTGGCCTCCAGCCGCATCGGCGAGCTGGTCATGCTGGAATTAAAAAAGCTCGACAAAATCGCCTACATCCGCTTTGCCAGCGTCTATCGCAGTTTTGAAGACATTGATGAATTCAAGACGCTGGTTGATGAGGTGCGGCGATAGACAGGACTCACCTGAGCGTTCAAATGTGTCGGCTTGACCATTCAGCCGTCAAAAACAACCATTTGGCTAACCGTCCCTCAATACCTGTCCGTTTCGGACTACATTGTCCGAATGATTATCTGTGTGACCCGAGAGCTATCGCAGCGCGTCCAAAAAGGATTCACCTTAATTGAGTTAATGGTGGTGGTTGCGCTGGTGGCCATCGTCACCGCCATAGCGATACCTTCGTGGAATTCCATGATCGCGAACAACCGACTCCGCTCAGCAGTGAACAATTGGACGCAGTCGTTTTACTTCGCACGCGGTGAGGCCATTCGACAAAACAACCCCGTGACGATTTGCGCCAGCAGTGATGGATTGAGTTGCACCGCCTCGGGTTATGAAGTGGGCTGGATTGTCAAAACCGGCTTGTCCGATGATGCCAACGGCATAGTTTTGCAAGACGCACTGCCATTACAGGGCGTTACCCTGACGCCGGGCGTGACTGCTGCCCGCGCCATCACCATCTTGCCCAACGGGCTGCCCATTGGAAATTTTGCGGGAGCCACCCTGACAGTACAGGAATACCCGGTAAAAAGCACTTCACCTTCCAAGCAAATCACCATTGCCCGAACGGGACGCATCAAGGTTAATTAATGACGAAAGTGAATGCCAAATGCTAGGCCACAGTTCAAGCAAAGCACAGCAAGGTGTGACACTGATTGAGATTTTGGTGACCATGCTGATTATGGCCATCGGTCTGCTCGGCACAGCAGGCCTTCAACTGGCCGCCACCCGCTACCAGCAGACAGCCCAGATCCGCAGCCAGGCCATTATCCAGGCTCAATTCATTGCCGAGAAGATCAAAGCCAACAACAGTGCAGCCAGTACCTATCTCGCCCCTGATGCTTATGCAGCCGCCACCCTCGCAGCACTGCCGGCGGATCCTGGCTGCGGCACGGGCACGTCATTCTGCACAGCCGCCCAGTCAGCAGTCAAGGACATGCGCGACTGGCGTTTGTCGCTGCAAGCCTTGCCGGGCGGGCGTGGCTCCATCATGGCGGTGACGGTAGGAGCCGCCACCGACCCGGCCACACGGCAAATTGTTGTCATGTGGCAAGAAAAGCAGCAGTATGAAGTGGGAACCGCAGCCACGCCCAATCCAGATGCCGCTCCCACCGACCCCACTTGCCCGGCGCCCCAAGTGGGCGGTGTGCGCTGCTTCACTGCACTGGTGACCCCCTGATGACTCAAAAAAATCGCCCGTTCATGCAACGCCAGCAAGGCATGACACTCATTGAGGTTCTGATAGCACTGACCATTGGATTGGTCATCCTGATCGCCATCGGTACAGCCTATCTCAGCAGCACCAACATGGCACGCCAGCGTGAAAACCAGTCTGAGCTCAATGAACCAGCTGCCATTGTGATTCGCATGCTGCAGCGCGATGTCGCCAATGCGGGCTATGTGGACATCTTTGATTTCGACGCCGCCAACCAGCGTCAGGCCGCCTCATTGTTCAACCCCGCCTATCCGGAACTGATGAACCTGTACCAGCGCATTCCCAATGTTCCCGTTGCTCCCAGTACCGCTATCGTGCCACTTGAGACGCCCTTGACGCAATTTTTTCCCGGCCTGATGCCGGTGTTTGGATGCGATGGCGCCATGAACAGCACACCCAACGCCATCACGAACGCGGGAATAGCCGCGCTGGCTTGCGGAACAGCCAATGCCACAAAACAATCCCTGCAAGTAGCCTATCAGGCAGCACCCAGTTCGACGGCAAACCCTCTAAGAAGCCTTAACGATCCAAATGCAGCAACCGGCGAGGGGCGCGACTGCAACCAACAGAGCCTTGACCCTGCTGGCAGCAAATTTGTCATCAACCGGTATTTTGTCCAAGCAAGCTCCACCGACGGGGTCAACGAACTGTACTGTGCGGGTTCCGGCAACAGTAGCTCACAGCCCTTGGCCCGAGGCGTAGAAGAGTTTGTGCTTCGCTATCAGACGTCACAGCCTGGCGTTGCGCCTGCGGTTGGCAGCATCAGTCCGGTCGCGGGCGGAATTCAGGCCCAGTATTTGAGCGCAACTGCTGTCGCTGCCTCCTCCATTGGCTGGGCCAATGTCACTGCCGTGGAGGTCTGCATGATATCTGCCACTGCAACGGGAGCTGCTGCCACAGGCACCACGGCACTACAGACCAGCCGACCGACATGTGAACGCACAGCCGCTGGCGATTTTAAAAGCGACATCACGCGGGCCACGGGCGATACCCGTCTGTGGAAACGATTCACTTCCACAATTTCTGTCCGAAATGCCATTTACGCCAGCCCCAATTGACGCGCCCCTGGTCACACCTTTGCACCAGCGAGGTTTTGTGCTGGTGACGGCACTGATCTTTCTCATGGTGTTATCCCTGCTCGGCATCACGGCAGTGCGGGGCTCGCTGTTTGAAGAACGCGGCGCAGCCAATGATCGCGACATTGCACTGGCGCGCTGGAATGCAGAATTGGCTCTGCGCGATGCAGAGCGCGATATTCTCGGACTTCGATTTGATAGACAGTATTGCGCGACTGCACCTTGCACAACACTGCGCCCAGCAGGCACTAGGCCGACCAATGCGACTGACGCCATCACGTTCTGGTCAGCACGCAACGATGCCATCCTTGATCCAACGACACCTGTGGCGCGTGCAGATGGCGGTAGAACGCTGTCCGTCCCAAACCAGGGGGTTTATAACGGCGCTTCTATCGTCGCCTGTGGCATGCCTGTCTGGAGTGGCGCCGATTGGCATGACGGAGTAACCCGCTCGTGCGCAGGAACCATCAATGCAGCCGTTCCCACGGTTGCGTACGGCACATTCACGGATTCACCCGTTGCAGCCTTTAACCCAGCCACGCCCCAAGCACCACCGCCGCCACGCTACCTGATTGAGATGTTCACACCGGATGATGTTGAAACTTCAGCCACATCAGCCAAGCTTTTCTTCAGGGTGACAGCCGTCGGCTTTGGACGAAGCACCGCCTCGAACGGCGCCCGGACTTCCGTCACCCTTCAATCCATTTTCTCCCCCCTCTAAGCTCACAGCAAAGCAAGGAATTCGCATGACATCAGTCATCCTCAAAAATCGCGGGCGCTGGGTATTTTTCTTGGCAGCAAACATGGCGCTAGTGCCGCTGGCGCCCGCTTTTACGCCCAGCCAGCAGCCCCCGGAAAATGCCCCAGTCCCCGGCAATGTCGTGCTGGCTTTGTCGGTGGAGTTCCCCACGGGTCTGCAAGCCTCCTACACGACCACCACTTACACCGCAAGCACCCAGTACGATGGCTATTTCGACAATCGAAAATGCTACACCTACGACAATACCAACGAAGTATTTAAACCTGTCAGCGCAGAAAATCTCGCCACGGGTGCTTGCCCGCTTATTGCCACCAAGGCAACCGCCTGGAGCGGCAACCTCTTGAACTGGCTGACGATGACCAACATTGACCAGTTCAGGTCGGTCATGACCGGGGGTACACGCGACAGCTTTTCAAGTATGTCAGCAACCTACCCCGGCGATACAACCGCCAGAACAGTTCTGATTCGCTCTTTCAGTGATCGCGATTCATACAACCCAATTAAAAACTTTACACCTAGCTCAACAATAGGCGTGGGAGGCATCAATTCGACGACAACCCTTCCAACAACCACGATCAAATATGCTCGCTCCAGCGGCTATGGCTCCAAGATGATTGTTTCAAACGCCAGCAATTTTGGAACCATGAGCGCCGCGCAGCAAAAACTCTCCTGCGCGGCAACACCCGCAACAACTATGAGTTCAGGTTCAGCCGGTACCTTTTGGTGCTTCAACCTGCGGGTCGAGGCCTGTGTCGCCGTCCCTGTGGGCGCTGCCACTCCTGACGTGGGTCTTGAAGCCAATTGCCAAAACTCCTACAGCGGTGTCCCCAAACCTGAAGGCCTGATTCAGAACTACTCGAAAACCTTGCGCTTTGCCGCGCTTGGCTACCTCAACCTGACGGGCCAGTCGCTCAATGGCGGCGTGCTGCGCTCGGCCATGAAGAACGTCAGCCCCGTTCTTCCATCGGCTCTCGCGAACGCCGCCAAAGAGTGGGATCCAGCAGACGGCACCATGATCGCCAACCCAGATCCCACAGATGCCACCAACAGCGGTGTGACCCAGTCAGGGCTGATGAACTACGTGAACAAGTTCGGTTATGACGCAGGTTACAAAGGCAATGACCCGGTCAGCGAGCTTTATTACGCTGCACTGCTTTACTTGCGCGGCAAGGCGCCGCCTGCCGAGTACTCCGTCAACAACAACCCCACTGTTGCGGAAAAAGACGGGTTCCCCGTCATCACGGGCACCGATTTGCTGGCTGGTGGAGCCCGCGACCCCTTGATCAACTCCTGCCAGAAGAATTTCATTCTGGGCATTGGTGACATCAACACCCACTGCGACGGCAACCTGCCTGGCTCCACCAAAAACAATACTGGTACCTGTGGCTCATCCATCCCCACTGACAATATAAACGTGCAAACGCTCTGGAGTAGCGTTGTAGCCTTGGAACCAGGCCTCACCGACACGAACTGGGTAGGCGGCTCCACCTATGGCACGCCGTACATGGCCGGTCTGGCCTATTGGGCCAACACCAACGACATCCGCCCAGATGCGACGACCACCGATCCCAATAGCCGTGGCAAACAAACCGTTGCCACTTACTGGGTGGACGTGCTGGAAAACATGAACGGACAATCAACAGTCCTCGCTGCCAGCAAGGTCAAAAGCCAATACTGGCTGGCCACAAAGTATGGCGGCTTCAGGCAAGATCTGGCCACCAGCAACAACCCCAACACCAACATAGCCTCTTGGGACGCAAAAAATCGCGGCATTCCTGACACCTGGTTTGCCGGCAGCACACCTGGAACCATGAAGGCCGGCCTTGCCGCTGCCTTTTCCGACATCGCCAGCCGGGCAGGCACCACATCGGCCTCCAGCGCGGCTGTCACCTCCAACCGTCAAACCTCCAGCAGCCAGAATTTGTATGCTGGCTACATTCCCCGAGGATGGATGGGCACCGTCAGCGCCTGCTCACCGACGAAAACTGCAACCGAGTGCGCCACTGCGCCAACATGGGAGGCTTCGCGCTGGTTCAAGACTACGATACCCACCTGGGTGGACACGCCTCTGTTGCCCACAACCCGAAAGATTTTCACATCCTCACCCGATACGCCATTTACCTCCATGCCTTTGCAATGGGCAAGCCTCAATGCAGCCCAAAAACTCATTCTGAACGACGCCGATAACCAGGGCGCCGCACGCGTCAGCTATTACCGTGGCGACCGAACCAATGAAAATGGTTTGTTCCGTAAAAGAGAAGACACCTTGCTGGGAGACATTGTCAATTCAGGCATTACCTATCTCTCGGGTCCAGGCCCCCTCTATTCAGGCCCCAATTTTCCAGGTCATGCAGCCTACCGAACAAGCAACGAGACGCGTCCTGCGGTTGTTTATGTCGGAGCCAATGATGGGATGCTGCACGCCTTCTCAGGCACCAATGGCCAAGAGCTGTTTGGCTATGTTCCGGGTCCCGTCTTTGCCAACCTGCCAGCGCTCACAGTGCTGAATTTTGCGCACAAATTCTTTGTCGATAGCACTCCCATGGTCGGCGACATCCAGAAATCGGACTCAACCTGGGGAACCGTGCTGGTCGGCGGCTTGGGCGCTGGCGGCAAGGGCTACTACGGGCTCGACATCACCAGCCAAAGCACCTTTGCCACCGCCACTGAAAGCACCTTGAGCACCACTCTCCCCCTGTGGGCATTCACTGCAACGCAAGATGACGACCTGGGATTCACCTTCAACGAAGCTGCCCTGGACCCGGTGTATGGCTCCAATGTGCAAATTGCGAAGGTAGCCGACAGCACGACCGCTTCAGGAGCCTGGCGTGTGATCGTGGGCAACGGCTTTGGCTCCACCGCAGGTCGCGCCGCGCTGTTCATGCTCGACGCCACCACAGGCATCACCTCCACCAAACTGATGGCAGACAACGCTGGCCCCAGCAACGGGCTGGCAGCGCCCAGACCCGTCGATACCGACAAAGATGGCTTGATCGACACGGTGTACGCTGGAGATATGCTGGGCAACATGCACAAGTTCCAGTTCTCCAAGTTGGTTGGCAGCAACTACGTTCTGGCCGCATCCGGCTCTACTGATGGTGCATGGCGCTACATTGGAAAGATTTTTTCGACGGGCGAGCCCATCACCACCGCCCCATCGGTGGTGCCTGCATGCGATGGCAATGGCTGGGATGTGCTCTTTGGCACAGGAAAACTCAATGAAGATGCCGATTACTCAAGTACGGCAGCCAGAGGTTTCTACGCGGTGGTGGACAACAATCCATCTTCTTCTTTGACAGTCGCTGCCAGCAGCATCGCCACGATCACCCCTACCGCGTCAACGTCGGGAACTACCACGACGAGAAGTTGGACAGCACCCAACCTGACGGGGAAACAAGGATGGAAAATGGCGTTCACAGACGGCGAGCGCGTCCTGTCCAACTCGACTCTTCCCCCCGACACGGGAACCGTGCTGTTCTCGACCACCAAACCCACAGGCGATATTTGCACACCCGGCAACACGGGGTACATCATGGCAGTGAATCTTTGCACAGGCAAAATCGGGGATATGGTTGTCAATGGCACCTTGGTGGGCGGTGTGAGCCTGAATTCAACTGGCGTGATCAAGGTGAGCAACACCTACACCGACTCCGCAGGTAAAGAAAAAATACTTTGCAATCAGGATGACTGCAAAGACCCGAGCGGTCCATCCTTGCTCCCCAAAATCCCACCCAGGGGGCGCTACTCTTGGCGTGAACTTCTGTCGAAATGAAAAAAATGACTTACACCCCTACAAGACAGCGTGGATTCACACTGATTGAGTTGATGATCACGGTGGCGATCATCAGCATTCTGGCGGCTATTGCCCTGCCAAACTACAGCTCTTACATCATGCGAAGCCACAGAGCTGATGCCAAAAACACCCTACTCGCTGTTGCGCAGCGGCTGGAGCAAAACTACACATTGGCAGGCACTTATGCGGCGACCACAGCGGGGGCTGCCATTAACAATGCGTCCATCACGGCCTGGGGCTTGAACCAGACGCCACTCAGCGGGGCGGCGCGCTACAACATCACCTTCGTGACAGGCCAGCCAACGGCCACCACGTTCACACTGCAGGCCGCACCGACCGGGGCGCAGGCCAGCGACACCTGTGGCACCATGACACTGGACAACCGCAACCTCAAAGGCGCAGCCGGCCAGAACAACCGCCATCAAACGACCCGCGACTGCTGGGACCGTTGAAGTGCAGGCTTCACCAACATTTTTTCTGTTGGCGACCGCTCAAGCCAGGTCAGCCTTGAACCTGAGTCCACCCAACCCACGGGTGGGCTGCATCCTTGTCTCTGCGCAAGGAGATGTGCTCGGCCAAGGCCACACCCAGTACACGGGTGGTCCACACGCCGAAGTCATGGCCCTGCGCGCCGCACGCGAAGCGGGCCATGACGTTCGCGGCGCCACCGCCTACGTCACGCTCGAACCCTGCTCCCACTTTGGGCGCACACCACCGTGCTGCAATGCACTGATTGAAGCAGACATTGCCAGGGTAATCGTGGCCCAGCAAGATCCCAATCCGCTGGTGGCCGGTCAGGGCATTACGCGGCTGCGGGCGGCAGGCATTGATGTGAGCGTACTCAACCCGGATGAGCCAGCAGCCATCGCCACCCGGGAGCTGAACATCGGTTTTTTCAGCCGCATGATTCGCAAAACACCTTGGGTACGGCTGAAAATCGCCGCCTCGCTGGACGGCGCCACCGCCCTGCCCAACGGCGTCAGCCAGTGGATCACCAGCCCCGAAGCCCGCGCCGACGGCCATGCCTGGCGCGCCCGCGCCTGCGCCGTGCTGACCGGCATCGGCACCGTGCTAGCGGACGACCCAAAGCTCGACGTGCGCCTGATCGACACGCCGCGCCAGCCGCAGCGCGTCATCGTCGATAGCCAGTTGCAGACGCCGCCGGACGCCGCCATTTTCAAATCCGGCGCGTTGGTCTGGATTTACAGCGCCGTTCGTGATCCGGCCAAAGAAGCCGCGCTGACGGCTCTGGGCGCCACCATCACCTGCTTGCCGGACAAGCAAGGCCAAGTCGATCTGGCCGCCATGCTCAAAGACCTGGGCCAGCGCGACATCAACGAGCTGCATGTCGAAGCAGGCAGCCGACTCAATGGCGCGCTGATCAGCGCCGGGCTGGTCGATGAATTCCTAGTCTATCTGGCGCCCAAGCTGCTCGGCCCTGGCCGGGGTATGGCCTCGTTCGGGCCGCTGCAAGCCTTGTCCGAAGCGGTCGAGCTGCAGTTCCAGTCCACCGAACAAGTCGGGCCAGACCTGCGCATCCTCGCCCGCGCCGCCGGGCGCGACCAGTTTTAACCACGCCGCCGGGCCGCCGTTGACGGCTGGCGCGGGCGCTGTTTTCCGGCCATCGTTGCCCACTGCGCCACTCCGGCGGTTTTCCCTGCGAAAATAGCCCCATGTTTACTGGAATCATCACCGGCATGGGACGCATCGTTGCCATCCATAGCCTGGGCAGCTCTTCACATCATGGCAAACGACTCACCATTCAAGCGCCGCCGGGTTATCTCGACGATGTGGGCCTGGGCGACAGCATCGCGCACAACGGCGCCTGCATGACGATCACCTCACTAGAGCCGGCGAGCCACCAGTTCACCATCGACATCTCCGCCGAATCGCTGGACAAGACCTGCGGCCTAGACCAAATCGGCATCATCAACCTCGAAAAAGCCCTGCGCGCCAACGACCGGCTCGGCGGCCACATGGTTTCCGGCCATGTTGATGGCATTGGCCGCGTCACGCACTTTGCCCAAATCGGCGAGAGCTGGGCGCTGCGCATTCTGGCGCCGCGCGAGATGGGCAAATACCTCGCCTACAAAGGCTCCATCACCGTCAACGGCGTGAGCCTGACCGTCAACCGCGTCGCCGACCTAGGCGGCGAGACACCCGGCTGCGAAGTCAGCATCAACCTGATTCCGCACACGGTTCACAATACCGCCCTTGGCCAGCTCGCCGCAGGCAGCCAGGTCAACCTCGAAATCGACCTGATTGCCCGCTACGTCGAGCGCATGCTGCAAGACAACTCCACCCAACCCGCCACGCTCTGATGACCACCTTGATTTCCCCCGTTGAAGATATCGTTGCCGACATGCGCGCTGGCCGCATGGTCATCCTCGTCGATGAAGAAGACCGCGAAAACGAAGGCGACCTCGTCCTCGCCGCCGATCACGTCACGCCCGAAGCCATCAATTTCATGGCCAAATTTGGCCGGGGTTTGATCTGCCTGACGCTGACACGCGAACGCTGCGAATTGCTGAACCTGCCACCGATGGTCGAGCGCAACGGCGCCCAGTATTCCACCGCCTTCACCGCCTCGATTGAAGCCGCCGAAGGCGTAACCACCGGCATTTCCGCCGCTGACCGCTCGCGCACCGTGCAGGCCGCCGTGGCCGCCAACGCCCAGGCCAGCGACCTGGTGCAGCCCGGCCATATCTTCCCGCTGCAAGCTGTCGATGGCGGCGTGTTGATGCGCGCCGGTCACACCGAAGCGGGCTGCGATCTGGCCGCGATGGCGGGCTGCTCGCCGACCGCCGTGATCTGCGAGATCATGAACGACGACGGCACGATGGCGCGTCTGCCCGACCTGCAAGTGTTCGCCGCCGAACACGGCCTGAAAATCGGCACCATTGCCGATTTGATCGCGCACCGCAGCCGCAACGAGTCGCTGATTGAAAAAGTCGGCAGCCGCACGCTGCAAACCGCTTTTGGCGAATTCACCGCCCACGCTTTCAAGGATCAGACCAGCCACGGCCTGCATCTGGCGCTGGTCAAAGGCCAGTGGGCGCCCGACGAAGTCGTGACCGCTCGCGTCCACGAGCCGCTGTCGGTGCTCGATCTGCTGGAAACGGGCCGCGCCATGCATTCCTGGAGCCTGGATCAGAGCCTGCAATATATGGCGGATCAGGGCCGGGGCGTCGTCGTGCTGCTCAACTGCGGCGAAAGCGCCGCCCAGCTAATGGCCCAGTTTGAAGGCAAGGCCAGAGCCGCCCAAGCGCCCGAGCGTGGCCGCATGGACCTGCGCACTTATGGCGTCGGCGCGCAAATCCTGCGCGAATGCGGCGCGCACAAACTCAAACTGATGGGCAACCCGCGCCGCATGCCCAGCATGACCGGCTACGGCCTGGAAATCGTCGGCTACATCGACAAAAAATAATCCCCTTTTCTCAAGGAAAATCATCATGTTGCATGCAGAAAAAGGTCTGGCCGAAAAGCTCGACGGCAGTGAGCTTTCCATCGGCATCGTGCAGGCGCGCTTCAACGAAAGCGTGACCAACGCGCTGGCCCAAGCCTGCCTGAGCGAGCTGGCCGCGCTCGGCGTCAGCGCCGACAGCATCACGCACGTCGTGGTGCCCGGCGCGCTCGAAGTCGCCTGCGCGCTGCAAGCGATGGCCGAAAGCGAAGAGTACGACGCGCTGATCGCGTTGGGCTGCATCATTCGCGGCGAAACCTACCACTTTGAACTGGTGGCCAACGAAAGCGGCGCCGCCGTCACGCGCATCGGACTGGACTACCAGCTGCCGATTGCCAACGCCATTCTGACCGTCGAAAACATGGACCAAGCCATCGCCCGCCAGGAAGAAAAAGGCCGCGACGCCGCCCGCGTGGCCGTCGAAATGGCCAATTTGCTCGACGAACTGATGTAATTCCCAAGCCCTGCTTCCCCCCCGAAATCCCGATTGACTTAAACAGGCGCTCTATGGCTGAACCCACTCTTAAACCCAAACGTCCCCCGCAAACGCGCACCGGCCTGACCGACACCGGCGTAAAAAAGGCGGCGGATAAATCAGCCCGCACTCGCGCCCGTGAATTTGCCCTGCAAGCG
>Ga0302213_1000462_pt1 | contig 22552 bp, 20 predicted proteins | sample II_Fen_N1_2_FD_194583 | JGI IMG/M metagenome (GOLD analysis project Ga0302213, IMG submission 194583) | Peat permafrost microbial communities from Stordalen Mire near Abisko, Sweden - II_Fen_N1_1 | ecosystem: Environmental > Terrestrial > Soil > Wetlands > Permafrost | place: Sweden: Abisko...
ACATGCTGGGCAAAGGCGGCGGCGCGGGCGACTGACACGCACTGGCGCTGGCCGCCCGACAGCGTCTCGACCGCCTGCGTCATCGAGCGGATGCCCACTTTCAGGTCGTTCATCCGCGAGACGCTTTCTTCCAGCATTTTTTTCTTGTCAAGCAGGCGCAGGAATTGGCCAAAAAAACCGGGACGGCACAGCTCGCGGCCCAAGAACAGGTTTTCGGCAATCGTCATCGCCGGGGCGACAGCCAGATCCTGATAGACGGTTTCAATGCCAGCGCGGCGCGCGTCTTTCGGGCTCTTGAAGCGAATCGGCTGGCCGTCGAGCAGGATTTCGCCTTCGTCGGGAATCGTGGCGCCCGACAGGCACTTGATCAGCGAGGACTTGCCGGCGCCGTTGTCGCCGATGACGGCCAGAATTTCACCGGCGCGCAGTTCAAAATCGACGCCGTCCAGCGCCGTAACCTGGCCGTAGCGTTTGACCAGGCCCTTGGCCTGCATCACGATGGGGGCATGCGTGTTCATTAACGAACTCCTTTGCGAGACATCTGGTCAGTGGCCACGGCCAGAATCACCAAAATGCCGGTGACCAGAACTTGATAAACCGAGGACACGCCCATCAGCGTCAGGCCGTTGCGGAACACGCCGACAATCATCGCGCCCATCAGGCTGCCCAGCACCACGCCGCGCCCGCCAAACAGGCTGGTGCCGCCCAGCACCACGGCGGTGATGGCGTCGAGATTTTCGGTCTGCCCAGCGTTCGGGTCGCCCGCGCCGGTGCGCGCCACCGACAGCAGCGCGGCCACGCCGTAAAACAGGCCCGCCAGCACATACACGCCCAGCAGCACGCGCTCGGTCGGGATGCCGGTCAGCCGCGTGGCTTCAGGGCTGTTGCCGACGGCGTAGATATGGCGGCCCGGCGCGGTTTCGCGCAGCCACAACCAGGTGGCGACATACAGCGCCAGCATCAGCAGCACGCCGTAAGAAATCGAGGTGCCGCCCAGCGAGAAAGTGTTGCCCAGAAAAGTCATGCTCGCCGGAATGTCGGTCACGGTTTGTGAGCCGGAATACAGCTGCGTCACGGCAAAGGCGATGTTCAGCGTGCCCAGCGTGACGATGAACGGCGGCAGCTTGATGCGCGTGACCAGCAGGCCGTTGATCAGGCCAAACAGCATGGTGACGGCCATGCCGCAGGCGATGGCGACCGGCGCGGGAAGCCCGAAATCGGCGGCCAGCTTGGTCATCACAATGCCGCCGAGTGCCATCACCATGCCACAGGACAGGTCAATGCCAGCGGTCAGAATAATCAGCGTCTGGCCGATGGCGATCACACCGACGACCATGACTTGCTGCAGGATCAGCGCGAAATTCTGGCTGGACAGAAAACGCTCGCTCTGGCTGGTAAAAAAGGCGCAGGCCAACAGCAAGGCGATAAAAGGCCCGAGAGTCGCCAGCGGGGGAAGTTTGAAGGGCAGTGTTTTCATGGTGTGGACATGGCTTGTGAGGGTGGGGTGCCGCTAAGACCAATGCAAGCCCCGGCTTGACGCGGCGTTGCACTGGCTCAAAGAGCTGGCACGGCAGTCCGGCGATACCCGCAGACCCCCCAGCTCTGAGAGGCTTGCGCCTTAGAACGAGTGGCTCACCCCCATCGTGTAGAGGTGGGTGTCGGTGCTGGGCAGCGCGGTATAGCTGGTGCGCGTGCCGTGGTAGCCGGTGTACAGCGAGGTACGCTTGGACAGCGCGTACTGGGCGGCCAGGCTGATGCCCTTGCGCTTCATGTCGCCAGCGGCCACGTTGTCGCTCGAACCGGCAAAGCCGCCCGAGATCGACAGCGCGCTAGACACCGGCACCGTGGCGCCCAGCGTCCAGTCGCGGGTGGCCATGTTGTCCTTGGTTTGACGGCCAATGCCAGCCAGCAGCGTCGCCACGCCAAAGTTGTAATTGGCATTCACGCGGGTGAATTTCTTCGCCGACACCGAACTGTCATCGCGCTCGGTCTGGTAGCCCAGCGCCAGCAGCAGCGGGCCGTTGGCGTACTTGACATTCAACGCGGCGACGGAGCCAGCACTGACAGCGGCTGTTTTGTTTTCGCCCAAGCTGTAGCTGGCGGCGGCGCTCAGACCGCTGAAATCAGGCGTGAAATAAATCACCGAATTGCGCGGGTTGTAGGTGTAGCCGCCCACAGCGCCACCGTAAAACACGCCGCTGTTGGGCGACAGATCAGAGTCCCAGGCGGCGTTGGACGAGCCCTTCATTTCGTCGAAGGCCGACCAGACCTTGCCCAGCCGCACTTCACCGAAACCGCCGGACAGGCCAACATAAGCATTGCGGCTGAACGCCTGGCTCAGCGGCTTGGTGCCGTTCTGGCTGTCGCCCAGCGCGGCGCCGTTGTCGGTGGCAAAGCCCTGCTCCAGCAGGAAATTGGCTTTCAGGCCGCCACCGAGGTCTTCGCTGCCCTTGAAGCCGAAACGGCTGGTATTGAGCCTGCCGCTGTCCACTTGGGTCTGCGTGACGCCGCCGCTTTTGACGCTGCTGATCGAGGCATCAACAATGCCGTACAGCGTCACGGAGGACTGGGCCAATGCCGCGCCAGAGGCAGCCAGAACGGCCAGAGCCATCAAACTTTTTTTCATGAAAATCTCCAAAATGATTGAAACGGTTGACTTGTTTTACTTCTTGCCCCAGCACAGCTCAGTGCCGGTTTTGACATCTTTGCTATCGACGCCGGGCAGCGCCTTGGCGGCAATCAGCATCACGCCGGTGTCGGTGTAGCCGCTGACTTTCTTGCCGGTTTTGGCGTATTCAACGCCAGCGGCCACGCCCATTGCGGCCATCTTCAGCGGGTATTGCTGCGAGGTGGCGCTGATGACGCCTGCACCCACGTCCTTGATGCCCGCGCAGCCGCCATCGACCGACACGATGACCACGCCTTTTTCCTTGCCAGCGGCCTTCAGCGCCTTGTAGGCACCGGCGGCGGCGGGTTCATTGATCGTGTACACAAGGTTGATCGCCGGGTTTTTCTGCAGGCAGTTTTCCATGCCGGTCTGGCCCTTGGCGGCGTCGCCAAAGCTGTCGGCCATGCAAACGACTTCAGTGGGCTGGGCCAGGTTGTTGCTCTTGGCGTCCTGCGATGCCAGGCCAAAGCCTTGCAAGAAACCGTTGTGACGCTGGGCGCCGACCGGGTGGCCGGGAAACAGATCCAGCGTGGCGATCACCGGCGCTTTGCCGCCGAGCGCCGCTTTGGCGTACTGGCCGATCAGCACGCCTGCTTTGAAGTTGTCGGTGGCAAACAGGCCATCGACGGCGCTGACCGGGTCGGTCGGGCTGTCCAGCGCAATCACCATCACGCCTTTGTCTTGGGCGCGCTTGATGGCCGGAATGATCGCTTTGGCATCGCTGGGCGTGATCAAAATGGTCTTGACGCCTGCCGCCATCATGTTTTCCATCGCCGTGATTTGCCCGGCGTTGTCGCCGTCGGTCTTGCCAGCGGCGCTGATGACCTTGACGCCGAGCTTTTTGCCCTCGGCTTCAGCGCCCTCTTTCATTTTGATGAAAAACGGGTTGCTGTCCGTTTTGGTGATCAGCCCGATCACGATGGGATCGGCGGCGATGGCGCTAGAAGCGGCAAAGGCCAAAGCCGTCAGGGCCAGGGCAGTGGTGAAAGTTTTCATGTTGTCTCCTCGATGGACGAGTGATGGTGGTGCGGTCAGGCTGGAGGGCTGTCGATTTACGCTTTACGTTTGGGCGCCTACGAACTATAGTTGAGACACACTAACTAAATCAAGTTACTTTAATTATGGAAAACCCTTATAAAACCCTAAAAATTGCCACCGCTGGCGAAGCTTTGATTGATTTAATCCGGCGCCCCGATGGTTTGTTCGACCCCTGCATCGGCGGCTCGGTGTTCAATTTCACGCGGGCGATGGCGCGCCAGAGCATTGGCACGCTGTACCTGAACCCGCTGTCGGCGGATCGTTTTGGCCGACAGTTGGCTGGGGCGCTGGTCGCTGATGGCGTGGAGTTGGCACACCCGCAGCCGGTGCAGGAAACCACCTCGCTGGCCGTGGTGGGCCTGAGCGAATCGGGCCAGCCCGACTACGCGTTTTACCGCCAAGGCGTGGCCGACCGCGCCGTGACGGCCGCCGATTTGACTATCGCCTGCGCCGCCGTGCCGACGCTGGAGATGGTCTGCAGCGGCTGCCTGGCGCTGGCGCCCGAGGACGCCGGTATTTATCTGCCCTGGCTGGCCGCCTGCCGCAAGGCGGGCAAAACCGTCGTGGTCGATGCCAACCTGCGCCCGTCCGTGATGCCCGACATGGCCGCGTACCGACGCAACGTGCTGGCCGCGCTGCAGTTCGCCGACGTGGTCAAGGCCAGCGACGAAGACCTGGGCCATTTGGGCATTGAAGGCAGCACGCCGCTAGAACAGGCGAAAAACCTGTTCGCCCGCACCGGCGCCAGCCTGATGGCGCTGACGCTGGGCGGCGAAGGCGCCTGCCTGCTCACGCGCAGCGGCCAGATCTGGCAGGGCCGCGAAGCCGTTGCTGTCGAAGTGGTGGACACCGTCGGCGCGGGCGACTGCTTTTTAGCGGGCCTGCTGACGGCGGTGCTGCTGGAAAAAGAGCTGGCGCCAGCCCTGACGCTGGCGCAGCTCGAAGACGCCGCCGCCCGGCGCATCCTGTCACACGCGCTGGCCAGCGCCAGCCTGTGCGTGATGCAGCGCGGCTGCGTGCCGCCGACGCGGGAGGAGGTGCAGGCTAGGACTGGGCGGTTTGGTTGCGTGATGGCTGCGATTTAATCTTCGCCAAATTTTAGATTTTCCTAAATGATTTGACGACTAAAAAGTTGTTGTTTTAGAACTAAGATTTCCCCCACCGTGCGGATTAGGTGGGGGAATTTGGTAGGATGGGTGTCGTCTAATCTACTTTAGAAAATATTTATGAGTTACGTACTAGCAACCACCCATAGCAAAGGGCAGTGGTACAAATTCAACTTCAACTCTTCACTTAAAGAAGGTGAATTTATTTTACTCAATGAACTCGATTTGCACGAAGTACCTTGCTTTGGCGACAAAGAGACAGCTAAGTTAGCTGCTAAAGTTCTTTGTTTAAAAACATGGCGCTACGTGAAAATTTAGTTTCTAACCCGGTGCTCAAGCCGCTCCGCATACTGCGGGCGGCTTACCTAGTTCCTTAGTCCACTTATTTCAACTATACCGCCACCAAGACAAAAGTAATACGACATGTCTCAAGCTCTGCACTACCCAAGCATTGAATTCGGCGATATTGATGCACTAAAACGCGCATTGCTGGTATGGGATAGAGTTCACCGAATCGTCCCCGCTGGATATCAGCCACATGATCAATCTGAAATTCAGATGGCAGTCCAGTCCGGTGCAGTCATGAATTTAACCGTTGATGCTCAAGAGAAATTTTCGGCTGCACATCGATTCCTTGACTTTCACCATCTCAGAAATAGTACCAGTTCGCGCCTAACCTGGCCCGCAGGCTTTTCTACAGAAACGTTCACAAACATAAACCCTGAGAAAATCGATGCCAAGCTTTTGCCGCTTTTCGAGGAACTGGCAACACGCGTTACCGCTGATGGCTTCTTGGAAGTGCCACACAAGCTTGCAGGCGGCTATATGTTTTATTTGGCCACCTCAATAGCTGAACAGCGTTCCTTGAACTTAACAACTGACTCATCGGACTATTGGGCGGTTGGAACGTACTTCGCAAATGAAGGGTGTTTCACAGAACGAGTTTATGATGAGCACGCAAATTCATACCTTGCCAACCTAGCCATTGATGATTTATTGCCAAACGATCTTTCGTCGGTCGACATAGAGCAACTGCTACGCTTTAGGAACGATACGATGGAAATCAGAAACATCTTTCAGCGCGAACTGGAACTACTTCGCGATGAAGTATCACGATGCAACAACAAGGAACACGCGCGCTACATCGTTCAAGACTTCATTAAGCGTTTTGAAAGTGCCAAGGAAGAATATCGGAACACACTAAAATTTTTCAATAAAACGGACATTTGCAGCCTGTTTTCTGTTGGGGTTCCAGTTGCAGCCACGATGATTGCGCTTCCCACTCTAGCGGGTGGTGACCCATACGATCCAATTCGTATTGGTGCAGGGGTGCTGATTGGAGCTGTCTCGGCACTTGCAACTCGTGAGATGGGCCACAAGCCAAAGACAATTGCATCTTACTTGGTAGATGCTGAAAGAATTACGCGAACCCCGAGTTTTTTGCTGCATCGAAAATTTGAAGAATTCATTAATGACTAAATACTTGTATAAAATCGTGGAGATACTAGCTACTCGCACGGCAGCCTAACAGGGCGTTGCACCTGATGGCGCACTTTACGTTAGCCCGCGTTGGTTTTCGCTCATTACCGAACTTTCGGAGAAACACATGCGTTACCTGATTGCATTGGTCTTGTGCGTCCTGCTGGCACCCCTGCAAGTACATGCTTGCCTAGGGGCCAGTTCGGAGGACACACTTTTTTTTGATCCCATTCCCGAGATGCAACCCGATGCGGATGTAATTGCGAAAGTAATTCTATTGAATGTATCGGTTTTGGACTTCTATAAAGGAACCGCCACTGCAAAAGTCTTACAGGTTCTCAAGACCCCTGACGAAAGAGTCCATCCAGGCAGCATAATTTCCATGAAATTCATGGTCTCAAGCTGCGGTCCCCATCATAGAAGCGGCAACCAAGGAAAAATCATTGCAAAAGCAGGTGCTGACGGCGAAGGCCGCCTTGTGTTGTATCCGTATATGCGCCGATATAATGATGGCAACATCACGGTTCCATGCATGGCTAGATTGCATGGAAAGATATCTGATTATTGTGCGAACAATTAGTGGTAGTGGTTTAATTTTGACTGTTTTTTAGTAATATATTGATGGTTTACAGGAATGCTTATGTCCTGTACGAGCGGCACCAGCTCGATTAAACCACCGCCAATATTTAATACAATGCCCCATCAAACGAATTAAACAACTTAACGCCAAACGACCTGAAGTCGGAAATATTCCAGGTCACAACCACCAGATTATTCACTTTTGCCATCGCTGCAATCATGGCATCTTCATACAGCGTATCCGAGGTCTTGTGCATCAATTTTGCCCAGGCCCGGAAAATAGAAACATCTATCGAAATGACGTTGTAGCTCTCGGCAATCAAATCCAGCCATTGCTCAAGCTGACAGGCTTTGTCTGCATCCTGGTTGCGTGTCATTTCTATGCCAGCCTGAATCTCGCCCAGCGTCACGGCGGAAATAAACAAGTCTTTGTCTTCACTATTTTGAAGCCAGGCGACTACAGCGCCATGCGGCTTTTGACGCCGGAGTTCAGAAATAATATGGGTGTCCAGCAAATACACGCAATGACTCCAATTCCTGAATAGCACGGCGACGCGCGTTGCCACGCGCAGGAATCACCAAATCAGTTCGACCCAAGCAGGTTTAACGCTCGCCCCAGCACAGCGCGGTGCCGGTTTTAACGTCCATGCTGTAAACATGCGGCACGGCCTTGGCGGCGACCAGGGTCACGCCGGTGTCGGTGTAGCCGTGGGCTTTTTTGCCGGTTCTGGCGTATTCGACGCCAGCGGCCACGCCCATCGCCGCCATCCTGAGCGGATACTGCTGCGCGGTGGCGGCAATCACCCCGGCGCTGACATTTCTGACGCCTTCACAGCCGCCATCAATCGACACGATGACCACGTCTTTTTCCTTGCCTGCCGCCTTCAGCGCCTTGTAGGCACCGGCGGCGGCGGGTTCGTTGATGGTGTAAACGAGGTTGATGGCCGGGTTTTTCTGCAGGCAGCTTTCCATGCCGCTCTGGCCCTTGGCCGCGTCGCCAAAGCTGTCGGCCATGCAGACGACTTCAGCCGGTTTGGCCAGCTCGTCGCTCTTGGCATCCTGCGACGCCAGGCCAAAACCCTGCAGAAAACCATTGTGGCGCTGGGCGCCGACCGGGTGGCCGGGAAACAGGTCCAGCGTCGCAATCACCGGCGTCTTGCCGTTCAGCGCGACTTTGGCGTACTGGCCGACCAGCATGCCGGCCTTGTAGTTGTCGGTGGCAAACAGCGCATCGACGGCGCTGGCGGGCTCGGTCGGGCTGTCCAGCGCAATCACCATCACGCCTTTTTCCTGGGCTTTTTTGATCGCCGGAACAATCGCTTTGGCATCGCTGGGCGTGATCAAAATCGTCTTGACGCCTGCGGCAACCATGCTTTCAATGGCGGCGACCTGCCCGGCGTTGTCGCCGTCGGTCTTGCCTGCGGCGCTGATGACCTTGACGCGCAGTTTGTGCGCGGCATTTTCCGCGCCCTCTTTCATTTTGATAAAAAAGGGATTGCTCTCGGTTTTGGTGATCAGCCCGATCACGACCGGGTCTGCAGACTCCGCAGCAAGGGCGCTGGAAACGGCAAATGCCAAAGCCGTCAGGGCCAAGGCAATGGTGAGATTTTTCATGGTGTCTCCTCGATAGACGAGTGATAGTTTTGCGATCCAGCTTGAACGCCGGGATTTGCGCAGGACGGTTGGGCGCCTGCAAACTATAGTGGAGACACCACCATTAAATCAAATTACTTTAGTTATGGAAAACCCTGAGGCGGTGCTCAGCCTTTGAGCGCGGCGCGCATCGCGTCAATTTCGGCCAGATAGTCGGGCTTGCCAAAAATCGCGCTACCGGCCACGAAGGTGTCGGCGCCCGCGTCGGCGATGCGGCGGATGTTGCCCGCCTTGATGCCGCCATCGACTTCGAGGCGAATATCCTTGCCCGTGGCGTCGATGCGCTTGCGCGCCTGTTCGATCTTGCGCAGCGCCGATTTGATGAAGCTCTGGCCGCCAAAGCCGGGATTCACGCTCATGATGAGGATCAGGTCAATGTCGTCGATCATCCAGTCCAGCACGTCCAGCGACGTGGCCGGGTTGAACACCAGACCGGCCTTGCGGCCCTTGCCCTTGATGGCCTGCACGCTGCGATGCACATGGCTAGAGGCTTCCGGGTGAAAGCTGATCAGGTCAGCGCCCGCGTCGATAAAGGCGGCAGCCAGGTTATCGACCGGCTGCACCATCAGGTGTACGTCAATCGGCACAGCCGTGCCGTCGGCTTTTTTGGCATGCGGCTTGAGCGCCTGGCAAACCATAGGCCCGAAGGTCAGGTTGGGCACGTAATGGTTGTCCATCACGTCAAAGTGGATCCAGTCAGCGCCAGCGGCAATGACGTTTTTCAACTCCTCGCCCAGACGGGCAAAGTCAGCTGACAGCAAGGATGGGGCAATGCGGTAGGTGGGCATGGTTTTAGGCATGAGCAGAATTGTCGCAGCAACTTGGCGCGCTGTCAGGGTGCGCGGCGTTCTCCCTTTTGGGGTTCACCCTAACGCGACAGGAGCGGCGCGGTTAATATGGACGTCACTTGTTTTGCCCGTCCAGCCCGTTCTGATTGACCATGCCCAAATACCAATTCTCCTGCGAAGTCGTCTCCCACTACCTGCCCGAGCAGTCCGAGCCAAGGGAGAGCGTCTATGGCTTTTCCTACACCATCACCATCACCAACACCGGCGAAGTGGCCGCACAGTTGATCTCGCGCCACTGGCTTATCAACGACGCCAACGGCCTCAATGAAGAGGTCAAAGGCTTGGGCGTGGTCGGCAACCAGCCGGTGCTCAAGCCCGGCGAGTCGTTTCAATACACCAGCGGCTCGCGCCTGCGCACGACCAGCGGCACCATGCACGGCAGTTTCTTTTGCGTGGCCGAGGACGGCGAGCGCTTCGAGGCGGCAATTCCGCTGTTTGTGCTCGAAGCCAGCCACGGCGACAGTCCGCCCAAACGCGTGCTGCATTAAGCAGCGCCCCACCAAAGCCCTCCATGAAAAACCTGCCCGCCCTGCTCCAAGCCCTGGACCCTGAAGCGGGTCTGGCCGAACGTCACCTCTGGCTGATCCGGCTGTTTGAATGGATTCGCGGCGAACAGCGTTCAGTGCCAGCGGCGCTGGCGCGGGTGCAGGCTTTCATCGACGCCGTGCAGCAGCAGCCCGAGGCGCTGGCACGACTGCAGGCTTGGTGGGCAACGCTGAGTCAGACGGTCGATATCACGCCGCTGCTGGCCGATTTTGGCTTTGCGCCGCGCACCGCTTTTCTCAGCGAACTGGCCGAGCGCCTGCGCCGCAAGCTGCTGCCCGGCACGCCGGAAACCTGCGACGCCTCCGCGCTGTTCGCGCTGGTGGCGTCCACCCGCTTTGATGCCCAGTGGCTGGGCGCGCTCGAAGAGCCGCAGATGGCCCAGCTAGCCGCACTGCTGTCGGCCAGCCCGGAACGCGACACGCTGCAGTGGCAGCACAGCCTGCTTGACGCCCTGAGCTACTGCACCGCGCAAATCCGCGCCACCGGCTTTGACCCCGAGCTGCGGCTACGTCTGCAGCGTGAGCATCCGCAGGTGCGCGCCTTTCACGCGCTGCCCGCCGATGCGCAGGAGTTGCAGCAGGTCTTTTTCGGGCCAAGCCGCAATGAAACCGTGCTGCAAAGCACCGTCTTGCAATACCGCGAACGGCTCGACGCCTGCCGCCAAGCAGTCAACAGCATGTATTCGCATGTCGAAGAAAACGGCATTTCCGTCGGCATGGTGTTCCGGCTGCGCCAGCTACGCGCACGCCTGCTGCGGGCACGCGAACTGCTAGACGCGCTGCTCTCGCCAAAACCGGCGATGACGGCGCTCAAGCTGCTGGCGCGCCGCGTCATCATTGCCCAGGACGGCAAAAGCGTCAGCGCGCTGATCAGCGCCAACACCTCGTTGCTGTCGGCCAAAATGGCCGAGCGCAGCGCCGAAACCGGCGAGCATTACATCACCCGCAACCGGCACGAATACCGCGACATGCTGGGCAACGCGATGGGCGGCGGTGCCGTCACCGCGCTGACGACGCTGCTCAAGTTCATGGTGATGGGCCTGGGCCTGTCGGCGTTCTGGGGCGGCTTCTGGGCCAGCGTGGTTTACGCCAGCACCTTTATCCTGATCCAGTTGCTGCACTTCACGCTGGCGACCAAGCAGCCCGCGATGACAGCGCCCGCGATGGCCGCCAAGCTCAAGGACATTGACTCGAACGAATCGCCGACGACGCTGACCGATTTTGTCGATGAAGTCGCGCACCTGGTGCGCTCCCAGGTGGCCGCCGTGATGGGCAATTTGTTGATGGTGGTGCCCGCCGTGCTGCTGGTCAATGCCGCGCTGCAACTGCTACTGGGCCGCCCGATGATCGACGCCAAAGAGGCCCACCATGTCATCGAATCGCTGACGCTGCTCGGCCCGACGCTGCTGTGGGCGGGATTCACGGGCGTGGTGCTGTTCGCCTCCAGCATGATCGCGGGCTGGGTTGAAAACGGCTTTGTGCTGCACCGCATGGATTCGGCGCTGCGGCACAACCCGCGCCTGACCGCCGCACTCGGCACCGAGCGGGCGGCGCGCTGGTCTGGCTTCATGCGCGAGCATATTTCGGGCTTTGCGTCGAATATTTCGCTGGGCTTCATGCTCGGGCTGATTCCGGCCTTTACCGGATTTTTTGGCGTCGAGCTGGAGTTGCGCCATGTCACGCTGTCGGCTGGGCAGCTCGCTGCGGCGGGCGCGTCGCTCGGCTTCGAAGCGTTTTCGCACGCGGCGATCTGGTGGTGCATCGCCGCCATTCCGCTGATTGGCGCGTTCAATCTGGGCGTGAGTTTTTACTGCGCCTTCCGCCTGGCGCTGCAGGCGCGCAACGTCAGCCGCGTGGACCGCGCGCGCATCCGCTCGGCGATTCTGGCGCGCTGGCGCAGCCATCCGTGGAGCTTTTTCATGCCCGGATAAGGCGCCGCTGCGGTTTTCCCTGCGCCTGCAGATCATTCCAGTTGCCGCGTGCCCCGGCAGCCGCCCTGCGCATAGCGGCTGCAGCCCCAGAACTGCCTGCCCGCCGTCGCGCCCTGACGGGCCTGACGCAGCACCATGACCGCGCCGCACTGCGGGCAGGCGGGCGGATGCGCCGACCCGGCGTGAGCGGCCAGCGCCACGCCCGCTTGGGCGCGAATGCCGCGCTGCAGCGCCCGCCCGTCAATCAGCCCAAGCAACGCCAGCCCGTCGGCAAACGCGCAGGCATCCTCAGTAAAACTGCCCGAGGTGACGACAAAGCCTCCGTCCACGCCCTGCGCGGCCATCACGCCGTAGAGTTCGCGCACCGGCTGCACGCCCACGCGCAACACCTTCCAGTGCTTGCACTGCACCAGGTAGCGTTTGGCGCCTTTTTTCAGGAACACATCAACGCCGCCATCGGCACCGCCGCCGCCGTTGTCAATCACGCTGTAGCCTTGGCGGCGGAAATATTCGCCCACCAGCAGTTCGAAATCCTGCCAGCTCATGCGTGCTACCGCATCGGCATACAGCGCCGCTTCATGCAGCCGCTCGGCCTTGCGCCGCCGGATGGCCGACACCGCCGCACCCAGCAGAAAGATCGCTGGCAGCAGATACTGCCCGACGCTGGCCAGCGCCCAGCCCAGCAGCGCCAGCAGATAACTGCCGACATGCCCCGGCAGCGAGGCGGGCAGCGGCTGCCGCGCCACCCCGTTCAGTCCGATGTAGCTAATCAGCGCCAGCAGCACGCCCAGCCACCAGTGCAGGCGCACAGCCAGTGCGGTCAGATGATTTTTCCAGCGTGTGTGCCCGCGTTGCGCCATGTGTTCTTTTCTACCTTTGCATGAGGGCTCTTTGGCAGCACAGCCAATTTCAGAGGTTTGTGTTTTTAGCACAGTGCTCATGAGATTTTTTGGCCTGCTCGGCACCTGAATCCAGCACCCTGCACAACACCCGCCAGAGATGCACGGCCCTTCCTTTACATTGAGGCTTATGCGTCATACCAATATCCACTCCCTTCAGCAGCGCCCAGCCTTCAACCCGGAGGTGTCCTGATGCCCCTGCCCGATCTTCCCAGCGGCCTGCAAGTGCTAGAGCGCGGCTGGCTCTCAGCCAACAGCATCGTCTTCACCGGCGACGGCCCCAGCGCACTGATCGACAGCGGCTACGGCACCCACGCCGCGCAGACCGTCGCGCTGGTGCAGGCAGCGCTCGGCGGGCAGACGCTGGAGCGGCTCTTCAACACCCATTTGCACAGCGACCACTGCGGCGGCAACGCGGCGCTGCAGGCGCGTTACCCGGCGCTGCACACCGCCATTCCGCCCGGCCAGGCGCCGCAGGTGGCGCGCTGGGACAGGCTGGCGCTGGGCTTGGAAACCACCGGCCAGCACTGCCAGCCCTTTCGCTTTGACAGCACGCTGCAGCCCGGCAGCGCCCTGCGTCTGGGCGGCGCCGACTGGCAAATTCACGCCGCGCCCGGCCACGACCCGCATGCGCTGATCTTCTTCGAGCCCGCCAGCCGCACGCTGATCTCGGGTGACGCGCTGTGGGAAAACGGCTTTGGCGTGGTGTTTCCCGAGCTCGACGGCGCGGACGCTTTTGGCGAAGTCGCCGCCACGCTCGATTTGATCGAGCAACTCGCGCCCGCCGTGGTGATTCCCGGTCACGGCCTGGTGTTTGCGCTGCGCCCGGAGATTCTGCCCAAAGCGCGCCAGCGGCTGGACGCCTTTGTCAGCGACCCGCTGCGCCATGCACGCCACGCCGTCAAAGTCCTGCTCAAATTCAAACTGCTCGAAGTGCAGCGCCAGCCGCTGGCGCAATTCACCCGCTGGGCCGACACCACGCCTTACTTCGACCTGATCCGGCAGCGATTTTTTGCCGACCAACCGCTGGCGCTGTGGCTGGATGCGCTGTGCGCCGAACTAGTCAGTGCAGGCATCGCCCGGCAGGACGGCGCGGACATCGTCAACACCTGAACCGGCGCTTGCCAGACGCCCAGCCAGGGCGAGAAGGTGGCAGCACCTGCGCGGCATGCGGCGGCCATTGTCAGCTTGAAACCGACACGTTCGGCCCCGCGCCCGCCGTCAGCGCGCCCAGCGCCGCGACGCCGACCGGCGATTCGGCCAGCCACGGCAGCACAAAAGTGCGCTGCGCCAAGCCGCTGGCAATGCGCGCCGTCTGCCGGTGCTCGCCCGCCAGCCGGGCTTGCAGCAGCGGATCGGTGGTGTCGGTGGCGGCAATGCTTTTGTTGATGACCCAGGCCCAGGGCTCAATCTTGGCGCGGCGCAAGTCTTCCTGCAACGCGGCGGCCTGACTGACCGGCGTGACTTCAGGCAGCGTGACCAGAATGACATGGGTGATGCTGGCGTCCTGCAAGCGCATCAGCGGCGTGATGATGTGCGCCACGCCGCTGCTTTTGCCGCCCTCGTACTGTTGCAGCATCTGCCGGTGGTAGGCGCCGGTGGCGTCCATCAGCAACAGGCTGTGACCGGTCGGTGCCGTGTCCAGCACGACAAAGGCGCTGCGCGCCTCGTTGACGACGCGACTGAAAGCGTGAAACACCGCCACTTCCTCGGTGCAGGGCGACTGCAAATCTTCCAGCAGCAGCGCCCGGCCCTGCGCGTCCAGCGCCTTGCCACGCGTGGCCATGATTTTGGCGATATAGGCTTCGGTTTCGGCCTGCGGGTCGATGCGGCCCACTTTCAGGTTCGGCAGGCTGCCGTCCAGCGTGGCCGCGACATGGGCCGCCGGGTCGGTCGTCGTCAAATGCACGCTGTGGCCGCGCTGCACCAAGCCGACGGCCAGCGCGCTGGCAATGGCCGTCTTGCCGACGCCGCCCTTGCCCATCACCATGATCAGGCCGTGGCCCAGCGCCGCCAGTTCGTCAGCCAGACGACTCAGCGGCTCGGCGACCAGCTCCGCCGGGACGCTGACGCCAGCGGGCGCGGACGCATTGTGAGCCAGACTGGCTTGAACGGCCTCAACTGGCGCTCCAGAAATCTGTCCCTTGAGCACTGACGAATCGGCCTGAAAGTGTGAGGCCAGCGGTGCGGCGGCGCCGCCCAGCAGGGCGCGCAGCGCGCTCAGGCCGACCGTGTCAAAAGCGCGCAGCGGCACTTGATCACGCGGCAGCGCGGCCAGCGCGTCCGGCATTTGCGCCATCGCCTGAACGCCCAGCGCCTCAATCGCGCAGGCGGTCGGGTCGTCGGCGCGGCTGGCGTGGAATACGCCGTTGATGACCAGCCGCTGATTCGTCAAACCCAGCAGGCGCAGCTCGTCAGCGGTGCGTCCGGCTTCGCGCATGGGGCGCGGATCGGGCCGGGTGACGAGGATGACGGTCGTCAGCGCCGCATCGCTGAGCGCGGCCAGCGCGGCGTTAAAGCGCGCTTCCTGCATTTTCAAGCCCGAGTGCGGGCCAAGGCAGGACGCGCCCCGGTCGTTGTCGGCCAGAAAACCGCTCCACGCCTTGGGCAAACTGAGCAGGCGCAGCGTGTGGCCGGTCGGCGCGGTGTCGAAAATGACGTGATCCCAGTCCGCGCCGCCCGCCGCCGGACTCGCCTCGCCCGCCAGCAGTGCGGCGAATTCGTCGAAGGCGGCGATTTCGGTGGTGCAGGCGCCCGAGAGCTGCTCGCGCACCGTGGCGCGTTCGGCGTCGCTGGCGCCCGCTTCGAGCTGGGCCAGCACGCGCAAGCGGTAGGCTTCGGCGGCGGCGTCCGGGTCGATGTTGAGCACGCTCAAGCCCGGCACGCCCGGCACTGGAACCGGCTGGTTGCGCAGCGGCACGCCGAGCATTTCATCAAGATTCGAGGCCGCGTCGGTGCTGACCAGCAGCACGCGCTGGCCCGCGTCAGCCAGCGCAATGGCGGCGGCGGTCGAGAGCGAAGTCTTGCCGACGCCGCCCTTGCCGGTGAAGAACAAAAAGCGCGTCGGCGCCGACAAAAAACCGGGGAGTGAGGGGCTGGAGGTGTTCATGCTTCACAGCATGGCAGACGGCGCGCCGCCAAGCCTTGTGGCAGGTCAAATTTGAGGCGGTGGCGCCGGTTGCTAGGCGGCCAGCTGGTCGCGTGGCTGGCGAACTGGCGCGGCGAGCTGCGCAGCGGGGAGCAACAGGCTGAACTGATCGCTGCCGCAATCAGGACTCAGATACTTGATTTCTTCGATGATCATGAGATTAAACTCCTTTTGGCTAGCCGTAGAAGTCAAATCACTACCAATCACAAAATAATATCAATTAAAAGTCTGGGGCAGCTCTGGTAACAAAGTCGAATCGGCGCTTTATCAACTCATTGATGAATTTAGTAGAGTGAGTAATCTTCAAGTTACTTCGAATTTTTTCTACTGAAGTGATCTCAAGAAGTTGAAGAAATGCAGCATTCACAAATGCTGATGGAACAGCCTGAATTCCTGCGAATGACACCTCCACAGGAAAATCATTAGAAACATCATTTGCAATCAAATCAAAAATCACCTGACCATCATCATAAGTTGATGCCTGTTTGACATAATCAACTATTCGTATAGTTACCATGTAAATTCCTCCTGTTGGATATCACTCTCTAACCTCTCCAAGGTATCAGTTCGAAGCAATACATTAACAATAGTTCCCGGATATGCCCATGGCATCTGCCGACTTGTAACATTTGATGATGCTGGACCACGGCTTGCAGATAGATATCCCTCTCCAGAATGAATAAGAACCGTTCCTGAATTACGTTGTGTAACGTAACGGATTAGATTAGGAAGACCTGCACCACGATTTAGTACGTTACTTTTTTTTGTAAATCCTTCTTTGCAAGCTTGTCGAATGGCTTCAGCATCCGTAAGATTTGGCATTTTTGTCCTGACACGAGTAGGAATTCCAATACCAAAATCTGAAATAGCTATAGAAATTCTATTTTCTTTTGGAAAATGCTGTGACAGCGTACATCCAGTTTTTATACCAGAATGGTATTCAATATTGTGAAATATTTCTTCCAAACAAGTTTTTATCGTTTCCAAGGTGTCGTTTGATAAATTTACTTCACTCTTAATCCACGGCATGAGGTCTCTATAAAGATAAGGCACATAAGCATCAGCCTGGAAAAGTTTAAGCGGCATGGTGGTTGAACGGCAGCTACTTGTAGGAAATACTTTTCTCTTTAGGTACTCAATAAAAAATCCAGCATCATCCAGGTAGCGATTTGCCTCTGTATTCAAATCGCAGCCCTGAAAAAAACTTTTACATTAGCCTGCTTGAAGTGTTCGATAGTATTCGACAAGACGACAATCCCCTCAGGTCGAACGAATCCAAGAGTAGAAAAATCAAAATAAATTTCTCTTGCGCCCGATTCACGCTGAGCTTCCACTGCGCCAGCAATAAAATTCCTCATCGTCGAGAAATTAAATTTAAATGGCAATTCGACTACAACACGATCACGAAAAAAAATTAAGCATAATAAGAACATCATTCCTCTGCAATATTTTTATTGAAATAACAAATTTCGCGTTAGCAAAGTCATATTAATCGTACATTACTTTGACGGAAAATATGACTCCACTTTCGGAAGCTTTAGTAATTCAACTCACGCAGAGCATACAAATACTTTTTTAAATAAAAGTCAAGACTAAACTACCAGCATTAAATCTACAGATACTGAATCTTGGATTTTTGGTACTCCACCCTTCAGCCCGCCCCGCAGCACTTCTTGTATTTCTTCCCGCTGCCGCAAGAGCACGGATCATTACGCCCCGGCGTGGCTTCTTTGCGGATGGTTTCGACTTTCGGCCCCAGCGTTTTCCACAGCTCGCGCAGGTCATAAACCGCCCAAATCGCTTCGCCAAAGGCGTTGAGCCGGGCGATGCTGGTGCTGGGTGTGCCCTCTTCGTTCAGTGGCGAGACTTCGGGCTTGCCGGTGTCGTCTTCGGTCATCGCGACGACGGCTTGCAGCGCGCCGTCTAGCCATTTGGCTGCGTCCTTGTCGCGCGGGGCCATCCACTCGTCGGGCCAGCTTTCCACCGCAAACATAAAGCCCAGCGCCCACACTTGGGCAAAGGCGGGCAGGTGTTCCTGCTTGAAAGCCTCCTGCGCTTCGGGCGGCATGTCGGCCACGCCGCCGCGAATGTCCATCACTTCCGGGTGGTAGCAGTCTTCGTCTTCCAGCGAGTTCACTTCCGAATCGAGCGCGGTTTCGACTTCGCTCCAGCGCCGTGTCCACAGCGTGGTAAAACGCTCGCGCTGTTCGTCGCTGGCGAACGAGCCGCTTTCGGCATCAAGCTCTTCGCCTTCGCCGGGCAGGCCCAGCAACACTGGCAGGTATTCGGCGGCGGCCATCGGGCGGCGCGAGCAGATCACGGCGGCCATGAAGCCTTCGCAGAATTCCCACTGCGGCGTTTCGTCGTAGCGGGTGCGCAGGTCGTCGAGAATGGTGTCGAGTTCGTCGAAGTCTTCGCTTTCCATCCACGCGGTGGCGGCGGGCGTGGTATCGGCGGTGTCGGGGGTCATAGGTAAAGTAGTCATAAAGGGCCAGTCCTGAGCCTCACGCGAGGCTCTCAAGGCGCAAAGTGTATCTGCCTGCACCGCGCCACTGTGACAGTCGAGCGCACTGCGCTCATTCTGAAATCCTTATAGCTTTCCGAGCGCAAGTGCAAGCGGCGCTTCCCAAGCCGGGACGCCAATATCAGCGATTTGAAACGAGCTGGCGGCTTTCAGGGCTAAGCGATCACCGCCGCGCTCTCCCGCCACGTAAACACAGCCCAGCTGCGGCATGATGAACGCGGTGGTCTGCATTGAAATGCCCGATATTTTTTGCCGATGTTGCGCCTTTTGGCGCCAAGCCTGAAGGCCAGCATCCCAGCAGCGTTCATGGCAGCTTCGTGCGAAGGCGGCCCACGGCCACGCCAGCGTGGCCAGCCAGCGGGCACCGGAATGCGCCAGCAATTTGGCACGGGTGTAGTCGTCGCGCCAACGCTCCACCTGAAACGACACCGGCGTGTAGCCGCAGGCCAGCAGCCACGTATCGAAATACGGATCGGCCACGTTGTTACGCCCAAAGCAAGAGAAAACTGCCCAGGTCGATTCAGCAATGCAGCGTGCGCCCGCGCTGGACACCAACACCAAACGGCCCAATTCGTCCACCTCGCAGTGCAAAGTCCAGTCCGGTTGCCGCTGCGCGTTGCGCTCCACGGTGTAGCGCAAGCCACGGCCCGCCAGCAAATAAAACGGGCGGGCATCGCCTTCCAAGGCGGTGACCAGCGTTGAAGACTCTTCGGGCACCACGACCAGTTCATAACGCGCCGCCTCACGAGGCGCGCTCACCATCACGCTGGCCAGATGAAAAGGCGCAGTCGGCGCCCCCGGCTCGTCGCTCAGTTGCAAATGCAGGTGAATATGCGGCTGCGGCGAGCGCCCAGAGTTGCCGCAGTAGGCCATCAAGTCGCCGGGCTTGACCCAGGCACCGACGCAGGTCACCACCGAGCCGGGCTTGAGATGCGCGACCATGACAAATTTGCCGTCGTACAGGCGAATCAGCACATAGTTGCCCCAGTTGGCCGTGACGTTGACACTGCCCGGCAGGTTGTCGGCCACGTCATTGACCACGCGCCAGACTTGGCCGTAGGCGGGCGACAACACGGGCTGGTTGTAGGCATAAAAATCGTCCAGCCGGTTGCCTTGATTCGCAAAGCTCTTGCCGTCGTTCATCACAATGAAATCCAGCGCATGGCGCCACGGCCCACGGTGCGTATGCAGGCCAGAAAAGCCTTGCGACACCGTCCAGACACCAGCAAAAGGCAGCGCCAGCGGCACGCTGCCGGGATTGCCGACCCGCGCGCGGCTGATTTGTGCGCGTTCGTGGGAATGCTCCGGGAAATCAGGCGTTTGTAAATTGAACTGGCTCGCCATGTGCGTGTTGCGCACGGCGGCATACAACACCAGCCAGGCCGCCAACACAAACGGCACCGAAAACGCCAGCAAATGGGCGGCATCCAAAATACGCCCCAACGCCAACGCCAGCCACGCCGCCAGCACGGCAGCCAGCACCGCCAGACTCGCCGTGATCCACGAAGGTCGGGCAAACAAGCCGCCGACCAGCAGCGCGGCCAAAATGGCGTTGCTGTCCCACGCCGTGCTCGCCAAATGCTCGGGCGCCGCGCCCAGCAGCGTGAGCCAAGACAGCGCCGCGCCATAGCCCGCCAAAGCCAGCAGCAGGTAGTAGCGCGAAAACGCCACCATCACCAGCACCACACAAAGACCGATCCACGGACTGGGCATGAAATAGAGGTTACCAAAAGCGGCCAAAAACGGATCAGCCCCGTCACCCAGAACGCTGGGCGGCGCCGTGTACGCATTGACGTGCAGCGTGGACAAACTGCCGCCCGCCGCCGTCGTGAGCATGGCCACGAGCGCAAAAGGCAGGCTCAAGACCGGCAAACGCACCAGCGACCAAGCCAGCCGCCCCAGCACCACCGTCAGCCAGCCCGCGAACACGCCGCCCAACACCGCCAGCGCCAACACGCTGACCCCGGCGGCCCAGACATGGGCCACAAAAAGCCCGCTCAACAAGCCATTGAAGACGCACACCGGGCGCTCGCCAACATCGGCGCCCGCCACTTGCGCGGCGTACCAGGCGCACACCGCGCCCACCAGCCCGACCGCGCCAATGCCGGGGGCCGCGAAAGTCAGCAGCACCAGGAACACGCCCGCTTTCCAAGACGGCACCAAGGCAATCCAAGCGTAGCCGGTGGCCGTTTCTTCAAGCAACCGCAAGCCATGACGGCGAAACATCAACCACATGACGGCAGTCTTTCCAGAAAAAAATGAAGCGGCTGAATCACGAGAAATCCACCCATACGTCGTGCTCTTCAAAAAAGGCAAACGATTGGTACATACGCACGCCGTTGCGCCAGCGGTATTCAGTGGCGCGCAGTTGAGGGTTGTAAATGGCGGTGTACAAGGTGCCAAACCCCTGGGCGTAGTTGGAAGAAAACAAAGGGCTGTATTCAAAGGCGTGGGTAAACGACTCGACGCTGCTCAAAGGGTCGTACAACTTGCCAAAGATGAATTGCTGACGCTCGCAGGAGTTGGAGAACAAGGCGTAGTTGCTCAACTCAAAATTCCCTTGGTGGTTCACCGCCAGCGGTTTGTAGGTGACGTTCGGGCTGGAAAACGGGGCCAGCTCCACCGTGCGCACCTGGCCATAAGCATCCAGCAAGGTGATGTTGTAAGCCATGTGAGCCGGAATTCGGCACAGCACCTTGACGGCTTCATCCACCGTGGCGCAGAACTCCAACACGTAGCGCAGGATGATGGCAATGCCAAAGCCTTCGGTTACCGTCTCTTTGCCGCCAAAGGCCAGCGACACGCACAGGCCATGCTCGTTCATGCCGTCGAGCACGCCCCACAGACAATCGGTGGACGCAATCACTCCGGTGTTGTGCCAGCGGGTTTTCAGAATCCGGCCCTCGCACAGTTCGGGCGAAAAGTCATAGTTCCGCACCAGTGTGGGCGTGTAGCGCGTCCACACCGCCTGCGAGCAGCCCGACATCGACGGGGCTGGGCAGTAAAAACTCAGCAGTCGCGCCCCAATGTCATCGGCCTGCGTGAGATCGACCAACCGTTCCCACAGCGGCACAAACTCAGGCATGTAAGTTTGCAAAGCCGCGCGGCATTCCAGCAAACTGGGGCGCTTCAGCTCGCCTTCGCTGGCAAACCAGCGCCGATAACCGGGCGCTGCCGCATGGTAATGCGCCAGCCACTTGTCGCCAGGCGTGGATTCTTGCGTCGCCTGAAAGCGTTTTTTGGAATAAAACGTCACTGGGTGCGCCCGCTCTTGACGTTGGCCGGGTTGTGCGCCTGCTCAATCCGGGAACGCTCTTGCGCGTCAAGCGGGCGATACGCAAAACACTGCTGCAGCGCGTTCACCCATTGCTGGCCGGTCGGGTTTAACTGGCCCTGCGCATTGCGAATCACCTGATTGACAAACATGATGGCCAAATCACCGCCTTGGTAGGCGTACTCGCCCGCCTGCTGAATGCGCAACACATACGCCTCGTCCGCCGCCAGCGCATCGCGGCGCGAATAGCCCACTTTTTGAAGCGTCAGCCGCCCGTCGCTGCCTTTGGCATACACGCCGGACACGGGCGCTTCTGTGATGACATTCAACGGCGCAGCGGTGTATTTCAAAATCACCTGCGCCGCCGTGCCCGTCGCGCCCTGCAACAGTTGGTGCTGATTGAAGGCCTCAACATCCAGCGTGAGATCCACGCTCGCGTCATATTCGAGCAAATGGAATAAAAACAGCGGCACCTGCGCGGCGCTGAAATCGGACATATTCGTCATCGCGCTGATACCCGTTATGCGGGCGTTAAGCTCGCCCAAATAGACTTCGCCGGTGTCCTGGTCAATCAGATAGTCCAGCTCAAACGCGCCTCGGTAGCCGCGCTGGTACAAGGCGTCGCCCATCGCCTGGGTTTTGCGCTGCACCTGCTGGCGAATTTCTGCCGAGAACGCCGCGTCATACAGCTCGTTGCCGCACCAGCCCGCCGGGTAGGGCGTGAGTTCGCTCGCACCGATCAGCTCGCTCAGCAAAGGCCCGACAAACGTGCCCCAGCGCGTGGCGCAGGCTTCAATGGCCGAGCCGGTGCAGTTGATCCAGCGCATCACTTTGACCCGCTCTTCGGCCTCGATTTTGTG
>Ga0302213_1000465_pt1 | contig 22379 bp, 18 predicted proteins | sample II_Fen_N1_2_FD_194583 | JGI IMG/M metagenome (GOLD analysis project Ga0302213, IMG submission 194583) | Peat permafrost microbial communities from Stordalen Mire near Abisko, Sweden - II_Fen_N1_1 | ecosystem: Environmental > Terrestrial > Soil > Wetlands > Permafrost | place: Sweden: Abisko...
TTACATTGGAAATGTCTGAATATTATAGCATCTTCTATCATTTTACTAAGACAACTTTAAACAACTTCAATATAAAAGAACATTTTAAAATAATGTTTTCTGATTCGGATGCAATTTTAAAACATAGAGAAACAACTGTTGATTGGTGGTTGACAGGAATAGCAATTGGGATTGCAACATTGACAATTCTCTTTTCATTAGTTATTTTTTTCATAGGTAGAGGATTAAATTTGCAGATAAAGAACGAAATTATTAACCTCAATAGAGAATTAGATTCTTTCACAAAAGATTTTCGAAGATTAAAAAGTACAACTATTAGAGAAGCGAGAGAAATGAATAATGAGGCAAAAAGTATAATTGAAGAACTAAAATCATATAGAACAGAAGCTCAGTTGATTAAGAACAAAATGGATGAACTAGGAAAAATAAATGATCCTAAAGATGATAAATTAGATGAAAGCGACAAACAAAATGCAAAACAAATAGCAAAAAGTATAGAAGACAATATATATGCAAGTGAATGTCAAAAACTATTAGCTAGTGCATATGACAGTTTTTACTCCGATAATTTTGATGAAGCTATCACAAAATATTTATTATTGCTAAATAAACACCAAGATGAATTAACTGTTGCACAATTATCAAATGTGTTCTATAGAATTGGTTATTCTAATTTAGCATTGAAAAAGTATCCTGCTTCTCTCGAATTCTTTTTGAAATTCCTAAATATTAATTCAAATGACTATAACGCACTATGTAATATTGGTTTAACTTATCAACATTTGAGCGAAACTGAAAACAGCAACGAGAATTTAAAGCTTGCTTTAAATTATTATCAAAAAGCAATTGAACTTAAACCAAAAGATGAAGATGACTGGATATTCTCTAAACTAGCAGAAATATTCGTACTGACTTACGACTATAAATCTGCAATTGAATGGTATAACAAAGCATTAAAAGTAAATAAGAATTCTGACAACTACATATTTGCAAAAATTGAGTGTTTAATTATGAACAACAACTTAAAGGAGGCCAAAGATGAGTTGAATAATTATGCAAGAACAAATCCTAAAGTATCATTTGACACAATTTTCCTTTCTTCATTAATTGAAATAATCGAAGGTACTGAAACTTCCGCAGATGAAGTATATAAAAAAATGAGACTCGAATCGGGCACTAAAATTGAAACAACAGATTGGGATTTTATTGAGTTTGAAAGGTGGCTAAAGTCTGACTATTCGAATTTTGTGGTCGAGAATGCAAAAACAATACTTGTTGAGCTGCAAAAACATCTAAATGACTGGAAAAATGAGAGTTAATAAGAAAAACGCCTAACCTCTGTTGAGCGTAGTCTGTTGGTCTTTTGTTCGGCATAGCGTCTCGTTAGGGGTTATAGCAGAAAAAAAAGACAGTTATGCAATTTGGAATAAAATCTTTGACGAACTGTCCGCTTCGTGACTCAACTTGACGAGTAAAACACGACAACTTTGTATCGCTTTCGGACTTTTGTTTTGCGGACAATTCTTCGCAGATCTTTATGGACGAAAAGACAAGAAACGAAAACGACTAAAAGTTAGGTAATACTATCGGTCTATTCCACCGAAATTAAATAACAATTTAAATGATAGAAACAAAACGACTTTATTTAAAACCTCTAACGTACAATCAACTGCTAAAATACATTCAAGGTGAAAATCTCTTAGAGAAAGAATTAAATTTAAATTCCACTTCAAGAGTTATTTCACCCGAACTCAAAGAGGCTCTTGAAACAAGTATTCTTCCAAACGTAAAAGACAAAAATAAGAACTACTTGTATTACACTCTTTGGACTATAATTTCAAAGAGTGATAATAAAATGGTAGCTGATTTATGTATTATTGGAGAACCGAATGCAAATGGAGAAATTGAAATTGGTTATGGAACTTATGAAGAATTTCAAAGAAAAGGTTATATGACAGAAGCAGTAAGTGGTATTATTGAGTGGGCGAAAAGTCAACACAACGTAAATTCGGTTTTAGCTTCCACTGAAAAATCAAATATTGCTTCATTTAAGGTTCTTGAAAAAAACAATTTCAAAAAAACAGACGAAACAGAAACTCTTTTTAATTGGCGACATAGTTTAAATTAGAAAAACAAGCTACAAATTTGTCCTCGCGGATATATAACCATTACTTGCATAGAAGGGTGCGCTGGTAGATAGGTCCCAACAACCAGTCAGAAGCTTTCTGCAAAGAATAAGATAGATATATTTGGAGAGACGAAGCTTTACTTTAAAAGAAAGATATATGAGTTTTTGAAATTAATCTTAATATAATACTTATTAGACATGAAACACATTTTTAAATTATCATTGATTCTATTATTTTTTTGTAATTCAGCTTTAAAAGCTGAATCCGGTGTAAATTATACTCCCGGATATGTTATTCAGTTAAATGGAGATACGCTGAAAGGTCAGCTTTTGAATCAGGTCAGTAAAAGTGCCGGAAAAAAATGCGTATTTAGGTCAGAAAGAGGAGAGGATAAGATCTTTCTGCCGGGTGAGATTCAGGGATACAGATACGAGGGTGGTAAATACTACGTCACAAAGGAAATACAAAAGGATTCTTTGAATAAGAAAACGGTTTTTCTTGAATATCTTGTAAAAGGTATCATCAGTATGTACTATCTCTACGATAATGGCGAGCATTATTATGCCGAAAAAAATGGGGTGGGACTAATGGAATTAACTGAGTCCGCAAAAATAACAAAGGTAGATAATGTGGATTATGTAGCACTTACTCAAACCAAAGGGAAACTTATATATTTCATGCAGGATTGTCCGGATGTGAATAATGAGATTAAGAATATTAGTCTTGATCATAAATCTTTAATAAAACTGGCTAAGAACTATCATGAAAAGGTGTGCGATTCCGAAAGTTGTATCATCTACGGGAAAAAAAACTTGTCGATGAAATTGCAGTGGACTGTTTTTGCAGGTTATTCAAAAAATCGGTATAACTTCGGAGGTCTGGCACATACGAATCTTGTAAATAACTTTCAGATAGGAGCAGGGTTTAAACTATCCAATGTTTTCATGTTCGACGAGCATTTAAATCTAAGAGTTAACCTAGGTTTAGAGAAGGATGCAAAGTATTCGACACTTTCAATATATGATGATGTCTCAACTGTTTCGATTAAATCAGATGATGTGTCGTATCTTTTGAACAAGAAATATCTAGCATTTGCTTTCCTACCTTCAATAAAAGCCCATATCGATGTGTTTGATGTAAATATTCCAATTACGCTGAATAAGGATATACTGCTTACAAAGAAAACAACCTTGTTTTTGGGAGTAGGACTGGCTAATAAGTTTATCATTTCAAAGAGTCCAAAATTTATGGTGTATGAAGATTCTAATAGAGCTTACCGTTCCATTAATCCATGGCTAGTTGGAGTAGCCGCTAATGTAGGATTGGAGGGTAAATGGTTCGGAAATCATACTTACATAATCAATGCCAATTGCGAATTTTTTAAGCATTTCAGTTCGGATATAGCTAGAACCTATGTGGTGTACAACAATCAGTTCTCTATTCAGTTAGGAGTGTTTTTGTAAAAGGAATTGATTTATTGAATCTCTCTCCCCCTCGTCTGAGCCGAGTGGGAGAGAAAGAATCACAAATCTATGAGTCAGTCGAAGAAAAAGAAAAAAAATGTACCCAGCCGGAAGCCGCCGAAATCGTATCTGGATATATCCAAGCAATATTTTAATGATTATGTGCGTGTAGCTCATAAATTGATGCTTATGGCAGGACTGGATCCGGTAGAATTTGATGCTTTGACCAAACGGACGAAGCAAGAGCTGATGAGGATAAAACAAACGCCTTATAACATTGTAGCCGAAAAGGACAGTAAAGTTCCCTTTGTCCTCGCGGATATATAACCATTGCTTGCACAAAAGGTCGCGCTGGTAGGTGGGATATGTTATCCCACCATTTTGTACTATGAGGATTTTTAAATCCGATAGACAATTTGCTTATTATTGCAGAACGCATTGCAAATGCTAAGAATACAAAGAGTTGGGATAGCATATCCCAACAACCAGTCAGAGGCTTTCTACAAAGAATAAGATAGATATGTTCAGAGAGACGAAGGTAAAGAAGAAATAAAACAAATCATTTAAAAATATGGATACAAATATTAAAGGTTTTGCAGAATCAGCAAAAGGCTTCACAAAAAGTCCTTTAGGTATAATTGCTCTTTTTATTGTTTTAGTTTATGGATTTGCCTCAATTGTTGTTAGTTTCGGTAAGAATCTTCAAAATAACGTTGAACCATTAATTTATTTTTTAGTGATATTTCCTGTTATTGTGTTTTTTGGTTTTCTTTGGTTAGTTGCAAAACATCACAATAAATTATATGGACCTTCTGATTTTAAAGATGAAGATAATTTTGTAAAGATGCAGATGTCAACGGCCATGTCACTTGCAGCAGCAACAGCTAAACAACCTGATTCAACAGCGAACACAGAAGTCTCTCATAAACAATTAGAAAAAATATTAGAATTAGTTTCCTTAACAAGTAAAAGAGAGAAAGTAAATAAGTTTAAAAATAGGATATTGTGGGTTGATGACAGACCAGAGAATAATATCTATGAAAGGAGAGCATTTGAATCACAAGGCATAAATTTTAGCCTTGCATTAAACACTCGCGAAGCATTAGATTTGTTGGAAAATAATGATTATGCTGCGATTATTTCAGATATGGGACGAAAAGAAGGCCCACAAGAGGGATATGTTTTACTTGATAAAATTAGGAAAGATGGAAATAAAACTCCATTCTTTATATATGCTGGTTCAAACTCAACTGAACATAAACAAATGGCGAAAAGTAGGGGTGCTCAAGGGACGACAAATCGTGCAGATGAGCTATATAAAATAGTAATGGATCAAATTACGAATATTTGACCTTTGTCCTCGCAGATATATAACCATTACTTGCACAAAAGGGCGCACTGGTAGGTGGGATATGCTATCCCGTGCTGCCGCACGAATTGCATCGTGTGGCAGGTAAGGTAGCAAACAAATAATAATCAAACGAAAAAGATTACAATGAGTAAAAATTATAAGTCTTTGAACTCTCTTTCCACTCGTTACAATGGGAAGCAATAATAAAATAAACTAACGTTAATACTAATTTAAAACTAATTTCATGAAAACAAAACTAATTATTCTTTCGGTAATGACATTTATGTCATTTGTGATATTTGCGCAGACAAAAAATGATTCAACAAATAGAATTACCACAAATTATAAAACTCATTGGTCGGTAAAGATTAATTTTAATTTGCCTGCTTTAGACCCTGAAGCTATCCAAATAGCGTGGTTGGATTTTGATCCGACTGTAAAATTTAATTCAAAACTTAATGCAACCCATCTCGGAACAAAATTGAGAGCTGCAAAAGATGAAAAGGAAAAAGAAATGAGAATCAGAATAGAATGCGAAGTGATTTGGAATTCATTGTTTGAGGGAGTCAAAGGAAGTGAAATGTATTTATTGAGTAGACACGCAAATATGTTATCCTTGGCATCAGATTATTCTCAACAAAAAATAAAAAAATGGTTGGTTTCAAAAGAATTTATGCTTGACAATAAACCTTACGCCTATGCTGTACCTCTTGAATTAGAGAATGGTTCAAAACTTGAAATCACTTTAAATAATGCAAATCTTATTTCACTGACTGATTTATATGAAAAACTTAAAAAATAAAATTTTCTATTACTCTCGCTGTCGAACGATTGCATCGCGTGGCAAGTAAGGAGGATGTCTGAACCTGAATTAAGCAGATGAATCAGAAAAAGAATAGAAGAAAGTAGAACACCTCTGATAAATCATATCATCTGATAGAATCGTGGTTCAGACAGTTTAGCAGGATGCTATTGTTATAAACAACTAACCATTAACTCCTCGTCAGAGACGAGGAGGAGGTGAATAAAAAAACAGATTATGGAAATTAAGAAGAATTTATTAAGGAGTGAGAAGAAATCGTACTTAAGTTTTGCAGTAGGGGTAGTCTTCTTTATTATCTCCATTATTTGGATTGTTTTGAAAATGAGAGACGGACAAAAGATATCGCTTTTTGATTGGTTTTATGTTGGAATCTTTGCATTGAATGGAATATCTTATTCGATGGCAGGTTTTGGATTTCGAATGGTAGAATTATTTGGTAAAGCTTTCATATTGATAAATAAAGAGAAAATTTCGATGAAAGCAAAAGCACTTGAAAAAGAGCAAACCGTATTATGGTCGGAAATCGAAAAAATTAATTATAATTTCAACAAACTGTACGTACACAAAACTGACAATACAACGCTGACTTTCAATTTATCAGAAATAGACTTTGCTTTTAAGAATGAAATTAAAGAATTTATTAAAAGTATTGCAAATGAAAAACAGATAAGTGCTGCATTTTGAGCCGGGTCTCGCGATTTTTAATCGCGAAACCCAAAAAGATAACAGCGTAACCTGAAAAGCTGCAAAAAGAGTAAGGAGCAAAACCCGAAGAGCTTACGAGTAGGGAAAGATGAAAAACACTTACACAAATGGAAATCGAAAATGAAAATGTTCCTGTAATATCTACAGGCGAATGGGTACTGACTTACTTAATTACTGCCATACCGGTAGTAGGGTTGGTAATGCTTTTTGTATGGGCTTTTGGTAGCGAAACCAATCCCAACAAAGCCAACTGGGCAAAAGCCGGATTGATATGGACTGCTATCATTATCGGTATTTATATCGTTTTTGCTATGGCTTTTGGTGCCGCTTTACTGGCAGCATTTGGTCACAGATAATGTAGACTAAAGCTCTAAGCCTCTCAGCCCCTCGTTTGTCGCGAGGGGCAGATTGCCAATCGTTCTTGTGAACGATATATAGAAAAACGTTGTTACTAACGAAGAACTATTCAACCTCGTTGTAAAAGAAGGGTGATAGAAGGTCATAATAACATCTTAAAAATGGCATAATGAATTTTAAATCTCATATTTATTGGAAGCTGGTTTATCCATTGGTAAATTTATCGGATAAACTGAAGGGTTTAGATTTTTTATCGGTAGTAAATGCTGAGGAGTCAGGTCTGGATCCGAATGTTTCGTACAATTCCAGCCCATCAAGTAGCAGATTTCTAAAGGAAGTATTCAGTGATTTTAATTTATCTCCCAATAGCTCCATCATTGATATTGGGTGTGGCAAAGGGAGTGCCATGCGAACTATGTTGAAGTATCCGTTTGTAAAAGTAGACGGAATAGAATTTTCAAGTCACGTGGCTAATATTGCCGTTCATAATTTCAAGCGCTTACGGGCAAACCGGAGTCAGGTATTTATGGGCGACGCCACTAAGTTCGATGGCTATGATGCCTATAATTTTGTCTATTTCTTCAATCCTTTTTCAGCGGTTGTTATGGTAGAAGTTATGGAACGTTTGGTCCAATCTGTCAGACGCTCTGACAGAGAATTGGTAATTATCTACATGAATCCCACTTGCGACGAAGTGATTGTGAATACTCAGGTATTCAGGAAAGCAGGAATTTATTGTCGCAAAGGGAACTGGCTAACCGTATATTCAAACAGAGACTATAATCACTCCACGCTATCTGCTAACGCCAGAATGCATCGGATTGATGAACATCCTCAGATGGAGAGTGATTTAAAAACATATCTGCAAAACAGCATTTAGCCAGAGAAGCTGACCTCAGCGACATTGAATTTCCTTCCAGATTCGTAACGAATGGGCTTATGTACGATTTTTATCAGAATGAGACATAAGCAAAGGTTTTTAGAGCTAAGTTTTAGTTTTGAATCAACTAAATAATTTGTATTTTTGTTTCGTAGATACATTTAAAATAAAAATACAGAATGAGAAAAATAAGTGTTGTACTTGTTGCAGTAGTTTTAAGCACTGTGTGCGGAAAAAGTTTTTCGCAGAAAAAATCTGCTACTTATGAAGTAGCCACGTGGCAAGGATTCGGGAAAGGTGCCATTAGTTATACCTTCGACGACAATTGTTCCAATCAATTAACGATAGCTATACCGCTGTTTAATGAATTTGGGTTTCGAACTACGATGTTTGTACCTTCGGACTGGGTTAAAGACTGGAGCGCATTACAAAAAGCTGCCGATCAGGGACACGAGATAGCCAGCCATACAGTTACACATACCAATTTGGGAGGACTCACCAAGGCTCAGCAACTAGTTGAGTTGAAAAATTCAAAAGAAATTATTGAGGCACACATAAAAGGTTTCAGCTGCTCAACCATAGCTTATCCGTACTGTGTGCCGGGTAACGATTCCCTCTGTGCCGTATATTATATAGCTGCCAGACATTGTCAGGGATATATCGAACCGAAAACGCCGTCCGATTTTATGAAAATAAGTTCTCTGATTACCGGAGCTACATCCTCTATCCGGACTGAGAAGGATTTCAATAATAGGGTGGAAAAAGCCGATTCGCTGAACGGTTGGTGCGTGTTTCTGATACACGGCATTGATAACGATGGAGGATATTCGCCTACGCAGTCTGCCGAGCTTAGATTGCATCTGGCTTATATGAAACAGCAGGGCAACAGATTCTGGGTTGCTCCCTTTGGAGATGTGGTACGATACATCAGGGAGCGAAATGCTACCGTAATTCAGGAAGTGTCAAACACAAAATCGACTATTTCGCTGCTGGTAACCGATAACCTCGATAATACAGTTTATAATTGCCCGTTAACTGTCAAAAGAGTGCTGCCTACCGGATGGAGCGCTGCTCGTATCACCCAAAACGGAAAGAAAATTGAGGCAAAAATATCTAAAAAAGGAAAATTGAAATACCTGATATTCGACGTTGTGCCGGATAATGGCAAAATAGTGATTACCAAAGCTGTAAAATAGCAGTGCTTTGCCGTTAATACACTCTTTTACTCTGATGAAATAGATTGAAACAACAAAAGAGCATCGTCCTGCTGGACGATGCTCTTTTGTTGTTAGTAACCTAAAAACAGTCAGCTTCTCTCTGAAAAAAATTGACAAGCAAATTACTTCTGCTTCCTATCAGGGAGTTTCAATTATTTCTCATTGGTCAGTCTTACCTCATAAACACGAGGAGAAACACGTGGAGCAGCTGCTTCAATCTTTATTTCAAGAATGTTTTCCGCTTTTAAAGAAGCCGGAATATCCAAAATAACTACTGCTGTACCTGACGACTGCTGAACCCCAATTGAACCGATTTTCTGACCGTTGACCAGTATGTTTGCAGCACGTTCTCTGCTCGGGCTGTACGATATTCTTACCTTAGTGGCATTTTTTGGGTTGTTTTTCAGTTGGTAGCTGAACCATTCACGTGTTTCACGCCAGTGCAGATTATTATCAGTGCCGGTGTTGGAGTTAGATGTCTGAATAAAGTGATCGCTTTCAGGCTGCTGCTCTCCGCAAAAGACCTTGTCCAATGTAACATTTTCAATCGCAGCTTTTTCTTTTTCCTGTTGCAGTGCTTTTTCCTGTTGCTCTTTCACTTGTTGTTCGGATACTAACGGGAAATATATCATATAGCGACACTCGTGCAATTGGTGAAACGGAACCAGTTCAAGTTCTTCGTATTTTGACGGCTGAATACCTTTAAGAGTAAATGTGAGGGACTTTCCTTTCGTTTTAGTCAAATGATCGAGTATAGTTTCTTTTGTGCCTACAATAACCGGAAGTTGCGAAAGAGGGTATTGAGGACCTGCGGCAATATGACCACCCCTGCTTTCGTCGGCAAAGAGTCCGCTTTGATCCTGAGTACCGGTTTTAGCCGCTAACACATATGGCCCGTAAAGAAAAGAATACTCTTGAGCACCATCGGGGGTAGTAACAGCACGTAGTTGCATAGGTAGTTCCAGATGGACTTTATCTCCTTTCGACCAGTTTCGCGTTATCACGATGTATCCATCTTTTATTTCCGTAACTGTACTTTCGCCGTTGATGGTTACTTTCAGCTCGTTTTCCTTAGTCCATTCAGGTTTGCGGATATGCAAAGTAAACAATGCAGTTTTCTTGGTATCTACAATGATATCTGCAGCTTCCTGTTTTGCAAAATTATTCTGTTGTTCGATGCGTATATTTTTCGATTTCCAGGTTAATACAGACGGAATAAATAAATTGACATACAAATCATTATCTTTATATCCGTAAATCATCTCGCCATAGCGGGCATGATTCTCCAGACCTGATCCTACACAACACCAAAAGCTTGTTTGAGGCTGCGAATACACACGGTAATGGCCTGATCGCATAGGTGTGAAATAGACAAAACCTCCCTGTACAGGATCCTGTGTAGAAAGAATATGGTTATACAAAGCCCGTTCATAATAATCCATAAATGAGACATCTCCGCTTGTTTGAAAAAGCAGTTTAGTGAGCCTTAACATGTTGTAGGTATTACAAGTTTCAGGTCCTTGTTCACTTTCGAACATACTGCTAAAGTTATCAGAAGGATGAAAATGCTCACGAACACTGTTACCTCCGATAGATACGCTGCGGTTATCAACCACCGTTTTCCAGAAGAAAGAAGCTGCATCGCTCCAGTCTTTATTTCCTTCGAGATCGGCTATTCTCTTAAACCCAATTACTTTAGGAATCTGAGTATTGGCGTGCATTCCTGTAAGCTTGTCCTGATGTTGTAACAGAGGCTGCAACAATGTTTGATGCGAAAATTTGTGGGCTAGTTCCAGGTATTTTTTATTTCCGGTAATGGATGCTACATCGGCAAATACTTCATTCAGTCCACCGTGCTCGCTTTTAAGCATCTCCTGCACCTGAGCATCGGTTAATCCGCTCACGGTATTGCACATCCAATCTGTCAGTTTTATCAGCATATCTTTGGCTAGAACAGAGCCACCCTGCAGATAGGCATCGCGTAAACCTGCATAGGTTTTATGCATATTATATAGTGGAACCCAACCGCCGTTCAATCCGAAACTGGAAGCATTGATAGTTCCTTTTTTGATTTCATCCCATATTTTTCGTCCATTGGGAGTACCTCCCAGATAACCATCGCCGGCTGCATCCTGGGCGCGTTTTAGTTCGTTTAATGAGTAATCGAGTCGCTCTTTTATACGCGTATTGCCTGTAGCAGCATACATGTAAGCAAGTGCCGACAAATAATGACCACCTATATGACCATCGAGTCCGGTGTTTTCCCAGTTGGGATAGTTTTCAGCTTTTGGAGTAAGTCCACCGCCTTTCAGGTAAGGTGCCATCAAGCGGTCGGCATCTAATCCCAATAAATAATTAATGTCCATGTCTTCGGCATGTTTAAACGGGCTTGCAGTAAGCCTTACATCCGATACCGGAAAACTTTCTACTTTAGCTGCTAACTGTGCATTGGCCGCAAATGAGTTTACAAAACATAATAACGCTACTGCGAGATTAAAAATCAGGTTCTTTCTGTTCATACTTTTTATTCTGGTTTCTATTTATTACTTATTATAGACTGCTTGCAATACAGTAATTTGATATGATTCAATAATTTGTATTTGTTTTTCTTTATGGTATTAACTCAATTTGCTATACTTCTTACTCCGTAAACTTAGGGTTAAACAACAGGAGACCAACATTGATACCAACGTTGAGTTTACTAACGGCCGTACTGGAATAATTCAGAAAAGCACCAATGCTGGCTATCTTAAAGTCGTAAACAAGCGCGGTTTCGGACATGACCTGTGATGAACGGAATGGCTTGGAATAAGAGGCTGTATTATCAGCTTCACGTATGATAGTTTCATAAGGCACAAACCAATAAAGTTCGCTTCTAATGTGTATATCCTTGGTGAGGTTATAAATAGGTTTCAAGCCAATAGCAGCATATTTATAAGCGCAGAATGCATCATTAAAACTTGCTCTGGTATATGGAGTTGGCTTGAAAGCCGGAGCTTCAATGATACTGACAGTATAATTTTGCAGTAAGTTTCGTGTTGAAAAAGCCAGTTCGCCGTAAGTACCTAAAGTGAATTTATGAGACATAGGAAAATAATGATCCAGCTTTGCCCGGAATTGAAAAAAAATGTCAGATGTACCATTTATTGTGATAGCTGGTGTATTCGTTGATTCATAAGACTCTACGCTACTAATCAGCTGTAAAGACACATTATGATTATATCCTTTGGTGGGATACATTTGGTTGTTAAGTGTGAATTTTTCAGCCCGAGCAAAAAGGCTTCCAAGCGAAAAATGACTTTCATCTTCTTTTGTTGATGATGTTATGGTAGCTCTATTCAGGTAGTAATCATCAGTTAAATAGCCATACCCTGCACCAAATTCAATACGACCATTCATTTTTAGCGGAAAACCCACACTCATTTTAGCATAGACTTCATTTTGGGTAAAATCGGCAGTTCTGTTGTCGCTATAAAACAATTTACCACCTTCAAAATAATCAAATTTGTGTATTACCAAAGCCAGTTTTGCATACCAACTTCGTTGAGAAGGTATCTCTATGCGCGTACCCAATCCCAAACCATTATATACTTTACCAAACTGAGCATCGACATAAGCCGATTGGGCATAATTGCTCAAATTCTGATAAGACAATCCGAAATACGCCTGATTAGAAGTGGAAGTTGAAAGATTACCTCCAAACAAAAGTCTCAAGTGATTTTGGGCTCTTACATTCAAGTGTAAGTCAAAATTTCCCGTAGCTGAGTTGAACGTAGCGTGCGGAAGTACTTCCTGAATCTTATCATCTGAAACTAATTTAAAGTAAGCTTCTTTAAAGTCTTTCATACTAAAAACGTCATTTTGATAATGAAAAACCTGCTCTACATATTTCTTCTGCAAGCTGTCAACACCTTCTACTATTACCCGTTGAAATTTGAGTTCAGGGAAGCGTTTTTTGAACTGTTGCCGACGCTCCTCATTTTCCTGCGCTGTTACTCTCCGCGATACACGTGCTTTTATTTCATCCATATGTCTCATGGTCAGGTCATAGCCCATTTGAACCAATTCATCTACACGCGAAAAATCAAACAGCTTGATATTGTTCTGCCTTAAACGCAGCAGTACACCCTCATCTTTGGACATGGAATAATCCGTCGGATTCATAATCATATTTTGTATCTGCATGATGATATCCTGTTGATCGGGTTTGCGGGGATTTTTGGCTACCACGCTCCCAATCATAAAATCGGGTTTGAAATCATCGCGCATTACATCTACCGGAAAATTATTAAAAATACCGCCGTCAAACAGGAGTTTATCATCGATCACCACGGGTTTAAACATGAATGGGTAGGACATAGATGCCCGGATAGCATCACCCAACACTCCGTAGCGAAATATAACAGCTTCTTTGTTGTAAATATCTGAAGCAACGCACCTGAAGGGTACAAAAAGTTTGTCGAAGTCACCTCCAGCCACAGCATTAGCCTGCGCACAAAGCTGCACAAATGCAAAATTCATCTGGCGTGTAGGAACAATGTTAGTGGGAAGAAATATCGATCTGAAATCTATTGAATCAATTCCTTTAGCCTTTAGCGGTATTTCTACAAAACTGGGTTTAGGGTCAGCGTTGCGGTAATAGTATTTGTAGTCCGATTCTATTTCGCCGGTCGACCAAAGTTTGAAATCGTTAGACTTGATGACTTTTATCATCTCGTCCGTACTGAACCCCATGGCATACATCCCTCCGACGATGGCTCCCATAGAAGTGCCCGTAATGTAATCTATCGGAATATTATTTTCTTCCAATGCCTTAATAATACCAATGTGCGAAAGGCCTTTAGCACCGCCTCCGCTGAGTACCAACCCCACTTTTTGAGCTTGAGCCAAAAGTAACACGCTGGAAACAAACCACAAAGTCAAGACAATCTTTCTCATAGCTTTCATTATTTTCTTGAAACCGTAAAATTACATAAAATATTGAGGAACAATAGCACTTCACTGAAAAATCAACACTAATTTTGATGTGTAAATTAATTATAGGACATCATTGTTCTGCTGACACATGATAATCTGCGTAACAGATATTAATTTTGCAAAAAAATAAAACAATATACAGCATTGAGCGTTTAATTCAATAGTTTTTTATTCTAAAAAATAATTCATGAAAATTGGCTTTATAATCGTCGCATTACTAATATTTTTTTCCATAAATACTTATGTTGTAGTACGCGGATGGCACAGCTTGCCACCCGCTTCTGTGTTACGCCCATTGTTTCTGATTTCAATGATTGCCATGTTTACGGCTTTGCTCGGATCCATGATTTTTGGAAACGTAATGCCGCTCCCTCTGGCTAAGGTAGTAAGCTTCATCGGGTTTTCGTACATGATTATTTTCGTGTATATGTCTGTTGCATTTCTTGTGGTTGATGTAGTGCGCGTAGCTAATTATTTTATACATTTTGCTCCTCCCGGAATGGCTGCTTTCCGCCTCTGGTCAATGGTTGCTACAGTGTCTGTTATTGCCATAGCCATGGTGGTAGGAAACTATAAATTCAATCATCCGTCCGTAGTAACGCTGAATATCAGCGCTGACAAACCCCGACAAAACAGGGAACTCACCATAGTGGCTGCAAGTGATATTCATTTAGGGATATCGATAGATAAAAAACGTTTTCAAAGCTATGTGAAACTGATCAACGACCAGCATCCGGACATTGTGCTGTTGGCAGGTGATGTGTCCGATCGGTCCATGATTCCGGTTATGAAACAACACATGGACGAAGAATTCAGAGCTATAAAAGCTCCACTGGGCATCTATGCCATTAACGGCAATCATGAGCATTATGCCGAAACGCCCACAGCTACTGCCGACTATCTGAAAGAATCGGGTGTAGTGGTTTTGCGTGATTCAGTTTGCCTGATTGACAATAGTTTTTATGTGGTAGGACGTGAGGACAGAAGCAATGACAGACGAAAACCTCTCAAAGAGCTGGTTGCCGGACTTGATAACACCAAACCGCGCATTCTGCTGGATCATCAACCTTACCATCTGGAAGAAGCGGAGCAAAATGCTATCGACCTACAAATTTCGGGACATACACATAACGGGCAGTTTTTTCCGGGAAATATCATTGTGAAAAACATGTATGAGCTCGGTTACGGATATCTGAAAAAAGGAAAAACTCATTATTATATTTCTTCCGGACTAGGGCTGTGGGGACCGCAATACCGCATAGGAACTCAATCGGAATTGGTGGTGATTAAGCTAAAGATTTGATGTGATAATGTGATGATGAGTTGATGTGGTTATGTATTGAGCTTCCATGCGTGTGGACGGCTCGTCAAGTAAAAAATCAGTGCTTACACGCTCGTGGATACTCCGTCCCGTGAAAAAACAATACTTCCACACACGTGGGAAGGTTCGTCAAACAAAAAATCAGGGCTTCCACGCATGTGGACGGTCTGTCAAGTAAAGAAACAATGCATCCACGCGCATGCAAGTCTGTTTTCTTTCCTTTGTCTTAGCATAGCTCACAGAAACGTGTCATCACAGACATTTCCACCACCACTTCCAATGAGGAATATTTCTCCATCCGAATGATGAAATAGCTTCCAGCTTAATAAGAGACTCTCTTCATTAGGATAAGGAAAGTCTATCCAGCCCATAGCTTGTGCAAACAAGTAATGGTATATGTCCACGAGGACAAGCATATTACATTTAAATACTTCGCTTAATTGCACTTGTATTATATAATTGCACATGTTCAGAATTTGCTAATTTATCAGTTGGTATATTTTTAAATAATGAGTATTTTTCAATTAAAGGTTTAAACTTTTCCTCTCCATTTTCGCTCAAACAATTGTAAAATAGCCATAACAGTTCATAATCGGATAATTGAGCTCTTACAATAGAAGTATATGAATAATTCTCTTCAAATGTAAAATTGCTATTATCTACTAATTTGATAATTCTATAGAGATTTCTAAAATAATGACCAGCATCATTTTGAAAATCTTCATAATGTTTGTAGTATTCTTTATTTATATCCTTTCTTGAAAAGATCGATTCAATGTCTTTTTTCAAAAGTTCATATCTAAGCTGAAAAACATGTCTACCCGAAATTAGTCGCTCGGCATCCTCAATAGTTCTTTCATTTCCTCGTGTTATTTGTTCTGATAGCATTCGTCCTGATAGCTTTGTTATATTTCGATCATACTTTTGAATATACTGTATTGAATTTACTATTTGATGATGCAGTGTCAATAATTGGAAGAATGTATTTTCAAAACGTTGAATTTTTAAAGTGTTGTTTTGTATTTTAAATTCTTCTTTTTGCCCTTCTAATTCATTTCTTGTAAGGGTTAATTCTTCTTTTTGGAAATCAAGTTCTTTGTGTTGAAGACGAATCGTAATAAATATACCAGCAAAAGCCAGTGCTGAGAATAACGCACTTATTGCTCCAGAACTATTACCAATATTTGCAGGACTATCGAAATGTGTATTTATAAAATACATTCCAGCAATATATATTATACAAACCATTACAACTATAAATATAGTTGATGGCCATATTCGATTATTTTTTTCTTCCTTTGTTTTTATCATTTCATGAATTTTGTGCAAATTCTTGCTTGATTTAGACGTGTTCGCGGTAGTATGTAATATTTTCTTCTGATGTTCGGCGAATGACCCCGTCCCTCCAGATATTTATCTTATTCCTTAAAAAGAAGTACGTGTTTATTGTTGGAAACCAACGGTCAGCGTAGCTAATAGTCATCTCGCCCAACATTTCGACACCTAGTTCATATCCTTAAGGACTAGGCAATCAATTATCACATCAATTCATCACCACATCATCACATCAATTTCTTTTCCTTTTGAAGAACTCTTTTACCAGCTTACTACAGTCTGCTTCTAGTATGCCCGAAACAATTTCTGTTTTGGGATGAAGTGCATTGGGTGCAAAACGGACAAAGCCTCTTTTTTCATCAGACGCTCCATACACCACACGGCTTATTTTCGACCAACCCAGCGCTCCGGCACACATTACACAGGGCTCTACCGTAACATAAAGACTGCAATCTATTAAGTATTTGCCACCCAAAAACTGTGCTGCAGCGGTGATAGCCTGCATTTCGGCATGGGCGGTTACGTCGGTTAGCGTTTCGGTGAGATTGTGCCCGCGGGCAATAATTCTGCCTTGACAAACTATCACTGCTCCAATGGGCACTTCGTCGCGCTCACCAGCACGCTGAGCTTCTATAAGGGCTTGCCTCATAAAATACTCATCGGGATTTGTCTCTTTACTGTTGTCTCCGGAGTAATAAGATATGGACATAGGATTTTGTTGTTCGCAGAATATAAAAAGTTTAGAATCTGATTGTCAACTATCAATTATCAACTGTCAATTGAATTAAACATCTTCTTCCACCACCAGATTATCAATAATAAAATTCTGACGTTCAGGTGTATTTTTACCCATGTAGAACGAAAGTAAATCGGACACAGCATCCTCTTTTTTCAACGAAACCTGATCCAGACGCATGTCCCGGCCGATAAAATGCTTGAATTCATCCGGCGAGATTTCACCAAGACCTTTAAATCGGGTAATTTCGGGATTTGAACCCACTTTAGCCATGGAGGCCAATCGCTCTTCTTCGGAATAACAATAGAACGTTTCCTTCTTGCTCCTGACACGGAAGAGCGGTGTTTGCAAAATGTACACATGCCCTTTCTTGATTAAATCGGGGAAAAACTGAAGAAAGAAAGTAATAAGCAACAACCGGATATGCATTCCGTCCACATCGGCATCGGTTGCTACAATCACTTTGTTGTAGCGCAGTCCTTCAATACCATCTTCTATATTCAGCGCAGCCTGAAGTAGGTTGAATTCCTCATTTTCGTACACTATTTTTTTAGTCAGACCATAACTGTTCAACGGCTTTCCTTTTAAGCTGAATACAGCCTGTGTATTTACATCGCGACTTTTAGTGATAGAACCGCTTGCCGAATCGCCCTCGGTGATAAATATGCACGAGTTATGGATAGCTGTATTTTTGGCATCATCCTTGGTGAGCGAATCATTGAAATGCACCCTACAATCGCGAAGCTTTTTATTGTGCAGGTTTACTTTCTTTGCCCGTTCACGAGCCAGCTTGGTGACACCTGCTATTGCTTTGCGCTCTTTCTCCGAATCCTGTATTTTTTGAAGTAGAATATTAGCCGTGTCGCTATTCCGGTGCAGGTAATTATCCAGTTCCTTTTTCAAAAAATCGGAAATAAATTTATTTACCGAAACTCCATCTTTAGCCATGTCGCGCGACCCCAGTTTGGTTTTGGTCTGCGATTCGAAAATAGGCTCCTCCACGCTGATAGCCACCGCAGCAATTATACCGTTGCGGATATCGGCCAATTCATGATTTTTGGTATAAAATTCTTTGATGGTACGTGCCACCGCTTCACGGAATGCGCTTTGATGCGTACCTCCCTGCGTGGTATGCTGCCCGTTTACAAATGAGTAGTATTCTTCTCCGTATTGGTCGCTGTGCGTAAAGGCTATTTCTATGTCTTCGCCTTTGAGGTGAATGATCGGATACAGCGGCTGAGCTGTGATGTTTTCGTTGAGCAAATCCGTCAAACCGTTTTTCGACAGGATTTTTTTTCCGTTGAAATTGATGGTCAGCCCCGTATTCAGGTACGCATAATTGCGCAACATGGTTTCAATATAATCATCTTTGTACAGATAATTTTCGAACAAAGTATTATCGGGCACGAAATAAATAAGCGTACCGCGCTCTGTATTATCGGCAAAAATATCGGAATCGGAAACCAGCTTGCCTTTTTGAAACTCGGCTTTGCGGCTCTGACCATCCCTGAAACTCTGAACCACAAAGGTAGAGGAGAGTGCGTTTACAGCCTTTGTGCCAACCCCGTTCAATCCCACCGATTTTTTAAATGCCTTGGAATCATACTTACCACCCGTGTTCATGATAGAAACTGCTTCCACCATTTTACCCAACGGAATACCACGACCAAAATCGCGTACCTCTACATGTCCATCCTGCACGCGTACATCAATGGCTTTGCCGGCACCCATTCTATACTCATCTATACAGTTATCGAGCACTTCTTTGAGTAACACATAGATTCCATCATCTACATGCGAACCATCGCCCAACTTACCAATATACATCCCCGGACGACGACGAACGTGTTCAAGACCTTCGAGGGTGATAATGTTACTATCACCATAATCCACCAATTGCGACTCGTTTACAAATTCTTCCATAATATGACCCCTAACCCCTGAAGGGGAATAAAAGTTAGTTTGTATATTAAAATATTATAATCTATTTCGTTTCACATCTAATCGAAAAAGAGCTCCCTAAAAAGTCCCCTTTAGGGGGTTGGGGGGTTTTTCTTACCGAGCAATCCAGTTTTCAGGATTCTGAACATTCCTGCCGTTATAAATCTGGAAATAAAGCTCGGTTTTATTTTCATCATCATCCGTATAAATTTTCCCAATTGCCTGCTTGGAAGATACATGATCGCCCTCTCGCACAAAAATCTGAGTCAGATTGGCATATACCGTACGATAATTTCCATGCTGAATAATCACACCGTTGTTGCTTCCCGGAATTGAAAAACGCTGTGTAACTACTCCCTCAAACACAGCCCTGGCATTGCTTCCGGCAGGAGTCTGAATGTAGATTCCCTTGTTGTTGGTCGTTACAAATTTCAATACAGGATGAGGCTGTACTCCATAATGTCCACGTATAAATCCATTGGAAGTAGGCCAGGGCAGCCTTCCTATATTACGCTCAAAATTACCTGAAATCAATGATTCTTCCTTGGTCAAAGCCGATACTGAGGCAGATGAAGAAGACGAGGATGAAGCCGTAGGCTTTTCTTCTGCCGTGTTTTTCGAAGCTGATTTGGTATTACCTTTATTCTTGTATCGGGGTTCTTCGGCTGCTCGTCGTTTCTCTTCGGCCAGTTTCTTTTTCTCGGCAGCCACCCGTTTAGCTTCAGCTTTCCGGATTTGTTCGGCTATCAACCGCTCTATCTGATTATTCAGCTCAGTTGCCTTTTTCTGTTGTACCTTCTGATCTTCACGCAGTTTCTTTTCTTTTTTTTGCAGATCGGTCAGCAATACTTTCTCCTTTTGCTCATCTTTCGACAGGTTTTTTGTTTCTACCTCTTTTTGTTTTACAACCTGAACTTTGGTAACCTTATGATTATTAATGCTGTCGTTTTTATGTACAATCTCTGTTTTAACCTGCTCTATCTCACCAACCTGCTGCTTACGATAATCGCTGTATTGCTGTAAATAACGCAGGCGGCGGTACGACTGATCGAAAGAGCTGGAAGACAAGACAAACATAATCCTGGCATACAGACTACGGTTGATATGCGCTTCCTGAACGAGCTTTACATAATCGGACTTAAGTTTTTCCAGCTTGCTTTCCAGCTTTTGTTTTTCATCATTCAGTTTCTGTATTTGCACATCCATCATGCTGATTTCGGAACTGATATTTTTTATCAGCGTTTTGCGCTCGTTGATATTCTTGGAAATAATATTCAACTTATTCAACGACGTCTTCTTCGACTGGTTTGTTTCATTCAGCATTTTGCTGGTAGCCTCCAGCTTTTGAAGCGTTGCTTTTCGTTGCTTTTCCAGATCCTTGACCGACTGAGCCGACAAAGTGAAAACTGCTGTCATTAGAAATAAAACAATGACTTTTAATCGATTATTTAATGTGAAGTGCATCAAACTGGTTTTTTTAGAATTTCAACTGGTTTCTTTATTTTTTCAGCAATTGGTCAATATCACCCCGGGTAAATCTATCCGGATTGGTAGGCGAAAATCTTATCTCTTTATTAAAGTCTACTCGCAATATTGAAAATTCGCAGGCTACTTTAGTTCTGTCGCTGGTAGCTGACAATGTTATTGCTTGTGGAAAACTAACACCATTCATCAATGTATAATCGGCGTAGTTTGTTTCCAGCTGATAATTGCTGTTTTTTGCTTTCAAAATAACTTGTTGAATTACATACAGCGGCGATAATACGGTGCTTTGCATCATATTATTATTCTGATATTCAATCTTGTTCTTTCCGTCGCTCGTGGGTACCAGTTTACAACTGTCGGCTATCACTCCCTGCTTGCCAATGCAAAAGAGCTGTGCGGTAAGCAAAGACTGCAAACTATAGAAATTCACATTCACCCCAAAGCGGTTATAAAAATAATCATAATTCACCACATAATACCGATGGTTCATTTTATCAAAAACCCGCATACTGTCGGTAGTCAATTCGGCTTTGAACATCTCGATGCCCAGCAGAGGTTGAACTGAAATATAAATGGCTGAATCTTTCTTTATTTTGCAGGAAGCACTAACGTTTACCTTGCGTTCGCCCATTTCAAAAGCAAAGGTCATTTTGCTGATATTAGCCGTCTGAAACCGGGGTTGATTCTTATTCACCTGGTCGATTACACCAACTACTGCGTTATTAATTACAGGTGCTCCAGGTAGCGTTGCAGGTTTCGACACAGTACGTGTGGTCTTACAGGCTGAAAACATCAGCACGCAAAATACCAGTATTATAGTTGTTTTTTGTTTCATATTTCTTTTTCTTGTCTCAAAGATAAATGTCGGCCTATCTTTTCCAGCCTTTATTCGTTATTTTTTGTTTCAGTTCTTCTGTTTTATTGCCGGAATCATATGATTTTTGCCACACTTCCAATGCCTTTGCCTCGTTTTCGGCACCTGACATCCACAGTATATCGCCGTAGTGTTCCAGTATTACGCCAGGGTCTTCATCTTTGGGAAGATTATCGATAGCGCGTTCTATGTGAAACTTGGCCAGAAAGTAATTTGCTTCCTGATATAAAATCCAGGCATAGGTATCCAGATAAGTGCTGTTTTTAGGCTCTATTTCTATAGTCTTGGCACTCATTCTTTCAGCCTTTTTCAAATCTGTCTTTTCTAGCGATAAATAATACGCATAATTATTCATCACCATCACGTTTAGTGGGTTAATGACCAATGCCTTATCATAAGCCGCGAAAGCGGAATCTTTCATCTGCTGTTTATAATAAATATCAGCTATTTGCGCATAAAAATCGCTTTTTAATGTCGTCTGCTCATTTGTAATTAGTGGCAATCCGGCTTTGTACGTTGCCAGTGAGCCTTTATAATCTTCCAGCTGAAATTGGGCTATTCCTTTGTAAAAATACCAAATGGCAAGTTTCGGTAAACTCTCCATAGCTCTTTTGGTGACCGTCAGAACCTGACTAAATTTTTTATCGATAGTGTTTATCTGGATAAGTCGCATCCACGTCTGCTCGTTCTTCGGGTTGATATTCAGCATGGTTTCAAACTCCGAAACAGCTTCGTCATTCCGTTTCTGATACTGAAGAAAGGTAGCATAATATCCATGTACTTTT